>Ga0310811_10000154_pt1 | contig 102203 bp, 99 predicted proteins | sample YCmetagenome_FD_207642 | JGI IMG/M metagenome (GOLD analysis project Ga0310811, IMG submission 207642) | Soil microbial communities from experimental microcosm in Duke University, North Carolina, United States - YC | ecosystem: Engineered > Artificial ecosystem > Soil microcosm > Unclassified ... | reverse complement strand
CTCCTCCTCGGTCGGCGATCCCCTGGTGGAGCAGATCCGCAAGCAGCCGTTCTCGGTGGTGCTGCTCGACGAGTTCGAGAAGGCCCATTCCAACGTCTGGGACCTGTTCCTGCAGGTGTTCGACGACCGCCGCCTGACCGACGCCAACGGCCACACGGCCGACTTCCGCCACGCCATCATCATCCTGACCTCCAATCTCGGCGCCACCAGCCATCGGTCGTCCGGGATGGGCTTCAACCCGTCCAAGGCCGCGTTCGCCGATCACCAGGTGGTGGCGGCCATCGAGAAGGCGTTCCGCCCCGAGTTCGTGAACCGCCTGGATCGGGTGGTGGTGTTCCAGCCGCTCACACGCGAGCTGCTCTACCGCATCCTGCACAAGGAGCTGGCCGAGGTGCTCGGCCGCCGCGGCCTGCGCAACCGCGAATGGGCGGTGGAGTGGGAGCCCTCGGCGCTCGACTTCCTGCTCGACCGCGGCTTCTCGCCCGAGCTCGGCGCCCGGCCGCTGAAGCGGGCCATCGACCAGTACCTGCTGGCCCCGCTGGCGGCCACCCTGGTGGAGCACCGCTTTCCCGAGGGCGACCAGTTCCTGTTCGTGCGCAGCAACGGCAAGGCCCTGGAGGTCGAATTCGTCGACCCGGACGGCGCGACCGCCGCCCCGGCGCCGGCGCCGGCCGCAGAGGCGCCGGAATCCAGCGATCCGCGCCTGTCCGACCTGGTGCTGCACCGGCCCGCGGCCTCCGACAGCCGCGCCTTCCTGCTGCGGCGCTGCGAGGCGCTGCAGGCGCGCCTCGACTCCGACGACTGGCGGCGCCGCAAGGCCAGGCTGGAGCAGCGGGCCAGCGTCTCGGACATCTGGGACAGCCCCGACCGCGTCGCGGTGTTCTCGGCGCTGAACCTGATCGACCGGGTGAAGGAGGCGTCGAGCACGGTCAAGCGGCTGGCGGAGCGGCTGAAGCCGGGCCCCGGCCCGGCCGATCGCCGGTCGCCGGACCTGGCCGGCCGGCTGGCGCTGCAGCTGTGGCTGGTCGAGCAGGGCGTCGAGGACGTGGTCTCCGGCGCGCCGGGCGAGGCGGCCCTGATGGTGGAGAGCGCGCTGGAGGGCGCGGCCGACCCCGCCGAGACCCAGGCCTGGGCCCGCCGGGTGATGGCGATGTACGGCGCCTGGGCCGAGCAGCGGCGCATGCAGTTCCGCATGCTGGCGCCCGCCGGCCAGCCGGCGATCCTGTCGGTGTCCGGCTTCGGCGCCTGGCGCATCCTGTCGGCCGAGGCAGGCCTCCACGTGCTGGAATCCGGCGCGTCGGACGCCAAGCGCCTGACCGCTCGCGTCCGCGTGTGCGAGGAGCCGGGCGACGAGCCCCTGCCCTCGCACGCCCAGCTGCTGCGGGCCCTCAAGGGGACGCCGGCGGGCCGTTCGGTGGTGCGGCGCTACCGCGACGGCGGCGCGCCCCTGGTGCGCGACACCGCCTCGGGCAAGCGCAGCGGCCAGCTCGATCAGGTGCTGGGCGGCGCCTTCGACCTGGTGTTCGACACCAGCCCGGAGACGGCTCCGCTCACGGCCTCGGCGGAATATTGAGCCCGCGCTGGACGGCCGGGCGCTCCAGGGCGCGGTCGAGCCAGGCCTGGACATGCTCGAACTCGTGGAAGTCGACCACCTGGGCGGCGTCGTAGAAGCCCACCAGGTTGCGCACCCAGCCGATCATGGACACGTCGGCGATGCTGTAGTCCTTGCCCATGATCCAGGGACCGCCGGCCTTGAGCTGGGTCTCCAGCACGCCGAGCAGGCGCTTGGATTCGTCGGCGTAGCGCTTGAGCGGCCGCTTGTCCTCGTAGTCCTTGCCGGCGAACTTGTGGAAGAAGCCGACCTGGCCGAACATCGGGCCGATCCCGCCCATCTGGAAGAACACCCACTGCAGGGCCTCGTAGCGGCCCGCGGCGTCGGCCGGGATCAGCTGGCCGGTCTTTTCGGCGAGGTAGACCAGGATCGCCCCGCTCTCGAACAGGCCGATCGGCTTGCCGTCCGGACCATTGGGATCGACGATCGCTGGGATCTTCCCGTTGGGGTTCAGCGCCAGGAATCCCGCCGACTTGTTCTCGTTCTGCATGATGTTCACGGCGTGCGCCTCGTAGGGCAGGCCGATCTCCTCCAGCATGATCGACACCTTCACCCCGTTGGGCGTGGGGAAGGAGTAGAGCTGCAGCCGGTCGGGATGCTGGGCGGGCCACTGGCGGGCGATCGGGAACACGGCGGGATCGGGCATGGAGACGCTCATTCAGCTGCTGTTGCGGTTGCAGATAGAGGCTGGGGCGGCGGGATGAAAGGGGCGGGCCGCGCGGTTGACAGGCGCCGGGGCCTGGCTCAGGTTGCACGTGCAACAGCACGGAGAACTCCGGCATGAGGAAACGCCCCGGCAGCCCTGTGGCGGGAAGCATTCTGGCCGGCGCGGCGCTCGCCGCCGCCGTGGGCGCGCCCGCCCTCGCCCACCACTCCTACGCCATGTTCGACCTCCAGCAGAACAAGCAGCTGGACGGCGTGGTCGAGACGTTCAAGTGGACCAACCCCCACTCCTTCATCGAGGTGCTGGTCATCGACGACAAGGGCCAGACCCAGAAGTGGACGGCGGAGTGCGGCAGCCCGGCCCAGATGGTCAAGGCGGGCTGGCGTTCGTCGTCGCTGAAGCCCGGCGACCATGTGGTGGTGACCATCCATCCCTTGCGCAGCGGCGAGTTCGGCGGGTCCTTCGTCCAGGTGCAGACGGCCGACGGCCACGTGCTGAAGGCGAGCTGAGCATGGCGGCCTCGCGTCTCGGCCTCCCCGCCCTGGCCGCCGGGGCGGTCCTCGTCCTGACGGGCCCGCCACCGGTCCACGCCCAGGCCCAGGCGCCCGCCGCGGCGCCGCCGGCCCAGCTCGGGGCCCTGGCCCCGGAGAACCTCAACAGGAAGCGGCCCAAGGCGCCGTTCAACCTGACCGGCACCTGGATCCACGACTCCAAGAGGTCGTCGTTCCGCTTCGGCCCGCCCTATCCGAAGTTCAAGCCCGAGGCGCAGAAGGAGTTCGACGCCGGGCAGCAGGCGACCAAGGACGGGCGCGCCTACAAGGACTACATAGGCCAGTGCTATCCCGCCGGCATGCCGGTGATCATGACGCGGGTGTGGCCCATCGCCATGGTCCAGCTGCCGACCGTGGTCTACATGGTGTCGGGCTTCGAGAACGCCTTCCGCGAGATCTTCATCGACGGGCGAGGGCACATGGACCCGGACCTGGTGGTGCGCAGCTTCAACGGCGAGTCGATCGGCCATTGGGAGGGCGACGCCCTGGTGGTCGACAGCACCGCCTTCACCCCCGAGCACCACACCATCGACGTGGGCATCCCGATCAGCGACCAGTTCCACATCGTCGAGCGCATCCGCATGCTCGACAAGGGCCAGACGCTGGAGATCGCCTACACCATGACCGACCCCAAGATGTGGGACGGCGAGTGGAAATCGACCAAGTGGTGGAAGCGGGTCGACGACCAGGACATCGTCGAGGTGGAGTGCACGCCCGACCTGGACGAGCACCTGCCGGCGACCTCGTCCAAGCTCAACGTGCGCTGAGATGGCGTCGATCCGTCTACGGATTACCGCCGGCGCGGCGGCCACGCTGGCCCTCGCGACGGGCGCGGCGGCGGCCGAGGAGGTGCATCCCGCCGCGCAGCCCAAGGGCCACTATGCCACGCTCGACGCCCTGCCGGACTGGGGCGGGGCCTGGGTGCTGGAGGCGCAGCGGGGCGTCGCGCCCAATCCCGCGCCCGAGCCCAAGGGCGCCTACAAGCAGCGCTACCTGGCGCTGAAGGCTCAGGCCGACGCCAACCATGGCGAGTTCCCCAGGGTCGGCTCGTCCTACTGCGCGCCGCCGGGCATCCCCTACCAGGCGGGCCTGGCGCAGTATCCCAACGAATATCTGTTCACCCCGGGCCGCGTCACCGTGCTGATGGAGGCCTGGACCCAGGTGCGCCGCATCTTCACCGATGGGCGCAAGCACCCGGGCGACCTGGAGGCCAGCTTCTACGGCCACTCGATCGGTCACTGGGAGGGCCAGACCCTGGTGGTCGACACCGTGGGCCTGAAGCCCGGCTCGCTGATCGCTGCGGGCATGGGTCACAGCGACAAGGAGCGGATCGCCGAGCGCATCCATCTGTCGCCGACCGATCCGGACCAGCTGGTGGACGAGATCACCGTCACCGATCCGGAGGCGCTGGAGCGGCCGTGGAGCGCGGTCTACCGCTACCGCCGCCACCGCGAGTGGGAGCTGCTGGAGTTCGCCTGCGCCGAGAACGACCGCAACCCGGTGGGCGCCTCGGGCGTGGGCGGGTTCAAGGAAGAGGGAGCCCAGAGATGATGAGCCGTTCGGCGCTTCTCGGCCTGGCGGCCGCCCTGCTCGCCTCTGGCCCCGCCCTGGCCCACCACTCCTTCGCCATGTTCGACCGGCAGAAGGAGATCACCCTGACGGGCACGGTGAAGGAATTCCAGTGGACCAATCCCCACTCCTTCATCGAGATCGAGGTGGCCGACCCGCAGGGCGCGGTCACCCCCTATTCCGTCGAGATGAACAGCCCCAACAACCTCACCCGCCAAGGCTGGAAGTCGAACGCGCTGAAGCCCGGCGACAAGGTGACGGTGGTGATGAATCCCCTGCGCGACGGCTCGCGCGGCGGCCTGTTCGTGTCGGTGATGCTGCCCGACGGCAAGGTGCTGGGCGACCCGACCCGGCTGCCGGGGGCTCCGACGAGCCCACAGGCCCGGCCGGGATAGGTCGGCGCGGCGATCAGCGACGCCGATAGGTCGGGCTGGCCTGGCTGTAGCTGGCCCCCGCCTCCACCGCCCCATTCTGGCCGATGGGCTGGCAGACGCTGCCGGCCACGTGACGATAGCCGCCCGTGCCGATCCCGGCCTCGAGCTCGCCGTGCGGCGCGGTCTCCAGCTGGCCGTTCGGCTTCACCTTCTCCGGACCGCATGGGCCCAGGGCGATCGGCTGCTCCGTCGGGGACACCGCCGCCGCAGACGAAAGGGGGGGCGCCGACGCCGTCGGCTCGGGCGCCCCGGGACCGGAGCCGCCGGCGGTCGCGATCGGAGCATCGGCCAGCGCCGGACCGGCGAAGAGGAGAACAGCAGCCGTTGTGCACAGGGCAGCGCGCATGAGAGTCCAATCCAGGATCCGAACGGATCCCAGTTGGCTCAACCCGACATGGCCGAAGTGTGTCGGCGATTTTTCAGTATCGATCGGCCGCTGCCGGATCACCGGCACGAACAGGCCCACGACTCAGACGCGGACTCAGGGGCGGGAGCCCATCCCCTCCCAGATGCCCGTGTCTTCCGTCCATACGAGCAGCAATTCGGCGCGAGAGGCGAGATAGGGCGCGAGGCGCGCCGCGCGCCAGGCTGCCTGTTCCGCCTCCGTCATCTCATCGTCGTCGTCCACGATTGGACGATGACGGAACAAATCGAGACTATCAACAGCATAGGTGATCGTCACCGCGGGACGCTGGAGAGGGCGGAGCGGGGTTACGCGATGACTGCGCCCGCGGGATTGCCGAGGGCGTCGAGGCCATGCATGGGGTAACCCTGGGGTTACAGAGGCGGGCGGGCAACCGTTCCGCCGGGCGCTCGGGCGCCGCCGGGCGCCGCGGCCGGGTGATGCGGGCGGCGTTGGGCATGCCTATCTGCACCCGGGGTCGGCCACCGACAAACGACGGAAGCGGAGAACACCATGGACCTGCAGTTGAAGGGCCGGCTGGCCCTGGTCACCGGCAGCACCGCCGGCATCGGCCTGGCGATCGCGGAAGCCCTGGCGCGCGAAGGGGCGCGGGTGATCGTCAACGGGCGCAAGCAGGACGCCGTGGATGTGGTGATCGACCGCCTGCGCGCGGAGACCGGGGCGGATGTCGAGGGCTTCGCCGGCGACCTGACCACCGCGGCGGACGCCGAGCGCCTGGCGCAGCGGTTCCCCGCGGTGGAGATCCTGGTCAACAACCTCGGCGTCTTCGAGCCCAAGGCCTTCGAGGACATCCCCGACGCCGACTGGATGCGCTTCTTCGAGGCCAATGTGCTGAGCGGCGTGCGCCTGGCGCGCCTCTACCTGCCGGCGATGCGCGGGGCCAACTGGGGCCGGATCATCTTCATCTCGAGCGAGAGCGCGCTGCAGATCCCGGTGGAGATGATCCACTACGGCATGACCAAGACGGCGCAGATCGCCGTGGCCAGGGGCCTGGCCGAGGCCGTCGCCGGGACCGGGATCACGGTCAACAGCGTGCTGCCGGGGCCGACCCGCTCGCGCGGGGTGGAGGACTTCGTCGAGGCCCTGGCGGCCGGCGAAGGCAAGACCTTCGAGGCGTTCGAGACGGAGTTCTTCGAGAAGGTGCGCCCGACCTCGCTCATCAAGCGCTTCGCCACGCCCGAGGAAGTGGCGTCGCTGGTGGCCTATGTCTCCAGCCCCCTCGCCTCGGCCACCACCGGGGCGGCGCTGCGGGTGGACGGGGGGACGGTCAAGAGCGCCTTCTAGGGCGCGCCGACGCTCCGCCGATCCGGCTCAGTTCCCGCCGCGCGCGCCGTGGCCGGTGCCGCCGTCGCTGGGGGCATAGGGCTTCAGCGGGAACTCCAGGAGCTTCTCCGAGCACTCCTCCTCCGGCAGGAAGGTGGTGTCGGGCAGGCGCCGGAAGGTGACCTTGGTGGTCCAGGGCGCGGTGTAGAACTTGGGGTCGGTGACGGTCACCGTGTCTTCCAGGGTGTCGGGGTCGAGCAGCTTCAGCGTCTCGTCCACCTTCTGGTCCGGCGACTGCGGCAGGCCGGCGGTGTCGAGCCACTGCTCGCCGTTGAAGCCGATGGTCTCGATCTTCAGGGCGTCGCCGTCCCACCAGCCGGAGGAATGGCCTTCCCAGTTCGGATCGGGCTCGGCCAGCTTGGGCGGCCCGTCGAGGAACACGTGGCGGATCAGGTGGCGGTACTGGTGGTAGAGGGTCACCTTCGCCGGGGCCTGGGCGATCATGATCGGCTCGCCGGACCACAGCGAGCGCGGCGTGCCCGGCGGCAGGCAGTATTCCAGCGGGTCGTTCTTGGCGTTGCCGGCCTTCCGCTCGGCGATACGCTCCTTGTAGAGCTTCTGGCCGGCGGGGGTCATGGCCGGGACCTTGCCGTCGACGGTCTTGACCGTCTCGACCGGCGCGCCGATCAGCCAGACGCCGCCGATGCGCGGATGCGTCTTGTCGGCCTCGATCAGGGCGCGGACCTTGTCGGCGGCGGCCTTGTCGCGGCCGCGCAGGCCGGCCTCGTCGGTGTTCTGGGCGATGGCGGCGCCGGCCGAGGCCAGGGCGAGCACGAAGGCGGCCGCGGCCGCCCAGATCTTACGGTCGGACCCCATCTTGGCTTTGGTCATTGGGCTCCCCTCACTTCTTCTTGGCGGCGGCGTCTTGGTTGCGGGTGGCGAAGCGGCCGCCGTCGCCGTGGCGCAGCTTGCCGGAGGCGTCCGGCTTGTTGCGGTTGTTCTCCTCGCAGATGTACTCGTTGAGGCGCTGGTCGGGGGCCCATTCGAAGCGGGCGCGGGCCGTCCACGGCTTGCTGTAGGTGTTGGGATCGTCGATCGTGTAGGTGTTCTCGAGGATGTCCGGGCCCACCTTGCGGATGCGCTCGGTCACCTTGATGCCGGACGACTTGGGCCGGCCCTCCTCGTCCACCTGGGTGAAGCCGTTCATGCCGGTGGTGGTGACCACCAGGGTGTCGCCGTCCCAGTAGCCGCGGGAATAGCCGAGGTAGCTGGGCTTGTAGTCGGCCGGCGGCGGCTTGTTGTCCATGTGCACCATGCGGAAGCTGTGCATCACCTCGATGGCGATGATGGTCAGCTCGGGCGTCTGCACGATGTCGAGCGGATAGGGCACCGGCAGCACCCGCGGCACGCCCGAGGGCAGGCACGAGGCGTTGGTGTCGAACAGCGGCATGCCGGTCTTCTCGGCCGCGGCGCGCTCGTCGAAATAGGTCTGCGCCCAGGGCAGGAACGGCGTGGGCCCGCCGTCCAGCGGGGCGATGGTGCGGTTGGAGGTGCGCGCCACCCAGGTGCCGGAGATGTTGGGCACGGCGTCGGGCACGCGCACGTCGCGGCGGGACGCGTCGCCCGTGGTCACCGGCGGCGGCGCCGCCGGGCGTTGCTGCGCAAACGCGGCCGATGTCGTCAGGACCGCCAGCGCGACGGCCGCCGCGCCAAGCCAGAGCGTATTCCTCACCTAGAGCCCCCGTTTCGTTGCTATTAGTTCAGGGTGGTAAGCATCTGGGCCTTGCCGGCATGCGCCGTCAAGACGTTGTTTGATTATGCATCATAACAATTTTTCGGGAACGGCGCGGGCCGGTGTTTCCACTGCTCCTCCGGCGCGGGTCGCGGCCGCATTCCGCCCATGCTACATGCCGCCGGACAAGGGGGCGCCGCCGCTGTGGGCGGGGGCCGAGAAGCGTCGAGGGACATGCCGTGAGCCGAGCCATCGTCACCATCATCGGGTCGGACCGCGTCGGCATCATCGCCGGCATCGCCAATGCGCTGTCGGACGCCAACGTCAACATCCTCGACATCAGCCAGTCGGTGATCCGCGAGTACTTCACCATGATCATGATGGTCGACATCGCCGCCGCGTCGATCTCGTTCGAGGCGCTCCGGCAGGCGCTCGACGACACCGGCCTCAAGCTCGGCGTGAAGGTGGAGATCCAGCGGGAGGAGATCTTCCAGGCGATGCACCGCATCTGACGCCCGTCGCCCTTCCCTCCCCTCCGTTTTCCGGCCGGTCCAAATGAAGCACCTCAGTTATTCGGGCGAAGAGATCCTCGAGACCATCCAGATGGTCCGCACCGAGCAGCTCGACATCCGCACCATCACCATCGGCGTCAGCCTGCTCGACTGCGGCAGCGACACCACCGAAGGGCTCTGCGCCCGGATCTACGACAAGGTCACCGGCAAGGCGCGCGACCTGCGCAAGGTGGGCCTGGAGATCGAGCAGGAATACGGCATCCCGATCGTCAACTACCGGGTGTCGGTGACCCCGGTGTCGCTGGTGGCCGGGGGCCGGCCGCCCGAAGACTTCGTGCGGATCGCCGAGACCCTCGACCGCGCGGCCGACGTGCTCGGCATCGACTTCATCGGCGGCTTCTCGGCCCATGTGGAGAAGGGCATGACGCCCGCGGACCAGGCCCTGATCGCGGCCATCCCCGAGGCCTTGGCCGCCACCAAGCGGGTGTGCTCGTCGGTGAACATCGGCTCGACGCGGGCGGGCCTGAACATGGACGCCATCGCCGAGATGGGCCGGGCCATGAAGCGCGCCGCGGCCCTGACCGCGGACCAGGGCTCGATCGCCTGCGCCAAGCTGGTGGTGTTCTGCAATGCGGTCGAGGACAACCCGTTCATGGCCGGCGCCTTCCACGGGGTGGGCGAAGGCGACGCGGTGGTGCACGTGGGCGTGTCGGGTCCGGGCGTGGTGCTGAAGGCGGTGCAGGCCGCCGGCCCCGTCGACTTCGGCGCCCTGACCCAGGTGATCCGCTCGACCGCCTTCAAGATCACCCGCGCCGGAGAGCTGGTCGGCCGGCAGGCGGCCAAGCGCCTGGGCATCCCGTTCGGCATCATCGACCTGTCCCTGGCGCCGACTCCGGCGGAGGGCGACAGCGTGGCCCGCATCCTGGAGGAGATCGGCGTCGGGCGCGTCGGCGGCCACGGCTCGACGGCGGCGCTGGCTTTGCTCAACGACGCGGTCAAGAAGGGCGGGGCCATGGCCTCGAGCTATGTCGGCGGCCTGTCGGGCGCCTTCATCCCGGTGTCCGAGGACGCCGGCATGATCGAGGCGGCCGAGATGGGCGCCATCACCATCGACAAACTGGAGGCCATGACCGCCGTCTGCTCGGTGGGCCTGGACATGATCGTGGTGCCCGGCGACACGCCGGCCGAGACCCTGTCGGCGATCATCGCCGACGAGGCCGCCATCGGCATGATCAACAAGAAGACCACCGCCGTGCGCCTCATCCCGGCCGTGGGCAAGGCCGTGGGCGACAGCGTCGACTTCGGCGGCCTGCTCGGCCGGGCTCCGGTGATGCCGGTGAACAAGGCCTCGGCCGAGCGCCTGATCGCGCGGGGCGGGCGCATCCCCTCCCCGCTGCAGGCCCTGATCAACTAGCCGCCTAGCGGACCGTGACGTAGATCGGGTTGCCGACCAGGACCAGGCGGCCCGAGGCGTCGCGCACCTTGGGATAGACCCAGTGACGGCCCGGAGCGCCCGAGACCGAGGCCTGGCGCGTATCGTCGACGCCGAGCGGCGCCGGCGCGACCTCGGTCACCTTCAGCCCGTCGTCGTGGACCCACTCGATCCGGCCGAGGGGGACCGCCTTGACGTGGGCGTTCAGGGTGAGCCCGCCGCGGGCGTCGAGCTCGTCGCCCATGGCCGCCCGGCCCCTGGGCGTGTCGATCCACGCCTCCACCAGGCGGTCGGGCGAGCCGTCGAGGTCGATGAACACGTGGCCGGCCTTGATCGCCTCCAGGATCGTGCGCTCGGACAGCTCGCGGGCGAAGACCACCGTGGTCGGGGAGCCGAGGCCCTGGCCGGGGCCGACGGGCAGTTCGGCGCCGTGGTTGTCGCTGCCGCCCACCGCCGTCGGGCGCAGGCCCCTGGCCAGCAGGCCCTGCCAGAAGCCGAAGCCGGACAGCGGACCGTCGCCGAGACCGCGCATCGAGCCGCCGTTGACCACCTCGACGGAGTCGATCTTCGACGGGTCGCCGATCTTGGCCGTCCAGCCGCAACCCATGCAGTCTTCGCCCGAGGGCGAGCCGGGGTGGTTGATCGAGAACAGGGCGCCGGCGGCATGGGCCCCGGCGATCAGGGCGTCGGCATCCTTCACGTGGCGGCCGTCCAGCCGGAAGTCGATGAAGGCCGTGCCGCCGAAGGCGTTGGCGTGGCCCTCGAAGGTGGTCAGCTCGCGGGCGGGGATCACCAGCAGGTTGTCGAAATAGGGCTGCAGCTCGCGCAGGGCGTCCGCGTGGCTGACGGTGTTGTGGTCGCTGACCGCGATGAAGTCGAGGCCGCGCTTCTCGGCCGCCTCCAGGGTCAGGAAGACGGGACAGGGCGCCCGCTTGCCGGCCCGGGTGGCGCAGGAACCGTCGCTGTGGGCGGTGTGGTCGTGCAGGTCGCCGCGGTACCAGCCGGGGCCCGGCTTGATCGGCGCGTCGCTGAAGGTCGACACGGCCGGCGCTGTGTTCCCCCGCTCGAACCAGATGTCGGCCTGGTAGCGGGTGGTCACGCCCTGGCGGATGTTGGGGATGCCGAGCAGCACCCGCCAGCGCCCCGGCGTCATCGGCCCGGGCAGGTAGGACGGCGTCGCGTCGGCCTTGGACACGGTGAAGGCCAGCTTGTTGCCGCCGCTCCAGCCGCGGAAGCCGTCGGGGTCGAACAGGCCGAGGTCGATTGTGGTGCGCTGCGCCGCTCCGTCCTGGGAGAAGCGCACGGTGATGCGGGTGACGCCGGCCGGCACGTCGAACGGCAGCTCGCGGTAGGTGTGCAGATCGGCCGCCGTGACCTGGCCGGTGACCACGACGTCCGGGGCAGGCGCCGCCGCCGCCACGGCGGGGGCGGCCAGGATCACGAGGAAGAGCAAGGCCCGGCAGAGCGGGGCCAGCAGGCGCTGGAGGAACATGACGGTCTCCGCAAAAGCCGCGGCCGGTCCAGGCGGACCGGCCGCGCTCTGGATTTCTAGAAGCGGTAGAGGATCGAGGCCTTGACCGTGCGCCCGACGATCGAGCGGGCGATGAACACCGGCGAGCCCGCCTGGGTCGAGAGCAGCTCGCCCGAGCGCGGGTTGCCTTCGGTCAGGCCGATGGCGTTGGTCAGGTTGTAGGCGTTCAGGTAGAGCGTCAGGTTCGGCGTGAAGTTGTAGCGGGCCGAGGCGCTGAGCACCGTGTAGGCCGGCAGCTTCTGGCTGTTGGCCGCGTCGGCGTAGCGGTCGCTGAAGTACTCCACCGACAGGTCGGCGCGAAGGTTATCGTTGAGCAGGTAGATCGCCGGGGTCACGGCCAGGCTGACCTTGGGGATGCGCAGCAGCTGCTTGCCGTTGTAGTCGAGCGCGGTCAGGACCCCGCCGTTCAGGGTGGTGTAGCGCAGCGACGTGAAAGTCGGCTGCTGGAAGGTGCCGGTGAAGGCCAGTTCGGTGTGGTCGAACGGGCGCAGCGTGCCGTCCAGCTCCAGGCCATAGTCACGCGTGTTGGCGTAGTAGGTCTGCGAGACGAAGCCCTGGGTCGCGGCGTTGTAGATCGTCTCGCCCACGCCGTAGTTGTGGAACTCTGTGTCGAACAGGGTGGCGAAGATGTCGATGAACGGCCGCGAATATTTGTAGCCCAGCTCGTACATCTCGGTGCGGTTGATCACCGGGGTGTTGGTCGGGTTGGTGATGAAGTCGCTGATGCTGGGGCCCCGCTGGGCGCCGGTGGCGCGGGCGAACACCCCCTGACGCGGATCGATCTGGTAGTTGGCGCCGAGGGTCCAGGTGACCGTGTCGAAGTGCCGGCTGTAGGGCGTGTAGACGCCGTTGCCGGTCAGGTAGCTGTCGTCGGCCACCGTCGGGCTCTGGTTCAGGTTGACCGTCGCCGTGCCCTGGCTGGAGCCGCTGGTGTTCATCGACTCGTAGCGGACGCCGGCGTCGATGCGCAGGGCGTCGGTGATGCTCCACTCGTCCGAGGCGTAGGCCGCGAAGGTGGTCTGCTCGCCGCGGCCGTCGGCGAACTCCGAGCCGTCGCGCAGCACCCCGTTCTCGGTGGCCGTGGCGACCACCGCCCCGGCGGCGTTGACGGCCAACAGATTGAGCAGGCGGGCGTGGTTCTGCACGTCCATCATGACCACCGCCGAATAGCGGTTGAAGGTCTCGTGGGCGTTCATGAAGTAGCCGCCGAAGCTGACGTCGTGCACCTGGCCGCCGAGATGGAATTGCCGGCTGAAGCGCAGGTCGTCGATCACCTCGCGCTCGGTCAGCGACACCTGGCGGGCCGCATCGTCCACCTCCAGGCCGTTGCCGTTCTGGTTGGCGGTGAAGGCCGCGCCGTTGTCGAGGTAGCGCAGCTGCAGGGCGGCCGCGGTCGGATAGAGCGGCAGGACCTGGGAATTCAGCTGGCTGATGCGAACGGCGCCGGTCTGCACATTGGCCGGAAACAGGCCGATGCGCTGCTGATCGGTGCTGCGGAGGCGGAAGTGGTCGTCCAGGCGCCAGCCGTCGCCGATGTCCTGCAGCAGGTGGGCGCTGAACTGGTCGAGCTTCACCGCCGTGCCTTGGGTGGCGTCGAAGGTGGCCAGGCCCTGGGCGTTGCGCACGCTGATCTTGGCCGTCTCGGGGCCGGCCAGGATGCCGGTCACGGGGTTGAGCCCGGCCACGCCGGTAACCCCGCCCGAGGCGGTGGCGGCGAAGGGCGTGTCCGGCAGGAAGCCGACGTGGTCGTCGATGTGCTTGTAGTCGAGCTCGATCTGGCCGCGGGCGATGTCGTGGCTGGCCTTGATGCGGAACTGGCCGCCGTCGTTGAAATTGTAGCCGGGGTCACGCGCGCCGCGCTCGGTCCGGTAGAAGCCGCCGACGCCGACCTTCCAGTCGCCGACCGGGCCGCCGTACCAGAAGTCGGCGCGGTAGAGGCCGTCGTCGCCGACAGTCGCCTTGACCAGGCCCGAAGCCACGTCGCCCGGCTTGCGGGTGATGTAGTTGACCAGGCCGCCGGGGGCGTTGGGGGCGAAGATCGAGGCCGGGCCGCCGCGCACGACCTGGATCTGGTCGATGGTCTCGTCCAGGCGGAAGGACTGGTCGACGTTGAGGTAGCCGAGGCCCGGATCGTGCTGGATCGGCAGGCCGTCCTCCTCCAGCTGCACCGAGGCGTAGCCATCCACCGGGATGCCGCGGGCGCGCACGTTGGCGCTGGCCTCGCCGCCCGAGTTCTCGACCCAGAAGCCCGGCACCTTGCGCAGGGAGTCGGCGACGCTGGAGACGCCCTCCTCGCGCAGCTTCTCCTGCGGGATCACCGTGATCGAGTAGCTGGTCGAGGCGCGGGTGCGCTGCTGCACGCCGGCGCGGGCGGTGATCACTACCGTGTCGACCGAGGTGGCGGGGTTCGCGGCGGAGGGGCCTTCGGCGCTGCTGGAACCTACCAGGGCGTAGCTGCCCGGGCCGGTCTGGCGCGCCTCCAGGCCGGTGCCGACCAGCAGGCGGTTCAGGCCTTCGTCGGCGGCGAACTGTCCCTTGACCGCGCTGGTGCGCAGGTTGCGCGTGACGTCCTCGCTGGCCAGGACCTGCACGTCGGCCTGGCGGGCGAACGCCTGCACCCCGGCGCCGGCCGGCTGGGCGGCGATGTCGAACGCATGGGTCTGGGCGAAGGCCGGCGAGGCCACGGCCACCAGGGCCGAAGAGGCCGCGAGCGCCGCCTTCCAGCGCCAGGTCATGTTGCTGCTCATCAATATCCCCGAGGGTTGCTGGATCGCGCTCACCGCGATCTCGCAACGGGGGAGGTTCGGGCCGCCGGAGTCCTTATGAAGAGTGCGTCAAGGTTTGATGTCGGTTTTATTTAGCTTCGAAAATTCAGAAGCTTAGCCTTTTGTCCCGCCGATGACGATCTCGCCGCGCGAGGCCTCCACCTGGGTTCCGAGCACCACCGCGGCCGAGCGGGCGAAGCCCTCGGGGTCGTCGGCGCGGAACACGCCCTGCAGGCGCTTGCCGGCCAGGTCCGGCGAGCCCAGGCGCAGCTTGCGGGCGTTGTAGCGGTTGAAGTCGGCGACGGCCTCGGCGAGGGTTTCGCCGTCGAACTCGATCCGGCCGGCGCGCCAGGCCAGCTTGCGGTCGATCTCGCCGGCCGGCGGGCTCACCGCGACGCTCGGCTCGACGGCGGTCTCGACCATGTGCGCCGACTGGCCGGCGGCGATGCGCGTGCGCGCGCCGGGCTGGTCGGCGAGCCAGGATTCCACCACCCCCTCGGTGACATAGACCTCGGCCCCGTCGACCAGCCGACGGACGGAGAAAGCGGTGCCGACGGCCTGCACCCGCACATGGCCGGCCTCGACCACGAACGGCCGCTCAGGGTCCTTCTCCACCTGGAACCAGGCCTCGCCGGAGGCCAGGCGGATGCGGCGCAGGCGCCGTTGCAGCGACACCTGCATCCGGCTGGCGGTGTTCACGTCGACGCTCGAGCCGTCGGCCAGGGCCAGGTGGCGGCGCTCGCCCACCGCCGTGGACACCAGTCCGGCCCGCGACACCACGATCACGCCCGCCAGGCCCGCGACCAGGGCCGCGCCCCCCGCCCCGATCAGGCTCCGGCGCGACAGCCGCGGCGCCGGCCTCGCCGCCTCGTCCGGGGCCGCAACGGCCGCCAGGGTGGCGCGGTCGAGCTTGGTCCAGAGCGCCTCGGCGCGCAGATAGGCGCCGCGCCGCCGGGCGTCGCCGGCGAGCCAGGCGTCCAGCTCGGACACGAGGTCGGGCGAGCGGCCCTCGCGATCAAGCCGGGCGACCCAGGCGTAGGCGGCCTGATCAATGGCCTCGGCGGACTCGGGACTCATTCCGGCTCTTGTGCGTGAAGCGTCCGTCGAGGGCGTCCGGCTCCTGGCGAAGCAGGGCGCGCGAGATCAGCCGCAGGCCTTTGACGACGTCGTTCTCGACCATGGTTTCCGTGATTCCCAGGCGCTGGGCGATCTCGCGCTGCGACAGGCCGTGGATCTTGCGCAACTGGAACACGGTGCGGCAGCGGCTGGGCAGCTTGTCGATCAGGTCCAGCACTTCACTCAACTCCCGACGCGCCGCCACCTGGTGCTCAGGGGACGGCTGATCAGTGAAGACGTTCAGCGCCTCGAGTTCCGTAACCGTTTCGATCTTGACCACCCGCGCACGGCGCAGAGCCCCGGCCAGGAGGTTGCGCACGACCTGGAAGAAATAGGCCCGCGGATTGAGAATGCCGTCCACGGCGGGCAGGTCGGCCAGCTTGCAGTAGGCCTCCTGCACCAGATCGTCGATCTCCTCGCCGGCGACGCGGGAGCTGGCGAGCCAGCGCCGCACGGCGACCTCGTGCGGCATGATCGCCGTGGCCACCCAGGCCGCGCGTCGCTTGCGTTCATCGGTCATCGGCCGCCCCGCGCCAAGCTTCGGGCGCCCCTCAGCCCGTATTCGCGGCGGCCGTCAAGCCTGGCCTGTCGGCCCAGGCCTCATCCGGCGAACGCGCGCCACACGGCCTGGTTGTGCCAGCGGCGCCGGCGTGACATCCTCCGACCGCTCGAGGAGACCGCGTCATGAACCGTCGGCGACTCTGCGCTTCCGCCTTGTTCCTGCTCCTGCCCGGCATGGCCCTCGCCCAACCGCCGGACCAGAACAATCGTGCGGGACGACCGGGCGGCGGCGGTGAACGCCCCGGAGGCGGAGAACGCCCTGGCGGCGGCGAGCGGCCCGGGGGTGGAGAGCGGCCCGGAGGCGGTCGACCTGGCGGCGGCGGTCCGCCGGGGCCAAGTCCCGGTCCGCGCCCGCCCGGCCCCGCGCCTCGTCCGCCTGGACCTGGCCCGAGGCCGCCCGGCCCGCCGCCGGGCTTCCGGCCGCTGCGCGGGCGGCCGTGGCGCTATCCGCGCGGCTACAGCTATCGGCGCTGGACCATCGGCGACGTCCTGCCGTCGCTGTTCCTGGGCGGCGCCTACTACTTCACCGACTACAGAGCCGCCGGGATCGGGCCGCCGCCAAGCGGCTATCGCTGGGTGCGCTACGGGCCGGACCTGGTGCTCGTCCAGCGCCGCACCGGCCGCGTCAGGCAGGTGATCTACAACGCCTTCCTGTGAGGCGCGCCTTCTAACTCCAGCCGCCGCCGAGCGCCTTGTAGATGGCGACGATGTCGGTGTTGGTGTCGGTCTGGGCGGCCGTGAGGGCGTCCTCGGCGCCCAGCAGGGTGCGCTCGGCGTCGAGCAGCACGAGGAAGTCGATCGAGCCTTCCTTGTAGCGCACTCGGGCCAGGTCGGCGGCGCCGCGCGAGGCCTCGACCTGTTCGGCCAGGCTGACGATGCGGCGCTGCTGCTGGCGGTAGGCGTTCAGCGCCGTCTCCAGGTCCTGCACCGCGGTCAGCACCGTCTGGTCGTAGGCGGCGAGGATTTCGTCCTGGCGCGCCTCCTGCGCCTTCAGCCGGGCGTGGGCGCCGCCGAGGTCGAGCGCCGGCCAGGTGACCTGGGGCGACACCGACCAGGCCTGCGACCCGTGGCTGAACAGCTTGGACACGTCGCCGGACAGCAGGCCGACGAAGCCGGTCACGCGGATGCGCGGGAACAGGTCGGCGGCGGCGACGCCCGTGCGGGCGGTCTCGGCGCGCAGGCGCCACTCGGCGGCCTGGACGTCGGGCCGGCGGCGCAGGAACTGGGCCGCATCGCCGATCGGCAGGGGCTTGACCAGGGCCGGCAGCGGGGTGGTGCGCGGGGCCAGGGCCTGGTCGATGGCACCGGGGCGCAGGCCGACCAGCACCGCCAGCTTGTAGCGGGCGGCCGCTTCCTGGGCCTCCAGGTCCGGGATGGTGGCCTCGGTGGCCGACAGGCGCGCCTGGGCGCTCCTGACGTCGACCGGATCGCCGCGGCCGACCTCGAAGCGCACCTGAGTGAGGCGCACGGTCTCCTTCTGGCTGGCCGCGTTCTCGCGGGCCACCTGCAGGCGGGCCTGGGCGCCGCGCAGCGTGAAGTAGGTGCGGGCCACCTCGGCCATCACGCTGACCTTGGCGGCGGCGAGGTCGGCGTCGGCGGCGCCGGCGTCGCTGCGGGCGGCCTCGACCCCGTGCCGCACCCGTCCGAACAGGTCGATCTCCCAGGCGGCGTCGAAGCCGAGGTCGGCGCTCTCGACCGGCACGCGGGCCGAACCGAAGCCGGGGATCTGCTCGTCGCTGCGATTGTAGGTGGCGTCCGAGGCGATGCGCGGCAGGAAGTCCAGCCGGCGATCCTTGAAGATCGAGCGGGCCTGCCGCAGGCGCGCCTCGGCCTGCCTGAGGTCGAGGTTGCCCGAGACCGCGCGGCCGACGAGGTCGTCCAGCACCGGGTCCTCGAACACCGTCCACCAGGCGGCGCCCGGCTCGGCCGCCAGGTCCACGGCCTTGGGGTCGGCGTTCAGCAGCACCGCCGGCTTGGGATCGCGGGCGACGTACTTGGGCCCGACCGAGAACGGGTTGAACGAGAAGGGGCCGGCCAGGGCCGGGGTCGAGAGGGCCATGGCGGAGGCGGCGAGCGCCCCGGCCAGGAGAGAGAGCTTGAACAGAGTCATGGTCTTGCTCGTGTTTCTTGCTATTCCGCCGGAACCGGCGCGGACGTCGGCTCGGCCTTGTGGGCCTTGCGCGGGACGTGGCCGGTCAGGCGGCGGATGGTCCAGTAGAAGACGGGGGTCAGGGCCAGGCCGAACAGGGTCACGCCCAGCATGCCGAAGAACACCGCCACACCCATCGCCCGGCGCATCTCCGAGCCGGCGCCGGTCGACAGCACCAGGGGCGCGACGCCCATGATGAACGCGAACGAGGTCATCAGGATCGGCCGCAGGCGCAGGCGGCAGGCGGCCAGGACGGCCTCCCAGGCGCTATCGCCGTGGGCCTCCCGCTCGCGGGCGAACTCCACGATCAGGATGGCGTTCTTGCAGGCCAGGCCGACCAGCACGATCAGGCCGATCTGGGTGAAGACGTTGTTGTCGCCGTGCAGCAGCGCCACCCCGGCCAGGGCCGAGAGCAGGCACATCGGCACGATCAGGATCACCACCAGCGGCAGGCTCCAGCTCTCGTACTGCGCCACCAGCACCAGGAAGGCGAGCAGGACGCAGAGCGGGAAGATGTAGACGGCGGCGTTGCCGGCCAGGATCTGCTGGTAGGCGAGCTCGGTCCACTCGAAGCCCATGCCGTTGGGCAGGTCCTTGCGGGCGATCTCCTCCAGGGCCTTCTGCGCCTGGCCGGTGGAATAGCCGGGCGCGGGGCCGCCGTTGATCTCGGCCGTCAGCTGGCCGTTGTAGTGGGCGGTCTGCTCAGGGCCGGTGGTCGCGTGGGTGGTGACGAAGGCGCCCAGCGGGATCATCTGGCCCGACGCGTTGCGGGTCTGCAGGCGCAGCAGATCCTCCGGCTGCAGGCGGAATTTCTGATCGGCCTGGACGTTCACCTGATAAGTGCGGCCGAAGCGGTTGAAATCATTGACGTAGAGCGAGCCCATGAAGACCTGCATGGTCTCGAACAGGTCGGTCAGGCTGACGCCCTGCGCCCTCGCCTTCTCGCGGTCGACGTCGGCCCGGATCTTGGGCACGCCGATCTGGTAGCCGGAGAAGACGCCGGCCAGGCGCGGGTCCTTGCGGGCGTCGGCGACGATCTGCTGGATCGCGTCGTTGAGCGCCTTGGGGCCCAGGCCCGCGCGGTCCTCGATCTGCATGCGGAAGCCGCCGAGCTGGCCGAGGCCCTGGATCGAGGGCGCCGGGAAGGTGGCGATCACCGCGTCGGGCACCTGGGCCAGCTGCTGGTTCAGCTTGCCGATGATGGCGTTGACCTGCAGGTCGGGCGACTTGCGCTTGTCGAAGTTGTCGAGCACCTCGAACACCGCGCCCTGGTTGGGGCTGTTGACCAGGCCGTTCACCGACAGACCGGCGAACGACACGGTGTGGGTGATGCCGGGCGTCGACTGGACGATCTGGTTGACCTTGTGCACCACCGCCTCGGTGCGATCGAGCGAGGCCGCGTCGGGCAGCTGGATCACGGTGACGAGGTAGAGCTTGTCCTGCTGCGGCACGAAGCCGGTCGGGGTGCGCAGGAAGGTGACCGCGGTCAGGGCCAGCAGCACGCCATAGATGGCGAGCGCCACGCTGGACTTGCCGAGCACCTTGCTGACGCCGCCGACATAGCCGGTGGAGGCGCGGGCGAACACCTTGTTGAAGGGCTTGAACAGCCAGCCAAAAGCGCCGTCGATCAGCTTCTGGAAGCGGTCCTTGGGCGCGCCGTGGGGCTGCAGCAGCACCGCCGCCAGGGCCGGCGACAGGGTCAGGGAGTTGAACGCCGAGATCACCGTGGAGATGGCGATGGTCAGGGCGAACTGGCGGTAGAACAGGCCGGTCAGGCCGGTGAGGAAGGCGGTCGGGACGAACACCGCGCACAGCACCAGGGCCGTGGAGATGATCGGGCCGGACACCTCGGTCATGGCCCGCTTAGTCGCCTCGAAGGGCGTCAGGCCGAGGCCGATGTTGCGCTCGACGTTCTCGACCACGACGATGGCGTCGTCGACCACGATGCCGATGGCCAGGACCAGGCCGAACAGGGTCAGGGCGTTGAGGCCGAAGCCCAGCATCAGCATGGCGGCGAAGGTGCCGATCAGCGACACCGGCACGGCCACCAGCGGGATGATCGAGGCCCGCCAGGTCTGCAGGAACAGCACCACCACGAGGACCACCAGGATCAGGGCCTCGAACAGGGTGTGGATCACCGCATTGATGGATTCATGCACGAAGACGGTGGTGTCGTAGACGATGTGGTACTGCACGTCCTCGGGGAAGTCCTTCTTCAGGTCCTCCATGGTCGAGCGCACCGCGGTGGCCATCTGCAGGGCGTTGGAGCCCGGGCGCTGGAAGATCGGCAGGGCCACCGCTTCCTTGTCGTCGAGATAGCCGCGCAGGGCGTAGTTGTCCGAGCCCAGCTCGACGCGGGCCACGTCGCGCAGATGGCTGATCTGGCCGTTGGGGCCGGAGCGCACCACGACGTCGCGGAACTCCTCCTCGGTGGTCAGGCGTCCTTGGGTGTTGATGGCGATCTGGAAGCTGGCCTGGCCGGGCGACGGCGGGGCGCCGACCTGGCCGGCGGCCACCTGGACGTTCTGCTCACGCAGGGCCTGGACGACGTCGCCGGCGGTCAGGCTTCGGGCGGCGAGCTTCTGCGGGTCGAGCCAGACGCGCATGGAATAGGGACCGGTGCCGAACATCTGCACGTCGCCCACGCCGTAGGTGCGGGCCAGGGCGTCCTTGACGTGCAGCTGGGCGTAGTTCGCCAGGTAGAGCTTGTCGTAACGATGGTGCGGCGAGGTCAGGTGCACGACCATCAGCAGGGCCGGCGAGGCCTTGGTGGTGGTCACGCCGACGCGCTGCACCTCCTGGGGCAGGCGCGACAGCACCTGGGCCACGCGGTTCTGCACCAGCACCTGGGCCTTGTCGCCGTCGGTGCCCAGGGCGAAGGTGACGGTGAGGTTCATGGTGCCGTCGGAGGCCGTCTGGCTCGACTGGTAGAGCATGCCCTCGACGCCGTTGATGGCCTGCTCGAGCGGCGAGGCGACGGTCTCGGCGATCACCGCGGGCTCGGCGCCCGGATAGACCGTGTGCACCTGCACCGTGGGCGGCACCACCTCCGGATATTCGGCGATGGGCAGGAGCGGCAGGGCGACGAGGCCCGCCACGAGGATGATGACCGACAGCACCGCCGCGAAGCGGGGACGGCTCACGAAGAACCGGGAGAAGTTCATGGCTTAAGTCCTTGAAGGCGCGCCCGAAAGCGGGCGCAGCCGGATCAGGAAGGGAGTTCAGGACTGGATTTTCAGGACTCTGGGGTCAGGGTCGAAAGGTCAGCCGTGGAGATCGGCTGGGCCGAGGGCGTCGGGGTGACCGGGTCGCCGGGCTTCACCTTCTGGAGACCAGACACGACGATCACGTCGCCGGGCTTCAGGCCCTCGCGGATCACGCGCAGCTCGCCGATGGCGGGCCCGAGGGTCACGGGACGGTAGTCCACGTGGTTGTCCTTGGTCAGCACCAGCACGAAACGCTTGCCGAGGTCCTCGCCCAGGGCCTTCTCCGGCGCCACGGCGACGGTCTCGGTCGACGAGCTGACCAGGCGCACGCGGGCGAACAGGCCCGGGGTGAACTTGCCGTCGGCGTTGTCGAACACGGCCCGGCCGAGGATGGTGCCGCTCTTGCCGTCCACGGCGTTGTCGATGAAGGCCAGCCTGCCCTTGTGGGGGAAGCCGTCCTCGGTCATCAGCCCGAGGTAGACCGGCGCGTCGTGGCCGCGGGCGGCGCCCACGTACTTAAGGTAGGTCTGTTCGTCGGCGTTGAACGACGCGTAGATCGGTCCGTCGGACACCACGGTGGTCAGGGAGTCGGCGGTGTTGATCAGGTTGCCCTGGGTGATCAGGGCCTTGGACACGCGCCCGTCGATCGGCGAGACCACCTTGGTGAAGCTGAGGTTCAGGCGGGCGGTGGCCAGCGCCGCCTCGGCGGCCTGGACATTGGCCTTGGCCGACTTGGCCTCGGCCTGCAGGCGCTCGAGCTCGCCCTGAGCGACGGCGTTCTGATCCATCAGGCGCTGGCCGCGGTCGGCGTCGGCCTGGGCCAGGACGCCTTGCGCCTTGGCCCGTTCGAGTTCGGCGGCCAGCCGGTCGACCTCGGCCTGGAACGGACGCGGGTCGATCTGGAACAGCAACTGGCCCTTCTTGACCTGGGCGCCCTCGTGGAAGGCGACGGCGTCGATGTAGCCGCCGACGCGGGCGTGGACGTTGACGCTGCCTACCGCCTCCATCTGACCGGTGAAGTCGTCCCACTGCGGCAGGGACTTGAAGGCGACGGGCGCCACCTCGACCTTGGCGGCGGGCGGCGGGGCAGGTTGCGATTTGGCGGGGCTGCAGGCCTGCTCGGCGGCGGAGACGAGCAGCAGCAGCGCGAAAGCGGCGGCGGTAGGACGCATGGGGGGAGACTCCGGCGGCGGCCCCGAGTTCCCCTCAGCGACCGCGGATTTCATACCGACTGGTATATATTGCCGTGCTGCAGTGCGTCAAGGATCATTTTATACCGCACGATATTTTATTCGGAAAGGTACAGAAGCAGGTCCCGCAAGGGATTTCTGTGGACCCTTGGCGTCTGTGAATCAGGCCGCGGCGGACTTGCGGCCGGCGGGAACGGCTTGCAGGGCGGTGGCGACCACCTCTTTCAGCGCCTGGCGCGGGGCGCCCATGCCGGCCTGCAGGGCGATCCCCTGCCCCACCGTCATGATGTAGAGCGCCAGCCCCGCCGGATCGGCGCCGCCCAGCTCGCCCTCGGCCTTGGCCCGTTCCAGCCGGCACTTGAGCCGCGACTGCACGTCCAGGCCGCGGTCGATCAGCTCCTGGCGCACCGACTCCGAGGCCGCGCCCTGGCAGCTGAGCACGCTGTTGACGCCCATGCAGCCCCGGCCGTCGGGATCGGCGGCATAGAGGTCGCAGGCGTTGTTGAGGAAACGCTCCACGGCCTCGCGGCCGGTCGGCGCCTCCAGCGCCTGGTCGATGAAGGCCAACTTCTCGCGCTCGTAGAGGTCGAGCGCCTTCTTGAACAGCGCCTCCTTGTTGCCGAAGGCGCAGTACAGGCTAGGCCGGGTGATGCCCATGGCCTCGGTCAGGTCGGTCAGCGAAGCGGCGTCATAGCCCTTGCGCCAAAAGACCTTCAGGGCCGAGGCGAGCGCCTCCTCCACATCGAATTCCCGCGGACGTCCGACGCCCACGTGAGTGTCCTGTTTCATACCAAGCAGTCTATAATACGGTTCCGGGACGGCGTCGAGTGCGCCCGTCCATTCGTGTCCCAAGCTGGGTCGGCGGGACGGGAAGGTCAATGGCGCGCGCCGGCGGCAGGAGGCCGCACGTGGGCCACGACGGATCGATGCCCTCTCGAATTCCTGCCTGGCCCAATGGCGGCCAAACAAGAACAAACAAGGAACTTCATGCTGGGCTTCAGGCGTCCGGGCTGCTAAGCATGACCTGGGAAGCCGGAGGGGGGAGCCGATGAAGGTCCTGGTCGACGAAAGCAGATTCGACGCGCTGCAAATGGAGGTCGGGTACGGCATTGCGCACGCGGTCTACACGGCCCTGAAGAAGGCCGGCGCGCCCGACGGCGAAGCCCTCGAACAGATCGTAGCCGGCGCGCTGTTCGATATCGGTTGCATCCTCGACGGGAGTGCGGACGTCAAGGGACCGGACGGACCGATGCAGGTAGTCCTGACCTTCCGCGAGGATCAGAACGACAAGACGCTGCTTTCGGCCGGCGGGGCGTCATGGATCCACGAATACGCCTTCGGCATCGCCAAGGATTACTTCGACCAGCGCCGGCCCAGGCGGACGCCTTCCGCCTCGCCTCCTGCGAGCCGCCGGGAGCGGCGGCCGAACTCGTTTCTCCGGATGTTGCGGGATATCGCCGACGCGTTCACCAAGCCATAGGGCGACGCGCCCTCGCGCTGCCCTCGCCTTCCTTCGGCAGATGTGTATCGTGCGGCAAACATTGCCCCGGGGAGGGAGCCGATGATCGGGATGCGGATGGGCCTCGCGGCCGTCCTGGCGGTGGCCGGGACGCAGGCGCTGGCGGCGGACAAGCCGGCGCGCCAGGACTGGATCGGGACCTGGGGCTATGTCTCCGCGCCCCTGCCCCCCGGCGCCGCGCCGCCCGCGGCCATCCCTGGCCCGCCCGCGCCCCCGCCGCCCGTGGCGATCCCTCTCGGGCCGCTGCCCGTCGCCGCGCTCCGGCCGGCCCAGACCACGGCGGCGCCCCAGATCCTCATCGACAATCCCGGCCATGTGCCGGTGCTGGCGGTGACGCCCGATCTCGCCGACGTCACCGTGCGGCAAATCATCCGCATCTCCGCGGGCGGCAAGCGTCTGAGGTTGCGGCTGTCCAACGAGACCGGGGCCGACGCCCTGGCGCTCGGCGCGGTGCATGTGGGCGAGGCCGGGCCGGACGGGTCGATCCTGCCGGGCACGGACCGGGCCGTGACCTTCGCCGGGCGCCCGAACGTGACCGCCCCCGCCTCCTCGCCGCTGCTCAGCGATCCGATCGACCTGCCGACCCAGGACCTCGACCGCCTGGCCGTGTCGATCTACGTGCCGGAGGCGGTCGCGGCGCGCCAGCCGCGCACCCTGTTCGACTATGTCGCCGGCGCGCCCGGCGACCACACCGCCGACGCCCAACTTCCCCAGGCCAGGCTGATGCGGGTTCCCGCCTACGTCACCCTGGTGGAGGTGCAGCCCGACGCGGCGACCAATGTGGTGGTGACCCTGGGCGACTCCATCACCGAGGGCGCCACCTCGACCAACAACGCCTTCCGCGGCTGGCCCGACCGGCTGGCTGAGCGGATCGCGCCCAGCCACTGGGCGGTGGTCAACGCCGGCATCAGCGGCAACCGCCTGCTGCGCTACGGCGCCGGGCCCGCGGCGCTCGCCCGTTTCGACCGCGACGTGTTGAGCGTGCCGGGGGTGAAGGCGGTGATCCTGCTGGAAGGCATCAACGACATCGGCCGCGGCTTCACCCGCCAGGGCGGCGCCGAGCCGGTGACCCTGGAGGCCCTGGAGGCGGCGGACCAGCAGGTGATCGCCCGCGCCCACGAGCACGGCATCCGCGTGATCGGCGCCACCCTGACGCCCTACCAGGGCGCGATCTACGCCTCGCCCGAGGGCGAGCAGGTGCGCCAGGGGCTGAACCAGTGGATCAAGACCTCGGGCGCCTTTGACGGGGTGATCGACTTCGCCGCCGCCGTGGCCGACCCCAAGGACCCGCTGACCATCGCCGCGCCGTTCAACATCCGCGACCACCTGCATCCCAACGACGCCGGCTACAGGGCCATGGGCGACGCCATCGACCTGAAGCTGGTGACGGGCCGGTGACGAAGACGCCAGCCTGCCGGCGCGAAGGTCCGCGGGCATCGAATTCAGGAGCATAGCCCACTTCGACCAGGTTCGAACGGAACCTCGCGCGCGCCTGGGGTTTCAACCTTGGCGGAGGCTCGAAAACCATTGGAGAAAGCCACAGCGATGAACCCAGGTGCAGACAGGGACTCTGTGGTGCAAGGCGCGTCCGACGCCGAGGACAAGCAGACGGAAGACTCGCCCGTCGAGGGCCGCAGCTGGGAGCCGCCCTCCTGGCCGTCGGACAGCTGGGACAGCCCGTTCCCCATGCGCCGGCGCGCCATCGGCTGGCGCGGCAGCCGCGCGCACTGAGGCGCGTCGGCTCGGAACGCGCTGATCCCGCGAGCCCGCTAGGTGTTCCCTACTCCCACTCGATCGTGCCGGGCGGCTTGGACGTCACGTCGTAGACCACGCGGTTGATTCCGCGCACCTCGTTGATGATGCGGGTGGCGGCTCTACCCAGCACGGGCCAGGGGAACTCGTAGAAGTCGGCGGTCATGCCGTCGGTGGAGGTGACGGCCCGCAGCGCGCAGACGGCCTCGTAGGTGCGCGCGTCCCCCATCACGCCGACGGTCTTGACCGGCAGCAGCACGGCGAAGGCCTGCCAGATGTGGTCATACAGACCGGCGTTGCGGATCTCCTCGAGGTAGATGGCGTCGGCCTTCTGCAGGATCTCGACCTTCTCGGGCGTGATCTCGCCGGGGATGCGGATGGCCAGGCCGGGCCCCGGGAACGGGTGGCGGCCGACGAAGGCGGGCGGCAGGCCGAGCTCGACGCCGAGCGCGCGCACCTCGTCCTTGAACAGCTCGCGCAGGGGCTCGACCAGCTTCAGCTTCATGTAGTCGGGCAGGCCGCCGACATTGTGGTGGCTCTTGATCACCGCCGAAGGGCCGCCGCGGGCCGAGACGCTCTCGATCACGTCGGGATAGAGGGTGCCCTGGGCCAGGAACGCCGCGCCCTCGATCTTGGCCGCCTCGCGGTCGAACACGTCGATGAACAGCTTGCCGATGGTCTTGCGCTTGGTCTCCGGGTCGGAGACGCCGGCCAGGGCCCCGAGGAACTCCTTCGACGCGTCAACGTGGACCAGCGGGATGTTGTAGTGATCGCGGAACATGGTCACGACCTGTTCGGCCTCGTTGTGGCGCAGGAGGCCGGTGTCGACGAAGACGCAGGTCAGCTGGTCGCCGATCGCCTCGTGGATCAGCACCGCGGCCACCGATGAATCGACCCCGCCGGAGAGACCGCAGATCACCTTCTGGTCGCCGACCTGGGCGCGGATGCGGGCCACGGCCTCCTGGCGGAAGGCCTTCATGGTCCAGTCGCCCTTCAGCCCGGCGATGCCGTGGGTGAAGTTCTTGTACATCTGTCGGCCGCGCGGGGTGTGGTGCACCTCGGCGTGGAACTGGATGCCGTAGAAGCGGCGCTTTTCGTCGGCGATGGCGGCGAAGGGCGAACCCTCGGAGGTGGCGATCACCTCGAAGCCCTCGGGCACGGCGACGATGCGATCGCCGTGGCTCATCCACACCGTCTCGCGATGGTCGAGGGCGCCGATGCCGGCGAAGAGCGGGCTGTCGCGGGTGATGACGATCTCGGCGCGGCCGAACTCGCGGTGGTGGCCGCCCTCGACCTTGCCGCCGAGCTGCGCGCAGATGGCCTGCTCGCCGTAGCACACGCCCAGCACCGGCACGCCGAGCTCGAACACCTTTTGCGTCACGCGGGGGCTCTCGTCCTCGGTCACGCTGGCCGGGCCGCCGGACAGGATGACGGCCTTCGGGGCGAAGGCGGCGAGGCTCTCGGGGCTCACCTTGTCGAACGGATGGATCTCGCAATAGACGCCGTTCTCGCGCACCCGGCGGGCGATCAGCTGGGTCACCTGGCTGCCGAAGTCGACGATCAGGACGCGTTCGTGACCTGATTCAGGGGGGCCGGGCTCAGCGGTGGTCATGAGGTCCTCTCGAATAGGGCGATGAAGAAGCCGTCGGTCCCCGTCCGCAGGGGAGAAAGTTGCACCGTATGGCCGCCGTGGGCGAGCTCCGCAAGGCGGGCGCGGGCGACGCCTGTGAGCAAGTCGGCCTTGGCCGCCTCGGCGACCGGGAACGGACGGAAATCGGCGTGGGTGGCGGCGAAGGATTGCGCCACGTCGCCGTTCTCGGTCGGCAGGACCGAGCAGGTGACATAGGCCAGCCGTCCGCCGGGCCGCACCAGGACGCTGGCGCGCGCCAGGATGTCGATCTGCACGGCGTGCAGGCGCTTCAGCTCCTCGGCCGTCAGCCGCCAGGCCTCCTCGGGCCGGCGCCGCCAGGTGCCCGAGCCGGAGCAGGGCGCATCCACCAGCACGCGATCGGCCTTGGCCACGAGATCGGTCATGGGATCGCCGGTCGGACCCACGCGGCGCAGATCGGCGGCGACGCCTGCGCGCGCCAGGCGCGGCCTGATGGCGTCAAGGCGCCGGGGGTTGAGGTCGCAGGCCACCAGCCGCCCCCTCCCCCGCAGCGCCTGTCCCAGAGCCAGGGTCTTGCCGCCCCCGCCCGCGCAGTAGTCGACCACGGTCTCGCCGGGTTTCACGCCCAGCAGCCACGCGGCGATCTGGCTGCCCTCGTCCTGCACCTCGAAGCCGCCCGTCTTGAACAGCTCCATCGACGACAGGTGCGGGCTCTCGTCCAGCTTCAGGCCGATGCCGGAGAGGTGCGTGGGCTCGATCGTCAGGCCCGCCTCCCGCAGCGCCCCGACGACCGTATGAAAATCGGACTTCAAGGTGTTGATCCTGAGGTTCAAGGGCGCCCGATCCGACAGCAGGGCGCGGGCTTCCTCGGCCCAGGCGGCGCCAAAGCCGCGCCCGAGCTGCGCCTCGAGGAACGCCGGCAAGCCGGCCGGTTGCGACGGGACCTCCAGCCCGGCCGCCTCCTCCGGCGTCATCGGCGCGGGCGCGTGGCCCTGGCCGGTGAACAGGGCGGCGATCGCCTCGGCCGCCAGGCCGTCATCGGCCCTCAACGACGCCAGCACGGCGCCGCGCCCGTCCTGCCCGCCGCGCCTGAGGCAGGCATAGACGCGGTCGGCGATGGCCCTCCGGTCCTTGGAGCCGGCGTAGCGATTGTGCGTCCCCCAGGCCTTCAGCACCTGGTCGGCGGGCTGGCGGGAAGACGCAATCCGGTCGAGCACCTCGATGGCGGCCTGGAGGCGCGCCGCCGGGGTCACGAGTTCGGATGGTAGTTGGGCGCTTCCCGCGTGATCATCACGTCGTGGACGTGGCTCTCGCGCAGGCCCGCGCCGGTGATGCGGATGAACCGCGCCCGGTTCTGCATTTCGTCGATGGTCGGCGACCCCACATAGCCCATGGCGGCCCTGAGCCCCCCCACCAGCTGGTGCAGGATCGGGCCGATCGGGCCCTTGTAGGGCACCTGGCCCTCGATGCCCTCGGGCACCAGCTTGAGACTGTCCTGCACTTCCTTCTGGAAGTAGCGGTCGGCCGAGCCCAGGGCCATGGCGCCCACCGAGCCCATGCCGCGGTACGACTTGTAGGAGCGGCCCTGGTAGAGGAACACCTCACCCGGCGCCTCGTCGACGCCGGCGAACATCGAGCCCATCATGGCGGCCGAGGCGCCGGCGGCGATGGCCTTGGCCAGGTCGCCGGAATATTTGATGCCGCCGTCGGCGATCACCGGGGCGCCCGAGGCGCGGGCCGCGCGCACCGCCTCGGCGATCGCGGTCAGCTGGGGCACGCCCACGCCGGCCACGATGCGGGTGGTGCAGATCGAGCCCGGGCCGATGCCCACCTTCACCGCGTCGGCGCCGGCGTCGATCAGGGCCATGGCCGCGTCATAGGTGGCGATGTTGCCGGCGACGATCTGGACCCGGTTGGACTCGCGCTTGATGCGCTCGACCGCGGCGGAGACCTGCACGGAGTGGCCGTGGGCGGTGTCGATCACCACGACGTCGACGCCGGCGTCGATCAGGGCCATGGAGCGCTCGTAGCCGGTGTCGCCCACGGTGGAGGCGGCGCCGACCAGCAGGCGGCCTTGCGAATCCTTGGCGGCCACGGGGAAGGCCTGGGCCTTCTCCATGTCCTTCACCGTGATCAGGCCGACGGCGCGGTAGGCCTCGTCGACCACGATCAAGCGCTCGATCTTGTGCCGGCGCAGCAGGGCCTTGGCCTCGGCCGGGTCGACGCCCTCGCGCACCGTGATCAGGTTCTGCGAGGTCATGATGTCGGCGGCCTTGGCGTTGGCGTCGCCCTCGAAGCGCATGTCGCGATTGGTGAGGATGCCGACCAGCTTGCCCGAGCCGCGCTCGACCACCGGGAAGCCCGAGATCTTGCGGCGGGCGGTGATCTCGCGGACCTCGCCGAGCGTGCTGTCGGGATGGATGGTCAGCGGATTGATGACCATGCCGCTCTCGTAGCGCTTGACCTCGCGCACCTGGTCGGCCTGCTCGGCCACCGACATGTTGCGGTGCAGGATGCCCATGCCGCCGGCCTGGGCCAGGGCGATGGCGAGACGGCTTTCGGTGACCGTGTCCATGGCGGCGGACACGATCGGGATGTTCAGACTGATTTCGCGGGTCAGGCGCGTCGAAGTATCCACCTGCGAAGGCATCACCTCGGAGCGGCCCGGCTCCAGCAAAACGTCATCGAAGGTGAGCCCTTCGCGAATCTCCATGGGGAGTCTCCGTTTTGCGGGCCGCGTATAACGTGAGGCCGGCGGTTGGGGAAGAGGCGGCGGCGTGGCGGTTCCGAAAATCGCCCGCGGTCGATACCAAGTGGGGAGCGGATACCGGAATCGCCAGCCGCACGGCCAAGATCATGTTTCAGGCGGGCCTGCCCGAAGGTCCGAAGTAGGCGCTGCGCTCGCCTTCGTTGCGCGCCACCAGGGCCCGCACCTTGAGCAGGTCCTTACGCGTGACGAGGCCCTTGAGCACCCCGCTCTTGGGATCGGTGACCGCCAGGCGCCCCCGCCCGGTCGCCACCATCACGTCGATGGCGCGCATGGCCAGGTCGTCCGGATGGACCACCGGCAGGGCCGCGTCGGACACCCGGTCGCACACCCGCTCGTCGCCGTCGCCGCCGTCGTAGACCCAGCTCAGGGCCTCGGCGCGGGTGACCATGCCGATGGGGCGGCCGCGGGGATCGACCACCGGGTAGGTCTGGTGGGCGCCCGACTGTAGCACCGAGACCGCCTCCTCGATGGAGGCGTCGGCGGGCAGGACCTCGACGTCGCCGACCATCACGTCGCGGATGCGGGCGAGCTCGAACGGGTCGACGGCGTATTCGCGGGCGATGTGCTGGCCGCGTCGGGCGATCTTCTCGGTGAGGATCGAGCGCTTCATCAGCAGCACGGTGACGGCGTAGGCGGCCACGGCGGCCGTGAGCAGGGGCGCGAGCAGCTCGTAGTCGCCGGTCAGCTCCAGGGCGAAGATGGCGCCGGTGAGCGGAGCGCGCATGGTGCCGCCGAGCATGGCCGCCATGCCGAGCAGGGCCCAGAGCCCGGGCTCGCCGGGCAGGAACAGGCCGAGCAGCCAGCCGAGCGCGCCGCCGAGGATCAGCAGCGGCGCCAGGACGCCGCCCGAGGTGCCCGACGACAGGGCCACCAGCCAGACGCCGGCCTTGACCAGCAGGATCAACAGCACCGCCTTCATCACCAGATGGCCGGTCAGGAGGTCGCCGATCACGTCGTAGCCGACGCCCAGGGCGCGCGGCTCGACCATGCCGCCGAGGCCCACCACCAGGCCGCCGAGGGCCGGCCACCACATCCAGTGGATCGGCAGGCGCTCGAAGGCGTCTTCCAGGATGTAGAGGGCCTTGGTGAGGAACGCGGACTGCAGGCCGATGACGACCCCGACGCCGGCGCAGGCGCCCAGGCCCCACCACGGCAGGGAGCCGGACAGATGGGCCGCGAACAGGGGCCCCGTGCCGAACAGCATCGGCCGCCAGCAGATCGAGACGATCGCGCCGATGGCCACCGGGATGAAGCTGCGCGGGCGCCATTCGAAGAGCAGCAGCTCCACGGCCATCAGCACCGCCGCCATCGGTGTGCCGAAGATCGCGGTCATGCCGGCCGCCGCCCCCGCCACCAGCAGGGTCTTCCGCTCGGCGGCGCTGAGGTGGAAGAACTGGGCGAACAGCGAGCCGATCGCCCCGCCGGTCATGATGATCGGACCCTCGGCGCCGAACGGGCCGCCAGTGCCGATGGAGATGGCCGAGGACAGCGGCTTGAGCACGGCCACCTTGGGCGACATGCGGCTGCCGCCGATCAGGATCGCCTCGATCGCCTCGGGGATGCCGTGGCCGCGGATCTTCTCCGAGCCGTAGCGGGCCATCAGGCCGATGGCCAGGCCGCCGGCCGCCGGGATCAGGACCATCCACGGCCGGGTCATGGCATGGGCGATCGGTGTCGAGGCGGTGTCGAAGCGGCCGAACCAGGCGAGGTTGGAGCAGAGGGCGATCAGCTTGACCAGGGCGAGGGCGGCGAACGCCCCGCCGGTGCCCACCACCACGGCCATGGCCGCCAGCATCAGGAGACGGCCGTCGGCGTTGAAATCGGCCAGCCGCCGCCGCTTGGGCGGCTCCCTCCGGTCCTGTTCTCCGCTCACGGTTCTGTCGTCCCTCATGCTCTATCCCTTCGATTGCGCGCGGGATATACATCGGATCACGATATTTTCCAGAAGGAACGGCGATGGCCGATGACGTTTCCGATCGGGGTGTGTCCCAAGCCCGCCTGACCCCCTTGCAGTTCGCCGCCATCGCCGCCTTCCGCTGGGAGCTGCGGCGTTTCCTGGCCTTCAGCGAGCAGGCGGCGGCCGAAGTCGGCCTGCCGGCGCAGCAGCATCAGGCCCTCCTGGCGATCATGGGCCAGGCCGAGAAGGCCCCGCCGAGTATCGGGCAACTGGCCGAGCTGCTGCTGATCGCCCCCCACACGGCGGCGGAGTTGGTGGCGCGGATGGTGGAGGCCGGCCTGGTGGTCAAGAGCCCCTGCCCGCTCGACCGCCGCCGCACCGAACTGACCCTGACGCCCCGGGCCAGGGCCCTGCTCGACCGCCTGACGCCGGCGCACCTGGAGGAGTTGAAGACCCTGGAGCCGGCCCTGGCCCGCGCGCTCGGCAAGCTCAGCCGCGCGCGGCCCTGAACGTCTACTGCGAGTAGCCCTCGTTGAGGCAGTCGTTCCGCCAGGCCTCCTCGAAGCGGTCCTGGCTCACCGGCACGTGGCCCGCGCCCTGTTCGACCCAGGGGCCGGCCGTGCCGTCGATGTAGACGACGAAGCGCCGCGCCTCGTTGTGAGCGGGCTGAACCTCGCCGCAGATCTGGCCGGTCTTGTCGTCGCCGGTGACCTGCACCTTGGTGAACAGCGCCTGCGGATCGCCGACGTCGGCGCGAATCTTGGCCTCGGCGCCGGCGGTCTGCTGCGCGCGCCAGTCGACGGGCGCAGCGGCAGGCTGGCATGCGGCGACCAGCGAGCCGCAGCCCAGGACCAACGGGACGAGTGCTCTCCGGCGCATGCTCGCGTAGGATGCAGCCCAAGCTTGGCGATCGCAATGGGGCCAGGAGGGGGAATGGGACGGTCGGCGCTCCTGATGGCGGCGTTCGTCGCCGCTGCGGCCGGCGCGGTGGCCGGCTGTACGGCCAGGCCGGCGGCGAAGGCGTCGCCCGCCGAGGCCGGACGCGCCGCCCAGGCCCTTGGCGCCGTGCCCGCCGCGCACTGGAAGTTCCTCGAGACGGGGCCGCTGCTCCTCGAGGTCCTCGGTCGGACCTCGCTCGACGGGCTTACCGAACTGGCCGACAGGGGCGACGCCCGCGCCCAGGCCCTGGTCGGCTACTTCCTCTGCGCCGACGACGCCACGCTGGAAGACGGGCGCCGCCGGCTGGAAGCGGCGGCCAGCGGCGGAAACACCCGCGCCGAATACGTCCTCGGATGGATCGCCGCCGGCGGCTGGGGCGCGGCCAGTGACCCGAAAGCCGCCTTGCAGCACTACCGGAAAGCCGCCGAGGCCGGCGATCCTCTGGCCCAGTCGGCGCTCGGCCGCATGTACTACGACGGCCAGGGGGTGACGCGGGACAACGGCGCGGCCGTGCGCTGGTACCGTGCGGCGGCCGATCAGGGTCTGGCGACGGCGCAGGGCGAGATCGGCTACCAGTATGATACCGGCGAGGGCGTCGCCCTCGACCACGCCGAGGCGGCGCGGTGGTACCGCAAGGCTGCGGAGAACGGCGAGAAGGTCTCCCAGTACAATCTCGGCAGGAGCTACGACAGGGGAGAAGGCGTCGCCCAGGACCCCGTCGAAGCCCTGAAGTGGTACCGGCTGTCGGCCGCACAGAACTACGCGCCGGCCCAGTACGAGATCGGCCGGTCGTATGACTATGGCGCGGGGGTCGCCCCGGATTCCGGCGAGGCGCTGAAATGGTACCGCACGGCCGCGCGCCAGGACTACGACTGGGCGCAGTACGCGCTGGGCCGCTCCTACGAGACCGGCGCCGGCGCGAAGCAGGACTATGGCCAAGCCATGGGCTGGCTGCGCAAGGCGGCGGATCAGGGCAACACCAAGGCCCAGATCGAGATCGGCCAGCTCTATGAATCGGGCCGCGGCGTCGGCCGGGACTACGCCGAAGCCATGCGCTGGTACCAGAAGGCGGCCGACCGGGACGAGGCCCGGGCCCATGCCGAGATCGGCTATCTCTACCAGTCCGGCGCGGGCGTGCCGAAGGACTACGCCAAGGCGCTGGCCTCCTACCGCAAGAGCGCGGACGGCGGCGACGCCCTCGGCCAATGGTATCTCGGCCACCTCTACTTCAGCGGGCTCGGCGTGCGAAAGGACTATGCGGAGGCGCTCCGCTGGTATCGGAAGGCCGCCGACCAGGACGAGGCCGAAGCCGAGGTGGACGTCGGCTACATGTACAGCCACGGGTATGGCGTGCAGCAGGATCAGCAGGAAGCGGTGCGCTGGCTGAGAAAGGCCGCCGACCAGCAGGACCCGACCGGACAGTGGGACCTCGGCTGGCACTACGCCTGCGGCCTGGGCGTCGGGCGCGACATGGCGAAGGCCCAGTCCCTGATCCGCGCCGCCGCCGACCAGGATCAGACGGAAGCCAAGGAATGGCTCTCGGGACCGGCGGGTCGGGCCAAGTGGTCCTGCGACCTGATCGAGCGGCAGAGGCGGGGTGAGTCCTAGCTCCGCCGGCTGGGTCTCCGCGCGGTCCGACAGCCCCCTGGCCGAGCCTGCCTGGAGTAGGCCGCCCCGGTTCGCGTGATGCGCCTGTCGCCGATCCGTGGTTCGCTGCTCGAGCGCCGCCACGGCGGCTCGATCGGAGGGAGACGAACGATGGGGTACGTCACGGCCAAGGACGGCGCGGAGATCTTCTACAAGGACTGGGGTGCTGGACAGACGATCATGTTCCACCACGGTTGGCCGCTGAGCGCGGACGACTGGGACGCGCAGATGCTGTTCTTCCTGAATGAAGGCTTCCGGGTGATCGCCCACGACCGGCGCGGGCACGGCCGCTCGACCCAGACCGCCCACGGCGACGACATGGACACCTACGCCGTCGACGTCGCGACGCTGGTGGCGACCCTGAACCTGAAGGACGTGATCCACGTGGGCCATTCCACGGGCGGCGGTGAGGTGGTGCGCTATCTCGGCGCGCACGGCACGGCCCGCACCGCCAAGGCCGTGCTGATCGGGGCGGTGCCGCCGATCATGGTCAAGTCCGAAGCCAACCCGGGCGGCACCCCGCTGGAAGCATTCGACGGTCTGCGCGCCCAGTTGGCGGCCAACCGCGCAGAGTTCTACCGCCAGGCGCCGATGCCCTTCTACGGCTTCAACCGCCCGGGCGCGGTCGTGCAGCAGGGCGTGGTCGACAACTGGTGGCGTCAGGGGATGATGGGCTCGATGAAGAGCCACTACGAGTGCATCAAGGCCTTCTCGGAGACCGACTTCAACGAGGACCTGAAGCGGATCGACGTGCCGACACTGGTGATGCACGGCGACGACGACCAGATCGTGCCGATCGCCGACTCCGGCCTGCTCACCGCCAAGATCGTCAAGGGCGCGCAGCTGAAGGTCTATCCGGGCTATCCGCACGGCATGGCCACGGTGCACGCCGACGTCATCAACGCCGACCTGCTGGCGTTCATCCGCAGCTGACTTGCCTGCGCCGGCCGGAGCGCTCTAGGCAGGGCCGATGAAGGGCCGTGCGTTCGCCGCCCTGGCCCTGGCAGGTGTCTGCTGGGGCCTGGGCTTTCCGCTGGGCAAGGTGGTGCTGCGCGAGACCGACGCGGCGCACCTGGTGCTGTTGCGCTTCGCCGTGGCCGCGCTCGCCGCCCTGCCGGTGATCCTGTTGCGGCGCGAGACCCGCGCCCTGTTCCGCTCGCCGCCCGTGCTGCTGTCGGGCGCGCTCTACGGCGTGGCCTTCGTGATCCAGTTCGAGGGTCTGGCGCAGGTGAACGTGTCCCTCGCCGCCCTGCTGATCGGCCTGATGCCGGCGCTGGTGGCGGTCAGCGCCCGCCTGCTCGGCGAGCCCGTGCCGAGGATCGCGTGGGCGGGCGTGGCTGCGGCCACTGCCGGGGCCGCCCTGATCGCCGGCAAGCCCGAAGGCGCGGGCACGCCCCTGGGCATCGCCCTGTCGCTGGTCTCGCTGCTGGTCTTCCTCGGCTGGCTGTTCGTGCTGAAGAAGACCCCGCCCTCCCCGTCTCCCCTGGCCATCCCCGCCGTCTCGATGATCGTGGCCGCCCTCACCGTGCTGCCCGTGGCGCTACTGATGAACGGCGCCCCGACGCTCGACCTCAGCCCCGGCGCCTGGACCGCGGTCGTCGGTCAGGGCCTGCTGTCGACGCTGGTGGCCACCATCGCCTGGCAATACGGCTCCACGCGCGTGTCGAGCGCGGCAGCGGGGGTGTTTATCAACGTCGAGCCGGTGATGGGCGCCGTGCTGGGCGTCACCCTGTTCGGCGAACGGCCCGGATGGCCGCTGGTCGCGGGCGGCCTGATGGTGCTGGGCGGAAGCTTCGTGGTGGTGCTGAACGAGAAGCCGACGCCGCCGACGCCGGCGTGACGGGTCCGGGACGGGGGCGCCCCGGGCGGACCGGCTAGCGTCCCTTGAACCCGGTGGCGACGAAGAACAGCTCCGAGCTGTCGGCGCGGCTGGCCTTGGGCTTGATGTGCTGCACCCTGGCGAAGTGGCGCTTCAGCCGCGCCAGCACCTCGGATGTGCCCCCGCCCTGGAAGGCCTTGGCGACGAAGGCGCCGCCGGGGGTCAGGTTGGCGATGGCGAAATCCAGGGCCATGTCGATCAGTCCGACGATGCGCAGGTGGTCGGTCTCGCGATGGCCGGTGGTGTTGGGGGCCATGTCCGACAGCACCACGTCGGGCGCGCCGCCGAGCAGCTCCAGCAGCTTCGGCGGGCAAGCCGGGTCGGTGAAGTCCATCTGCAGGATGTGGGCCGGCGGGACCGGGTCGATGGCCAGCAGGTCGACGCCCGCGATGTCGGTGACGCCGCGCTCCACCGCCACCTCCAGCCAGCTGCCCGGCGCGCAGCCGAGGTCGATCACCCGCACGCCGCGCCCGAGCAGATGCAGGCGGTCGTCGATCTCGGTCAGCTTGAAGGCGGCGCGGGCGCGATAGCCCTTGGACTTGGCCAGGGACACGAAGGGATCGTTGAGCTGGCGGGCCAGCCAGGCGTTGGACGAGGTGGTGCGCCGCTTGGAGGTCTTCACCTTCACCGACTCGCCGCGGCCCGACTCGCCGCCGCGGGTGGGCGCGCGCACCATGCGCTTGCGCGGCGGCTCCGGCGGGCCTTCCGGGGGCTCGCCGCTCACGCCGCCGCTCCGGACTCGCCCTGTCGCCGCCCGCTGCCCCGCCGTCCGCGCCGGCGGCGGCCGCGCGGCCCTGACATCAGCGACATGAGCAGGCCCTCGCGCAGGCCGCGGTCGGCCACCCGCACCCGCTCGCAGGGCCACAGCTCCTGCACCGCCTGCAGGATCGCCGCTCCGGCCAGGACCAGGTCGGCCCGCTCGGGCCCGATGCAGGGTTCGGCCGCCCTTCCCTTGACATCGACGCCCAGCAGCCGGTCGGCGGTGGCCTCGCACTCGCCGCGCGACATCCACAGGCCGTCGACCCGCCGGCGGTCGTAGCGCTTGAGGCCGAGGTGCAGGCCCGCCAGGCTGGTGATGGCGCCCGAGGTGCCGACCAGGTGGGCGTGACCCGCGTCGAAGGCCGGCCGCACCACCTCGGCCTCGCGGCAGGCGGCGATGTCGGACTTCATCGCCTCGACCATGGCGCGGTACCAGCCGCCGCGGTCGGCGTCGTCCTCCGGAAAACGCTCGGCCAGGGTCACGACCCCCACGGGGATCGAGATCCAGGCCTTCACCGGCAGGCGCTGGGGCGCGAAGCGGCGCGGATCCATGTCCAGCCGGCCAGCCCTGAGATCGACCCACGACAGCTCCGTGGAGCCGCCGCCGACGTCCACCACCAGGGCGGCGTGGGCCTGGCGATCGAGCAGGTTGAGGCAGCCGGCCACGGCCAGGTGCGCCTCCTCGCGCGGGGAGATGATCTGCAGGCGGATGCCGGTCTCCTGGCGCACCCGGTCGATGAAGGCCTCGCCGTTGGCGGCCGCGCGGCAGGCCTGGGTCGCCACCGCCCGCACCTTGGCGCAACGGCGGCGCGCGATCTTCTCGGCGCACACACTCAGCGCGTGCACCGCGCGGTCCATGGCGTGGTCGGCCAGCCGCCCGCTCTGCGACAGTCCCTCGCCCAGACGCACGATGTTGGAATAGGCCTCGACGATGCGGAACCCCTCGGACGCCGGCTTGGCGATCAGCAACCTGCAGTTGTTGGTGCCGAGATCGAGCGCCGCAAAGGTGGGGCCATCCTCGCCATTCACCTTACGCTCGCCGGCCGACGCCGGGGAGCGGGCGCCGCCTGGCCGCCGCTGCTCCCCAGACGATTCGCGCGCCTGGGACATGCACTCGATTCCACCTGCGGCAGCCGTACGGCTGCCGCTCTTCGGTGTGACTGTAACAAGGCCGGACGCGGGCAGGAAGGAGGCTGACGGTTCTTTAGCGGTTTCGTTCAGCAAACGGTCATGGACCGGGGCGCACCATCCCAACCATGAACGCTCGTACCGCCAGATTTGCGATCGGCGACGTGGTCAGGCACCGCCTCTTCCCGTTCCGCGGCGTGGTGTTCGATGTGGACCCCGAGTTCGCCAACACCCAGGAGTGGTACGACGCCATTCCGCAGGACATCCGCCCGGACAAGGACCAGCCCTTCTACCACCTGCTGGCCGAGACGGACGAGGAAAGCTACGTGGCCTATGTCTCCGAGGGCAACCTCGTGCCCGACGACAGCGGCAGGCCGGTCGGCCACCCGGCCACGTCGCAACTGTTCAGCGGCTTCCGCAACGGCCACTACCTGCTGCGGCCGCACAGCTCGAACTGACCTGCCCCTGATCTTCGCGCCGACAGGCATGGCCGCGACGTCTGACCGCACCCAGGGTTAACCCCCTCTTTATGGTGATGGATCAGGTTGGGGGTTCGAAACCATCGGTGGAAGAATCCGCCGGATCCATCGAGGGAGAATCCCTTGCTCGGCGCCCAGTCCGACGCCCTATTGAGTCTCGCCAAGAGCCGCCAGCCGGCCGATCGCGAACGCCTGCTGATGAACATCGTGAGCCTGTGCGAGTTCGCCGGGGCCGGCGGCTCCGAGGAGGCCGCGCGGGCCAAGGCGATCATCGACGAACTGTTCATGACCCTGGTGCTGGACGCCGAGCGCACGGTCCGCCGGCGGCTGGCCGAACGCCTGGCCGACGTGACCTGGGCGCCCAAGGCCCTGATCAACGTCCTGGCCCTGGACGACATCGAGATCGCCCGTCCGGTCATCGCCCGCAGCCCGCTGCTGGACGACCACGACCTGGTGCGGCTGTTGGTCGAGACCACGCTCGAGCACCAGGTCGAGGTCGCCTGCCGGCCCGATATCGGCGCGAAGGTGTCGGAGACCATCCTCAACATGGGCGATCCGGCCGTGCTGGCGGCCCTGGCCGCCAACCTCACCGCCCGTCTGCCGGAGGACGGCATGGCCCGCCTTGTGGAAGGGGCGCAGGTCGTGCCGGCCCTGCGCGCGCCCCTGGTGCGTCACCCGGCCCTCACCGCCGCCCTCGGCACCGCCCTCTACGCCTGGGTCGGCGAAGCCCTGCAGGACGCCCTGGTCAGCCGCTTCGACCTCGATCCGGAGGCCCTGAAGGCGGCCATCGGCGAGGCGGTGCGCGAGGCCAAGGCCGCGCCGTTCGGCCGCGCGGCGCCGCTGGAGCGGTCCGAGGACCGCGACGAGATGGAGCAGCGCCTGATCGAGAAGCTCGACGCGGCGGGACAGCTGAAGCCCGGCTACCTGATGCGGGCCTTGCGCGAGCACAAGCTGTCGCTGTTCGAAGCCGGCCTCGCGCGCCTGTCCGGCCTGGCGCTGAAGGACCTGCACGCCGCCATCGCCTGCGACCGGCCGGACGTGCTGGCCATGGCCTGTGTCGCCGCCCACATCGACCGCAGCGTGTTCAGGACCATCCTGCACCGGGTGCGCGAGCTGAACGGCGGCAAGCCTAGCGGAGACGCGGAGGCCGACGCCCGCGCCAGCGCGCTGTTCCGCGACCTGGCCCCCAAGGACGCCGTGATCGCCTTCTCGCGCATGGTCCAGGTGGTCGCCGCCGCCTGACGTCGGAGCCGAGTTTTCCCGGGTCCGCTCACGGCGGCGCCGCAGCCGGCATTTGACAGGCCCCGAGGCACAGGCTTCAACAGCCGGGATGACCGAGCATCCCCTGCTGATCCGCCGTCTGGCCTTCGTCGCCGACGACCGGCCCGAGTCCGTGGCCTCCCGCGATCGGCTGGCGGCGCGCTATGGCGAGGTTTCCGAGGAGGAGGCCGATGTCATCGTCGCCCTGGGCGGCGACGGCTTCATGCTCGAGACCCTGCACCGCAACCTGCCCGGCTCCAGGCCGCTCTACGGCATGAACCGCGGTTCGGTCGGCTTCCTGATGAACGAATACGGCGAGGACCAGCTGATCGAGCGGATCAACGCCGCCGAGCACGCCGTGATCTTCCCGCTGGCCATGCACGCCATTTGCCGCGACGGGCAGGAGGTGCGGGCCATGGCGATCAACGAGGTGTCATTGCTGCGCCAAACGCACCAGACCGCCAAGCTCAGGATCCTGATCGACGGCAAGGCGCGGCTGGACGAGCTGGTGTGCGACGGCGTCCTGGTCTGCACCCCCGCCGGCTCGACCGCGTACAACCTGTCGGCCCACGGTCCGATCATCCCCATCGGCGCTCAGGTGCTGGGCCTCACGCCGATCAGCGCCTTCCGCCCCCGCCGCTGGCGCGGCGCGCTGTTGCCGCACACCGCCAGGGTAACCTTCGAGGTGCTGGAGCCCGACAAGCGCCCGGTCAGCGCCGTGGCCGACAATGTCGAGGTGCGACGGGTGGCCCGGGTGCACGTGGCCGAGGACCGCTCCCAGCCGCTGGTGATGCTGTTCGACGCGGGCCGCAGCCTGGAGGAGCGCGTACTCACCGAACAATTCGAGGCCTGATCGGCCATCGCCAACGAGCTGTTAAGCCTGCCCCCCTAAGCTTTATGTCCTGTCGCCAGGCGACAAGCGAGTAACGGAGAGCTTTCAGTGTCCCAGGCCCACAGGCTGCCCCTCACGCCGGCTCAGGGAATCGACGCCGATGTCGTGGCCCGCGCGGAAGCGGCGCTGAAATCCCTGTCCGCCCAGTTCTCGCGCTGGCTCCAGGACGAGATCGACAAGATGGACGCCGCCCGCGCCGCCGTGGGCCTGGAAGGCCTGTCGAGCCCTGCCGGCGAAGCCCTCTACACGCGCGCCCACGACCTCAAGGGCCTGGGCGGCACCTACGAATTCCCGATCGTCACCCGCGCCGCCGGCTCGCTGTGCCGCGTGATCGACAGCGAGACGGCGCGCGCCGCCGCTCCGCTGAGCCTGGTGGATTCCCACATCAACGCCATCAAGTCGATGATCCGCGACGACATCAAGACCGACGACCACCCCATCGGCCAGGCCATGGTGCTGTCGCTGGAAGACCAGGTCGCGGCGTTCCGCAGCACGCTGGGCTGACATGCCCCTGGCCTTCGGAATTGCGGCGGGTCGCGGCGTCCCGCTTCAGTTCAGCGTGCGCCCGGCCGCGCGCTTGACCTTCGCCGCCTCGACCAGGCGGTCCATCTTCTCGAGCAGATAGTCCACGTCTTCCTTCGGCGCCTGCTGCGGCTGGGTGAGGAAGCGCTGGAGCATGCGCTCCTGGAACCGGTCGTTGTCGCACGCCGCCCCGTCGGCGTTGAGGGCGTGGAAGGTGTCGACCCCGCTGCGGAAGGCGGCGAGCAGCCGCGAGGGCAGGCCCGCGCGCTCGTAGATCGCCTTCAGCCCGAGAGGGCCGGCGTCGTGGATCATCAGCCAGGTGCGGTGGTGCGGCACCCCGGCCAGTTCGGAGATGCCCCACTCGAACAGCGCCATCTGTCCCTGGGCCAGGGCGCGCAGCAGCAGGGATGCCGTCAGGCGGCCGCTGCGGTGCAGGTGGGCGACGAAGGCGCCCATGTCGCCGGCGCGGCCGGCCTGATCCACCAGGTCGACCACGGCGCGCTCGCCGGTGGCGGTGGAGATCTGCTGGGCGATCTCGGGCGCGACCTGATGGTGCTCGATCAAATGGCGGCGGACCTGGTCGGTGACGAGGTTGACCAGCCGCTCGGTGACCGCCAGCGGCAGGATGCGGCGGTAGGCGATCGCCGTGAGCACCGGCTGGGAGCCCTCGTAGCGGTTGATGGCGGCGTGCAGAGGCCCTTCGCCGAGCCTGGCGTTGTCGTTAGCGCAGAGCAGGCGCACGACCTCTTCGTTGCCGAGATCGACCAGGGCGGCGCCCACCGTCTCGGGCAGGTCGAAGCGCCGGGCGATGGCTTCCTGACGGGCCGCGCCGCCGGTGCGGGCGATCTCGATCAGATCCTCCTCCGTGAAGGCCGGCGAGAAGTTCAGCACCGGCATGGCGATGGATTCCATGTCCCGGGCGAGCTTGAGCGCCACGTCGCGCGGCATCACCGGCGAGGCCTTCAAGGTGATCGCCAGGGCCCGTCGCACCAGTTCGGTGGCGTCCTTGGCCATCAGGCGCAGGATTTCGTGAGCCTGGGCCAGCTCCTGGCGCGACAGGTTGTCCCGGTCCATGGCGCGACAGAGCTTGTGGGCCGCGAGGGCCCGTTCGTCGGCCGTCGGCCCTTTGACCAGCATGCGCAGGTCGTCTTGAGTTAGGGCCGCGCGAACCGCCGCCATGATCGAGCTCTCCGTCTTCTACGGCATGTCGATTCTCTTCGCCGAGTCGGCCTTTTTGAGAATCGGCTTTTGCTCGGCCCGGAAGGTTGGAAGCGGCCTCAGCCGCGTCCGGAGCCCTGGCGAGCCTGCGAAAGCATGGCCAGCATCTCAGACGTGAATAAAGAATTCGTCAGTCCCCGCGAGCCCGTGCTCTTGCCCAGGCCGAAACCGAAGGCGTTGTCCTGGCCGGGGTCGATGCCCAGGATCATGTCCGCCAGCTGCCGCTCCTGCTCGACGCGGGCCAGGCGCGCCTCCACGCCACTGTGCACGAAGGCCGGCTTGGCCTCGAACGCGGCGGCGGCGAGCGTCGGCGGACCGGCGGGCGCAAAGGTCTGGCCGCCGGTCAGGCTGGCGTAGACCTCGGCCACCGAGGCGGCGCGTCCGTCGCGGTAGAAGATCGCCGGATTGGCCGAGGCCGCCTCGGGAAACAGGGACGCGGCCGAGGCGGCCGGGCGCGACTGGCTGGCCTCGATCAGGTCGGCCGAGCCCTTGGGCCCGAGAAAATGGGCGATATAGAGCTCGCCGGCGCTCGGATCGCGGCCGACGCGGCCCTTCAGATAGGTGGAGTTCTCGCCGGCCATCTCGCCGGCCATCAGCGAGGCGGCGCGAGGATCGAGCCGCAGAGCCAGCACCGCCTTCTTGGCCTCGCCGCCGCGGACCGATAGCCGGCCGTCGCCGCCCTCCTGGATCAGGTCGGCGTAGCCGCCATAGCCGTGCTTGGCGCCGTGTCGCTTGAGCGCCCCCAGCCAGGTCTGCTCGACGAACTGGAACAGGCCCGCGGCCGACGAGGTGGGCGCCCGCGCCGAAGGATTGAAGCCGCTCTCACGGGCAGCCGTCCGCATCAGGAAGCCGAAATCGGCTCCGGTGGCCTCGGAAGCCCGCTGGATGGCGGCGCCGACGGCTTGTTTCACCGACTCGACAGTCATGCCGAGACGTTGGCGGTTTATGGTTAACGCCGGCTTTAAGGTTAACGAGCCTTCACCGGAAGCGGGCGGGGTCGAACGCCGCAGCCGCAGCCGAGGGGAGCCGCCCGGCCAGCCGGTCCAGCAGCACCTCGGCGATCAGGGGCGCCAGGAGCCAGCCGTTGCGCCGCGCGCCCCTCGCGATCAGAACCTGGGCCGCGAGCCGTCCCTCGGCCTGCCCCGGCCCGACCAGGGGCAGGCCGTCGGGCGTGGCCGCCCGCACGCCCGCCCGGGCCTCGACCGCGGCGCTCTCCAACCCCGGGAACAGGCGGCGGGCGCCGGCCGCGAGCCTGGCCACCGCGGCGGGCTCGATGTCGCGGTCCGCGCGGCCCTCCTCCATGGTCGCCCCGGCCACCGCGCCGCTGGGAGAGGGCGCCACATAGACCCCCTCGCCGCGCACCACAGGCCCGCTCAGGGGGCCCGCGCCGGGGAAGCGCAGGATCTGGCCCTTGATCGGCTTCAGGTCCCCCCTGCCCGGCCCGGTGGCCTGGATCAGCACATCCGCGCCGGCCGCCAGGTCCTGGACCTCGGCCCGCTCCACGGCGCCGCCGGCCGCGGCCAGGGCGCCGTGCAGGGCGACGAGCATGGCCTGGGGGTCGAGCCGCCAGTCCTCGGGCGTGAACAGAAACGGACCGGCGGCGCCCAGGCCCGGCGCGCGGCGGCGGGCCTCGGCCACGTCGATCGGCTCCAGCGCCATCCCGGCCGCCTGGGCGCGCGCCAGCAGGGCGTCGGGGGCGCCCGCCTGCAGGATCGCGCCGGACCGGTCCAGCGACCCTGCCAAATCCGGCAGGACGCGGTCCCAGGCCTCGCGCGCGTCCCTCAACAGGAGGAAATGGCCGGCCGACAGGGGATCGAGCAGGGTCTCGGCGGCGGGGGCCAGCATGCCGGCGGCGACGCCCGAAGCGTTGTCGCCCGACGCCGCCGGATCGACCAGGCGCACGAAGGCTCCTTGCCGGACCAGGACGAGGGCCACGACCGACCCGATCGCGCCGGCGCCGGCGACGACGACGCGCAGGCCTTGCAACTCGTTCATGGGGGTGGGTTAGCCGGACCGGCCGCGCCTGTCGAGGCTACGGTTCAGGACTTGCTGTCGAGCGCGATGCGGGCCTCGGCCCAGCCACGGGAGAAGGCCGCCGCGGCCCGGCGCTCCTGGAAGGTGATCACCTTCATCTCGACGTCGGCCAGGGGATCGGAATGGATCATCACATACGGCGCGTCGCTGTTGGCGGCCCCGAGCTCGGCATCCTGTCCCTGGCTCGCGAGGAAGCGGGACAGGAAATCGCCGAAGAGCTGAGCCTCTTCGCCGTCGCGAACCGGTAACTTCACCACCACATCGCTCATGTGACGTCGCCCATGGAGGCCTGCCTGACTTTGCCGGCTGCACACCGAACGGCAGCGCAAGGCCCAGGTTCCTAAAGTACAGTTTCGCACCGCAGCAAAACCGTCAAGAAAATGTGCGCAGCGCAGCACGCAACCGCCACGCTTGCGTCGCTTGGTCGCGACCCGATCTGGGCCGGCCCGCGTGAGAGATCGATGCAAAGAAAAGGGGCGGCCGAAGCCGCCCCTTTGGGGTCCGATGGGCCGGGGATCCGGAGCTTAGCCGAGCTCTTCGGAGATCAGGCCGACCTTGTAGTAGCCGTCGCGCTGAAGCTGGTTCACCACGGCCATGAATTCCTTGTAGCGCACGTCGCGGTCGGCGCGGATCAGCACGGTCCGCTCCTGGACGGGGCCCTCGCCGGTGATGCGCGGCGCCAGGATGCTGGAGAGCTGGGACAGGTCGTTCACCTTGTTGGTGTCCGCTTCGGCGATGACGAAGGTTTCGCCGCCCTTGCGGATCGAGATGAAGGTGGGCTTCTTCTGGTCCTGCGGGTTCTTGGGGGCCTGCGCCGGCGGCAGGTCGATCTTGATGGCGGTGGTCGCGAGCGGCGCGGCCACCATGAAGATGATCAGCAGCACCAGCATGACGTCGACGAAGGGCGTGACGTTGATGTCGGCATTCTGACCGAGTTCGTACTTGGCCTTGCCGCCACCAGCCAACTTAGCCGCCATACCGTAATCTCCCATTCGGGCGCGCGGGGGCAGCCCGTTCTCATTCCGATGGGAGAGACCATTGGCGTGGTTAGGCGCGGAAGTAAAGTGCGATCACACACTCGGGACCCGGAAGATCGTCGTGCACGATCCGAGGGCACGGACGCCGCGGATGGAGGCCTCAGCCGAGCTCCTCGGAGATCAGGCCCACGTGATAGTAGCCGTCCTGCTCCAGCCGGTTCACCACCGCCATGAACTCCTTGTAGCGCACGTCGCGGTCGGCGCGGATCAGGACGGTCTGGTCCTGCGGCGAGCCCACGCCGCCGAGCTTGGGGGCCAGGAGCGGGATCAGCTGGCCGAGGTCGGGGACCTTCACCGTGGTGTCCGCGGCGACGACATAGGTCTCCCCGCCCCTGCGGATCGAGATGAAGGTCGGCCGCTTCCTGTCCTTCTGGCCGGTGTCCTTCGCCGGCGGCAGGTCGATCTTGATCGAGGCGGTCGCCAACGGGGCGGCGACCATGAAGATGATCAGCAGCACCAGCATGACGTCGACGAACGGCGTGACATTGATGTCGGCGTTCTGGCCGAGTTCGTATCCGCCCTTGCCGCCCCCCGCCAATTTCGCCGCCATCGCGTCCTCCGGTCCAGGTCGCGGCGGAACCTGCGCCAGGTCCCCGCTCCGCCAACCCCATGCGGCGAGCCTAACGGACGAGCACGTAATAGTACAGCCGTAATCTTACAGTCGTAGATTTCGGTGGGCGACCTCGCGGCGGCGACAAAAGCAAACCCCGCCGGCGGGCGCCTGGCGGGGTTCAAGCCTCTGAGTTTCCGATGGTACCGCCTTCCCGGTTCGAACGGGAGACCTCTAGAGCCACAATCTAGCGCTCTAACCAACTGAGCTAAGGCGGCGTTTTCGGAAGCAGCCTTCTAGTCGCACCCGCGACGGGGATCAAGCACCAGAATCATACCGTCCGATTCCGCTCGGGTCGCAGGGCGGATGGGCGTGCAGAACCCGCGGACGAGAAAAGCCCCGGAGGTTTCCCCCCGGGGCTGATCTGAAGTCCGATCCTGCGAGCTGCTGGCCTTAGCCGGCGAGCTTGAAGGCGATCGGGATGGTCACCTCGGCGCCTTCGACGGCTTGGCCGTCGGAGGTCTTCGGCTTCATCTTGAACAGCCGCGAGAGCTTCATGGCCGCGCTGCCGAAGCCCAGGCTATCGGGCTCCTCGGACAAGACGGTGCAGTTCTCGACGGTGCCCTTGGCGGTGACCGTGCACTTGAGCGTGGCCTTGCCTTCCTTACCCAGGTCCATGGCCCGGGGCGGGTAGTACTGGGCCATCTCGTCCCCGTTCGGCTTACGCAGCCAATCCGGGTTGGTGATGGTCGCCACGTGCGGCGGAGCAGCCGGCGGCGGCGGAGCCGGCGGAGGAGGAGCCTGGATGGGCTTCTCGACCGGAGGCAGGGCCAGCGGCGGCGGCGGAGCGATATCCGGCGGCGGAGCCACCGGGGGACGCGGCTGCACCGGCGGAGGCGGGGGCGGCGGCGTGTTCGGCGGCGGCGGCGGCGGCGGAGGCGGCGGAGGCGGCGGCGGCGGCTTCACGAGATCCACCTTCACCGCTTCGTCCGAATACTCCTTGTACTTGGGCTCGAACTTCGACTTCCAGATGTACACGCCCAGGAGGCCGTGCACGATGATGGAGAGGACGATCGGGACCATCATCCCGTTCTTCTTCCGACGGGTGCGACCCTCGTCGGTCAACGGGTCGTAGTGGTGCGGAGCGGGTGCGTCTGCCATTAGGAAGCTCCCGGACGGTTTTGATCCAGGCCGATCAGGGCAACACTATAAAAGCCGTTGTCCTGCAGCGCGTTCATCACCCCCATGAAGTCCTTGTACATGGCGTCCTGGTCCCCGCGGATGAAGATCCGCTCCTTGGACGGGTCCCGCTTGCCAACGATCTTGCGCAGATCGTCGCCAATGGAAGCCAGGTCCGTGGGAGAGTCGCCGATGTAGGTGTTCCCGTTCGATTGGATCGAGATGTACACCGGCTTAGGCGGGTTCGGAGATGGCTTGGCCACCGCCGCTGGAAGTTCTACGTGGATCGACACGGTGGCGAGCGGAGCCGCCACCATGAAGATGATGAGCAGAACAAGCATCACGTCCACGAAAGGTGTGACGTTGATTTCGCTGTTCTGCTCGATGTTGAACCTCGAGCCCCCGCCACCTGCGAGTTTGGCTCCCATGGGAGATTACGCCCCCTTGTCGAGCTGGCGAGAGATGGCGTTCATCAGCTCGGCCACAAAGCCTTCCGACCGCGTGCCATAGGCGGAGATGCGGGTCTGGAAGAAGTTGTAGAAGATAACCGAGGGGATGGCGGCGAACAGGCCGATACCGGTGGCGAGCAGGGCCTCGGCGATGCCGGGGGCCACGACGGCCAGGTTGGTGGTGTTGGTGTTCGCGATACCGATGAACGAGTTCATGATCCCGTACACCGTGCCGAACAGACCGATGAAGGGACCGGACGAACCGACCGAGGCGAGGAAGGTCATGCCGGCGGACAGGCGCTTGGCCAGGCCGGATTGGACCGCCATCACCGCCGCCTGAGCGCGGATGATCGTGGAGTCACGGTGTTCGCCAGCCACGTGCAGGCCCGCTTGGCGGGACAGCTCGACTTCGGAGGCGGCCGCGGCGGCCATGTCGGCCATCGGGTTGCCTTCGAACTCTTCCGAGGTGGCGATGCGAGCCATGTCGCTGACCGAACGAGCGCCGCGGAAGGCTTCCAGGAAGCTGTCCGAGGTCTTGTTCAGCGAGCGGAACTCGAGAAGCTTCGTGACCAGCATGGTCCACGAGAACACCGAGCACAGCAGCAGACCGATCATGACGACCTTAACGACCGGTTCGGCGTCAAGGAACATCTGGATCGGCGTCAGCCGGCCGGCGTTCTTGATTTGGGTGGGGGCGGCTTCAGCGCCGCCGTTGGCGACTGCGCTGGAGGCGGCCGGCGCCGGAGCGGCGGCTTCGGAGGACGCAGCGGCGGCGTCGGAGGCTGCCGGAGCGGCCGGGGCTTGAGCGAACGCCGGAGCGCCCGCCATCAGCGCCAGAGCGCCGACGAGAGCCGCAATAGAATTGGTTCGTTTAATATCGAGCATCTTTCGCCAGTTCCTGGTTGGTCTAGCACCTGTGTGGCTAGGGTCGTCGCGCACGAGCGTCTCCACCCTACTAACTCTCAAACCCGGAGCCCGTAAGGGAGCCCTGGATCCGCTCACGCTACGTTCGACCCAGTCGCCTCCTGCCTCGCGGCGGATTGGAGACTCCCGAGGGCGTCCGCCGACTTGCCTGTTGGGGCAAAGTCACACCGTCAAAAAAACTTGCGGCTGGGGACCTTTGACAACCCCGTACCGCAACGTCAAGGGGCGTCGAGAGCAATTATGCATTCGCTCCTGGATTGGCCGAGGCGGGCTATTGTGCAGCGCACAATAAGTTTGCGCGGCGGGAGAAATAATCACGCGTTAATGACGTTTTTCTATGCGGCAACGCAGCATTTCCGCGATCATTTTTCGATAATCGTACAGGTTCGGGCCGTTCGGGGCCTTTGAACCATCGGTTGCAAAACTCTGCTTTTGACGACGCTGGATAGTCTTTCGGTCGAATTCGACCTAGACTTGATGCGTCAACTGTATCGTCCCGTTCACAGGGCCCCGAAGCGCCGCCGCAGAGGGATCGCACGGATCGAATCCGGCAGGCCGAGGCAGCGGCCAAAGATCGGAATGTGGGGGAAAAGGGGATGGTGCCTGGGGGCGGATTCGAACCACCGACACGCGGATTTTCAATCCGCTGCTCTACCAACTGAGCTACCCAGGCCTGTCGTCCTGCGCCGCCGCCAGGGGCGGGGCCGCAGAAGAGGTCGCGTCTATACGGGAGGGCGAAAGCGCTGTCCAGCCGGTCTTGTCAGCCGTCGTCGTCCGGCGCCCGGGGGCCCGCTTGGCCCTCGTCGTCGGGGCCGCCGGGGATGGCGTATCCGCCGCTCAGCCAGCGCTGCAGATCGACGTCGGCGCAGCGTTTCGAGCAGAACGGGCTGTAGGCCTCCTCGGCGGGCTTGCGGCAGATCGGGCACGGACGCGAGCCGAGAGTCTTGGCGGGGGGCTCTTTGGGGGGCGGAGTCTGGGTCATGGCGCGGCGATCTCCCACTGGCCGCGGCGGAGGGCCGGATCCGTGACAACCTCGACGCGGGCCCCGACGATCCCCTTCAAGATTTCCACAGGGCCCGCGGCCGCGGCGGCGACCTCCGGGGCGCAGCGGGCCAGAAGGCGGCCGCCCGGCGCGGCGCGCGCCTCGCGCTCGATGGCCCGCACCAGGCGCAGGGCCAGGGTCTGAACGCTCGGCTGGCCGGAGCGGTCGCAGAGGATCTCGCGCACGGGCCGGTGTCGGCGCGGCAGGGCCAGCTCCAGGGTTCCGAACTTGGTGATCGGCCCGATCACCACCCCCGGCTGGTCCGCGGCGAAGGCGGCCTGGGCGGCGTGCGCCAGGGCCTGGCCGTCATGCCCCCGGCCCACCAGGTCCACCACCACGAGGCCGCCGAGCGCCTTCAGCCGCAGCAACCGGCCGAGCGCATGAAGGGCCGCGATATTGGCCTGCCGCGCCGCGCGCTTGCCGTCTCCGCCGGCGGCCCCGAGGTCGACGTCCACCGCCGTCAGCGCCCGGGTCGGCTCGACGGCCAGGCTGACGCCGCCGCCGAGCGCGTGGTCGACCGCCAGGGCCTCCTCCTCGGCCTCGTCGGCCACGGCCCGGGCCTCCGGGCTCACGATCACGCGCGCCCCAGGCGCCAGGGCCGCGAGCCTTTGCTCGAGCGTCGGCGCCTCGCCGGCCTCGGCGTCCGGCGGCGACACGCGCGCCACGGCCGGCTTGCCGGCCTGCGGCTCGATGGCGATCTCGATGTCCAGCGATTGGCCCTGGACGGGGGGCGGCCGGTCGGCCTTCAGCCTCAGCGACGCCTCCTGCCCGTCCCCCAGGTCGAGCATCGCCAGGCCGAGCGCGCGGTCGACCAGAACCACCCGCGCCCGGCGACGCAGGCCCAGGCGCGGCCAGCCCTCCCCCGCCCGCTCGATCAGCAGCCGCTCGGACCGCCCGTCCAGGGTGACCACCCCGCGCGTCTCCCCGGGAGCCTTGTCTATATATATGCGTCGGTCCGCCATCAGCGGCCCCGGTACCCCAGGCCTTCCAGCAAGGCCAGCGTCTCGTAGAGGGGCAGGCCGACCACGCCCGAATAGGAGCCCTGGAGCTCCAGGGTGAAACCGGCCGCCCTTCCCTGGATCCGGTAGCCGCCGGCCACGCCCCGCCATTCGCCGGAGGCCGCCAGGGCGTCGATCTCGGCCGCAGTGAGGCGCTTCCAGCGCAGGCGGGTTTCGGAGAGCCGCGAGGCGACGCGGCCGTCGGGCGCGCGCACCGCCACGCCGGTCAGCACCCGATGGGCCCGGCCCGACAGCTTGGCCAGCATGCGCCGAGCCTCCGCTTCGTCCGCCGGCTTGCCGAATACTCGCAGGCCGAGGGCGACCACCGTGTCGGCACCGATGACATAGGCGTCCGGCTCGGCGACCGCGGCCGCCTTGGCCAGGGCCAGGCGCAGGGCCAGCTGGCGCGGGCTCTCGCCCTTCAGGGGGCTTTCGTCGACGTCGGCGGGGGCGACGCGGTCGGGCTCCACGCCCACCTGGCGCAGCAGGTCGAGACGGCGGGGGCTGGCGCTGGCCAGGACGAGAGCGGCCGGCGCGGAAGATCGATCGTCAGCCAAGCCGCCCTACTCCCATTCCGGCGGAGGACCGAACCGCCCGGTGATCCTGGTTTCCAACTCCCGGCGCGTGTGGCGGTAGGCCTCCAGCCTCTGTTCGCGCGAACCCTCCTCCACGGCGGGGTCGGCGACGGGCCAGCAGTCGATCTCGACGCCCTGGCCGGCCAGGGGCGCGACAGCCGAGAAGGCGTCGACGCTGAGCGCGACGATCACCTCGAACGCCGCCGGATCGATCGCCGCCATCGGCTGCGGCCTGTGGTCCGCGAGGTCCACGCCGACCTCCTGCATCACCACCGCCGCCATCGGATCGACCCCGTCCGACGCCCGCAGGCCGCTGCTCTCCACGAGCACGGCGTCGCCGTAGAGCTTGCGCGTCAAGGCCGCGGCCATCGGCGGACGCACCCGGTTCAAGGCGCAAACATAGAGCACCGACGCGGGCAGGCGCGACACTATCCCCTCCACCTCAGGGCGCAGATCAAGGTGAACAGGCGGCGGGCGGTGTCCTCGTCCATCTCCACCTTGCCGGCCAATCGCTCACGCAGCAGGCTGGCGCCCTCGTTGTGCACGCCGCGCCGGCCCATATCGAGGGCCTCGATCTGGCCCGATGTCTTGGCGCTGCGGATCGCGTCGTAATAGCTGTCGCACAGCATGAAGTAGTCCTTGATCAAGCCGCGCAGCGGCGTGAGCGACAGGATCAGCCGGCGCTCGAAGTCCGATCCGGAGATGTCCATGGCCAGCCGCCCCTCGACCACCGACAGCTTCAGGCCATAGGGACCGCCGGGCGCGCCGTCGGGGTTGAACGCATTGCTCTTGAGGAGGTCGACGATGGCCACGCGCCGTTCGTCCTCCTGTTCCGGCGAGAGCGGGGCCAGCGAGCCCTCGTCGAGCTCGATGGTCGCCAGACGGTCGCCGGACGCCTCGCTCATCGGTTGAGCCGGATCGACGCCGACCGGGCGTGCGCGGGCAGGCCCTCGGCCTCGGCCAGGGCGATCGTCGGCCCGGCCAGGCGACGGAAGGACTCCGCGTCGCAGCGGATGATCGAGGAGCGCTTCAGGAAGTCGTAGATCGACAGGCCGGAGGAGAAGCGCGCCGCGCGGCTGGTGGGCAGCACGTGGTTGGAGCCGGCCACATAGTCGCCGATCGCTTCGGGCGCGTAGCGGCCGAGGAAGATGGCGCCCGCGTGCCGAACCCGGTCCGCGAGGGTCTCGGGATCGTCCAGGGCGAACTCCACGTGCTCGGGCGCGATCAGGTCCACCAGCCGCGGCGACTGGTCCAGGGGCGCGATCACCACGGCCCCGTGGGTGTCCCACGACCGCTGCGCGGAGTCCCCGGTGGACAGGGTCCCGATCTGGCGGGCGACGGCCTCGACCACCCGCGCGGCGAAGGCCGCGTCGTCGGTGATCAGGATCGACTGGGCCTCCGGATCGTGCTCGGCCTGGGACAGGAGGTCCGCGGCGATCCAGTCCGGATCGTTGGCGCCGTCGGCCACCACCACGATCTCCGACGGTCCGGCCAGGGCGTCGATGCCCACCACGCCGTACAGCCGACGCTTGGCCGCGGTCACATAGGCGTTGCCCGGCCCCACGATCTTGTCCACCGGCTGGATCGGCCCGGCGCCATAGGCCAGGGCAGCCACGCCATGCGCCCCGCCGACGCGCCAGATCTCGGTGACCCCGGCGGCGGCGGCGGCGGCCAGCACCGCCGGCTCCATCCGCCCCGGCGGGGTGATCATGGCGATGCGGTCGACTCCGGCGGCCGCCGCCGGCACCGCGTTCATCAGCACCGACGACGGATAGGCGGCCCGACCGCCGGGCACGTAGATCCCCACCGACTCCAGCGGCGTCCACCGCCAGCCGAGCTGCACGCCGGCCTCGTCGGTGAAGCGCTCATCCCGCGGGCGCTGGCGTTCGTGATAGGCGCGGATGCGGCCGGCGGCGAAGGCGATGGCCTCGCGCACCTGCGGCGCCGTCTCGGCCACGCCGCGCGCGATCTCCTCGGGCCCGACCCGCAGGCTGTCGGCGTCCAGCGCCACCTTGTCGAAGCGCTCGGCGAAGCGCAGCACGGCCTCCAGCCCCCCGGTCCGCACCTCCGCGAGGATGCCGGCCACGGCGTCATCAACATCGGCGGGCGAGCCGCGGCGCTCGTCCAGGAAGACCTGGAAGTCGGCGGCGAAATCAGGGGCGTTGAAATCGAACTGGCGCATGGAACCTAGGAACTCAGATCGTGGGCGGGCCGACGGGGCGTCGGCCAGGGGCGCGACAGGTCGGCCAGCACGGCGTCGAGACATTCGACCGTGGCCCGAAGCTCGCCGCCGCCGGCGAAGGAGAAGACCACCGTGCCCCCCGGCGCCTCGCCCGGCTCGAAGCCGACCGTCAGCAGCGACACCACCGCCTTGGGCGCGTCGCGCCGGAGCTTGAGCGCCTTCACCTCGAGCACGCCGCCGAGCTGGAGCGCCGAGCGCACCCGCTCCCCGCCCCGCCGGGCGCCCGCCTCCCAGCGGAAGCGGTTGAAGGCGATGGTCAGGCGCCGCGGCGCCTTTTCGAAGTGGATGTCGCCGATGGCGCCCACCGCGTCCTGCAACGCGGCCGAGATCACCTTCAGGTCTTCCGCATCGGCCGCCAGCAGCTGCAGGGCCCCGGCGTTGTCTCCCGGCCTGGCCATCAGCCCTCTCCCCCCTCGCTGTCGCGAAGGCGGCGAATCTCCGCGCCGCAGGCGCCGAGCTTCTCCTCCAGACGCTCGAAGCCCCGGTCCAGGTGATAGACGCGGTTGACGATGGTCTCCCCGCGCGCCGCCAGGCCGGCCACCACGAGGCTCACCGAGGCCCTGAGGTCGGTGGCCATCACCGGCGCGCCAAACAGCTGTTCGACGCCCCGCACCCGGGACTCGCCGCCGTGGACGGATATGTCGGCGCCCAGGCGGGCCAGCTCCGGCGCGTGCATGAAGCGGTTCTCGAAGATCGTCTCGCGGATAACGCTTTCACCCTCGGCGAGGGTCATCAGGGCCATGAACTGAGCCTGCAGATCGGTGGCGAAGTCGGGATAGGGCCGGGTGTCCACGTCCACCGCCCGCAGCCGGTCCGGGCCGCGCCGCACGGTGATGCCGTCGGCCGCCCGTTGGATCTCGACGCCGGCCTCCTCCATCTTGACCAGCAGCGCCTCGACGAAGTCGCTGCGGGTGCGGGTCAGGCGCACCTCTCCGCCCGCCATGGCCGCGGCCACGGCGTAGGTCCCGGTTTCGATGCGGTCGGGAATCACCGCATGGGTCGCGCCGCCCAGCTGCGACACGCCGCGCACCTGGATCACCGGGGTCCCCGCCCCTTCGATCCTGGCGCCCATGGCGTTCAGGCATTCGGCCAGGTCGCCGATTTCGGGCTCGCAGGCGGCGTTGCGGATCTCGGTGTCGCCCTCGGCCAGCACCGCGGCCAGCAGGGTGTGTTCCGTCGCCCCCACCGAGACGAACGGGAACTCGATCTGCGCCCCCTTCAGGCCGCGCGGGGCCTGGGCGAAGACGTAGCCTTCGTGCAGGTCGATCGAGGCGCCCAGGGCTTCGAGGGCCTTCAGATGCAGATCCACCGGCCGCGCGCCGATCGTACAGCCGCCGGGCAGCGACACCTTGGCGTGGCCGGCCCGCGCCACCAGCGGCCCGAGCACATTGAACGAGGCCCGCATCTGGCGGACCAGGTCGTAGGGCGCGATGGCCCCGAGGATTTCGGGCGTGTGCAGCAGGGTCTGGGGGCCGTCCGGCCCGTCCGATTCGGTCACCTCGGCGCCCAGCCGCTGCAGCAGCCGCCCGAGGAATCGGGTGTCGGCCAGGCGCGGCATGTTGGTCAGACGCAGGGGCTGGTCGGTGAGGAGGCTCGCCGCCATCAGCTTGATGGCCGAATTCTTGGCGCCGCTGATCGGGATCTCGCCGTTCAGCCGCCGTCCGCCGATGATGGCGATGCGATCCATTCCGTCCTCACGCCGAGCCGCCTTGCGGCGCCTATGTGGAGGCCGGGTTCTATAGGACCCAAGGCCAAGGCGCAAAGCTTGCCCGCATGCGCCGTCAGTCACGATCCTTCGAGGGCTGGGGCGGGGGCGCGGGCGCGGCCTTTCGCCGCTTGAGGTTCTCGCGCAGCGCCTTGGCGAGACGCTCTTCCCGCGAGCCCCCGGCCCCGCCCGCCGCTGCGCCAGGCCGATCCGATTTCGTCATCTGCTCTTGGTGCGGCGGACGCCGCCCGTCGTCAAGCGAAGGCCAATGTAGAGTGGCGTCGATTTAGGGCTTCACCTTCCGGGCGGCTTTCGCTAGAACCCCGCCCTCTTCGCCGCCGTAGCTCAGTGGTAGAGCGCATCCTTGGTAAGGCTGAGGTCGGCAGTTCAATCCTGCCCGGCGGCACCACTAACCTCCTGAAATCGTTGAATAAAATTCACCCCCATCGGGGGCCCGGAGAGGGGTGTCTTGCTCCAGTAAGTCCACAGTAAGTGGCAGGGAACGCCCCTATTCGAGTGGATAGCTCCCAAAAGGGAGCGCCTGTCGCTTCAGACCGCCGGTACACCTGCCTCGTCACGCGCGAGGGCAAGGTTCAGGTATGATTTCCGAGCTTGGTGTTGAGTCGTCACTGAACACCCCCGAGCCGCCCCCTTCCCCATCAGATCATTCGCAACGCGCCTCGCAGCCGCGGCGCTGCCCCATGCCTTGAGGATCGCAGCATGCCCTACGACCCAATCGATCCAGCCAACCTCGAAGGAGACGACCTCGTTCGTTGGTACAGACGCTCGCCGTTCTGCCGGCGGCCACGCCCAGGGCGACCAACGCGATCAGCGCGGGCATCGAAGACGCGATTCGGAATCACCACGCTTGGCCAATGTATCTTGGTGGACCCGAGGAACAGGAACTGGTTCCGCTGAGGGAAAGCCGTCGTTGAATTAGCTCCAGAAACCTGCCGTTCAGGCGGGCCGCTCAGCCAGCAGCCCGATTGTTTGAGCGGGCTCAGTGCGGAGCTGCGAACCGCCCAATGTGTGCATCGAAGCTTTCGACGACGGGCGGGTTAGCCGCAATGAAGCCCGCCCAATCGATCGGCTTTCCAAGCATGATCTCGTTGCGCCGGCTCATCTCCTTGAAGTAGGCCTCGTCGAGATAGAAAGCGGGGTCCACAGGCGAAACCGTCACGCCTGCTTCCTTGCCCAGGTACAGCAGCGCATCGGCGTCGACGCCGGCCAGGTGGTCGTCGTTGGCCCGCAGGGTGGTCAGCAGCTCCGGCTTCATCCCTTTCGGGTCCTGCGCCAGGCCGGGATCGATGGTGCAGCCGGGCTTGCGCATCGCCTTCAAGGTCGCCGATCCCTTAAGCGGCGCGATCAGGGCCGGGATCGGCCAACGCGCCGCGCGGGCCTCGAAGGCCGCGTCGCACGCCGCTTCGTTGAAGCCGAAATAGGGGTTTATGTAATACAGGCTGCCAGGATGAGCCGCCCGGAGCGTGGGACCTAGCGTCGGCAAAAATACCGCGCCATCTTCGAAATGGGCCTGGCCCCAGATCAGCAGAGCCTTCCTACCCTTGGCCACGATCTCGCGTTCTATCAGGTCCACCGCGTACCGGTCGCGTCCGACGCTCAGCGGGCGCTGCTCAGCGCGGGAATGGATCGTGGACCAGTCGATTGGCGCCTGCCCCAGCCAAACCCGGATGCGTCGGTCCGGCGGGAGGCCGATATTGATGGCTCGCACGGCCGCGAAGAAGGCGGCGTACTCCATCCGATTCATAGCCCCCGGGACGAAGCCGGCACCGTCTGTCCAGATCAGGCGAAGCTGGTCGTAGGGCACGGCGTCGCCGTTGAGATAGCGGTCCATGACCGCCTGGTGACTGCCCCCGCCGAACTCCACCACGACATCCTGCACTGTGGTCGCGAACCGCGGATCGCGCACCAGCGCAACGTAGAATGCCCCCTCCTCGGCCATCGCATGGTTATCGCCGATGGCGACGAGCTGATGATCGTGGAAAACCTGCAGCACGCCCTCTACGGCAGGCCGGGCTTCAGGCGCGGCGCGGGCGGCTCCGGACAGCCAAGTCAGCGCGCAGGCCAGTGCATAGGCCAGCGCCATTGCACGCGCTCTCATGGCGCTTCCTCCCGTTTGACGGGAGCCGACCACGCACAGCTCTATGGTTCAAGGTCTCTTTGCGGGAGAGGCCTGGATGTCGCTCACCCACCATGCGCCGCCGGCACCGTCGTCTGCTCTTCGGGCCAGGCAGCGCCATAAGCCGCCGTTGGATTGCCTCCAGAAACTTGCCGCTCAGGCGGGAGGGCTGAACCCGCAAAAGCGACCCATGTCGGACGTCGGGAGAGACGGCTTCGGGCATTGACGCTCTGATGGCGCTTGGAAGGACGCCTAGGCTGGCATCAACCGGAGCTTTCCCAGGAAGTCCATTTTGCCGACGTCGACGCCCTGATTACGCATGACGGCGTACGCCATGCTCATGTGGAAGAGCACATTGGGAATGGTGATCTGCAGGAGATAGTCCGACCCCAGCAGGATCTTGCCGGGCTCCCACGACAGGGGCACCTGCCGTTCAGCCGCGCCTTGATAGCTCGCCTCGGGCACGCCGCGGACGAAGGCGACCGTCTTGGCGATCCGCTCCCGGAGCTCGGGGAATGTCGTCTCGACGTCCGGGTGCCTGGGAATCGGCATCCCAGAGAGCCAAGCCGCGGCGCCTTTGGCGTAATCACACGCGCTTTGAACCTGATAAATCAAAGGCTTCATGTCGGGTGCGAGGCGGGCCTCAAGCAAGGAGGCGACGTCTGCACCCCTGGCGGCCGCATGCGCCTCGGCCTTGTCCAAGCAGGCCTGGAGGTTTTCGAGCAACTGCGCCATCTCGGCGACGACTTCAAAATACATTCCAACTCTCCATCACCTACAGCGTCGAATCTCCGGAGCGTGCCCGAGGGTCGGAAAGATGAGGCGGCGTAAATGCTCCTGCGCTCCCCAACGCATCTCTTCCGCCCGCAGCAGTTCCGCACCGGCGGTGTTTTCGCACCGCCGGCCGGCGTGGGAGTCCCTGAATGTGCTCAAACTCGCCTGGAGGTCATGGCGCTCAGTGGCCCAGATCCCAGGCGATCTCGAAGCTGCTCTTCGGTCGGACGTCCAACGTCGCATCACGCGGCGCATTGACGTCGGCAATGACCTCGATCAGGTCGCGAGGCTGCAGGGCGGCGACGGCTTCGATCGCGTTGACTTCCTTCATGGCAGGTCTCCTTGGCTTGGCGCACCTATCTATCGATAGGTATGTTATTGAGTATCCTGCGCCTCCCGGGACGTCAACGTTTATCTATCAGTAGATAGATAAACCGCACGGCTAGGCCCAGCCCCGGGCAACCGACTTGGGCCCGTCGACGATGTTGCAAAGCCCCTGCCGGGCGGGCAGGGGCTTTTTGAGCTGGACATTGCGATTGCGCGTTACGGCTGCTTAAGCGGCGGCGGGCAGAAGGTCCTTGGTCGCCCGGTCGTACGCATCCAGATCGTGAAGCGCGTTGGCGACAACGAGCGCGCCCGTGAGCGCCGCGAGAAGTTCAGTCGCCTGGTCGGGCTTGATGCCCTGCGCCTCCATCTTGGCGATGCACATCTCATAGAACGCTTGGACCTCCTTGGCGACTTCGGGCGGAAGGTCCAGCGCGCTTGCGCCGAGCACGGTGCAGGGACACATCTTCTTGGTCCGGAGCGTGTTGCGGAACGCTTTCCGCCACGCCTTTATGGGATCCGGCTCGGCCTTGATCGCCTTGTCCATATAGCTTGAGACCCAGGTGGCGTACCGGCGAACGACTGCCGCGACCAAGCTTTCTTTGGTTGGGAAGTGGTAGTGGACGCTCGAACTCTTCACGCCGACTTCCGCCGCGATGTCGCGGAAGCTGAAGCCTCCAAACCCTCCAATCCGGATCCGCCGCTCGGCGGCGTCCAGGATTGAATTTGCCATGCCGCTCATAGGATGTGACGCCTTTTGACTACCTCTTGATAGGTAGGTGAATTGTCCTCGATTGACAACTTGTTCGAAGATCGCGCTTGCGCACGGCGCTCGGCACCCCGGGGATGTCTCTATCGAGACCAGGCGTTGACAGGCGCCCTCCAAGGTCTAAAACGCAAACCTATCGATAGATAGATATACAGATGGCGTGGCCGATTCGGCGGGTCGTATGCGACGCGCGATCCTTGACGGAGATGACCGGTGACCCCAATGGGCAAGGCGAAGACGTTTGAGGCGCTGCATGTCCGCGGCAACCCTGTGATCCTGTACAACGCATGGGACGCGGGCTCGGCTAAAGCCATCGCAGACGCCGGGGCAAAGGCGATCGCGACCAGCAGCTACTCCGTTGCGCAGGCGCAGGGCTATTCGGACGGCGAGGCAAACCGCGGCGTCTTTCATGGACACATCCAGGCCGATATACTCTTCCATGGCCGTTCTCCGTCAGATGTTTGGGCCCGGCTTCGCCGTCGTGAGCCCGTACTTCCATCGCATCGGGGAACAGCCACCAGCTTCCACACCATGACTGTTGAGGCGACCGCTCCGCGATTACCCCATGTGAACGCGAGCTCAGACGCCGGCGCGAGAGGCCTGCACACCTGTGGTGACCTGATCCGGAGGGCGGGCGACCGCAACCTGTCTTCGGTGGCGGACCTGTCGAACGCGGTCGCTACGGCCAAGAAGGCTGGCCGTAAGGACGTACTCGTGCTGATCGCGCGCAATGGCCGGCAGCTCTTCGTGCCACTGCATGTGGATAGCGCGCAGGGGTAACGCTTGGGTCTCCGCGAGCGACTGGGCATAGCAGCCCACTGACGCCGAAGACCGAGCTAGTACGCACAAAAAGAGCCTCCCGCAGACACGGGAGGCTCTTGAGCATCCGACGCTGACTTCAGTTGTAGGTCAGGTCGACCTGCGTTCCGTTTTCGAACTGACGCGTGAGTTTGGCCTCGACAGTCCGTGGACCGTCGGCGGCGTGGAAGATGATCGCGTCTGGACCCTCCGCCTTCACAGTGAAGGGCAAGTGATGCAGCGCGGCCGCGTCTTCATAGAAGTCGAGCGTCGCGCGAAGCGGCGCCGCGGCGACATACTGCACCTGGCCTCCCGTGTCCGACGCAGGCGCCAGGGTGGCATAGAGGACCAAGCCGTCCGGGTAGATCGGAGCGTAGGGGGCCAGGTTGGTCGGCGCCTTCATGGCCAGGGTTTCGGCGCGCTTCGCCAGGACTTCGGTGAAGGCGGTCTTGGCGATGAGGCGGTCATGAGCGGCCCCATCGTCCACGGCAGGGCGAACCTGGCCCAAGGACAGAAGGTTATCGGCCTTGGCGAACGCCAGGCCACCTGCGAGCGCCGCGGCCGTCGCCGCTGCAATCATCAAGGGCTTGCGTATCATGGGCGCGCCTCGACAGCAGTGGGGCCCGGACTGCCGCCCTTGCGGTCGAGCCTCGCGAGCGCTTCAAGGACCTCCGCCAGCGGAACCGGCGCCGGGGCGCCCAGGAGCCAGCGCATTGCCGGATGGTCCTTCACCGCCGAAGCGTCGGACGCCCAGGACGAGAGGATGGCGCGTTTGCCCTCGTCGTCGAGGTCGGGATCCTTCAACACATCATTGGGCCGGTCGAACCCGACTGCCGGCCGCAAACATCGCTGCAACGCAGCTTTCAAGCCAAGGTCGTGAAACTGGTCATTGGTCGTGGCCAGCAACATGCCTGCCTCCCTGATCTTGCCTTTCTCCATCTGCGGCAGTGACGCCGCGCGCAAAAATGTTGGAAAGCGGCTTTGGTCTTTCAAGGGGAGCTCGGGCTGAACGGCTCACCCGCTCCGACGGATGGAAATGGCGAAGCACAATGGGGACAGGGGAGGATGGTTAGAACTTCGGTACGTTGCCGAACTGGACCTGCCCGACGTCGCCGGGGAGGTTCCGGAAATCTTCAAAGCAGGCTCAGCCCACGCCGCCCAGCCGCATGAGACCGTCCTTTGAGCCGGGCAGCATCTTATAGACCGCCTCGCGCACCCTCGGCGGCGCGTCGGATGGATGGCCAGCGCGAAATGGCGGCTGCGGGTCGTACTGCACCAGCAGTTGCATCTCCTGCGCCGTCTCGGCGCCGCGAAGCTCCGCCGCCATCGCCAGGCCGAAATCGAGTCCGGCGGTCACCCCGCCGCCGCTCATGAAGCGGCCGTCCCTCACGATGCGCGCCGGGTCGGGAATTGCCCCGTACTGTTTCAGCACGTTCAACGTCGCCCAGTGGCTGGCGCTGCGCCTGCCCTTCAACACCCCCGAGGCGGCCAGGATGATCGAGCCCGTGCAGACGGAGGTCACGTAGCGCGCCGTCTCGGACAGCCGCCGCACGTGCGCCAGCATCTCGGGCGTCATCATAGCCGTCAGGTCCGGGCCGCCGGGCACGCAGATCACGTCGACCCTGCCCACCTCGCCGAGCTTCTCGGTCGGACCGAACTGCGCGCCTTTCTCCAGCGTGACCAGGCCGCCGTCCGGGCTTGCGAACCGCACCCGCGTGTTGGGAATTCGCGACAGGATCTCGTTGGGACCAGCGAAGTCGAGCAGCGTCCCACCGGGGTAGATCGCGAACAGGAAGTCGATGGGCTTGTCCGCCTCCTCCGTCGCCGCCGCCCGCACGGCGCCCGGCAAGAGGCTGCCCGCCGCGGCCGTCGCCGTCGCGACTGCGGCCATCAGCATGACATGCCGTCTCGAGCGGCCATCGGCGGTCAGTTCGTCCCTGTCGATGTGGTCGTAAAATCCGGACATCTCGCTCTCCTATCTTGTCCCGTCGACCGGATTGGTTGACGGGTCAACCCGACACTAGGAGCGGGCGGCGCAATTCCGAAAGGACGTATTTCCCTCGGTTTAGGCCCTCGACGGGGCCCGCGGGACGGATGGCTGGATATGAGGGATATATGTCCTTTTGGCCGCGCGGTGGGTCGCTAGGATCGGGCAACAGCTCGAACCATGCTGATCGGAAAAGCCATGCCCCTGAGCAAACTTCTGACCCGCGCCGCCGGCGTCTCGGCGGCGCTGGCCCTGATCGGCGCCGGAGCCTCTGCGGCGACCGCCCATCCGCCCGACGAAGCGGCGGTGAAGGCCGTGACCGAAACCTGGGGCGCGACCTTCGCGCGCGGCGACTTGGCCGAGATCTCCAAGCTCTACACCGAAGACGCCAAGCTGCTGCCGCCCAACGAGGCGCCGGTCAGCGGACGGACGGCCATCCTGGCCTACTTCGAGAAGAACCTTCGCCCCGTCATGCCCGCCAGCATCAGGTTCACCAGCTACGAGATCTACGGCGGTGGCGGCGCCGCGACCAGCGTCTCCCGAATGGAGATGTACGACGCCAAGGGGCGAGTGGTCGAACGTGGCAAGCAGACCATCGTCCTCCTCAGGCAGGACGGCCGGTGGAAGATCCACCGCGACATGTGGTCGGACGACACCCCGCCCGGCCGCGCCAACTAGCCGACGTGAACGTCGTCCTCTAAGCCGGGCCCATGCACGCCATCGGACTCTTCCTCTGCCCAGACCATCTGGCGCTCGACCTGGCCGGCCCCCTCAGCGCCTTCGAGAAGGCCAACACCCTCTCGGGGCGCAAGCTCTACGACCTGCACGTCATCTCCGAGCGCGGCGGTCCGGTGGTCGGCAGTTCCGGCCTGCCGATCCACACCCGCTGCTTCGAGGAGGTCGAGCTCGACACCGTCGTCTTCATCGGCGGCGAGGTCGAGCCCATGCATGCGCCGGGCGCGGTCGCCGCCGCCAAGGACCTGGCCGGGCGAACCAACCGGGTGGCGAGCGTCTGCAGCGCCGCCTTTCTGCTCGCCGAAGCTCGGCTGCTCGATGGACGCCGCGCCACGACCCACTGGCGGATAGCGCCCGAGTTCCAGCAGCGCTATCCCGCGGTCAAGGTCGAGGCCGACCGGATTTTCATCGCTGACGGCCGGGTGTGGACCTCCGCTGGCGTCGCCGCCGGGATCGACTTGGCGCTGGCTCTCATCGAGGCGGACCACAGCGTCGAGATGGCGCGCGAGGTCGCCAGGGAGCTGGTGGTGCCCCATCGGCGGCCCGGCGGCCAATCGCAGTTCTCGGCCATGTCGCAAATGGAGCCGGACTCCGACCGTATCCGCCTCGCCCTGGCCTTCGCCCGCGATCATCTCACGGAGCCTCTGCCCATCGAGCGCCTGGCCGATGCGGCCCGCCTCAGCGTTCGCCAGTTCGGCCGCGCCTTTCGCCGCGAGACCGGCGAAACCCCTGCCAAGGCCGTCGAACGCCTCCGCGTCGAAGCGGCCCGCGTCCGGCTACAGAGCGGCGCGGAGCCGATCGAGCAAATCGCTCGCGCTGTCGGCTTCACCGATCCGGAACGGATGAGACGAGCCTTCGTCAAGATCCACGGACATCCGCCGCAATCCATCCGGCGGGCGAATAGGGCCAACCTTATCTAGATCCTTCAGCTCAAGCGCGTCGGCTCGACCGGCCGTCGTATCCGCAAGGTGATTGTGGTCGCCCTCGCGCGCAGCCGCCGTCTTCCGATGGTCTCGCAAACAGTCTCCGGCAGCGCCGACAAGCCGATCGTGAGATTTGTCCTAAGCTCGGCCTTGATCGCGGACCGGACGCCGTTCTTGTCGCGGCCGGCCGAAAGGGGAAAAAGGGCGAGCCGGATGAGAACCGTCATTGGGGCTAACGGCGCCTGCACGGCGCCACATGCTCTGGCCTCCTCCGCCGGCCTCGATGTCCTGAAAGCCGGCGGGAGCGCCGCCGAGGCGGCGGTGGCCATCGCTGCGAGCTTGGCGGTGGTCTATCCGCACATGAACTCCATTGGCGGCGACAGCTTCTGGCTCGTCCGCCAGCCCGACGGCAGGCTCTTGGGGATCGATGCCTGCGGGCGGGCGGCCCATGGCGCCGACCTGGCGCTGTATGGCCGCGCGGGCCTGGACGCGGTTCCTTGGCGCGGGCCCCTCGCCGCCAACACCGTGGCCGGGACCCTGTCGGGATGGTCCGCGGTGCTGCGGGCAACGGACAGCGCCCTGCCGCTCGAGCGGCTGCTGGCGCCCGCGATCGCCTATGCGGAGGAGGGCGTGGAGACGACGCCCGGATACCTCGCCCTGCTGACGGCCAAGCGCACGGAACTGGAGTCTGTTCCGGGTTTCGCCGACGTGTTCCTGCGGGGCGGACCGGTCCTGAAACAACCGGCCTTGGCCCTCAGCCTGCGCCGGTTGGCCGCCCACGGGCTAGAGGACGCTTATCGCGGCGCCCTGGCGCGCGACATTGCCGCCGACCTCGAGGCGGCCGGCTCACCCCTGGCTCTGGTGGACCTCGAAGGTCACTACGCCGACGCGGTCCGGCCGCTCGGCGTCAAGACGTCGTGGGGGCGGCTCTATAACCTGCCGCCGCCGACCCAGGGCCTCGCGTCGCTGATGATCCTGGTGCTGTACGATCGCGTGGGCGCCCGCTGGGGCGCGCCCGTCGGCGAAAGCTTCGCCCACATCCACGGCCTGGTCGAGGCGACCAAGCAGGCGTTCCTCGTCCGCGACCGTCACGTCGGCGACCCCGACCTGATGTCCCAGCCCGCCCAGGCCTTCCTCGACGACGATGCGTTGATGGACCGGCTGGCCGCCGCCATCGACCCGGTGCGCGCCCTGCCCTGGACCCAGCCGGCCAAGACCGGCGACACCGTCTGGTTCGGGGCCATGGACGGCCGCGGCCAGAGCGTGAGCGCCATCCAGAGCACCTATTTCGAATTCGGGTCTGGCGTGGTCCTGCCGCAGACCGGCATCACTTGGCAGAATCGCGGCGCGAGCTTCCGCCTCGCCGAGGACGGCTGGAACGCGTTGAGGCCCGGACGCAAGCCGTTCCATACCCTCAACCCGGCGCTGGCGGAACTGCGAGACGGGAGGGTGATGGCCTATGGCACGATGGGCGGCGAAGGGCAGCCGCAGACCCAGGCGGCCATCTTCACCCGCTACGCCGCCCACGGGATGGACCTGCAGGAGGCGATATCGGCGCCCCGCTGGCTGCTCGGCCGCACCTGGGGGGAAACGTCCACGGCCCTGAAACTGGAGGACCGGTTCGATCCGGGTCTGGTCGACGCCTTGAGGCGAGCGGGGCATGAGGTCGAACTGGTCGCGCCGTTCACGGCGACGATGGGCCACGCCGGCGCCCTGGTCGCCCGTCCTGGCGGCGGCTTCGAAGCCGCCACCGACCCGCGTAGCGACGGCGCGGCGCTGGCCTTCTAGGCTTGGCTGCGTCCGAGTCCGCCCGCGCCCGACCCATCGCGCCGGCGAACGGACTTTCCGGATCAATTCGAAAGCGGATGGGGCGGCGGAGGCCCACTATGCCCTCCACCCTGCCGGACGCGCCCATGCCATCGGACTGCCCAGAGTCGGACCATCCAGAATCAGAATGCCGGGGCGCGGGCCGCCGCGCGGTCGACAGATGCGACGCCCTCGCCGCGTTCAGTGAGGATCCAGCGGTCCTCGACCGGCCCTATTTGACGGCCTCGCACCGAAAGGCCCTCGACCTCACCCGGGAATGGATGGTCGAGGCCGGCATGGCCGCGCGTCTCGATCCCGCCGGCAACCTGATCGGCCGCTACGAAGGGACGGACCCCGGTGCAGCGGCCGTATTGATCGGCTCGCACATCGACACCGTGCGCGATGCGGGACGGTACGACGGCGCCGTGGGCGTGATGATCGGCATCGAATGTGTCGAGGCGCTGCACAAAGCTGGACGCCGCCTGGCCTTCGCCGTGGAGGTGATCGCCTTCGGCGACGAGGAAGGGTCGCGGTTTCCCGCTTCGATGATCTGCAGCCGCGTCATCGCCACCGAGCTCAGCCCCAACGTGCTCGACCTCTGCGCGGCCGACGGCGCGCCGCTGCGCCAGGCCCTGGCGGCGTTCGGCCTGGACCCTGAGCGCTTCGGCGAAGCGCGGCGGCGCCGGGACGAGGTGATCGCCTATGTCGAGGCCCACATCGAGCAGGGCCCGGTGCTGGAGGCTGAGGACCGGGCGGTGGGCGTGGTCACCGGCATCGCCGCGCAGCTTCGGCTCAAGGCGGTGATCCGCGGCCGCGCCGGCCACGCCGGGACCAGCCCGATGGGCCTAAGGCAGGACGCCATGGCGGCAGCGGCGGAAGCGGTCCTTGCGGTCGAAGAGATCTGCTCCAGCGGGGAGCCGGACTTGAGAGGGACGGTCGGACGCATCCTGCCGCGCACCTCGGCCTACAACGTCATCGCCGGCGAGGTGGAGATCGGCATCGACCTTAGGGCGGCCACCCGCGCGGCGCGGGACGCCGCCGCCGACCGGCTCCTGCACCGCTTGCAGGACGTCTGCAGCGCCCGTGGCGTGACCCTGGACTTCTCGGTGGTGCAGGACTTGGCTGACACCCCCTGCGACGCACGCCTGATGCGGATGATGGACGAGGCGGTCGAGGCTGTGGGGGTGGCGCCGTTCCGCCTGCTCAGCGGCGCAGGACACGATGCCATCGCGGTGGCTTCGCTGTGCCCGGTGGCCATGCTGTTCGTCCGCTGCGAGGGCGGGGTCAGCCATCACGCGGACGAGGCGGTGCGCGCCGAGGACGTGGATGTGGCGATCCGGACTCTGTCGCAATTCATAGATCGCCTGGCGCTGGACCGCGCCCGGACTGGCCTGGAGACTGCGGCGTGACCGTCCCGCCTCCCCTCGCCCCGCCCGACCGTCTTCTGATGGGCCCCGGCCCGGTCAACGCCCATCCGCGCGTTCTGCAGGCCATGGCCCTACCCCTGCTTGGCCAGTTCGACCCGGTGTTCACCGGCTACATGAACGCCGTCATGTCCGCCTACCGCCGGGTGTTCGAGACCGACAACCACTGGACCCTGCTGATCGACGGCACCGCCCGCGCCGCGATCGAGGCGGCGATGATCTCCGTGCTAGAGCCGGGCGACCGCGTCGTGTTGGCCAGCTGCGGCCGGTTCGGCGGCCTCCTCGCCGAGATCGCCGAGCGCTGCGGCGCCACGCCCGTGGTGGTCGAGGCGCCGTGGGGTCAGGTCGTGCCAACGGCCGAGCTGGTCGCCGCCGTCGAGACCCACCGGCCGCGCCTGTTCGCCTGCGTGCACGGCGACACGTCCACCACCATGGCCCAGCCGCTCGACGGCGTCGGCGAGGCCTGCCGCCGGGCCGGAAGCCTTTTCTACGTCGACGCCACCGCCACCGTCGCAGGGATGGCCACCCCGGCCGATGCGTGGGGCGCCGACATCGTCTCGGGCGGCCTGCAGAAGTGCCTGGGCGGACCGTCCGGGATCGCGCCGATCACCCTCTCCGACGGCGCCGTCGAACACATCCTGTCGCGCCGTCACGTGGAGCGTGGCCTGGCGGGGACCGGCGGCCCGGCCGGGCCGGGCGCGCGCATCGCCTCCAACTACTTCGATCTGGCCATGATCCTCGACTACTGGTCGGACAAGCGGCTCAACCACCACACCGAATGCACCAGCCTGCTCTATGGCGCCTACGAATGCGCCCGGGTGGTGCTGGAGGAAGGGTTGCAGGCCCGCTTCGCCCGCCACGCGGCGGCGGGGGCGGCGGTAGTCGCGGGGGTCGAAGCGATGGGGCTCACGGTCTATGGCGACAAGGCGCACAAGATGACCAACGTCACCGGGGTGCTGATCCCCGAGGGCATCGACGGCGAGGCTGTGCGAAAGACCATGCTGGACGGCCATTCCATCGAGATCGGCTCCTCGTTCGGGCCCCTGCACGGCCGGATCTGGCGGATCGGCGCGATGGGCTACAACGCCACCGAGGCGGCGGTCGTGCGCACGCTCGGCGCCCTGGAGACCGTGCTCCGCGGCCAGGGCCTGGCCTTGCCGCACGGCGCGGGGGTGGATGCGGCCCGCGCCGTGTTCGAGGCCGCTCTGTGAGCCGCCCCCGCGACCTCGTCGGCTACGGCGGCCGGCCGCCGCAGGCCGACTGGCCCGGCGGCGCGTGTATCGCCGTGCAGTTCGTGCTGAACTACGAGGAGGGCGGCGAGAGCTGCGTGCTGAACGGCGACGCCGGCGCCGAGTCGTTCCTGTCCGACATGGTCGGCGCCATCGCCGTGCAGGGCGCGCGCAACATGGCCATGGAGAGCCTCTACGAGTACGGCTCCCGCGCCGGCTTCTGGCGGCTGCGCGACCTGTTCGTCAGTCGCGGCCTGCCGCTGACGGTGTTCGGCGTGGCCAGCGCCATGCAGCAGAACCCCGCCGCGGTCGAGGCCATGCTTGAGGCCGGCTGGGAAGTGGCTTCCCACGGCTGGCGCTGGATCGACTACCAGGCCGTGCCCGAACCGGTCGAGCGCGAGCACATCGCCAAGGCGATCGAAGTCCACACCCGCCTGACCGGCGAACGTCCGCTCGGCTGGTACCAGGGCCGCACCAGCCCCGACACCGCCCGGCTGGTGGCCGAGGAAGGCGGCTTCGCCTATGACGCCGACAGCTACGCCGACGACCTGCCCTACTACGACACGCGCTTCGGCCGGCCGCAGCTGGTCGTGCCCTACAGCCTCGACGCCAACGACATGAAGTTCGTGGCACTCAACGGCTTCACCACCCCGGACCAGTTCTTCGGCTACTTGAAGGACGCCTTCGACACCCTCTATGCGGAGGGCGCGACGGCGCCGAAGATGATGTCCATCGGCTTGCATGGCCGCATCACCGGCAGGCCGGCCCGGGCCGCCGCCGTGGCCCGTTTCCTCGACCACGTCCTGGCCCACGACAAGGTGTGGGTGGCGCGCCGCATCGACATCGCCCGCCACTGGCTGGCCCGGCATCCCTTCGGCGACGCCCGATGAGCCAAGACGCCGCCGAAGCCCATGTACGCGCCGCCGCGGCCTTGCTTGGCCTGGAACTGGACGAAGCCTCACGTCGCGCCGTCACCGACAACGTCCGCATCCTGCAGGCCATGCAGGCGAAATTCATGGGCCTGCCCCTGCCGGACGACCTCGACCCTGGCCCCTTGCTGCGCCTGTGACCGATACCGCCGATCAGAGCGCCCTACAGATCGCCGAGGCCGTGCGCGCCGGCCGGCAGACGGCCGTGGAGGCGGTGACCGCCGCCTACGCCCGCATCTGCCGGCTCGACCCCAAGCTCGGCTGCTTCACTGGCGCCTGGCGCGACCGCGCGCTGGCCGCGGCCGAGGCGGTTGATCAGGCCCGGGCCCGGGGCCGCGACCCCGGGCCGCTCGCCGGCGTACCCTTCGCGGCCAAGAACCTGTTCGACGTGCAGGGCGAGACCACCCTGGCCGGCTCTCTGATCGAGGCGAGCAAGCCCCGCGCCGTCGTCAACGCCACCCTGGTCTCGCGCCTGGAACAGGCCGGCGCGGTGCTGCTGGGCGCGCTGAACATGGACGAATACGCCTACGGCTTCACAACCGAGAACAGCCACTATGGCCCTACGCGCAATCCCCACGATCCGAGCCGCGTGGCCGGCGGCTCCTCCGGCGGCTCGGCCGCGGCGGTGGCCGCCGGGCTGGTCCCCATCAGCCTGGGTTCGGACACCAACGGCTCGATCCGCGTGCCCGCCGCCCTCTGCGGCGTCTACGGCCTGAAGCCGACTTTCGGCCGGCTGTCGCGCCATGGGGTCAAGCCGTTCGTGCACAGCCTCGACCACGCCGGCGCCTTCGCCCGCACGGTCGGCGACCTGGCCGTAGCCTATGACGTGATGCAGGGGCCGGACCCGCAGGATCCCGCCTGCGCCAACCGGCCGGCCGAGCCGGTGGGCGAGGCCCTCGACCGGCCCCGCGGCCCGGTCCGCGCCGGGGTGCTTGGCGGATGGTTCCGCGAGCATCTCTCGCCAGAATCGGCGGCAGCCGTGGAGGACGTGGCTTGGCGGCTGCAGGCCATGAAAACCGAACTGCCCGGCGCGGAGGCGGCCCGCGCCGCCGCCTTCTGCCTGACCGGAGCGGAAGGGGGCGCGCTGCATCTGGCCGACCTGCGCCGGCGTCCGCAAGCGTTCGACCCAGCGACGCGCGACCGCCTCATCGCAGGCGCGCTGCAGCCCGCCGCCGTGCTGGCCCAGGCCCAGCGCTTGCGCCGCTGGTTCCTGGAAGAGGCGCTGCGCCTGCTCGACCGGTTCGACGTGCTGATCGCGCCGGCCACGCCGTTCCCCGCCACGCCCATCGGTCAGGCAACCCTTCGCCTGGGCGAGGAGGAACTGTCGGTTCGGGCGAACCTGGGCCTCTACACCCAACCCATCAGCTTCATCGGCTTGCCGGTGCTGACCGTCCCGGTGATCCGCCATGGCGCCCTGCCTTTGGGCGTGCAACTGATCGCCGCTCCCTGGAAGGAGGGCCTGCTCTTCCAACTGGCCCAGTCGCTGCATGACGAAGGCGTCGTCGGCGCGCGCGCGCCGAGCTTCCTGGCCCGCGCCCTGGAGAAGGCCTCGCGGTGATCGTCAACGACCCAGACACCCTCGCCGAAGTCGTCGCCGCCTTCGAGGCCTATGAGACTGCGCTGATGGCCAACGACGTCGAGGCGCTGGATGCGCTGTTCTGGACGTCTCCGCACGCCCTGCGCTACGGCGTGGGCGAGACCCTCTATGGCCACGACGAGATCCTGGCATTCCGCAAGGCGCGGCCGGGCGGCTCGCCGCCGCGCGTCCTGACCCGCACGGTGATCACGACCTTCGGTCCCGACCTCGCCACCGCCAACACGGAGTTCCGGCGCGAAGGACAAGACCGGCCCGGGCGCCAGAGCCAGACCTGGGTCCGGGCGCCGGAGGGCTGGCGCATCGTCGCCGCTCACGTCTCCCTCCAGGGGGACTCCCATTGAGCCGGGCGGCCCTCCCGTGCGCCTGAAGCTTCCGGGCCTCGACCCATTCCTGATGTTGCTGATCGCCTCGGTGGCGCTGGCGAGCCTCGCGCCCTGCCGGGGCGAAGGGGCCGTGGTCATGGGCTGGATCACAAATGCGGCGATCACCCTGCTGTTCTTCCTGCACGGGGCCAAGCTGTCGCGGGAGGCGATCCTGGCCGGCATCGGCCACTGGCGCCTGCACCTGCTGGTCGCCGCCTCCACCTTCCTGCTGTTCCCGGCGCTGGGCCTGCTGATCCGCGCCATGGGCCATGGCTGGATCGACCAGAGCAACTACCTGCTGGACGGCGTCCTGTTCCTCTGCGTCCTGCCCTCCACCGTGCAGTCGTCGATCGCCTTCACCGCGATCGCCAAGGGCAATGTGCCGGCGGCGGTGTGCAGCGCCACCCTGTCGAACGTGGCCGGCATCTTCACCACCCCGGTGCTGGTGGGCCTGACCATGGGCGGCCTCGCCCGCGGCGGCCATGCGGGGGTGGACCTGCACGCCATCGAGTCCATCGCCCTACAGCTGCTGCTGCCCTTCATCCTCGGCCACTTGTCGAGGCCGCTGACCACCCAATTCCTCGCCCGGCACAAGACGGTGATGGGCTGGGTCGACCGCTCGTCGATCCTGTTGGTGGTCTACACCGCCTTCAGCGCCGCCGTGGTCGAAGGCCTGTGGCGCAAGCTGTCGGCCGGCGACATCGCCCTGGTGGTGATCCTCGACAGCGCCCTGCTGGCCGTGGCCTTGGTGATCACCACCCTCGCGGCCCGGCTGCTCGGTTTCTCGCGCGAGGACGAGATCGCCATCGTGTTCTGCGGCTCCAAGAAGAGCCTGGCCTCGGGCGTGCCCATGGCGGGAGTGCTGTTCCCCGCCGCGGTGGTCGGGCCGCTGATCGTGCCGCTGATGCTGTTCCATCAGATTCAGCTGATGGTCTGCGCGGTGATGGCCCGACGCTACGCCGCCGTCCCGCCCATCCGGCACGATCATGCGCACCAGGCGGCTTGAGATCGGCCCGAGCGCCCCGGCTGGCGCACGAAATTGGGCGCCTGAGCCGAAATTCCCGGCGGCGCGGCGGCTCTTGAAGGCCGCCGTCCGGATTCGGTCGGTGGCGGCCCGAGCCGCCGCCAAGATCCGTCCCAGCCATGCCTGCTCCGCGGGAGTTCGCCCTTGACCGCCTCGCCTTCCCCCGCGCCCCGCCCCGCCCTGGCCGCCATCGAGCAGCGGTCGATCGACTTCGTTCCGGAGGCCGAACGCCACGGCAAGGTCTCGCGCCAGGGGCCGTTCTGGTTTCTCAGCAACTTCCACTTCTTCAGCCTGGCCATCGGCTTCGTCGGGCCCAGTCTAGGGCTGTCCCTGGGCTACACCGTCCTGGCCGGCGTGCTCGGCATCGCCATCGGCACCGTCTTCATGGCATTCCACGCGTCCCAAGGTCCGGAAATGGGCCTGCCGCAGATGATCCAGTCGCGCGCCCAGTTCGGGTATCGCGGGGTGATCGTGCCGCTCCTGGCGACCCTGGTCAGCCTGGTCAGCTACAACGTGGTGGCCGCCGTGCTCGTGTCCCAGGGGCTGAACGGCCTTTGGCGCATCGATCGCACTGGTGCGGCGATCGGCGTCTCGATCCTGGCGGCGATCCTGGCGATCTGGGGCCACGACTGGCTGCACCGGGCCTTTACCGCCCTATTCTGGATCAGCGTGCCGCTGTTCGTCGTCCTTACCTTGGCGATCGTCGGCGGCCACGCGGGCGGAGCCCAGGCCGGATCGGGCGGGTTCAGCTTGGTGGCCTTCCTCACCCAGGTGGCCTCGGCCGCCAGCTTCAACGTCACCGCCGCGCCCTACGTCTCGGACTATTCCCGGTATCTCCCGTCGCGCACGCCTCGAGCGCTGATCATCGCCCACGTGTTCCTTGGGGCGGCGGTCTCCGCTATCTGGCTGATCGCCGTTGGCGCGTGGCTCGCGACCCACATGGGCCAGACCGACGCCCTGATCGCCTTAAAGATGTCCGGCGACCAGGTTTTCGGTGGGCTCGGCGCGGCGCTGGCGGCCGTGTCGATCATCACCCTGGTGGCCACCATCGGCATGAACGCCTACAGCGCCATGCTGACCCTCGTGACGATTGTCGACAGTCTGCGGCCGGTCCGGCCCACCGTGGGATGGCGCGTCGGGGGCATCCTCGGCTTGTTCGTCCTCTGGGTGGCGAGCGCCCTGTCGCTGGGCGGCGACGCGGTGGTCTACGTCAACGGCATGCTCGTGATGATGTTGTACTTCCTGACGCCATGGACTGCGGTCAACCTGATCGACTACTTCCTCATCCGTAAGGGCGTCTACTCGATCCCCGACCTATTCTCACCGAGCGGGACCTATGGCGCCTGGGGGGCCAAGGGTCTGCTGGCCTACGCCGCGGGCCTGATCGCCAGCGTGCCCTTCTTCGTCATTCCGAAGGTCTACACGGGGCCGGTCGCCGAGCGGCTGGGCGGCGTGGATATCGGCTGGCTGGTCAGCCTTCTGGTCTCCGCCGGGCTCTACTACGCCATCGGCCGCAATGGCCTCAGCGCCGGTTCGTCTCAGTCGCCGTTGGGGCTGACGCCGGCGGACGCGGAGGCGTCGCCCGGTTCTTGCGCACAGCCATCCGCCGTCAGAACAGTTTCTGATCATTTGTCCACGTTTTGATTTTAGATTGTCGACAATCCGTCTGGAAAATGCCGACGACCGGTAGGGTAGCTGTCGAGCCGTGCGGGCACGCCGTCGCGGCCGACAACTCCGGCAGAAGGTCGCCGATTGATGAAGATGACGAAGGCGATGTTCGCCGTTTTCGGGCCTGCGGTGCTGTTCGCCACCAGCGCCCTCACCCCCGCCCAAGCTGAGACCGCCGCCGCCCCGCCCGCCGTGGGCGGGGCCATCGAAGAGGTGGTGGTGACCGCCAACAAGCGTGAGCAGAGCCTCCGTGAGGTCCCCATCAGCGTCGGCGTGATCGACGCCAAGGCCGTACAGCAGCACCACGTCGAGGGCATCGAGGACATCACCCGCACTGTCCCCGGCGTGTCCTTCACCGCCAACAATGGGCCCGGGCAGGAGAACATCTCGATCCGGGGGGTGAACTCCAGCGTCGGCAATCCCACCGTCGGCATCTACATCGACGAGGTGCCCCTGATCACCACCAACGGCTACCAGGGTCAGGCCACGCCGTTGAAGATCGATCTGGACCGGGTCGAGGTGCTGCGCGGTCCGCAGGGCACGCTCTACGGCGCCAGCTCCGAGGGCGGCACTATCCGCTTCCTCACCAATCAGCCCAATCCCAACCAGTTCGCGGCAAGCTTCCGCTCCGAGTTGTCGGGCACCCAGCACGGCGGCTTCAACCACGACGAACAGGCGGTGGTGAACATCCCGCTGCTGGAGGACAAAGCCGCAATCCGGATCGCCGGCGAATACGGCCAGGACAGCGGCTACATCGACCGCTACGACCTGGCTGGCAACCTGCTGAAGAAGGGGGTCAACAGCGACACCCAGCAGGCGCTGCACATCACCGGCCGCCTCAACCTCGGTCCCGACTTCACCATCACGCCGTCCCTGTTCCTGCAGCAGTACAGCGCCGACGACTCGCCGACCTTCATGCCGGCCATGGGCCTCTACAAGCAGGACAAGGAGATCCAGGAGACCAACCGGGACATCCTGATAATCCCGATGCTGACCATGAAGAAGGGCCTGGGGTTCGGCGACCTGACCTCGGTGACGGCCTACTATACCCGGCAGATCAACCGGGTCACCGACGGCACCTTCTACAACAGCGGCGCCATCACCGAGTTCTTCCTCGATCCCGCCTATCCAGGACAGCAGGCGGCCAACGACAGCATCCTGGCCAACAAGGCCTCGCCGGAGGCGTACCGCGACCGGTTCCACACCTTCACCCAGGAGCTGCGCCTGTCCTCGCCATCGGATTGGACGCGGGTGAAGTGGGTCGGGGGCCTGTTCTACTCGGACCAGAGGTGGACCCATTTCGATCGGGGCACGATCCCAGGGTTCAGCCAGGCGTTCCAAAACATCTATGGCCTCAACATCAACGACTCGGTGCTGGGAGATCCGACCAACCCGCACCTGTGGGACGACGAGGTGGTCTGGCAGGTCTACGACCGCAACCGGGTGACCCAGTACGCCGCCTTCGGCCAGGTGGACATCGACATCACCCCGCGCCTGCACGCCAGCTTCGGCGAGCGCTACGTCTACGCCAAGGAGACGTTCTCCGAGTTCGGCGCGGGCTTCTTCGACATCGGCGGCGCCGGCACCAACGGCTCGCCCTACACGCAAGGCGCCTATTTCTCGGCGTCCACCCCACGCTTCTCGGTGAACTACGACCTGACCTCCGACATCGGGCTCTACGGCGTGGCGGCCAAGGGCTTCCGCCTCGGCGGGGCCACCACCCCCAACACCAACCTGGCCTGCACCCAGGGGCTGGAGCAGCTCGGCTACTTTTCCGCCCCGACCACCTATGGCTCCGATGAGCTGTGGAGCTACGAGCTGGGGTCCAAGTCGCTGTTCTTCGACCACACCCTGTCGGTCAACGTCGACGCCTACTACATCGACTGGAAGCGCATCCAGCAGACCATCCTCATCCCCATCTGCGGCGGTCAGTTCAACGCCAACGTGGGCGATGCGGTGGCCTACGGCGGCGAGCTCGAGGTGCGCTACAAGCCGCCGGTTGTTCCGGGCCTCAGCCTCGGGCTGAACTACGGCGCCGAGCGGGCGGTGATCACCCGCACCATCAATCCCGATACCGCCGCAGTGGGCCAGGACGTGCTCAACACCCCACAGTGGACCTTGTCGACGACAGTGGACTACATGCATCAGCTGACCGCCCGCTGGGACGGCTACATCCGCGCCGACTACAACTTCGTCGGCCGCTCGCACGGCAGTTTCATCCTCGGCGACACCAACTACTACAACCCCGCCTACGACACCTTCGGCCTGAGCCTCGGCGTGCAGGGCATGAACGGGCTGGAGCTGTCGGTGTTCGCCAAGAACCTCGGCGACAACCGGGCCATCCTGCAGCAGCCGACCGTCAATTCGGTGGTCGAGGGCTACACCCTGCGCCCGCGCACCATCGGCGTCGCCCTGAGCAAGCGCTTCTAGGGCCGCGGCGACGGGGCGGTTCCCCTGCCGCCCCGTCGCAGAATTATTTACAATTTTTCGGAAATCGGCGACAAAGAGAGCCAATCCATGCGTATCCAGATCATCAATCCGAACACCACGGCGGTATTCACCGACGGCTGCCGCGAGGCCGGCCGCGCGGTCGCGGCCGCGGGGTCGGAGGTGGTCGCCACCAATCCCGCGTCGGGACCCCCGACCGCCGAAAGTCATCTGGACGAAGCCCTGGCCACCATCGGCATTGTGCAGGAGATCGCGGCGGGCCAGCGCGCGGGCAGCGACGCCTTCGTGATCGCCTGCTTCGGCGACACCGGATTGGACGCCGCGCGCGAGGCCGCCGACCGCCCCGTGGTGGGGATGAGCGAGGCGGCCGTCTATATGGCCGCCCTGGTGGCGCCACGGTTCTCGATCGTCACCCTGCCCAGTCGCACCCGACCCCAGTCCGAGCGGGTGCTGCACCATGCGGGCCTGGCGCATCGCTGCACGGTCAGGGCGATCGACGTCGGGGTCGCCGACTGCGCGGAGAACGAGGACGACGTCTACGACGCCCTGCTCGCCGAATCCCGGCGCGCCATCGCCGAGGACCACGCCGAGGCGATCGTCCTTGGCTGCGCGGGCCTTGAGAAGATGGCTGCGCCGCTAAGCCGTGCGCTCTCGGTGCCGGTGATCGAGGGCGTGGCGGCCGGAGTGAAGATGGCCGAGGCCTTGGTCAGCCTCGGGCTCAACACCAGCAAAACCGGTACCTGGGGCGCCCCCCCCGCCGCCTCGCTGCAGGCGATCGGCGTCTCCGCGTGAGCCTCGTCATCCGCGACGCCCGCGTCCTCACCCTCGACGCGGAGGATCGACAGTACGAGCGGGCGGACCTGTGGGTGGAAGGGTCGCGTATCGCCGCCATCGGGCCCGACCTCGACCTGCCGCGCGACCCAGACCGACGCGAGATCGATGGGAACGGCAAGCTGCTCATGCCGGGGCTGATCAACGGCCACTTCCACTCCTCGGTCAACCACCTCAAGGGCGCGCTCGACAGCCTGCCGCTCGAGGTGTTCATGCTCTACGAGTCGCCGGGCGACGGTCCGCCGAGCAGCCCGCGCGCGACCTATGTCCGCACCCTGCTGGGCGCCGCGGAGATGCTCAAGGCGGGCGTCACCGCCGTGCTCGACGACGCCTTCTTCGCGCCCCATCCCGACACGGCGTCTATCGACGCGGTGCTGCAGGCCTATGCGGACAGCGGCATGCGCGCCAGCGTGGCGCTGGACCAACCCGAGGTGCCCGAGGCCGACAAGCTGCCGTTCCTCGAGGACATGCTGCCGCCGCACCTGTTGGCCGAGGCCCGCCGTCCGCCCTCCATGGACGCCGCGGGCCTTCTGGCCTGCTACGATCATCTGATCGCGCGCTGGCACGGGGCTGAGGGCGGCCGGCTGCTGGCCGCGGTGTCCTGCTCCGCCCCCCAACGGGTCACGCCGGAATACTTCCGCGCGCTGGACGCGCTCGCCCGCGAGCACGGCCTCGCCTTCTACGCCCATGTTCTGGAGACCAAGCTGCAGCGAGTGTTGGGTGAGGAGAAGTTCGGCGGCCGCTCGCTGGTGCGCTACCTGGCCGACGAGGGCCTGCTCAGCGACCGCCTGAACATAATCCACGGCGTCTGGCTCGACGACGACGATATCGCCCTCATCCGCGAGGCCGGCGCCGTGGTTGCGCACAACCCCATTAGCAACCTGCGCCTGGGCAGCGGCGTCATGCCCTTCGCCAAGTTGCGCGATGCTGGCGTGCCCATCTGCCTGGGCACCGACGAGGCCATCGCAGACGACTCCGTCAACCTGTGGGGCGTGCTCAAGACCTGCGGGCTGATCCACAACATATCGACGCCGGACTACCGCGACTGGCCGACCGCCGCCCAGATCCTGCACTGCCTGGTCCAGGGCGGCGCGCGCGCCCTGCGCAGCCCCCAGCCGGTCGGCGCTCTGGAGCCTGGGCACCAAGCCGACCTAGTCCTCATCGACCTGGACAGCTTGCCGTTCACGCCGCTCAACGACCTGAAGCGCCAACTCGTCTACTGCGAGTCCGGCGCCTCGGTGCGGATGACCATTGTCGCGGGCCAGGTCGTCGTGGAGGACGGCCGAATCCTAACCTTCGACGAGGCGGCGCTGCGCGCTGAAGCGCGCGGGATCGCCGCTCAGGCCCAAGCCGAGGCGGGCCCCGGGTCGGCCTCCGAATGGCTGCCCTATTACCGTCAGATGTACCTCCAGGCGATGGGCCGGGATGTCGGGATGCGGAGACGAGTGTCCGATGCTTGATCAGCTGCCTTCGCACGGGCGCTACGACTATTCCGGCATTTCCGAGCGACCGCGCTTCACCTGGCCGGGAGGCGCGCGGGTCGCCCTCTATGTCGCCTGCGCCCTGGAGCACTATGCCTTCGGGGAAGGCATGGCCGAGGACCTGGTCCCGGGCGGCTCCCATCCGGACGTGCTCAACACCTCCTGGCGCGAGTACGGCAATCGCGTCGCCGCCTGGCGGCTGCTGGACCTGTTCGCCGAGCACCGGCTCGCGGCAGGCATCCTGCTCAACAGCGCCGTGTGCGACCACGCGCCGTCGCTGGTCGCGGCATGCAACGCCGCCGGCCACGAATTGATCGCCCACGGGCACTCCAACTCCCAGACCTTGGCCGGGATGACCGACGCGCAGCAGGCCGCGTACGTGTCTGCCGTGGCCGAGCGAATGGCCCGGGCCGGGCAGACGCCAAGGGGTTGGGCGGGTCCCTGGATGGCCGAGACCCTTACCACCCCGGACGTGCTGGCCGAACAGGGCTACGGCTATATCCTCGACTGGTGCATGGACGACCAGCCGGTGTGGATGAACACCCGGTCCGGCCCGCTGCTATCGGTGCCCTACAGCCAGGAGATCAACGACAGCGCCGCCATCATCGGCCGGCAGGTCAGCGCGGCGGACTTCGCCGACATGATCGTCGACCAGTTCGAGGAGATGCTGGCCACGGCCAAGGACGGCCATCCGGTGGTCATGAGCGTGATTCTCCACGCTTTCATCATCGGCCAGCCGTTCCGGATGCGGCATTTGCGACGCGCGCTGGACCATATCCTGGCGCCGCGGGCGGAAGTCTGGATCACGCGGCCAGGAGACATCGCCGAGCATTTCCGAACCCTGCCGGGCGCGATAGCCTAGGCGAGCACGCCTGCTGCGCGGATTCGACATGGACCTCAACGAAGAACAGCTCAATCCGGAACGGCTCGACGGGGATGGCGAGGCCTCGGCGGAGGGACGCATCTACGATCGCATCCATGAGGCGATCGTAGAACGCCGTCTCGCCCCCGGCTCACGTTTGGTGGAGGAACAGCTCTGCGAGGTGTTCGGCGCCAGCCGCGCCCGAATCCGGTCGGTGCTGCAGGCGCTGGCGCGCGACAAGCTCGTCACCCTGAACCGCAACCGGGGCGCGGCGGTCAGCTACCCGACGGTGAAGGAGGCGCGCGAGGTGTTCGCGGCGCGGCGCCTGATCGAAGGGGCCCTGGCGCGAGAAGTGGTCCGCGCGGTCGACGAGAAGGGGCTGAAGCGTCTGAAGGCCCACATCCGCAAGGAGAACCTGGCGGAGAAGAGCCATGACCGGGCGCTGGAGCTACGCACGTCCCACGAGTTCCACACCCTGCTGGCCGAGACCCTCGGCAACTCCGTCCTCAGCGGATTCCTCAAGGAGCTGATGGCCCGCTCGGCCCTGGTCACCGCGGTGTACGAGCGGCCGAACGCAAATGTCTGTTCGCAACATAGCCACGGCAGGCTGATCGAGCTGCTCGAGGCGAAGGACGGCGAGGCCCTGGCCCGCGAGATGCTGGCCCACCTCGAGGAGATCGAGGGGCATCTGATGCTCTACGAGAAGAAGGACGAGGCGGTCGATCTGAAGAAGATCTTCGCCGGCTGACCAAACGACGCCGCGTCAGGCCGCCGCGGCCGCCAGCGACTCGGCTTCACGAAGCCTGGGGCCGAGCTCGCGTACAAAGAAGTCGATGAAGGTGCGTCCCTTGACCGGCAACATCCGCTTGGACGGATAGACCAGGCTCAAGGTCAACGGCTCCGGCTCGGCGCCCACGCATACCGGTTGCAGCCGCCCGTCGCGCAGCTGTTCAGACACTTCCCAGAGGGGCGCCAGCAACACCCCCTCCCCGGCCAAGGCCCAGTCGATCAGCACCGCGGCGTCGTCCGCTTCCAGCCTGCCGGCGACCGGCACGGCCAAGGCCCCCCCCGGCGTCTGGAACATCCAGGCGGCGCGCTCGCGACCCTGGGTGCGGGCGGCCAGGCAGTTGTGCGCCAACAGATCCTGTGGTCGGCGGATCACCGGATGGCCGTCAAGGTAGTCGGGCGAGGCGCAAAGGACCTGCGGGCAATCCGCCAGCTTGCGCGCCACCAGTCCCGTCTGGGGCAGGCGTCCGGCGCGGATGGCCAGATCGGCCGCCTCCAGGACCAGGTCCGGGTCGTGGTCAGACAGCCTGAGGCGCACCTCGACCCGCGGATGGCGCGCCTGGAACTGAGAGGCCATCGGCGCCAGGATCCGACGCCCGAAACCGAGCGGCGCGGCGACCCGCAGGACGCCCGTCAGCTCCGCGCCAGCCGGGGTGACACTGGCCTTCGCCTGATCGACGGCGCGGATCACCTCAAGCGCGTGGGGATAGAAAAGATCGCCCGCCTCCGTCGTCTGCACCTGCCGGGTGGTGCGGTTGAGCAACCGAACGCCCAGCTGATCCTCCAGGCTCATGATCCGGGTGCTGGCGGAACCCGGAGTCACCCGCAGCTCCCGAGCGGCCGCGGAAATGCTCTTCAGTTCGACCGTTCGGACGAAGGTGATGATCTCGGTGAGCATCGTCAGGTCCTTTCTGCGGTGGACTGCGTCCGCCTAGCTCTGGTCTTCGGACAGGATGGCGGGGCCGATCGCCGGGACCGGCGCCGGCATGCGGGCGTTGACGGCCAGGTAGGCCACGGACGTCGCCACCAGGCTGACGAGCCAGCCGATGTCGCATCCGGCGAGCCTGGCGGCGAGAGGCCCAGTGTAGACCCCAGGCACAACGAAGAACGGAATGCTGGCGGCGAAGCCGACGGCGTAGGCGGTGAGGCCCTTTGCGCTCCACGCGCCGTAGACGCCGGCCGGGGTGGCGAGATCGGCGATGATGTACCGCCCCTTGGTCAGGAAGAAGTAGTCGATCAGGTTCACGGCGGTCCAGGGGATCAGGAAGTAGAGCATGATCACCAGGACGCCGTTGACGTAGGTGATGGCGTTTCCGCCGAAGCAGACGGCGATGGTGAGCCAGATCGCCGTGACCGCGAGGATGACCAACACGCGCAGTCGGCGCGTCGGCCGGACCGCACGAATGCAGTCGGCGGTGGTGACGAAGGTCATCATGGCGCTGTAGCTGGTCATGCCGATCGTCGCGACCAGAGCGCAGATCGAAACGGCGACCAGGACGGCCCCCAGCCCCGGCGCCATGGCGTCCCCTGCGCCATGCAGGGCGACGAGGGCGTCGGTCGCGCCCATGCGGGTCGCCAGCCACGCGCCCAGGGCGATGAGCCAGATGCCGGAAAACGCTGAGCCGCCGAATACGTTGGCGATCAGCACGACGCGGGGCGTGTTGCGCGGCAGGTAGCGGGAATAGTCCGACACATAGGGCGCTGCGCTGAGGTTGAAGCTGGTGGCGGCGGCCAATTGGGCGAGGAAGGCGGGCCAGGCGAAATGGGTGGGGGGCGGCGACGCGCCGCCGGCATGGCCTGTCAGGATGGCCAGGCTCAGCGCCAGGAACAGCGGCAAGCTGACCCAGAACATCAGGCGGAAGGTGCGGTGAAGCCAGTCGTGGCCGAACACCGCCAGGACGGCCCCGACAGCGGCAACCGACAGTGCGGTGGCCGTGCGGTCCAGGCCCCACACGCCCTTCGCCCCTTCGGCGATGAGCACCGTGCCAACCACATTATAGCCCAGGAGCGTCACCAGAACCCCGAAGAGCGGCACCATCACGCCGCGGAACCCGAACTGGGCCCGAGATTGGATCATCTGCGGCAGGCCCATCTCCGGACCTTGTGAGGCGTGGAAGGCCTGGAAAGTGGTGCCGATCAGCATCCCCAGTGTCCCCGCCAGGATCGTGGCCGACATCGACAGGCCCAGGCTCGGTCCGACGAAACCGATGGCAATGGTGAAGAAGTGGAAGTTGCCGAGGAACCAGAACAGGCCCTGGTCGGCGACGCGGCCATGGCGCTCGTCCTCGGGGACGAAGTCGATCGAGCGGACTTCGATCAACGTGGACGAACCCGGCTTGCCTGTCATTACGGTCAATCCTGTGCGCAACGGTTACTGCAGCCGCGGCCGTTCGGGCTCATTCTCGTGAGGCCCCCAGGCCCCGCGTCCTTCCGATACAAGGCCGAGCGAGGGGGCCGATGTCATTCATTGACGACAGTTAAGTAAGCTATCGTCAACAATCTGACGCTACCTGGGCATTCTTGGCACGGCCTGCCCATCAATGAGGCGCCTTGGTTTTCTGAAAGGAATTTACGAATATGGCGGAAAACAATCCGCTTCAGATTGTCGACAATTCTTCCTATGGTTGCCGGGCTGCTGAAGGCGTTAGGGCCGCCGTTGTCGTTCGGCCTACCGCGATTTGGCGGTGGAATGTGGAAGGACGCTTGGATGGACAGTTCCCCCGCTTACGCCTTGGAGACGATCGTCGGCCAAGGCCTGTGCATGGGCTGCGGCCTGTGTGAGGGGGTGCTCGGCAAGGCCGTACTGACCCTTGAGATGAAGGGCGAAGGCGGTGAGCGCCCCGTCGCGGCCGAGCCCCTGGACGAAGAGGCGGTGCGGCTGCTCAACGCGGTGTGCCCGGGGGTGCGTTCGGAGGGCTATGCGCCCAAGACCCCGGACCCGAAGGTCGACGTCCATCCCATCTGGGGGCCGACGCGGATGATGGCCACCGGCCACGCCGGAGACCCGGCCGTGCGCCACCACGCCTCGTCCGGCGGAGCCCTGTCGGCCCTGGCCATCCATCTCCTGGACAGTGGCGAGGTCGACTTCATCCTGCACGTCGCAGCGTCCAAGGAACGGCCCGCCCGCTCGGCGCGAACGCTCAGCTTCGATGCAGCCGAAGTGCTCGCTGCGTCCGGGTCGCGCTATGGGCCGGCCGCTCCGCTGACCGACTTCAAGGCCGTGCTCGACCTCGGCCAACCGTTCGCCTTCGTCGGCAAGGCCTGCGACATCCAGGCCATCCGCAACTACGCCAAGATCGATCCGCGGGTCGACCAGCTGGTCCGCTACACCCTGAACTTCTTCTGCGGCGGCATCTCCGAATTCGGCAAGACCATGGATTATGTGCGCCGGTCGGGGCTGGTCGAGGACGACCTGGCCCAGGTTCGCTACCGGGGCGATGGGTGTCCAGGGCCGATGGTGCTGAAGGCTCACGACGGTCGCGCCTTCAACTACAGCTACAACGAGGTCTGGGAAGACGAGGCGCGCTGGCAGCTACAGTTCCGCTGCAAGATCTGCCCCGACGCCCTGGGCGACCTCGCAGACATCAGCGTCGCCGACGTCTGGCCGGGCGGGCGGCCCGATACCGAAGGCCTGGGCTTCAACGGCTTCATCGCCCGCACGGCGCGCGGCGAGCGCCTCCTGCGCAAGGCGGTGGACGCCGGCGCGGTGGTCTTGACCGAACCCCTCACCTACGACGGCCTGGAACTCGCCCAAGGCGCGCAGATGCGCAAGAAGCAGGCGCTGAACGCGCGCCTTCGCGCGATGCGGGACGCCGACGCCGCCACGCCGACGTTCCACAACCTGCGGCTGAACCTGGCCGAGGCGATGATCCCCCCGGAGCGGCGCGAGGCCGAATACAGGGGCACTCGCGAGCGCCTCACGCGCGGCGACAACCTCGAGGGCTGACCTCGAGCCCTCCCCCTGAGCATTGTACGGAAGCGGTCGGAATGGACGGCGAGATCATTTACAACGGCATGACCCGGGCGCAGCTGGACGACGCCTACGACAACCGGGGCCACGCGCCGTCCTTCGCCGGCTGCCTCGAGCGCTGGAAGGCCGACAGCGACCGGCTCTACGAGACCCGTCCTGCCCTGCGCGATCTCCGTTACGGCCCCAAGCCGCGTCACCGCCTCGACTTTTTCAAAGCCGCAGAGCCGGGCCGGCCCACAGTGTTCTATATCCACGGCGGATATTGGCAGTGGATCGACAAGGAGGAGGAGTCGTTCGTCGCCGAAGGACCGCTCGCGCGCGGCTTCAATGTCGTCGTCGTCGAATACACCCTGGCGCCCGACGCGGGCATGCCGGAGATCGTGGTCGAGGTGGCGCAGGCCCTCGACTGGCTCGCCCCGCGCCTGGCCGATTACGGAGCCGCGGCGGATCAGGTGGTTCTGAGCGGCAGCTCGGCCGGCGCCCATCTCGCATCGACCCTGATCGACCACCCGTCGGTCTGCGCTGCGCTGCTGCTGAGCGGCGTCTACGACCTGGAGCCGATCCGCCTGTCCTGGCTGAACGACCTGATCGGGATGGATGCAAACACCGCCTGGGCGCATTCCCCCCTGCATCACCTGCCGAAGCGGCGCCTCCCCATCTGCATCGCCTTCGGCGCGGACGAGCGACCGGAATTTCGGCGCCAATCGGTGGCTTACCACGAGGCGCTGCAGCGACATGGCCTTGCGAACCGACTGATGCCCGTGCCGGACGCCGACCATTTCTCGGTGATGGACGCCCTATCCTCCCCTGACGGCAGCCTCACGGCAGCGCTGATTGACCTGGGCGCCGCGGCGCAGGCTTCTCGCGGCTGAGCCCACCCGGAATGAACCTCCCGCGATCAAACCCCAAGGACCCGACCCTGATGGACAGACTGGACGCCCGAAGCGCAGAAATTTCGACGCTGCCGAGCATCGACCTGTCGCGCCTGCAGCATGATGACCCGGCAGTGAGCGCCGCCGAAGCGGAGGCCCTGCGCTCGGCCTGCATCGAGATCGGCTTTTTCTATCTCGTCGGCCACGGCGTGCCGCCAGCAACCCTCGCGGGGATGTTCGACCAGAGCCGCCGGTTCTTCGCCCTCCCCCTCGCCGAAAAGATGGCGCTCGACGTGACCCAGTCGCCGGTGCTGCGCGGCTACACCCCCCTGCTCGGTGAAAACATCGACACCAAAGGGCGGGGGGACATGCACGAAGGATTCGACCTCGGCGGCGTGCTGTTCGACGGCTCGCCGGGTGAGGCCTTCAACCGCTACCCGGCGTCCCAGCCTGAGCTGAAGGTGGCGCTGGACGCCTACCGGCAGGAGATGGTGAGGCTGTCGCGCGCCCTATTGCAGGGATTTGCGTTGGCGCTCCGTCTGCCCAAGACCTACTTCGACGATCTGGCGACCGAGCCACAGGCCTTCCTGCGGCTGCTCCACTACCCGAGCCAGGACGGCTTGATCGATCCTACCCAGATCGGCATCGGCGCCCACACCGACTATGAGTGCTTCACCATCCTGGCGCAGGACGAGAACCCGGCGCTGCAGGTTTCGGATGGGCGCGGCGGCTGGATCTGGGCCGAGGCCCAGCCGGGCGCCTTCGTGGTCAACATCGGCGACCAGCTGGCCCGTTGGACCAACGACCTGTTCCGCTCGACCCTGCATCGCGCGATCAACCGCACCGGCAACCAGCGCTACTCCGTGCCCTTCTTCTTCGGTCCCAATCCAAGCGCGATGATCGAGGCCCTGCCGGGCTGTTTCGGGCCGGACCGGCCGGCGCTCTATGCGCCGGTCCGGGCGGGCGACTACTCGAAAGCAAGATTTGAGGAGGCCTACGCCAAGCCCGCGGCTCCGCAGCCGCTCTGACCGAGGGACTTGAGCCGGTGGGCTTGGCCCCGCCGCTGGCTTAGGGCCGGCAGGACCGTGCCGCTGGTACTCAGAGCGCGAAGGCGAACAATAAGTGGACCAACTGGCGCAGCGCGAGGTCCCGTATACGTCGCGCTGTCTTCAAGTGGTGGCGGATCGCCCAAATGTGCTTCGACTTGAGCGGCGGCTTCGGGCCGATCATCCGGCCGGTGTTCCAGGGCCGCGGAGGACCGCGAAGGGCGCGCGCCCACGAAGCGCCAGGGTGTGGGCCACGCCGACGTCGTGACGGTCGATGCCGACACCATCGGCTGCGTGACCGCTGCCCGACCGGACGACTGGGGATTCACCCCCAGGGGCCCCGTGTAGACGCCGCCTCATTCGACCTTGTCGGTTCGCCGATGGTCTGAGGACGCTGTAGGACCAGAAGCATGTGCGACGGCGCGGCAGGCGGCCACGGAGGATCAAATGCACCGCCGAGTTGAGCGGCGTAGTCGCGCTCGTTGCGGACCTCTCGACGCGTGCAGTGATGGACGTTCGGCGATCGAGAACGCCGGAACACCGTGCGGGCGGCGACGTTGCAACGCTCATGAGGAAATGGCGGCGATTATTGATCGGAGCTGGGCTGGTTGGAATTGGCGCGGCGCTCATGGGCTTGGCGCGGTCCTACCGTCGCCCTCCGGTTGGCAATCCCTCGCCGCCGCAGCCGGCCAAGCCTGTCGACCTGAAAAGATACCTCGGCCGCTGGTTCGAGATCGCGCGGTATGATCAGACTTTCGAACGCGGCTGCACCGGCGTGACAGCCGACTACAGTTTGAGGCCGGATGGCGACATCGACGTCGTCAATCGTTGCCGCAAGAAGGGCGGACGCAGCATCGAGGCCCGCGCCCGGGCGAAGGTCGTGGACCGCACGACCAACGCAAAGCTGAAGGTCAGCTTCTTTGGCCCCTTCTACGGCGACTATTGGGTCCTCGATCACGCTGACGACTACGCCTGGTCGATCGTGGGCGAAGGCTCGGGCCGCTATCTTTGGCTCCTCACCCGCTCACCGACACTTCCAGAGGCTGACGTGTCGCAGCTAATCGTCCGCGCTCGAGCACTGGGTTACGACACCTCCCTGCTGCAGCGAACGCTTCACCCCTGACTTCCGTCATAGGCGCTTTTCGGGGCTGAGGGGCCATTAGGCGACATTGGGACTCCGCCGGAATGCGGACATTCATCTGCTAGGGGGTGAGAGCAGCCGGATCGTCAGCCGCAAGGCTTCCAATTACAGACCTTCGGTCAACTCCTGATTCCAGACCTGCAGCCGGGGCAAGTAGTCCAACACAGCCTGTTCCCAAGGCTGGCTCGCATTTACGGTGGACGACGTGAAGCGCGCCATGGCTTGCCTGGAGGCGGGGATACCGGTTGTCGATGTCTTCCCCGAGCGTGCGGCCGAGCAGCTCGCTCATTCCGGCGACCAGTCGATTGAGGTTTACCACCCGGGGCTCCAGCGCCTGTTGGCGCGAGCAGGCGAGCAAACGCTTGGTCAGGCTCGCGCCCCGGATCGCGCCTTCCAAAGCATGGTCGATGGATTGCTGGACCTTGGCCGCCCCACCGATCCGGCGGCGCGCCAGCTCCAGGTTGCCTATCACTATTGCCAACATGTTGTTGAAGTCATGAGCGATGCTGCGACAAGAACCTATGATCGCGAGCTCGAGTTAAAGGGGCCGGGCGCGCCGAGCGAAGGACCGTTTACTTTCCGATTGAGCAACAACGAAGGCGGACACCTCCATTTCCGAGCTTCTCTCGAGGCCGCCGCACCTAGCGCCTCGAAGGAAGCCATCATCTGGACGGTCTCCTGGGACGGCGCGGCACTCCAGCGAAACAAACCCCGATGGAGCGCGTAATCGTTCGGCGAGACTGAGGCGATGAGGTGATGAGGTGATGAGGTGATCTACCCCTTCACGCCCTACTGCGGCGCCCCGCCCTTCCCGAGTGCGCTCTGGGCGCGATGGAACCTGGACCCTCTCCTTCTGGGCGCCCTGGCCTTACTGCTGATCGGCTATGTGGCGGCCGGCAAAGGTGAAGATTGTGGGCTAAAATGGCGTCATCGATCGTGGTTCTATTCGGGCTTCGCCGTCGCGGCCCTGGCGCTCGTCACGCCCTTATGCCCCTTGTCAGTTGCCCTGTTCTCCGCGCGGGTCGGCCAGCACCTGATCCTGACGACCATCGCCGCGCCGATGATGGCCCTGGGATTGCCGCGGCTGCGGCGAACGCTGGCCAGGGCGCCGCTCCTAGCTGCGGCGACTTTCGCGATCACGCTCTGGATTTGGCACTCCCCTGGCCCATACACCGCCACCTTCACCAGTGATGCGGCCTATTGGGGGATGCACGCGACGACCATCGCCGCGGCTCTGGCCTTTTGGGCGGGAGTATTAGGCGCGGCTCCGCGGCGACTGGCCGTCTCGATGGCCGCCACCCTGGCGACCAGCCTGCAGATGGCGCTGCTCGGAGCCGTCATCACCTTCGCGCCCCGCGCGCTCTACGCGCCCCACGCCCTGACGACCTCGGCCTGGGGATTGAGTCCCCTGCGGGACCAACAACTCGGCGGGGTGCTGATGTGGGCCCCGGCGGGGCTTATCTTCGCAGTGGCGGTAGTCGCTCCCCTGGCCCGGGTGATGCGCCGCGACCCCGCGCCATCGTCCGCCATGGTGGCGGGGTGACGGCGCCCGCCAACCTCGGCCTGGCGCGCTGGCCGCTAGGCTATCTCGCGACCTCCGGTCCGCGAGCGGACCCCGTGACAGCTTTGATGTGGGGCCTCATCGGCCTATCGCTGCTGGTCATCACCATCATCACGATCAGCGTTGTCTGGGGCGTGATCGCGCGCAGGAGCGCCATCAGCCCCGGCGCGCTGGAGGGCGCGCCCCTGACTTCGGGCGGCGCCGGCATGATGTGGATTTACGTCGGGATGCCGCTGACGGTCGTCGCCCTGGTCGGTTCGCTGTTCTGGACCATGGCGGCGCTTGCGAGCGTGGATCGGCCCGCCGCCGTGCCTCGCCTGACGATCGACGTGACCGGTCGTCAATGGTGGTGGGAGGTCCACTATCCGGGTCCCGGGCCGGAGCAAGGGTTCGAGACCGCCAACGAAATCCATATACCCGTCGGAGAGCCGGTGCTGATCCGTCTCCATGGCGGCGACGTCATCCATTCCTTTTGGGTCCCCGCCTTGAGCGGCAAGACGGACACGATTCCAGGGCGTGAGAACCTCGCCTGGCTGCAGGCGAACCGAGCCGGCGTCTATCGCGGGCAGTGCACCGAATATTGCGGCCTGCAGCACGCGCACATGGCCGCCTTCGTCATCGCCCAGCCACGCGATGAGTTCGACGCTTGGCGCAACAACCAGCTCAAAACGGGCGTGCCCGCCGCCACCCCTGTCACTGCCATGGGCGAGGCGACGTTCGTCGATCGGTGCGGGAAATGCCATGCCGTCGAGGGCACGGCGGCAAACGGGCGCGGGGCTCCGAACCTGACCCACCTGATGACCAGGCAAACCCTGGCGGCGGGCGTCTTGGACAACAACATCGACAACCTTTCGGGCTGGATTTCCGATCCCCAGGCGCAAAAGCCCGGTGCGAACATGCCGATCACCTTCCTCAGCGGACCCCAGCTCCGCGCCGTCGTTGCCTACCTGGAGACTTTGCGATGACGGCGCTCCGCACCGGCGACTGGGAAGATGCGCGCCGCCCGGATCTGGCCCGGATCGAGAATGATCAGCCGGGCGAGCGCCTGCAGAAGATTTGGGAGACCGGCCCGGGTCTCAAAGGCTGGTTCTCAGACGTCGATCACAAGGCGATCGGCAAGCGGTATATCGTCACCGCCTTTCTCTTCCTGATCCTGGGAGGCCTGGAGGCGTTGGTCATGCGTGTCCAACTGGGCGCGCCCAACCAGCGCCTGCTCTCGCCCGAACAATACAATCAGCTGTTCACGATGCACGGGATCAGCATGATTTTCCTTTACGCCTCCCCGATCCTGACTGGTTTCAGCAACTATCTTTGGCCGTTGCTGCTCGGATCACGCGACATGGCGTTCCCGCGTCTCAATGCTCTGTCCTATTGGATTTATCTCGCTTCGGGGCTGTTCATCTACGCGGGATTTGTCACCGGACACGGCGCGGACGACGGTTGGTTCAACTACGTCCCCTACGCCTCCAAGCCCTACAACCCGGGCGTGAACATGGACATCTATGCGCTCGGGCTGATCCTGCTCGGCCTTTCGACGACGGTCGGGGCGGCCAACTTCATCGTCACCTTCCTGCGCACGCGCGCGCCCGGCATGTCTGTCAATCGTGTCCCAATCCTGATCTGGGGCACACTGACGGCGTCAGTCGCCAATCTGCTGGCGGTCCCGAGCGTCAGTCTCGCCTTTTTCCTGCTGTGGATGGACCGTCAGTTCGGAACCCACTTCTACGACGCCGGCAAGGGTCAGCCGCTCCTCTGGCAGCACCTGTTCTGGATGTTTGGCCATCCATGGGTTTACGCCATCGTCCTGCCGGCGATGGGAATGGTATCCGACGGTCTGCCGACCTTCTGCCGCCGGCCCCTGGTCGGATACACGCCCGTCGCGCTCGCAACCGTGAGCACCATGGCCCTGGGCTTCGGCGTGTGGGTGCACCATATGTTCGCGACCGGCCTGCCCAACCTGCCGCTGGCTTTCTTTAGCGGCGCGTCACTGATCATCACCGTTCCCAGCGCGGTGGCGGTGTTCGCCTGGGTGGCGACCATCTGGACCGGCCGGCCTGTGATCACCACGGCCTTCCTGTTCTTCGCCAGCATGATCGTGCTGTTCGTCATAGGCGGCGTCTCCGGCGTCATGACCGCATCGGTCCCCGTCGACTGGCAACTGACCGACACCTACTTCGTTGTCGGTCACCTCCACTATGTGCTGATCGGCATCAACGTTTTTCCGGTGGTGGGCGCCATCTACTATTGGTTCCCGAAGATGACCGGCCGGCTGATGAACGAGGCGCTCGGCCGGTGGAACTTTTGGATCATGTTTATCGGTTTCAACGTCGGCTTCCTCCCGATGCATACGCTGGGCCTGCTCGGAATGCCGCGCCGCATCTACACCTACCCTGCGGGCATGGGCTGGTCGGTTCAGAACCTGATCGTTTCGCTCGGATCGGCCATGTTCGCGACGGGCGTGTTTCTGACGCTCATTAACGTCTGGATTTCCCGAAAAGGCGGTGAGCGAGCCGGCCCGAACCCCTGGGGGGCGCCGACGCTGGAGTGGTCGGTCCCCTCGCCGCCTCCGCCCTACAACTTCGCTGTGATTCCGCTGATCGCGAGCCGTCACCCGTTGTGGGAAGCGCAGTTGGACGAGTCGCCGGCGAGGTCCTCGTTGAACGAAGGCCTGCTGCTCGATCACGGGCGGGAGACGATCGGCACGTCAATGCTCGACGGCGAGCCGAACCTGATCCTGGAGATGCCGGGCGACAGCGCCGCGCCCTTCATCCTCACACTGGGGCTCACCCTGATGTTCATCGGCGGTGTGCTGAGGCTCTGGTGGCTGGCGGGTTTGGGCGGTGCGATCTGCGCGGTCGCGCTCGTGGACTGGTTTTGGCCGCGGCGCGTCCATGCTGGCGCAGAGACCTCCAATGGCTGACGCCGTCTACGAACCGAGGTCGCTGCCGGTCGGGTCGCGGGAATACAACGCCACCGGCTGGCTCGGCGCGCTCTGCCTGATTGCGACCGAGGGTTCGCTGTTCGCTTATCTGCTGTTTTCGTACGCCTACTTCGCCGTTCAGCACGGCAAGGCATGGCTGCCCGATGCCCATCCCTCCCTGAGGTACTCCCTGCCAGGCACCATTATTCTGGTCACGAGCAGCGCCACGGCGTGGTGGAGCGAGCGCAGTCTAAAGCGGGGCGATCGCGCTCAGCATCTGGCGGCGCTGACCGGAACCATCGTCCTTGGCCTGGTGTTCCTGATTCTCCAGTTGTTCGAGTGGAAGTCCAAGCACTTCACCTTGTCGAGCAGCGCTTATGGCTCCTTGTTCTTCACCATCACCGGCTTTCACATGCTTCACGTGATCGTCGGCGTGATCAGTCTGTCGACCGTTCTGGGCTGGTCGTTAGCGGGTTACTTCAGTCCACGGCGACACCTGCACCTGACGATCAGTTCGGCCTACTGGCACTTCGTCGATGTTGTCTGGCTGGCGGTGTTTTTCACCTTCTACATCACGCCTTACGTCTGGTGACGCGATGACCGGCAGCTTTTCTCTGACAGACGCCCATCCTTCCCCCAAGCGGGGGGCAATGGCGCCTTGGCGGCTGCTGACCGGGTTGGCCGCTGGTCCGTTCGGCTGGATTCTCCAACTCCTGATCGACTACGGCCTGTCCAGCCTCCTATGTACCGGTCGCCGGACCATGGCGCAGCAGCCGTCGTCGAGTGGCGAGCTCGCTGGCCTGCTCGCCGTCAATCTATTCTGTTTGGCGATCGCGCTCTATGGCCTTGCGCTCAGCTATGGCGGTTGGCGCAAGGTGAGCGACGAGAAGACCGGGGGCGGCCACGAAACCTTAAACATCGGCGAGGGGCGCTCCCGCTTCATCGCCGTTGCGGGCATCTTGACGGGCGGCCTGTTTGCTTTGGCGATCCTGTTCAACACGGTCGAGCCATTCATGATCCCCGCGTGCTGGAGCCCGAACTCATGAGCCGGGCGCCCGCCGCACGCCGCCTCCCCCACGCCAGCTGGACCGGTGCGATTTGCGCGGCCGCGGCTGTCGTGCTCTCAAGTTGTGGCGACGACCCAGGCATCCCGCCAAGGCCGAAGGTCGGAGACGCCGCACGGGGCGCGATCGTCATCGGCCGATCCGGTTGCGGTTCCTGCCATGAAATTCCCGGCGTGATGCACGCCAACGGCATGGTTGGGCCGCCGCTCGATCACTTCGCTCGAAGAACCATCGTCGCGGGCCTGCTGCCCAATACACCTGCGAACCTGGTGCTTTGGATCCGGAATCCTCAGCAGGTCGTCCCGGGGAACGCCATGCCCGCCGCCGGCCTCGATGACCAGCAGGCCGGCGATATCGCCGCCTACCTCTACACGCTCCGCTAGCGCAATGGTGGCGGTCCGCAAGCATCGCCTGCAGGCCTTCCTCTACCGGTGGCGATGGAGGGCAATAGCCTTTATTTCCGGCGGCGCTTCGGCATTTGCCCTTATGGGCGCTGGGGCTTTGGTCGTCGTCGAGTTCGGGCTCTTCGACACCACGGCGACCAAGCCCCACTATGCGCTCGTCAGCTGGGGCTCGCACGCCACCTTCACCCACTCCACGCGGTTGCGCGCCAGGCAGGTGAGCAGCCCCCCGTCCCCATTCACGCCCGCGCAGGTGCAGGCGGGCGCACAGGAGTACGTGAGCGATTGCATGATGTGCCACGGCGGTCCGGGCGTCGCACGGGCCAGATGGGTGCGGGGCCTCACGCCGACGCCGCCCTTCCTGTTGGACGCCGCGCAGCGTTGGACCAGGCCCGAGCTCTTCTGGATTGTGCAGCGCGGCGTAAAGATGAGCGCCATGCCGGCTTGGGGCGAGACGCGCACCGACGCTCAGCTCTGGGACGTCGTGGCCTTTCTGGAAGCCTTGCCAAACCTGTCCGCCGCGGATTTTCACAGGATGCAGCCCGCTGCCACGGCGAGCGGAGTGGCTGAAGGGCTATCGCCCACTGGAGGCGCCCCTCACTTCGTGAGCCCGCGGTGACTGATCATAGGAACGGAGTAGTATTTAGGTCATGTTCGAGGTTTTCTGGGAACATCCGGATGTTCGCAGAGTTGTCCATGTCAATTCCCGAGCAATAGAAATCCGCATGGAATGTCACCGTTCGTACGAATCGTACTCAAGCCGCACGCGGTGAACGGCGAGGGGCCGCAGTGGGATGACCTGCGGCAACGGCTCTTCTGGGTGGACATGCGCCGCCCGTCGCTCAACGCGTTCGATCCTGAAAGCGGAGACAATACCTGGTGGGAAATGCCAGGGTGGATCGGATGCTTCGGACTTATGACGGACGGCCGCCTGGCGGTAGCGCTTCGAACGGGCCTGCATCTCTTCGATCCGGAGCATGGGAGCCTGCGCTTCCTGGCGGCCCCACCCTATGATCCGCGGCGGGTCTGTTTCAACGACGGGGGGTGCGACCGAAGCGGTCACTTTCTGGCGGGCCCGCTGCATCATGGATTGGGTCCTAGCCGCCCTGGGTCAGACGATTTCGCGGAGGCGCCGTTCTGGCGCTATGATGGCGAGAGTGGCTGGTCGGGGCTGACCGCGGGGGTCAAGACCTCCAACGGTCTGGCTTTCAGCCCGGATGGCCGGACACTCTACTACTCGGACACATCCAAGAAGACGATCTGGGCGTGCGACTACGACGCCTCGTCGGGCCGAACGGAAAACACGCGCGTGTTCGCGCAGGTCGATGAGGGCGGCGCCCAGGGCGGCCCGGACGGCGCGGTCGTGGACCGCGACGGCTATTACACCTGCGCGGTGTTCGGCAGCGGCTGTCTGCTTCGCTTCGATCCCGCGGGCGCGCTGGAACGCAGGATCGAGCTTCCCGTCCGTTGCCCCACAAAGCCGGCGCTCGGCGGCGAAGGACGAGCGACCCTCTACGTCACCTCCGCCTCCTTCCCGTTCCAGGGCGTCCAGCACGACGAGCATCCAGACGCGGGCGCGCTCTTGGCGCTCGAGGCGCCCGCCCCCGGGCTGCCGACCAGCTACATGACATCACCCCAGGAGCCACCTGCATGAGCAAGCAGACGACCGGCGAGTTCTTCGTGGAGCGCCTCGAGGAGTGGAAGATCAAGACCATCTTCGGTTTCCCCGGAGACGGCATCAACGGCGTTCTGCGCGGCCTGGAGAAGGCAGGCGACAAGTTCCTGTTCGTGCAGGCGCGTCACGAGGAGATGGCGGCCTTCATGGCGTCCGCCTACGCCAAGTTCTCCGGCGAGATAGGCGTCTGCTTGTCCACCGGCGGCCCGGGCGCGACGCACATGGTGACCGGTCTCTACGACGCCATGGCCGACCACCAGCCGGTGCTGGCGATCACTGGCCAAGCCCCGCGGTCCGTTCGGGGCGCCCATTATCAGCAGGAACTGAACCTCGGCCGGCTATTTGCTGACGTGGCCGAGTATGTCGAGGAGGGACGCACGCCCCAGCAGGTGGGCGTGATCCTCGACCGGGCGATCCGCACGGCCAAGGCTCGCAACGGCGTCGCCGTGGTGATCATGCCCAACGACCTTTCGGATTCGCCCTATGAGGCGCCGACGCGCCAGCATGGCTATACCCGCTCCAGCGCGGGCTACGAGAAGCCCCACGTCGTCCCGTATGAAGCCGACCTGCGCCGCGCCGCCGAGGTGCTGAACGCGGGCGAGAAGGTGGCGATCCTGGTCGGCGCCGGGGGCAAGGAGGCGGTGGACGAAGTGATCGCCGTCGCCGAGAAACTTCAGGCCGGCGCCGCAAAGGCGTTGCTCGGCAAAATGGTCCTGCCTGACGATCTGCCTTGGGTGACCGGCACGATCGGCCTGCTCGGGACCAAGCCCTCGTCCGACCTGATGGACGACTGCGATACCCTCTTGATGATCGGCACGGGCTTCCCCTGGGCGGAGTTCCTGCCCAAGACGGGCCAGGCCCGGGCGGTGCAGATCGACATCGATCCGACCATGCTGGGAATCCGCTACCCCACCGAGGTCAACCTGCATGGAGACGCGGCCGAAACGCTGCGGCTTCTGTTGCCCATGCTCGACACCAAGGCGCCTGGGACGTGGCGTGAGGGCATCGAGAAGTCCATGTCCGATTGGTGGGAGCTGATGGACAAGCGGGCTCACGCCCCCGCAAAACCTGTGAATCCTCAACGCGTGACCTGGGAACTGTCGCCGCGCCTGCCGGCGGACGTCATCGTCACTTCCGACTCGGGCTCCTGCGCAAACTGGTATGCCCGCGATCTGAAGGTGCGGCGAGGCCAGATGTATTCGCTATCGGGCGGGCTTGCGTCGATGGGCGCGGCGGTTCCCTACGCCATCGGCGCGAAGTTCGCTCACCCCGACCGCCCGGTGATCGCGCTGGTCGGCGACGGGGCCATGCAGATGAACAATATGGCCGAATTGATCACCGTCGCCAAATACTGGAAGACCTGGCCGGACCCGCGGTGGATCTGCTGCGTCTGGAACAACGAGGACCTGAACCAGGTGACCTGGGAACAGCGGGTGATGGAAGGCTTCCCCCGCTTCCCCACGACCCAGGACATCCCGAACGTCGCCTACCACAGGTTCGGCGAGCTGATTGGCCTGAAGGGCATCTATGTTGACGATCCCGAGAAGATGGGCGCGGCCTGGGACGAGGCCCTGGCCTCGAGGGTCCCTGTGGTGCTGGAGGTGAAGACCGATCCCGAGGTCCCGCCCCTGCCGCCGCACATCAGCTTCGAACAAGCGAAGAAGTTCATGTCGACCCTGCAGCAGGGCGATCCGGACGAGGGCGGCATGATCAAGGGCGCGGTCGACCAGGTTATCGCCGCCGTTCTGCCCCACCACCACGACGGCTGAGATGCCGCGTTCGCCCAGGACAGCCGGCGCCGGCTGGGCGGTCGATCCCAGGGCCGCCAAGCTTGCCGGCGCGGTTGTGCTGGGCGCAACGGCGCTCGCCGCGGTCGCCGGGCTGGCGGAGATCGCAAACGCCCGGTCCGAGGGCCAAACACCGCATCGGCGTTCGGTCAGGCCCGGTGGCCCAGGGGGACGAGGGGTGCGTACACGTGGACTTCACGTTGCCTCGGCGTTGCTCTGCGCCTCTGTGTTCGCCGACAGTCTGGTCGAGCATTACCGTGGAAATTTCGAGAACCCGGGCATGTACACCCCGCTCGCCGCCGCCGCGGCGGGTATGGCGGCAGGCGTGGATGGGGCCACGGGGGGCGCCCTGCCCCGCCGCCTCAGGGCGGGGATCTGGGGTCTCGCGGGCGTGGCTGGTGTGATCGGCGTGGGCTTCCACGTCTACAACCTGTTGCGCCGTCCAGGCGGGCTGAGCTGGCTGAACGCCTTCTACGCCGCACCCGTGGGCGCGCCCGCGGCCCTTTCGTTAGCCGGCGCGATCGGCGCCGCGGCCGAGTCGCTCGACGATCGTCCTTCAGGGCCGCCGAAGATCCTGGGTATTCCTGCCGGACGCGCGCTTTCAGCGCTGACCGGCGTTGGCTTGCTCGGAACCGTGGCGGAGGCGGGACTGCTCCATTTCCGCGGCAGCTTCCAGAACCCCTTCATGTGGTTGCCGGTCAGCCTGCCGCCGGTCGCCGCGGCCTTGATGGGCAAGGCCGCCCTCGAATCCCGTCCGCCACGAGCGCGTCGCCTCACTCGGTTGTGGCTCTGGCTGACCGCGGCTCTGGGCATCGGCGGGGTTGGCTTCCACGCCTATGGCGTGTCCCGCGCCATGGGCGGCTGGCGCAACTGGAGCCAGAACCTCGTCGATGGACCGCCGCTCCCGGCGCCGCCGAGTTTCTCCGCTCTTGCGATCGCCGCTCTGTCGGCGCTTGCGCTTCGGGACGATGCCGATGTCTGAGCGTTATTCCGGATACGACGTGCTGGCCAGGCGCGACACGGTTTCGTGGGACGCCGCGACGCGGAAGGTTATCGGTGCGCGTCTTGCGGTCGAGAATCGTCCCGCTTTTCTTGGCCCTGGCGCGTGGCTGACGCTCACCGCCCTGTGTGACCGAATTCTGCAGCAGCCGACTTCAGGCGAGGCCGGACGCTCGCCTGCGCCGCTGGCCGCCTACGTGGATCGCAGGCTTCGCGACGACCGCCGCGACGGCTATCGCAATGCCAAGCTGCCGCCGTTGCGTGAGGCCTGGACAACGGGTCTTGCGGCCCTCGAGGCCGAAGCGCGCGCCGCCTACGCTCGACCGTTCGCCACGCTGCACGGCGATGGCCGCGACGCCCTGATCCGCCGCATGGCGCAGGGGCAGCTGAAGAACCCGGCGTGGGCCGATATGCCTTGCGAGGTCTTCGTCTCCGAGCGAGTGCTCCCCGACATCCCGGGGCGGTGACCGGTCGGCTGCCGGCCGTCCACTTCTGGCTGACCACGATCAGCTTCGTGGCGATGATGGTGCTGCTGACCTGCGAAAGGTGCGGGATCGAAGCCGTCGCCCCGGTGCTGGGCGTGGTTTCCATCGGCATGTGGCTGAGCATGGTCCTGTTCGCCGTGATCGTGTTCCGCGCGACCTGGAAGCCGTGAGGGCGCAGCACGGGAACCTGAACCTTTTGCTGCAGGTGCGAGTTAGGCAGGCTAGGCAGCAGTAACAGTCAGGCCCGGCCCATGCCGAAGTTGGAGTTGTGGGGCGGTCACGAGTGCACCGTGAACCGCGTCCAGGAACATTATCGTGACCAGACGGTCCTGTCCGGCCACCAGGACCGTATCGAAGACCTGTGCCTATTCGCCAGCCTCGGCGTCAAAGCTCTGCGATATCCTGTGATCTGGGAGCGGGTGGCGCCGAATTCCCCCGGCGAACGTGACTGGAGCTGGACCGACGAGCGCCTGGCCGAGATCCGCCGCCTGGGCATGCGGCCGATCGCGGGTCTGCTGCACCACGGCTCGGGGCCGGCCTACACCAGCCTCGTCAGCGACGACTTCGTGGCGCTGTTCGCCGACTACGCCGGGGCGGTCGCCGAGCGCTATCCGTGGATCGAGGACTGGACCCCCGTCAACGAGCCGCTGACCACCGCCCGCTTCTCGGCGCTGTACGGCCACTGGTATCCGCACGCCTGCGACGAGGGCTTGTTCTGGACCGCCCTGCTCAACCAGGTGGAGGGGGTGCGCCAGGCCATGGCCCGCATCCGCCGGGTCAACCCCGCCGCCCGCCTGATCCAGACCGAGGACCTCGGCCAGACCTACTGCACCCCGCCGCTGGCCGAGCAGGCCGCCTTCGACAACCACCGCCGGTGGCTGACCTGGGACCTTCTGACCGGCCGGGTGAACCACGACCACCCCTTCTGGCCGCGCCTGCACCGGTTCGGCCTCGGCCACCGGCTCAAGGCCATGGCAGACGCGCCCTGCCCGCCGGACGTGATCGGGGTGAACCACTACCTCACCTCCGAACGCTTCCTCGACCACCGGGTCGAGCTCTACCCGCCCGACCGCCACGGGGGGAACGACCGGATGGCCTTTGCTGACGTGGAGGCCGTGCGGGTGATGAACCCGCCGCCGGCCGGTCTGGCGGGCCTGCTGGAGCAGACGTGGGAGCGCTATGGCCTGCCCCTGGCCGTGACCGAGTCGCACAACGGCTGCACCCGCGAGGAGCAGATGCGCTGGACCCTGGAGGCCTGGCGCGCGGCCGAGCGGCTGATCGCCCGCGGCGCCGACGTGCGGGCCGTGACCAGCTGGGCCCTGCTCGGCAGCTACGACTGGAACAGCCTCTTGACCCGGGCGGTCGGCCACTACGAGCCGGGCGCCTTCGACCTCCGCGGCGGCTCGCCCCAGCCCAACGCCATGACCCGCATGCTCGCCGACCTCGCCGCCGGGCGAGACACCCATCCGGTGGCCCGCGGCCAGGGCTGGTGGCGGCGCGACGTGAGGCTGGAGTTCCAGCCCACGAACCTGGTGGTCAATCCGCCGCCGCCCGAGCGCCACTTCGACCCCGAGCCCGCCCCGACCGCCCCGATCCTGATCGCCGGCGCCACCGGGACCCTGGGCCAGGCCCTGGCGCGCGCCTGCCGCCTGCGCGGGCTGCCCTATGTGCTCACCGATCGGCGGCAGATGCCGCTGGACGACAAGGCCGCCATCGATCAGGTCCTGGCCCTGCACCGGCCCTGGGCGGTGATCAACGCCGCCGGCTGGGTACGGGTGGACGCCGCCGAGCTCGACCCCGACGGCTGCCGCCGGGCCAACACCCTGGGCGCGGTGAACCTGGCGCGCGGGGCCCTCGAGTCCGGGGCGCACTACACCAGCTTCTCGTCAGACCTGGTGTTCGGCGGGCGGCTGCACCGGCCCTATGTGGAGAGCGACTCCACCCGGCCGCTCAACGTCTACGGCCTGACCAAGGAGGCGGCGGAGACGCAGGTGCTGGCCCTGGGAGGCCAGGCCCTGATGGTGCGCACGGCCGCGTTCTTCTCAGCCGACGATCCCCACAACTTCGCCGCCGAGGTCGCCCGCCAGCTGACCGCCGGCCGCCCCCTGCGCGCCGCCCAGGACCTGGTGATCACGCCCACCTATGTGCCGGACCTGTGCGACGCCGTGCTGGACCTGGTGATCGACGGGGAGACCGGCCTCTGGCACCTGTCCAACGGCGAGGCGCTCACCTGGGCCGACTTCGGCCTGGCCCTGGCCGGGAGACTGGGCCTGGACCGACGGCTGATCCGCCCCGCCCCGGCCGCCGACTTCGGCTGGCGCGCGCAGCGGCCGCTGAAGGCGCCCCTGGCGACCGAGCGGGGCCGGCGCCTGCCCGACCTCGGCCGGGCGCTCGACCGCTACGCCCACCGCATGCGCGACAACCTGGCCGTCCCCATCGTCGCTCAGGCGCAAGGCCCTGGCCGGGTCGGCTGGGTGGCTTAGGCGACCGCCTGCCAGCCGCTATTCGATCGACTGGAGCCGTTCCAGGGCCGCCCTGAGCTTGGCGACGGCGGCTTCCGCCTCGGCCAGGCGCTCGCGGTTCTCCTCGACCACCTCCTCGGGCGCGCGGGCCACGAAGTCGGGATTGTCGAGCTTCTTGCGGGTCTTGTCGGCGTCGGCCTGGAGCGCGCCGATCTCCTTGGCCAGGCGCGCCTTCTCGGCGGCCACGTCGATGAACTCGGCGATCGACAGGGCCCCGGTGGCCTCACCGATGACGAACGGCGCGGCGCCCTTGGGAGCGTGCTCGGCCTCGCGCACCGAGTCGAGCCGGGCCAGCGACAGGATCAGCTCGCGATGGCGGCTCAGGCGCTGGCGCGTGGCGGGTCCGGCCCCGACCAGGCTCAGCGGCGGTCGCGCGGACGCGGGCACGTTGGCCTCGGCCTTGACCTGGCGCACCTCGGTGACGAGGTCGACCAGCCAGCCGATCTCGGCCTCGGCTTCGGCGTCGATCCAGGCCATGGGCAGGCTCGGCCAGGGGGCGGTGATCAGCAGCGACGGCCGCTTGACCCCGCCCTCGGCCAGCTTGTCCCACAGCTCCTCGGTGATGAACGGCATCACCGGGTGCAAGAGCTTGAGCGTGACCTCCAGCACCCAGGCGGCGGTGGCGCGGGTCTCGGCCTTGGCCGCCTCGTCCTCGCCGTTCAGCACCGGTTTGGACAGCTCCACGTACCAGTCGCAGAACACGTTCCAGATGAAGCGGTAGAGGGCGTTGGCCGCGTCGTCGAAGGCGCAGTCCTCGAGCGCGCGGGTGACCTCGCCCGCCGCCTTGACCACCTCGCCGCGGATCCAGCGGTTGACGGTCAGCTTCAGCTTGGCGGGGTCGAAGCCCGCCGGCGCCACGCATTCGTGCATCTGGCAGAAGCGGCTGGCGTTCCACAGCTTGGTGCCGAAATTGCGATAGCCTTCAATGCGCTGCTTCGACAGCTTGATGTCGCGCGCCTGGCCCGACATGGCCACCATGGTGAAGCGCAGGGCGTCGGCCCCGTACTCGTCGACCAGCTCCAAGGGGTCCATCACGTTGCCCTTGGACTTGGACATCTTCTGGCCCTTCTCGTCGCGGACCAGGGCGTTGATGAACACCTTCTCGAACGGGACCTCGCCCATGAAGTGCAGGCCCATCATCATCATCCGG
>Ga0310811_10000151_pt1 | contig 103581 bp, 96 predicted proteins | sample YCmetagenome_FD_207642 | JGI IMG/M metagenome (GOLD analysis project Ga0310811, IMG submission 207642) | Soil microbial communities from experimental microcosm in Duke University, North Carolina, United States - YC | ecosystem: Engineered > Artificial ecosystem > Soil microcosm > Unclassified ... | reverse complement strand
GTCAAACATCAAAACAACCAGCACCAGCCAATTAAAACGGCACCGTCTCCGGTGCCAACCAGCCAAACGCCAATCGCGTGGAGCGCCTTCTACTCGCCACCCACCTCCACTGTCAACACAACGTCATGGAGGAAAAAGATCTCGTTTTTCGTTAGAAACTCAGGCGCAAACTACCAATCAACCTGGAAGACGGATTTTTCTTCACCGGCAAGCCGGCCATGCATCCATAGCATGACCAGCTGCCGATATCCGCTACAAACGCTTACGCCGCCTCGGCCAAATGCCCGCCGATCACCAGGCCGGCATCGGAGGCCGTCACCTGCACGGTGTCGCCATCCTTGACCGTCCCCTCCAGAATAAGCCCGGCCAACGGGTTTTGCAGGTTCCGCTGGATGACGCGCTTCAGCGGCCGCGCCCCATAGACCGGGTCATACCCCGCCTCCGCCAACCAGGCCCGGGCGCCCTCATCCAAGGCAATGCGGATGTGCCGGTCGGCCAGCAGATGCTCCAGATGCCTTAACTGGATCGACACGATCGTCGCCATGTCGGCCCGCTGCAGGCGGCGGAACAGCACGATTTCATCCAGCCGGTTGAGGAATTCCGGCCGGAAATGCTCGCGCACCCGCGCCATCACCGCCGCCTCGGCCATGCGAACATCCTCGCCCTCGGCCTGCGCGGCGAGAATGTCGCTGCCCAGATTCGAGGTCAGCACGATGATCGTGTTGCGGAAATCCACCGTCCGCCCCTGCCCGTCGGTCAGCCGTCCGTCATCGAGTACCTGCAGCAGAATGTTGAAGACATCCTCGTGCGCCTTCTCGACCTCGTCGAACAAAATCACCTGATAAGGCCGGCGGCGCACGGCCTCGGTCAGCACGCCGCCCTCGTCATAGCCCACATAACCCGGCGGTGCGCCGATCAGGCGGGAGACGGCGTGCTTTTCCATGAACTCGCTCATGTCGATGCGCAACATCGCCCGCTCATCGTCGAACAGGAATTCCGCCAGCGCCTTGGTAAGCTCGGTCTTGCCCACGCCGGTCGGGCCTAGGAACAAGAAACTGCCGATCGGCCGGCTCGGGTCGTGCAACCCGGCCCGCGCCCGCCGCACGGCGTTAGAAACGGCCAGCAACGCCGCCTCCTGCCCCACCACGCGCTGCCGCAGATTATCCTCCATATGCAGCAGCTTGGCGCGCTCGCCCTCGAGCATCTTTTCCACCGGCACGCCGGTCCAGCGCGAGACGATGGACGCGATGCTTTCCTCCGTCACCGCGTCATCGACCATGCGCTCATCGCTGTGCGCGGCGAGCTTCTTCTCCAGCTCAGGAACTTTGCCGTAGAGCAGTTCCGAAGCGCGGGCGAGATCTCCCTTGCGCTGCGCCAGCTCCACATCGTTGCGCGCCTGGTCCAGCTGCTCTTTCAGCCTCTGCGTCTCGTTCAGCTGGTCCTTCTCCGCACGCCATTTCGTGGTCAGCGTGTTGGATTTCTCCTCCAGCGCCGCCAGCTCCTGCTCGAGCTTGCCCAGCCGCTCGGCGGAGGCCGAATCATCTTCCTTGCGCAGCGCCTCGCGCTCGATCTTCATCTGGATCAGCCGGCGGTCCAGCTCGTCGAGCTCTTCCGGCTTGCTGTCCACCTGCATGCGCAGGCGCGATGCCGCCTCATCCACCAAATCGATCGCCTTGTCGGGCAAGAACCGGTCGGTGATGTAGCGGTTCGACAAAGTCGCGGCCGCAACCAACGCGGCGTCAGTGATCCTGACGCCATGATGCAGCTCGTATTTTTCCTTGATGCCGCGCAGAATCGAAATCGTGTCCGCGACGCTCGGCTCGGACACATAAACCGGCTGGAAGCGCCGCGCCAAAGCCGCGTCCTTTTCCACGTGCTTGCGATACTCGTCCAGCGTGGTGGCGCCGACGCAATGCAGCGCGCCGCGCGCCAGCTCCGGCTTCAGCAGATTGGACGCATCCATCGCTCCATCCGCCTTGCCGGCGCCGATCAGCGTGTGCATCTCATCGATGAACAGGATCACTTCGCCCTCCGCGCTCTCGATCTCCTTGAGCACGGCTTTCAGCCGCTCCTCGAACTCGCCGCGGAATTTGGCGCCGGCCACCAGCGCGCCGAGGTCGAGGGCCAAAACCCGCTTGTTCTTCAGCGATTCCGGCACGTCGCCATTGGCGATGCGCAGCGCCAGCCCTTCGACGATCGCGGTCTTGCCTACGCCGGGCTCACCGATCAGCACCGGATTGTTCTTGGTCCGCCGCGCCAGTACCTGGATGGTGCGGCGGATCTCCTCATCGCGGCCAATCACCGGGTCGAGCTTCTGGTCGCGGGCCAGCTGCGTCACATCGCGCGCGTATTTTTTCAGCGCGTCGAATTGCTGCTCCGCGGTGGCACTGTCCACCTTGCGACCCTTGCGCAGCTCATTCACCGCGAGTTCGAGCGCCTTGGGCGTGGCCCCGGCGCTCTTCAGCGCCCGTCCGGCCGGCGTGTCGCTGGCCGCGAGCGCCACCAACAGCCGGTCCTGCGCCACATATTCATCGCCCGCCTTGGCCGCGCCCTGCTGGGCAGCGTCGAGCACCCGCACCAGATCCGGCGTGATCATCGGTTGGCCGGCCCCCGCCCCCTGCACTTTGGGAATGCGCGCCACCGCCGCATCCACCGCCATCTTCACCCCGGCCGGGTCGCCACCGGCCATGCGGATCAAGCCGCTGGCAGCACCCTCCTCATCGTCCAGAAACGCTTTCAGCAGATGTTCCGGCGTGATTTGCTGATTATATTCGCGCACCGCAATCGTCTGCGCCGCCTGCACGAAACCGCGGGCCCGTTCCGTAAATTTTTCAAAATCCATGTCTGGTTCCTTTTTTCAGGCAACCGCCCCGACCACCCCTCATGAGGCAGCGACCGAGACTTGCCAACCTGATATGGGTAAGGCCATGATTTGCCTCAAGAGGTTTGGATTTGATGCACATAGAGTCGCTTTATCGCTATCCCGTCAAAGGCCTATCCCCGGAGACGCTGAATGGCGCCCACCTTGCCCCAGGACGCTGCTTGCCCTGGGACCGTGCTTTTGCGTTGGCGCAGGGCGACGCCGCCTTCGACCCGGAAAATCCAGCCTGGGTGCAGAAATCGCACTTCATGTGCCTGGCGCGCAACGCCAAAATCGCCAACCTCAAGAGTTGCTTCGATGATGCGGCCAGACGCCTCGTCGTGACCGCACCGGAAGGGCAGAGGCTTGAAGCCGATCCCTTCACCCCGGCCGGCCAGGACGCGCTGACCGCTTTCCTGACACGCTATCTGGGCGCGGAAGCGCGCTACGGCGCCAACGGCAAGGCCCCGCGCTTTCACCATTTCCCGAATCACAGTTTCTGCGACCACAAGACACAGGTGATCAGCCTCATCGGCCGCGGCTCGCTCGCCGCCTTGGAGGCCGCCGCCGGCGCAACCAGGGACAAAAGACGGTTCCGCGCGAACATCTATATCGAAAATATCGAACCCTGGGCCGAATTCGCCTGGATGGGCCGGCATATCCGCGTCGGCGAGACAGTGCTGGAAGTCCAGGAACCGATCGACCGCTGTGCTGCCACGTCGGTGAATCCCGACACGGCGGAGCGCGACGCCAACCCGGTCAAAGAGCTGCAACAGCATTTCGGCCATATCGAGCTCGGCGTGTTCGCCGCGGTGGTGCAGGGCGGCGAGATCAGGCCGGGGGATGAGATCGCCCTGCTGGGTTAGGAGGGAAGAAGGAAGCGCTACTTTTTGTGAACAAAAAGTAGCAAAAAAACTTTGCTAACTTTGGGCCGTGCTGGTTTCAACGCCACCGGCCCAGCGTAAACAAAAGTTTTTGCGCCGCTTTTTTCAAAAAGCGGCCACCTTCCTTTCTACCGGCGGATAGAATTTCAAGATCACCAGCATCAGCGCCATCGCCGGCAGGGCTGCGAAGCTGGTGGCGATGAAGAACGGGATAAAGCCCAAGGACGCGGCCAGCACGCCGGACAGGCCGCCGATCGTGTGCAAGGCCAATGGCGACAGCGAGGAAAGCAGCGCGTATTGCGTCGCCGTATATTCCGGATTGCACAGGCCGGAGAGGTAGGTCAGGAACCCGGCGTAAGCGAGCGCGCCGGCAAAGGACTCCACGACCGAGGTGGCCACCAGCATGCCGGGATGGCCCGGGAACAGCCCGAGCGCCGGGTACATCAGCAACGCCACGGTCTGAAATATGGACGTGACCAGCAGGGCTCGGCCCACGCCCAGCCGCGCCACCAAGACCCCGCCCAAAGCCGCACCGGCCAGCGCCGCCGCCAAGGAGACCGGACCGTTCGCCACCGCGATCGCCGCCCGGTTGAAGCCGAGCGACGTGTAATACGGGGCGAGCATGCCACCCGCCAAAGCCTCGCCGAGGCGGAACGCGACGATGAAGGCGATCACCACCAGTGCGCCACGCCGCGCCAGGAATTCCGCGAATGGTATCCGCACCGAAGCAGCGAACCGCGCGGCGAATCCGGCCGGCCCGCTCTGCCGCGTCACATCCGGCTCGGGCGCCAACATCGTCGCCAACGGGCCGATCAGCGCCAGCCCCGCCACCAGCAGCAGCGCCTCGTTCCAGCCGGTGTGCGCCGAAAGGGCGATGACGCCCGCGCCCGAGACCAGCAACGCCACACGATAACCCCACACATAAGCGGCCAGCGCCGCGCCCTGCTGGCGTGGCGCGAAGCTCTCGATCCGCCAGGCATCGATCAGAATGTCCTGGCTGGCGGAGACGAACGCCACCGCCGCACCGAACCCCAGCGTCAACCCGACATGTGCCGCCGGGTTAGAGAGCGCCAACGCTGCGATACAGGCCACCAGCAGCCCCTGCACGATCAGCAGCCAGCCGCGCCGCCGCCCGAGCCATGGCGGCGGCAGCTCGTCGAACACCGGTGCCCATAAAAATTTCAGCGTGTAGGCGAGGCCGATATTCGCCGTCAGCCCGATCACCCCCAGCGCCAGATGCGCCGAGGTCAGCCACATCGACAATGTGAAACCTGACAGCGCCAGGGGCAGACCGGAGGCAAAGCCCAGCGCCGTCATCAGCCCGAGTTTCTTCATCCCGCTACTGATTGGCCCGATCGTTGACGTTATCGGCCTTACTGAAGGCGCCATCGACGATGCTGCCTTCATCGCCCGGCATCATGCCCGGCAGGCAGTCACCCTGCCATTGCAGCTGCGCGGCGATCGATACCGGGCCGGAGGGCAGAAGCAGCCGCGCCTGCAGCTGCACGCTCCGGGCATTTTCATAGAACAGGGTTTCATGGATCGTCACTTTCTGCCCCAGTTCACTGCAGGCGCCGTTGATGGCGTAATGCTGCGCGGTACCGGAAATGCTTAAGCGCGTGCAGCTGCTCTCGCCGCTGATGAAGAATTTGGTGTCATTCTCCGCATCGACACAGGTGACGGTGACGACATTGTCGGCATTGGGCAAAATCCGCCCATCCGGGCCGCGCACGGTGGAAACGCTCTGCCACAATCCCGGAGCGCGCGCCGGCAAGGTCGCCGCATTGGCCGCTTGCGCCAGGAACAATCCGGCCACCCCCAGCCAGGCCTTGCTCCACATCTTTGCTCCTCCTGGCATAAGAAAGCGGCCGCTTTTTGAAAAAAGCGGCGCAAAAACTTCTTCTATGCTGGGCCATGGGCGTGGTCGGAGACAATGCCCACGGCCCAGCATAACAGAGTTTTTTTGCTTCTTTTTGTTCACAAAAAGAAGCCTTCCCTTGCCATCACCGCCACGCGCTCAATTCCGCGCGACATTCTCCGGCATTTCGATGTCGATCTCCAGAGTCGACACCTGGCTGCCGCGGTCCAGCTTCACATTCACCTTGTCGCGGTCGATCTGGATATGCTTGGCGATCACGGCGAGGATTTCCTCCTGCAACACCGCCGCCAAATCGGCGCGGCCGTTGAGCACGCGTTCATGCGCCAACAGAACTTGCAGGCGCTCGCGCGCCACCGGCGCCGAACGCTTCCGCGTGAAAAGGTCGAAAATGCTCATGCCACCGCCTTTCTGCCGAAGATCCGGCTCATCAGACCGCGGCGCTCGACCGGCGTGGTAACTTCAATCTTCTCACCCAGCAGGCGGCGTGCCGATTCGATATAAGCACGGGCCGGAGCCGACTCCGGATCGTTCAGCGTCACCGGGCAGCCCACGTTCGACGCGGTGAGGACCTCAGCACTTTCCGGCACGATGCCGAGCAGCGGGATGGCGAGAATTTCCAGCACATCCTCGACCTTCAGCATCTCGCCGCGCGCGGCGCGGGCCGGGTCGAAGCGGGTGAGCAGCAAATGCTTCTCGAGCTTCGCGCCGTTCTCGGCCTGCAGCGTCCGGGAATCCAGCATGCCGATGATGCGGTCGGAGTCGCGCACCGAGGAGACTTCCGGGTTGGTGACAACCACCGCCACATCGGCGAAGCGCATGGCCATCATCGCGCCCTTCTCGATTCCCGCCGGGCTGTCGCAGATGATCCAGTCGAATTTCTCGCGCAATTCGGCGATGATCCGCCCCACGCCCTCTTCCGTCAGCGCATCCTTGTCGCGGGTCTGAGAGGCGGGCAACATCGAGAGCGTCTCGACCCGCTTGTCGCGAATCAGCGCCTGGGCCAGCTTGGCATCGCCCTGCACCACATTCACCAGGTCGAACACCACGCGCCGCTCGGCACCCATGACGAGGTCGAGATTACGCAGACCGACGTCGAAATCGATGATCACCACATTTTGCCCGGCCTTCGCCAGCGCCGTGCCCAGCGCGGCTGAGCTCGTGGTTTTGCCAACGCCCCCTTTGCCGGATGTCACCACCAATACTTTAGACATACCATCTCCTCTTCCCGCATGATGTACGGCGCGCCCTATTCGAGGGACGAAATATTCAGACGATCGGTATCGAGCTGGATCTGCACCGCGCAGCCATGGCGCTCGTCGCCCCAATGCTCGGCCATATCATAAATGCCGTCGATGGCGACCAGCTCGGCCATCAGCTTCCGGCAGAAAATCCGTGCCGCCCCGCCGGTGCGAATCCCGGCGATCGCGCGCCCCCGCAAAGCCCCGTAGACATGAATCGAGCCCCCGGCAATCAATTCCGCGCCGGAGGACACCGAGCCGACGACGATGATGTCCCCGTCTTCGAACACGATGGACTGGCCGGAACGCACCGCGCGATCGATCAGGAGCGAGGCCGGCCGCGCGGCTTGCGGTTCGGCCGCAACGGAAGCGGCGGCCGGTTCCGGTTCAGCCGCGCCCGGCACGGTGATTTCGCGGTCCGCCATCGCCTGGGCCCGCATCTCGCGGCCCTGCGACAATTTCGGCAAATGCGCCCACCCGGTCCCGGACAGAAGCGCGGGATCGACCCCCTCGAGCCCGACGATCCTGAGATCCCGTGCGGCCAGCGCATCGAGCACTTGGCCCAGGTTGCGACGCCCATCATCGACCGCCGCCAGGTTGGCGATGATCGGCCGGTCCGCGAAAAATCCGGCGGAGCGGCTCATATGCGCGTCCAATGCCGCAAGCCAGGGTTCGAGCGGCGCCTCGGGGGCGACGATCAAAGCCATGAAACTGCGGCCCCGAATCAGAATTTTGGGCAGTTTTAGGGTTTCGGTCGACACTTGCGTGGCCTAGCTGGAGCGCCTCCGCAGTGTCAATGACTATCGCGCACGGTTTGCAGCACTTTGCGTTTCCGGCCTTTGTCCGGATCCGGCAGCATTCCTGCAAATGCATGAAATCGCTCAGCAAAAAACCCTGCTGGCGCCTGCCTTGTTGCCACCGGCGCGTTAGCCGCGCGGCGGCGACTCAATCTCGATCGTCGCGCTCATGCCGGCCACCGGCTGGATTCCCGGCGGCAAATGGTCGAGTCGGATCTGCACCGGCACACGCTGCGCCAGCCGCGCCCAGGTGAAAATCGGGTTCACCGCGACGAGTCCCCACGGGTTGGGCTCGTCAGGCACGCTGATCGCCCGCGCGATGCCCGCCACATGGCCACTGAGCCCTTGGGTGCAACCCAGCAGCCTGGCCTTGGTCGAGTCGCCCACATGGATCGCGCGCAGGCTCGTCTCCCTGAAAGAGCCGTCGACCCCGCCGAGCGACGGCAGCAGCAGGAACGTGGCGGCGCCGGCCCCACCTGGTCCCCCGCTGAAGACCCAGCGCCTGCCCGCCGTAAGGCCAGGCGGTGAGCGGCCATATCAGCTCCAACGCCCCCAGGGGGGCCGAACACCCGCAAGCTGCTGACGAAACAGGGGAGCAGATCGGGAACCCGCAAATGCACCCGCCCCGGACCCGGGCGCGGCTGGCGCGGCGCCCCCAGCAAGGTGATGCCATCAAGGCCCGGTCCAGCCCCAGAAGCGCCCTGGCACCCACCAGGCAGCATCGCTGCCGATCATGCGGACGGAACTCCACAACCTCACGCCAAATAGAAAAGCAGGCGAGCCAAGCCTAACGCCGCGCGGCAAGCGAAGCGCGATGGTCACGGCGCCGCGCCGTGCGGCGGCATCGGCCCGGTCATTTCCGGTCCGGCCTCAAGCTCCAGGGCCGAAATTTCTCCATGCAACCGGCTCGCCCGATACAGAAGCCGGCAAGCCCCCGGCCGGCGTGCCCCCGCTTGTGAAAGACAAAGAATTTCCCTCGATCAATCGAGGATCTAAAAAATGCCGGAAAAACCGGCGCGGCATGAAAACCTCTCAACGCCGGACGCCCGCATGCATAAGACCGCGCGCGGCGCCATCGCCCCGCTCCCGCCTGCCGCATCGGCGCCCTCTGTAAATTTGTACTGCCGTCGAGCGGAGGCTATCGCCCGCCTTTTTCTGCCATTAAGGTCGGGCCACCCAAGTCCGCGGCAAGCGGAGCTGAAAGAAGAAACAGGAGGATCATACATGCCCGGAAAAGGGCCTGAGCCCAATGCTGTTTTCGACTATATCATCGTCGGCGCCGGTTCGGCCGGCTGCGTGCTCGCCAACCGGCTAACGGAATCGGGGCGGTATCGCGTGCTTCTGCTCGAAGCCGGCGGTGCCGACCGCAACCCGTGGATCCACATCCCCATCGGCTACGGAAAACTGTTCAAGGACCGGCGTGTCAATTGGATGTACGAGACCGAACCCGAGCCGGAGCTGAATCACCGCCGCATTTTCCAACCACGCGGCAAGGTTCTGGGGGGATCGAGCTCGATCAACGGCCTGATTTATCTGCGCGGGCAGCGGCAGGATTGGGATCTTTGGCGGCAACTCGGCAATCCCGGCTGGTCATTCGACGATGTTCTGCCTTATTTCAAGAAATCCGAAAATCACGTTCGGGGCGCCGACGCGTTTCACGGCACCGGCGGTGGTCTCGCAGTCTCATATCCGCACCGTCATACCCTGTGCGACGCGTTCATTCGCGCCGGCGTCGAGACGGGCCTGACGCAGCGTGAGGAATTCAATGCCGGCGAGCAGGAGGGCGTCGGTTATTTCCCGATGACGATGCGCAACGGCCGCCGCTGCAGCGCCGCCGTCGCGTTCCTGCGTCCCGCCATGAAGCGTCCGAACCTGACAATCGTCACCAACGCCCTGGCGCGAAAAATTCTGTTCGAAGGCAAGCGCGCGGTCGGCGTACAGTTCGGCCATGCCGGGCAGATCACCGAGGCCCGTGCCGCCCGCGAAGTGATTCTCTCCGGCGGCGCCATCAACTCGCCGCAGCTTCTGCAACTCTCCGGCTGGGGGCCTGCCGACCTGCTGCAACAACACGGCATTCCCGTGATCGAGGACGCCCCCAGCGTCGGTGGCAATTTGCAGGACCATCTGCAGGTGCGCATGGTGTTCAAATGCCGCCAGAAAATCACCGTGAACGACGAGTATCATCATCTCGGCCGACGCGTCGCCGCCGGGCTAGATTATTTTCTGTACCGGCGCGGCGCGCTGACCACCGCCGCCGGCTATGCCACCGCCTTTTTCAAAACAGACCCACGTTATGAAACGCCCGATTGCGAGGTTCATTTCATTCCTTTCAGCACCGACAAGATGGGCGACGCGCTGCACCGCTTCTCCGGTTTCACCGCGTCGGTCTGCCAGCTGCGCCCCGAAAGTCGCGGCCAGATCCGCATCAAAAGCGCCGACCCCACAATGCCTCCCGAAATCCGCGTGAACTACCTGTCCACGGAGACCGACCGGCGCGTCAACGTGGCCGCACTGCGCATCTTGCGCCGCATCGTGCACGCGCCCGCCATGGCCGATTACCTGCTGACGGAATACGAACCCGGAACCGATATCGAAGGCGATGACGATTTGCTTGCCTATTGCCGCGCCCGCGGCACCACCATCTACCATCCCGTCGGCACCTGCGCGATGGGCCCCCACTCTGGCGCCGTCGTGTCACCGGAGCTGAAACTGCACGGCGCTGAGTCCTTGCGCGTCGTCGATGGTTCCATCATGCCGCGTTTAATCTCCGCCAACACCAACGCCTCGATCATCATGATCGGGGAGAAAGCGGCGGATATGATTCTCAACGAGGCGCGTACGCGCTGAAAGGAAGAAAGGCTTCTTTTTGTGAACAAAAAGAAGCAAAAAAACTTTGTTATACTGGGCCCGTGCCGCTCGAGCGCCTCAGGCCCAGCATAAACAAAAAGTTTTTGCGCCGCTTTTTTCAAAAAGCGTCTGCTTACTTAACTTATAACAAAACAAGGAACGAAAACGATCATGGACGCAACGAGATTTCAGGGGCGCACCGCGATTGTCACCGGCGGCGCGTCGGGTATCGGGCGCGGGATCGCCGAACGGCTGCTGGCCGAAGGCGCGCGCGTCAGCCTGTGGGACGCGGATCCCGCCGTGGCGAAGGTCGCGGCGGAGATCAAAGCCCAGCATTATGCGCAACTCGACGTGACCGATCCCGCTTCGGTGACCGAAGTCGCTTCTGTCACCGCGGAGGCACTGGGCGGCATCGCCATTCTCGTCGCCAGCGCCGGCATCACCGGCCCCAACGTGCCGGGTGAGGAATATCCAGTCGAGGCCTGGAAACAGGTGATCGATATCAATCTGAACGGGGTTTATTACTGCAACCGCGCCGTCATTGCGCATATGCGGCGCGGCGGATATGGCCGCATCGTCAACATCGCTTCCATCGCCGGCAAGGAAGGCAATCCCAACGCCTCCGCTTACAGCGCGTCCAAGGCCGCGGTGATCGGACTCACCAAATCCCTCGGCAAGGAGCTGGCGGAAACGGAAATCCGCGTGAACTGCATCACGCCGGCCGCCATCGCCACGCCGATGTTCTCGCAGATGACCGAAACGCACATCGCCTTCATGCTGTCGAAAATTCCCATGAAGCGCTTCGGCCTGGTGCCCGAGATCGCCGCCCTCGTAACCTGGCTGTGCAGCGAGGAATGTTCCTTCTCCACCGGAGCGGTGTTCGACATTTCCGGCGGCCGGGCTACCTATTGACGATTAAAAAGGAAGGGAAGGCTACTTTTTGTGAACAAAAAGTAGCAAAAAAATTTTTGTTACTTTGTGCCCGTGCGGTTTCAACGCCTCAGGCCCAAGTTAGAAAAAGTTTTTTGCGCCGCTTTTTTTCAAAAAAGCGGCCTCTTGCTTTTGCTTAGTTTTTTTCCGGCTTGCCGATATGGTGCTGCGTATAGAGCTCGGCGCCGATCCGGCCGATCAGGTCGAGCTGCGTCTCCAGCAAATCGATGTGGTGTTCTTCGTCCTGGATGAGGCTTTCGAACAGATCGCGCGTCGCGAAATCCTGGACCGAATGGCAATGATGTGCGGCCTCCGTGTAGAGGTTCCGGGCGAGAATTTCGAGCTGCAGATCGTTTTCGATGACGTCCTTGGGGTTTTTTCCGATATGCAAGGCATCGAGCGTCTGCATGTTCGGAAAACCTTCGAGGAAAATGATGCGGTCGATCAGCCGATCGGCATGGCGCATTTCCTCGATCGCTTCCTCGCGCCATTTCGCCGCCAGCTCATTGATGCCCCAATTGTCGAAAAGCCGGTAATGAAGCCAATATTGATTGACCGCCGTCAGTTCATGGCGCAGCGCGTCGTTGAGATATTCGATGACTTTCGTATCGCCCTTCATGAGGAAGTTCTCCTGAAACGCAAGTCTCGTTTCATGAAAACATGCCCCCCGGCCCGGGCCGCCGTCAAGCATTGTTTGGCGCGCCGCCGCGCTCGTGTTCCGCCGGAACCGGCAGGTTCCGGCGGAACAATTGTGGCGCCGGTGCGGGCGACCGCTTCAGGTTGAAGCGGCCGCGCGGTCAGGCCGCCTTGACGCTCGGGCGTTCGGCGACGCGGGCGCGCCAGGCTTTCAGATGTTTGAGATCCGCCGGAATTTCCAAACCGAGGAAATCGAACACAACCAGCCCCGCGAATGCGGTGATGTCGGCCATCGAGAAGAAGTCGCCCGCCAGATAAGGCTGCTTGGCCAGCACGCTGTCGAGATAGCGCGCCCCTTCGAGGGCGCGCTTGTACTGGTGCTGGCCCCACTCCTTGTTCTGGTAAACCTCGATATCCGGGCCCAGCCCCGGCGTGGCATGGTGGAAATAGGCGACGATGGCATCCAGCAGCCCGAACTCGGCGCGGCGCTGCATCATGTGCACGATCGCGCGTTCATGGTGGGTGCGGCCGGTCAGGGCCGGCTGGCCATCGAGATGGTCAAGGTACTCCGTGATCGCGGTGCATTCGGCGATGCAGGAGCCGTCATCAAGTTCCAGAACCGGAACGGCCGCGGTCGGGTTCTTCGCCAGGAACGCAGGCTGGCGATGCTCACCGCCGGGTACGTCAACCTGAACGAACGCGACCCGGTCCAGCATCCCTTTCTCGGCGAGCGCGATGCGCACGCGGGCGGGATTGGGGAATCCTTTGTACTCGTAAACCTTCATGAATGTTCCTGTTCGTGTGATCCGCTAACAGAGCCGGGCGCCGGTTGCCGGCGCGCTGTTCTGTGCCCTGCACATAAAGTGCATGCGGGAAGCTTCAAGCGGCGCCCCCCGGCGGACTAGCATTTTCCGTTTCGCGCTTGCGCCGGGCTTGGCCCCGCCGCTAAAGGAGCGCGACCTTTTCCGCCGGCGGGGATGGCCTTCATTCGCACGCCGGCAAAGCCATTTGGATCGGACTTTTCATGACGCCCAACCAAACGCCACCCATTTTCGTCACCCATAGCGGAAAATTCCATTGTGACGAGGTGCTCGCCTATGCCGTGCTGCGTCTGGCGCTGGGCCGCGACCATCGTCTGCGCCGCACCCGTAACGCCGACCTCATCGCCAGCGGGGATATCGTCTTCGATGTGGGCAGCGTGTTCGACCAGGGCACCAACCGCTTCGACCATCACCAGCCCGGCGCCCCAACGCGCCCGGACGGCACGCCCTTCTCATCCGCCGGGCTGATCTGGCAGGTTTTCGGCGCCCGCGCGGTGGCCGCGCTGCTGAGCGAAGCGGATGCCTCCCTCGCCGCGAAAATCGCCGCCGAGCTCGATAACGGTCTCGTCAAGCGCATCGACGAGATCGATAACGGCGTATCGGTCGACGGTCCGGTGCGGCACGATTCCCTGGCCCTCGCCGCCTTGATCGGCGATTTCAACCCGAGCTGGGACAGCGAGCACGCAAGCGGCCCGACCGCCGGCGATGCGGCCTTCCTCGAAGCGACGGATTTCGCGGAAGGCGTTCTGCGCCGCAAGGTCGACGCGTTGCGGGCGCGGCTGGTGGCGGAGGCGCAAGTGCTGGCCGCGCACCAGGCCGGCGCCGATCCGCGGATTCTCGTCCTACCGCGCGGCATGCCCTGGAAAAACGTGATTTTCTCCCACGAACTGCCGGTGCTGTTCGCGGTCTCCCCGGCCTCGAACGGCAACTGGATGGTCGACACCATGCCGCCGGAGCCGGGCTCGTTCGCGCAACGCCTGCCGCTGCCGGAAGCCTGGGCGGGGCTGCAGGCCGAAGCGCTCGCCGCCGCCAGCGGCGTGGCCGATGCGGTGTTCGTTCATGTCCGGCGTTTCGTCGGCGCGGCAAAGTCCCAGACGGGGGCCATCGCCCTGGCGCAGAAGGCCATCGAAGCGAAGTAAGAAAGTAGCCGCTTTTTGAAAAAAGCGGCGCAAAAACTTTCTTGAAACTGGGCCGGTGGCATTGAAGCGGCACGGGCCCAGATTAACAAAGTTTTTTTGCTACTTTTTGTTCACAAAAAGTAGCGCTTCCTTCCCTTCCCCTAGCTGCACTTCGACCAGCCGCAATGATGGCAGGTCAGGCAGGCGCCGTCCTTCGTCACGCCCGGCTGCGCGCAATCGGGGCAGAGCATGCCGAGCGCGCCGGCGGCCGGCGTGACGGGGCTGGCATGAACCTGATGCGGCGCCGGCCCTTCCACGACCAGGAATCCGGTTTCGATCATGTGCTGCTCGATGATGCCGCCGATGGCGGCAATCAGCGACGGCACATAGCGCCCGCCACTCCACTGCCCGCCGCGCGGATCGAAAATACCCTTCAGCTCTTCGGCGACGAACGCCACCTCACCGCCGCGGCGGAACACCGCCGAGATCATCCGGGTCAGCGCCACCACCCAGCTGAAATGCTCCATGTTGGCGGAGGAAATGAACACCTCGAACGGCCGCCGCTGTCCGGCTTCCTCGATGTCGTTGATGGTGATGTACAAAGCGTGCTTGGCGTCCATCCAGCGCAGCTTATAGGTGCTGCCGGTGAGCTTAGGCGGCCGCGGCATCGGGAAATGGTTCGGCTCCACCGGCACCACAGCGGCGGCGGCCACCGCCTCCGCGTCATTCGCCGGCTCCGGCGTCACCGAGAGAACCGAGCCGGTGATCGCATTCGGCCGGTAGGTGGTGCAGCCTTTGCAGCCTTGGGCGTAGGCTTCGAGATACACTTCCTTGAACTCCTCGAAGCTGATGTCCTCGGGCACGTTCACGGTCTTGGAAATCGCGCTGTCGACATGGCGCTGTAGCGCCGCCTGCATGCGGATATGCTCGGCCGGGGTCAGGGTCTGCGCGGTCACGAAAGTATCCGGCAACGGCGCATCGGCGCCGAATTTCCGGCGGTAGGCCCGCACCGCGAAATCCTCAACCAGTTCCTCGCGCTTCGAGCCGTCCGGCTCGGTCACTTTGCGGACGAAGCTGTGCGCGAACACCGGCTCCACGCCGGAAGAGACGTTATCGGCGAGCAGCGAAATCGTGCCGGTCGGCGCGATCGAGGTCAGCAACGCATTGCGGATGCCGTGCTTGCGGATCAGCCCGCGCACCTCTTCATCCATTTCGCTCACCGTCGCGCCGGCGAGATAGGGCTCGGCGTCGAAGAGCGGAAATGCGCCCTTCTCCGCGGCGATCCGCGCCGAGGCCACATAGGCCGCGCGATTCACCAGCCGCGCCCAGCGTTCCGACGTTTCCGCCGCTTCTTCCGAGCCGTAGCGCAGCCCCACCATCATCAGCGCGTCGGCCAGGCCCGTCAGGCCCAGGCCGATCCGGCGCTTGGCCATGGCTTCCTGGTGCTGCGCCTCGAGCGGGAAGCCGGAGGCGTCGATGGTGTTGTCCATCATGCGCACGGCCACGGCGACCAGCGACTCCAGCTCGGCTTCATCCAGATGCGCCGCTTCCGTGAACGGCTCGCGCACCAAGGTCGCCAGGTTGATCGAGCCCAGCAGGCAGGCGCCATAAGGCGGCAGCGGCTGTTCGGCGCAGGGATTGGTCGAGTGGATGGTCTCGCAGTAATAAAGGTTGTTGCGCTTATTGATGCGGTCGATGAACAGCACGCCCGGCTCGGCATAATCGTAGGTCGCGCGCATGATGCTGTCCCACAGCGCGCGGGCGCTCACCGTGCGGTACGTGACGCCGCCGAACACCAGGTCCCAGCCGTCATCGGCATCGACCGCCGCCATGAATGCGTCGGTCACCAGCACCGAGAGATTGAAGTTGCGCAGCCGGCCCGGCTCGCGCTTGGCGGCGATGAACGCCTCGATGTCCGGGTGGTCGCAGCGCATCGTCGCCATCATCGCGCCGCGCCGCGCCCCGGCGGACATAATGGTGCGGCACATCGCGTCCCACACATCCATGAAAGAAAGCGGGCCGGATGCGTCGGCGCTCACGCCTTTCACCACCGCGCCTTTCGGCCGGATGGTGGAGAAATCATAGCCGATGCCGCCGCCCTGCTGCATGGTCAGCGCGGCCTCGCGCAGATTCGCGAAAATCTGGCCGAGATCGTCCTCGATGTCGCCCATGACAAAGCAGTTGAACAGGGTAACGCGCCGCTCCGTGCCCGCACCCGCCAGGATTCGGCCGGCCGGCAGAAACTTGAAATCCTCCAGCGCGGCGTAAAACCGCTCTTCCCACAGAGCCGGCTGCGCCTCGACGGCGGCCAAAGCGCGCGCGGTGCGGCGCCAGCTATCCTCGACCGTCAGGTCGATCGGCGTGCCGTCGCTCTGCTTCAAGCGGTATTTGTCCGCCCAGATTTGCCGCGAGATCGAGGCAATCCGTTCATGGGCTGGAAGTCTCGGCCGTTCGGCAATCACGTTCATCGCTATCTATCCTGTTACTTGATCCGCGCACCTGACCTCATGAAGATCGAGCCTGCGGCATGGGAGGACAAGGGGCTTTCGATTCGTAATTTTATGCCGCGATATGATAAAATTTACAATATGTTGTGTTTGACTTCCTAACTTCCCACTAGATCGTGTCATTCCAGTGACAGGCTTGGCATGAAACATGCCGACCAGGCCTCCCACCGGTGTTTCACGGCATTCTCCCCCTGCCCTTGGCGTCCCCTTCACGCCGGCTTATGAGCCCGGCAAGGCCAGTGGCGCCTTGGGCGAAGCCGGCCGAACCGAAGGACGATCGTCATGGACCAAAAACGCCCCAAAATCGCCGAAACCATCATCGACCCCAGCGTTTCCCTGCGCGAGGCCGTGATCGGCCGGAATTGCGAGGTGCTGGAGCGCACCAGCATTGAATACGCAACTCTCGGCGATTTTTCCTACCTGGGCCCTGACTGCATGGTCGCCGACGCCGAAATCGGTAAATTCTGCGCCATCGCCGCCCGGGTGCGAATCGGCGCGCCCAACCACCCGACCGACCGGCCTTCGATGCACCGCTTCACCTATTGCCCGGATTATTACAGTTCGGCCCCCCGCGATAAAGAGTTTTTCGCCGCCCGCCGGGACGACCGCGTGCGCATCGGCCATGATGTGTGGATCGGCCATGCCGTGATCGTGCTGCCGGGCGTCACGGTGGGCGATGGCGCGGTGCTGGCGGCGGGCGCCGTCGTCGCCAAGGATGTGCCGCCTTACACCATCGTCGGCGGCGTGCCCGCCCGGCCGATCCGCGAGCGCTTCTCCCGCGACATCGCGGCAAAACTGGCGCAAATCGCCTGGTGGAACTGGCCGTTCGAAACGATCCTCGAACGCCTGACAGACTTCCAGTCGCCGGACATCGAGGCGTTCTGCGAACGCTGGGGCGGCGAGGCGTAGAGAAGAAGGCTACTTTTTGTGAACAAAAAGTAGCAAAAAAAACTTTGTTTACTTTGGGCCCGTGCGGTTTCGCCGCCCCAGCCCTCCGGGGCTATTCCAACGGTGCTACGCACCGCCGGAACCTTCAGCCCCTCCGCCCAGCGTAAACAAAAGTTTTTTGCGCCGCTTTTTTTCAAAAAAGCAGCTACTTTCTTTCTCCCTTACGCAGGCCGCAGCATATGCACCCGGCGCTCGGCGATCATATCGCTCACCGACGCCGCGTAGGCAGCCATATGCGGGGCTTTGGCATGCGCGCTCAGCGCCTCGGCGCTTTCCCATTTCTCGACGACCACGAACGTATCCGGCCCGAACGCCACCTGGCCGAGCCCTTCGGCATCGACCACCGGCCCATATTCGATGCATCCCGCTTCGGCATGCACGTTGGGGATGTTCTTGTGGAACGCGGCCAGCACTTCGGCGCGCTTTCCGGGTTTCGCGGTAATAAAGGCGAGCACGTGAATCATCGTTTTCAATCTCCCAGGATCGTCCCCAGCCTATTGCACCGCCCCGCGACCGACAACCGGCCGACGACTGGCCTAGGTGATCCGGCTTGCCTCGCGGCATGATCTGCGCTTTGAGACCGCCGCGCCTGGCGCCCGCCGGCGCGGCAGCAGAGGATTTGCACATGAGCGATCAATCCGCCCTGCAAGCGGTGATCTTCGACTGGGCCGGGACGATACTCGACCATGGCAGCCGCGCGCCGATGGGTGCGTTCGTCAAGGCGTTCGCCGCCTTCGGCGTCAACATCAGCATCGCCGATGCGCGCGGGCCGATGGGCATGGCCAAGCGCGATCACATCCGCATGGTCGGCCAGGCGCCCGCTGTTGCCGCTTCCTGGGAACAAAAATACGGCCGCCCCTTTGGCGAGGCGGATATCGACGCCTTGTTCGCAGCATTCGAACCGCTCAACGTCGCATCGGTCCGCGACCACGCGGATTTCATCCCCGGCGCGCTGGAAACCATCGCCCAGCTTAAAGCGCGGGGCCTGCGCATCGGCGCCACCACCGGCTACACGCGGCCGATCATGGAGGAACTGATGCCGCTTGCCGCCGCGCGCGGCTACACGCCCGAAATCACCGTCTGCGCGGGCGATCTGGCCGCCGGCCGGCCGAGCCCTCTGATGATGTGGCACGCGATGGCGCAAATGGGCATCTGGCCGGCACATACGGTGGTGAAGGTGGACGACACCCTGCCCGGCATCGGCGAGGGCGTCGCCGCCGGCACCTGGACGGTGGGCGTTACCCTCTCGGGCAACATGGTCGGCTTGTCGGCGGAAGAACTCGCCGCCCTGCCCGAGGCCGAACGCAGCCGGCTGCGCGCGCCGGCCGAAGCGGCCATGTATGCCGCCGGCGCCGACATCGTCATCGATTCGGTAGCCGACCTGCCCGGCGCAATCGAACGGATTTCCGCGTCCCTCAAAGCCGGCAAACGGCCGGGGTACAGATAGAAAGATAAGGCGCCGCTTTTTGAAAAAAGCGGCGCAAAAACTTTTGTTATGCTGGGCCGGCGGCGGTGAAACCGGCACGGCTCAAACTGACAAAGTTTTTTTGCTACTTTTTGTTCACAAAAAGTAGCCTTCCTTTCTTTCCGGAGCCGCTCGCCATGGACATACCGCCCGCCATTGCCGCACATCGCGCCGTGGTCATCGACTCGATGCTGCGCCGCGCGCGAGACTGCACCGCCAAAAGTGACGATGAGGCCGCGCAGCGCGTGTATCTCGACATATTGCGGCTCGATCCGGCACATCGCCTCGCCCTGAACGAACTCGGGCTGCTCGCCCTTAACAACGGCTACCGCGACGCGGCGAGAACGGTTTTCCAGCAAGCCGCCCACCACCATCCGGACGACCTCACCGCCAGTGTCACGCTCGGCAACATGGCGTTGGAGGATGGCGACCTGCCGGCCGCGCGCGGCCATTATCAGAGCGCGCTGGCGCAAGACGCTGGATGCGCCCCGGCCCACCAGGGCATGGCCCGCGTTTTGACCCTGCTGGGCGACGATGAAGCCGCGCGGCCGCATTGGGACCGGGGATTTTCCGGGCACGCCACCGTCCCCCGCCATTATCGCGGCATCGAACCGGGCCTCGAAATGCTGTTCCTGGCCGCTTCGCGCGGCGGCAATGTGCGGCTTCGCCCCTGGATGGATGACCGTATTTTCGCGGTCACCGTGATCTATGCGGATTATTTCGACATAACCCGGCCTTTGCCGCCGCACAGCCTGGTGGTGAACGCCATCGGCGACGCGGATTTGTGCCCGGAGGCGCTGGACCGGGCGCAGGCCATCGTCGCGCAGAGCCCGGCGCCGGTGATCAACCATCCCGCGCTTGTGCAGCAGACCGGGCGCATCGCCATATCGCGGCTCTGCGCCGGCATCGCCGGGCTCACCGCCCCGCGCATCGCGCTAACATCGCGTACGTCCCTTCTCACAACGCCGCCCAGCCAATACCCGCTGCTGCTGCGCGCGCCGGGTTTCCACACCGGCCAGCATTTCGTGCGGGTCGATGCGCCGGAAGATCTGGCCCGCGCGCTCGCTTTGCTGCCCGGCGATGCGCTGTTCACCATCGACTATCTCAATGCCGCCGGCCCTGACGGCATGGTCCGAAAATACCGCGTCATGTTCATCGACGGTGCGATCTATCCCTGGCATCTGGCGATCGGCGCCGATTGGAAACTCCATTATTACACCGCCACGATGGCCGACCATCCTGCCCACCGCGCGGAAGAACAACGGTTTCTCGACAACATGCCGGAAATTCTGGGCGGCCGCGCGATGGCGGCGCTGCGCGCCCTCCAGCGCGCTTTGGCGCTCGATTACGCCGGGGTCGATTTCGCGCTGGCGGCTGACGGGTCCGTGCTGCTGTTCGAAGCCAACGCCACCATGACCCTCAACGCCCCGCCGCCGGAACCGATCTGGGATTACCGCCGCCCCGCCGCCACCGCCGCGCAGCGGGCGGTGGGAAAGATGCTGCAGCGTAAGGCAAGCGACGGAAAGTGAAGAAAGGAAGCGCTACTTTTTGTGAACAAAAAGTAGCAAAAAAACTTTATGACTCTGGGCCTTGGGCGGTGTCGGCGACACAGCCCAAGGCCCGGCGTAAAAAGTTTTTTGCTTCTTTTTTCAAAAAAGAAGCGCTTCCTTCCTTGCTTACTTCACCATCAACGGCAGCCCCGCCACCATCAGCACCACGCGGTCGGCCTGTGCCGCCAGCATTCGGTGCAGGCGCCCGGCTTCGTCGCGGAACCGCCGCGCCAGGGCGTTCTCGGGCACGATGCCAAGCCCCACCTCGTTGGAGACCAGCCAGACCGGATTTTTCATCCCTTCCAGGGCAGCGAGCAAAGATTCCGTCTCCGGCACACAGTCCCGCTCGGCCAGCATCAGATTGCTCAGCCATAGCGTAAGGCAATCCACCACCACCACATCGTCCTCATGCAGACAGCCGAGCGCCTGCGGCAGGTCGAGCGGGGCCTCCACGGTCCGCCATGCCGCGCCGCGGTCGCGGCGGTGCTGCGCGATCCGCGCGCGCATCTCATCGTCGAACGCCTGGCCCGTCACGATCATCGCCAGACGCCCGCCCTGTGCCCCCGCCTGCGCCTCCGCCTGCGCCTGGGCAAAACCGCTTTTGCCCGAGCGCGCGCCGCCGAGCACGAGTGTCAGAGCCATGGGAACCTCCAGATTGACCGTGTCGTCCTCTACCCACTACAAGATCCCGGCGATAGGTTCCCCGAAAGGGGATGAAAACGGGAATTGGGTGCGACGCCCAGGCTGCCCCCGCAACTGTAAGCGAGGAGTTCTGACGCCGTTACGCCACTGGGCCTCAAGGTCTGGGAAGGCGCGTCAGGGCGATCATCCGCGAGCCAGGAGACCTGCCTGCCGCCATCGTCTTTCGTTCGGCCGGGGTGCGCCGCACGAACGGGTGGTTTTCCCGCATGGCGATAGAGTCGGTCTGTGCGGGAGGTGACGATGCGCGGCGTGCAATTCGGTATTCGCCCATGAATACCCCAATGAACGGTTCGGGCCATGACCGCCATGGCGGCCGCGTGGCCGAGGCCGCCCGCCTGTTTCCCGACGCGCCTTTGCCCTGGATCGATCTTTCCACCGGTATCAACCCGCATGCCTGGGCCGGGCCGCGCGCGGATTTCGCCGCCCTGCGGCGCCTGCCGGACCTGGCCGAGACCGAGGCACTGGAAAACGCCGCCGCCGCCGCGTTCGGCCTGCGCGATCCGGCGATGCTCGCCGCCATCCCCGGCGCGGAAGCCGGGCTGCGCCTCCTGCCCCGCCTCACCAATGCCGCCAGCGTCGGTATTCTGGCCCCGACCTATGGCGGCCATGAAGAGGCCTGGCACGCGGCCGGCCGGGATATTCGCACTTTCACGTCACTCGGTGCGCTGCCCGACACCGGGGCCCTGGTGATCGTGAATCCCAACAACCCGGATGGAAGGACCATTCCCGCCGACGATCTGTTGCGCTTGGCGAAAACCCGGCTTCTGATCGTGGATGAATCCTTCGGCGATGTCGCGCCGCATCTCAGCGTCGCGCCTTCTGCAAATGACCGGCTGATCGTGCTGCGTTCTTTCGGCAAGTTTTACGGCCTCGCGGGCGTGCGGCTGGGCTTCATCGTCGCCGGCCCGCACATCATCGCAGCGGTGCGCGCCGCCTTCGGCGACTGGCCGGTCTCCGCCGAGGCGCTGGCCGCCGGCACTGAAGCCTATGCCGACCGCGATTGGGCCGAGGCCACCCGCGCCCGCCTGCAACAGGACTCGCAACGGCTCGACCTCCTGCTCACCCGCGCCGGGCTTACCGTGCAAGGCGGCACGAGCCTGTTCCGCCTCTGCGCCACGCCGCAGGCCGGGCTCTGGTTCACACATCTGGCGCGCCACGGCCTGCTTGTGCGCCCCTTCGCGCGGCAAAAGGACTGGCTGCGCTTCGGCCTGCCCGGCACCGAGGAGGAATGGGCCAGGCTGGAAGAAGCGCTGCAACGGGGGATCCCATGACCGACGAAACCGAACGCAATCTTCGCCACGCTGCCGAACGCAAAGCCGTGAAAGCCGCGCGGGATGAGATGATGCAGAGCAAGACCCAAACCGGCGGCCTGCTGATGGTGCATACCGGCGAGGGCAAGGGCAAATCCACCGCCGGCTTCGGCATGGTGGCACGCGCCCTGGGCTGGGGCATGCAGGTCGGCGTGGTGCAATTCATCAAGGGCAAATGGATCACCGGCGAGCGCCGATTCTTCTCCCGCTTCCCCGACCAGATCCGCTTCGAGATCATGGGCGAGGGCTTCACCTGGGACACGCAGGACCGCGCCCGCGACATCAAGGCGGCCGAAGCGGCCTGGGCCAAATCGCTGGACATGATCGCCGACCCGCAACTCGATTTCGTTTTGCTCGACGAGCTGAACGTCGCGCTGCGCTACGATTATCTCGATCTCGGCCGGGTCGTGGCGGCGCTGAAAGACCGGCCGCGCAACAAGCATGTCTGCGTCACCGGCCGCGACGCCAAACCCGAACTCATGGCCATCGCCGAACTGGTGACGGAAATGCGCCTGATCAAACACCCGTTCCAGCAGGGCATCAAAGCCCAGCGCGGGGTCGATTTTTGATCTTCTCCCCCACGCTCGACCCCTGGCGCACGCTGGCGGCCTTGGTTCTGGAGGCCGCCGCTGGCTATCCGGACTGGCTGCACGAGCGCATCCCCCATCCCGTCACCTGGGCAGGGCGCGGGATCTCTTTCCTCGAACGAAGCTGGAACCGGCCGGATTGGCCTGAAGCGCTCCGTCGCGGTCTTGGGGTGGTCACACTGCTGCTGATCGCCGGCATTGCCGCGATCGCCGGCTGGCTGCTCGATTCGTATCTGCTCCGCAATTTTTGGCTCGCACTGATCACGCTGCTGCTGGCGACCACCGGCCTCGCCCAGCGAAGCCTCACCGCCCATGTCGCCGCTGTCAGCGCAGCGTTGGAGCGGAACGATTTGGACGGCGCGCGGCGCGCGGTGAGCATGATCGTCGGCCGCGATGTCGCCGCGTTGGACCGCAGCGGCGTTGCGGCCGCCGCGCTCGAGAGCCTCGCCGAGAGTTTTTGCGATGGCGTGATCGCCCCGGCGTTCTGGCTGCTCGCCTTCGGTTTGGCCGGGCTGTTCGCCTATAAAGCGGTGAACACGGCGGATAGTCTGATCGGCCACCGCGAACCGCGCTGGCGCGCTTTCGGCTGGGCCGCGGCCCGCACGGACGATCTGCTCAACCTCATCCCCGCCCGCCTGGCCGGCGCCCTGCTGGCGCTGGCCGCCGGTGGCGGCTGGCGCGTGATGGGGCGCGACGCCGGCAAACACGCTTCCCCCAATGCCGGCTGGCCGGAAGCCGCCATGGCGGGCGGGCTGAACATCCGGCTCGGCGGCCCGGTCGCCTATGACGGCCTGCCCCATCCGCGCCCCTGGTTCGGCGATGGCGCGCGGCCGGACGCCGCCGCGCTGCGCCGCGGCCTCACCGTGTATAAGCGTGCCTGCGTGTTCTTCTGGATGTTGCTGGCGGCAGGGGGGCTTCTATGGCGGCATTGATGATCCAAGGCTGCGGCTCGGATGTCGGAAAATCCACTTTGGTGGCCGGGCTGTGCCGCCTGTTCACCGATCGCGGCCTCGTGGTGCGGCCGTTCAAATCGCAGAACATGTCCAACAACGCGTCGGTCACCGCGGATGGCGGCGAGATCGGCCGCGCCCAGGCGCTGCAGGCGCAGGCCTGCCGCACCCCGCCCAGCGTGCACATGAACCCGGTGCTGCTCAAGCCGCAAAGCGAGACCGGCGCGCAACTCATCGTGCGCGGCCGCCTGGCGGGCACCCGGAGCGCGGCTTCCTATCAGCAGCGCAAGGCCGAGCTGCTCGAGATCTGCCTGGAGAGTTTCCACAAGCTGGAAGCCGAATGCGACCTCGTGCTGGTGGAAGGCGCCGGCAGCCCGGCCGAGACCAATCTGCGGCGCGGCGACATCGCCAATATGGGCTTCGCCCGCGCCGCCAATGTTCCCGTGGTGCTCACCGGCGATATCGACCGGGGGCATGTCATCGCCGCCCTGGTCGGCGCGCATGCGGTGCTGGATGAGGAAGACCGCGCGATGATCAAGGGATTTCTCATCAACAAATTCCGCGGCGACCCGGCCTTGTTCGAAACCGGCCGCAGCGAGATCACGCGCCGCACCGGCTGGCGGGATTTCGGCATGGCTCCGCATCTGCCCGCCGCAAGCCGCCTGCCCGCCGAAGACGCAATGGTGTTGGACCGCCCCCGCGCCACCGCAAGCGGGCGGCGTAAGCTCATCGTCGTGCCGCGCCTCGCGCGCATCGCCAATTTCGACGATTTCGACCCGCTGCAACATGAGCCCGCGGTGGAGTTCCGCTTCATCCCCCCCGGCGCCGCCTTGCCGGGCGATGCCGACCTCATCATCCTGCCCGGCAGCAAAGCCACCCTCGCCGACCTCGCCATGTTGCGCCGGGAAGGCTGGGACATCGACATCGCCGCCCATGTCCGGCGCGGCGGGCGCGTGCTCGGCCTGTGCGGCGGCTACCAGATGCTGGGGCGGCGCATCGCCGATCCCGGCGGCATCGAGGGCCCGCCGGGCGAAGCCGCGGGGCTCGGCCTGCTCGATGTCGAAACCACGCTGAACGGCGACAAAATCCTCACCGCGACCACCGGCCATCTCACCGAAGGCAATGCCCCGTTCGAAGGCTATGAAATCCATATCGGCCGCACCCAGGGCCCGGACACGGCGCGTCCCTTCCTGCACACGCCAGCCGGGCCGCAAGGCGCGGTGTCGGCGGATGGAAGGATCTCGGGCTGCTATGTCCACGGCCTGTTCCAGCAGGGCACGGCCCGCGCCGCGATTCTGCAAAGCCTGGGCGCGGCCTCGACCCTTGCCGACCATGGCGCGATCGTCGAGACCGCTCTTGACGACATCGCCGCCGTGCTGGCCGAACGGCTCGACATTGCCGGCCTCGCCGCAACCGCCGGCCTGCCGGCACATCTGTTGGAAAGAATAACATGACGCCGCCTTACACGCCCCCTGCTTTGGACCGCGCCTTTGAGCCCGCTCTGCGGCAAAAACTCGACGGGCTCGCCAAGCCCCCCGGCTCGCTCGGGCGCATGGAGGCCCTGGCCTTGCAGCTCGGCCTGATCCAGCAGCGGCTCGACCCACGGATCGAGCGCGCCGGCTTGTTCGTCTTCGCCGGCGATCATGGCCTCACGCAGGAAGGCGTCTCCAGCTATCCGGCCAGCGTCACCATCGCCATGGTGCAAAGTTTCCTGGCGCGTCGCGCCAGCGCCAACGCGTTCGCCCACGCCACGGAGACCGAAGTACGGGTGGTCGATGCCGGTGTCGCCGCCGAACTGGCGCCGCATCCTTCCTTGCTGAACGCCAAAATCGCCCCCGGCACGCAAAACGCGGCGCGCGAACCGGCGATGACCCGCGCGCAATGCGAAGAAGCGATCGCGCGCGGTGCCAAGATCGCCACGGATGCGGCGGCGGAAGGGTTCGACGTCATCGCCCTGGGCGAGATGGGCATCGGCAACAGCTCGTCAGCGGCGCTGATCATGCACCGCCTCGCCCCCGCCCCGCTGGAAGCCTGCGTCGGCCTCGGCACCGGGCATGACGCAGCCGGCCTTGCGCGCAAGCAGGCGGCATTGGCGCGCGCCGCCGCCCGCACCGGTGTCACCGACCCGCTTGCCGTGCTCACCGAGTTCGGCGGCTTCGAAATCGCCATGATGGCCGGCGCGATTCTCGGCGCGGCGCAGGCGCGCCTTCCGGTCATCGTCGACGGCTTCATCGCCAGCGCCGCCGCACTCGCCGCCATCCGCCTGGCGCCGGAAGCCTTCCCTTATTGCATTTTCGCCCATTGCTCGGCCGAAGCCGGGCACCGGCTGATGCTGGACTCCCTGGGGGCGTCGCCGCTGCTGGATCTCGGCCTGCGCCTGGGCGAAGGCACCGGCGGCCTGCTATGCGTGCCGCTGCTGCGCGCCGCCGCCCGCATCCTCACCGACATTGTGAGCCTGGAAGATGTTTTGGCCGGAAAAGTTTAGAGAAGGCTTCTTTTTGTGAACAAAAAGAAGCCTTCTGTTAGTTTTGGACCGCGCCGGTTTCACCGCCACCGGCTCAGTTTCAAAAAAGTTTTTGCGCCGCTTTTTTCAAAAAGCGGCTACTTTCTTCTGCAGCAACAACTTGAGCTTCTGCTCTGCGCCACACAGTTCCTCACCCGCATCCCTATACCCCCGCAACCAGGTTTCAGCGCGGACTGGATCAACCGCAGCGCCCGTTATTTTCCGCTCGTCGGCCAGTTCGTCGGCCTCGTCGCGGCAATGGTTCTGCTGCTGGCGGCGCAATTCTGGTCAGGCTTCACCGCCGGCCTGCTGGCACTGCTCACGGCGGTGCTGCTCACCGGCGCGCTGCATGAAGACGGGCTCGCCGACACCGCCGACGGCCTTGGCGGCGGCCGCGACGCCGCGCACCGCCTCGCGATCATGAAGGACAGCAGGATCGGTGTTTATGGCGTCCTCGCTCTGGGATTCGGCACCGCCCTGAAACTGGTCAGCCTCGCCAGCCTCTCGCCCTGGACGGCTTCCTGGAGCCTGATCGCCGCGCACGGCGTGGCGCGGGCCGCCACGGTGGCGGTGATGCACGCGCTGCCTTACGCCGGCGACGAGGCCTCGGCGAAAATCAGCACCCGCGTCGAGCCCCCCAGCCCGAACGAGGTTTTCATCGCTTTGGCCATTGGCGCGTGGCCGCTTTTGTTTCTGAACGGCATGAGGTCGCTCCTTGGTTTGGCGATCTGCGCCGGCATCACCCTCGCCCTGGCGCTGACCGCGCGCCGCCTCATCGGCGGCCAGCGCGGCGATATTCTCGGCGCGGTCGAACAACTTTGCGAAGCCGGTTTCCTGCTCGGCTACGCGGCCCATATCGGGACGATCTAGAACATGATTGCGTTAGATGAAGGAAAGCAGGCGCTTTTTAAAAAAAGCGCCGCAAAAACTTTTGTTTGTGCTGGGCCTGAGGCGTTGAAACCGCACGGACCCAAAGTAAACAAAGTTTTTTTGCTTCTTTTTGTTCACAAAAAGAAGCCTTCCCCTTCGCCTCCCTTTCGGTTCGCTTCATGAACCTGATCGTCTGCCCGCTTGCGGAACTCGACATTGCACTGACGGCGCGCCCATCCCACGTGCTGAGCCTGCTCTCCCCCGACGCGCAGGCCCCAAACATCGAAACGACCAACCGCCTGCTGCTGCGCTTCAACGATATCGTCACGCCTCAGGAAGGGCTGGCGCCTCCCAGCCCGGCGGATATCGAAACCCTCATCGACTTCGCGCGAACCTGGCGCGGCCCGGCGCCGTTGCTAACGCATTGCTGGGCCGGCATCAGCCGCTCCACCGCCGCGGCCTTTATCATCGCCTGCCTGCATCATGCGCCCGGCGCGGAGCGGGAGCTGGCCAGGCTTTTGCGCCGCGCAGCGCCCGAGGCCACGCCCAACAAGTTGATGATCGCTTTGGCCGACGGCATCCTGCGACGCGACGGGCACATGATCCAGGCCATCGCCGCAATCGGGCGCGGCCGCGAGGCGGGGTACGGCACGCTGTTCACCCTCGCCTGGAAAGGCGAATAAGCCGCTTTCAGGAACCGAGGAAAGCGCGAATTTCCGCCGCGATCTCGATAGCGTGCGTCTCCAGCGCGAAATGTCCGGTGTCGAAAAACCGGACGACCGCATCGGGAATATCGCGCTGAAACGCCGTGGCGCCCGGCGGCAGAAAGAACGGATCGTTCTTGCCCCATGCCGCGAGAAAAGGCGGTTTATACGTCCGAAAATAAGTCTGAAATGCCGGATAGAGTTGCACGTTGCTTTTGTAATCGCCGAACAGATCGAGTTGGATCTCGTCCTGGCCCGGCCGCGCCAGGTAAAAATTATCGAGCGAATATCCGTCCGGCGAGACGGATGCCGGATCTGGAACGCCGTGCGTATATTGCCATTTGGTCGTCTCGGGCGTGAGGAAAGCCCGCAGCGCGTCGCGCTTCTGCGCCGAAGCCGCATCCTCCCAATAGGCCCGGATCGGGTTCCAGCCCTCGCTCAAGCCCTCCTCATAGGCGTTGCCGTTTTGCGAAATGATCGCGGTGATCCGGTCCGGATGTTTTGCGGCAATGCGGAAGCCTGTCGGCGCGCCATAGTCGAAAACATAAAGCGCAAACCGGCTGAGGCCGAGGATTTCGGTGAACCGGTCGATCATTTTTGCAATATTGTCGAATGAATAAGTGAATGAAGCACGCGGCGGCATGTCCGATTGACCAAAGCCGGGCAAGTCAGGCGCGATGACATGGTATCGGTCGGATAGAAGCGGGATCAGATCGCGGAACATATGGCCCGCCGTCGGAAACCCATGCAGCAAAAGCAGCGTGCGTGCCCCGCGTGCCCCGGCTTCACGATAGAATATTTTGCATCCGTCGACATCGACGGTACGGTATTTTATGGCGCTCATAATATCCTCCTCGGAACGGATCGCGATTCTTTGAGAGCGGCTCTAGAGGCTTGTCCCGACCGCGCGCACCGCCTCGAGGATCATGTCGACGACGAGATGCGGGGCAGTGACCGATGGGGTATGATCGACCGCGTGCGAACGGACCGTAGCCTTCATCCGCTCCGCCATCAATCGCTGTGTTTCCGGCACAATCATGCGGTCGGCCTCCGCCAGCAGGAACCAGCTCGGCCGGTCTTTCCAAAGCGGCCGCCCGACCTTCGTGGTGATGCAAGACAGCGCGATCGGCCGCTGGACGGCAAAAAGCACCGCCTGCTCCTCGGCGGAAGCGTGCGGCGCGAAGGCCGCCGGAAACGCCTCTTCCGGCAGCCAGACAAGCCCATTCGCATCCGGCGCCAGTTGCGGCGCCGCTTGATGGGGCGCCGCGCGATAGAAGACATCGGCAACGGTCTCGCCTTCATCAGGCGCGAGCGCGGCGACATAAACAAGCGCCTTGATTTTTTCCGAACGCGTCTGCCCGATCACCGCGCCGGCATAGGCATGTCCGACGAGAACGATGGGCCCGCGAACCCGTTCAATCACGCGGTCGAGCGCCGCCACGTCGTCCGTCAACGCGGTCAAAGGCAGCGGGGCGGCGACCGATTTCAGGCCCTTGGCCCGTAACCCGCGTATAATTTTTTCCCAACTCGAACCGTCCGCCCAGGCGCCATGCGCCAGGACGATCGTGATGTCATTTTCACTCGGCATCGTCTGTTTCTCCGGATGGTTGATCAACGCCGTGCCGGCTGTTTCGTGACGTGGCGGGCGATGAGCTGATCGGCGACATCATTGAGATCGTCACCGACAATCTGCGGCTGCGGGCCGACCCCGAGCACGTCATTCCCGGCGCGCCGAATGAGCGCACCGTCCCATCCCGCTGCGACGGCGCCCAAAATGTCCCAGGTATGGCACGCGATCAGGCAAATTTGCGACGGTTTTACCTGCAGCTCGTTCTCGACATACGCATAAGCCTCGGGCGCGGGCTTATGGCGTCTCACGCCATCCGCGCTGAAGCGGCGTTCGAACAAATCGACGATGCCCCCCTGTTCAAGCTGGCGGGTCTGGACCTCGAGCAGATTGTCGGTGAGCGTGAAAAGACGAAAGCCGGCGCTGCGAAGTTTGCGTAACGCGGCGGGCACCTCCGGATGCGGCGGCATCGTGGAAAATTTTTCGGTAAGCTCTTGCCTGTCCGCATCTCCGATCGTGATGCCGCGTGTGTCCGCCAGCATCTTCATCACGGCAGCGCCGATATCCGTGAACGGCACATATTGCCCTGCCACGGTCAGAGCCGCGGAATACATGATGAAATTCGCGAACCATAGCCGCATGGCGGATTTGTCGTCGAAAATGCGTTCGAATGTCAGCGCCATTGTTTCGAGGTCGAGAAGCGTTTCGTTCACGTCGAAAACAATGAGAGGCAGGTCGGACATGGCATAGATCTCCGGTTCGATGCACGCGATCACGGTTGCGGCATTCTGGATCGGCCGGCCTGCTGTCGGGGCGGAAGATGATCGGATGCTTATTCCACGCGCCAAGCTCACAGACAACAAGTTGTCTTGTAGACAACTTGTTGTCCAACATCAATCAGTCTGTCAAGTGACAATGCCCGGGCCTCCCCTAGCCAACCGGGTCCGCTGGTGGTTGTGAAGATCCCAGGAACAAGGATAGCCCCAACGCGTTGCGTAACGCGTCTCTGTCCTCGGAGGAGTGATTACGTTGCCGTTGCCTGCGAAGATCGATCCGATGATCGGGCCGCGTTTGCGGCATCTCCGCCTGGAGAAGGGTTTCACCGTCGAGGCGCTGGCCGCCGCCGCCGATCTGGACAAAGGCTTCCTCTCCCGCCTGGAGCGGGGCACCAAGCGTCCGTCCGTCGAGACGGTCTTGCGATTGTCCGCGGCGCTGGGCGTGCCGATCGGCCAGCTCTTCGGTGAGCAGACGGCTGACGACACAGTGCGGGTGAGCCGCGCCGCCGGCCGCATCCGCGCGTCGGAGGGGCACGATTCTTACGGGTTCGAGCTGCTCACGCCGAAGGGCTTCCTCATGGAAGCCTTTCTGTTTCACGTGGGCGCCGAGCCGACCGGCAAAGGGCAGCAGCATGACGGGGAAGAGATGTTCCTTGTCCTCTCCGGCACCGTGGAAATGCGGACACCGGATCGAACCTATGTGTTGGAAAAAGGCGACTGCGCCTGTTTCCCCGGACATCTCGCCCACCAGATGCGCCAGCTCGGCGCCGAACCGGCCATTGCTGTGATCGCCGTGGCGCGCGAAAGGTCCCCGGCAAGACGGTCTCAGACGACGACGGAAACAGCCGACGACGAGACTTCATGATCGATCGTCCATGGACATTTGCGCCATTGGCCGCGTCGTCTCATGGCCTTATGCTGCGTCACTCAGAATCAGGGGCCGTTATTTGACCGTCGACCTCCGCAACCCGATGCAGCCGGCCCACATGGTGCGTGACGCGCTCGGCCTTTCACCCCATCCCGAAGGTGGACATTATCGAGAATTGTGGCGCGATCGCCAGGCTTCGGGTGCGCGCGGCGCCGGCACCAGCATCCTGTTTTTGCTGGCGGAGGGAGAACGGTCGCATTGGCATCGGGTCGATGCGGCCGAGATCTGGCTCTGGCAGGCCGGCGCCCCTTTGTTGCTCGGAATTGCCGGCGCCGGTGGAAGCTGCGAGCGGGTGCGGCTCGGGCCCGACATGGCCGGCGGGGACATGCTGCAAGGCGTGGTGCCGGCGCACGCCTGGCAAGAGGCGGTCAGCCTCGGGGCCTGGAGCCTCGTCAGCTGCATCGTGGCGCCGGCCTTCGAGTTTGCGGGGTTTGAGCTCGCGCCTCCCGGATGGTCGCCTTTTGACAGCCAGCCATAGACCCACGCGCCGATGAGGGCCGCTTAGGAAGGTCGTGCTTCGGCAAAGACCGCCAAGGCGTTGGCCGCCGCGCGCGCCTCGTCCAATGCCCAGGATCGGAAGGCCTTCACGTCGGGCCGCTCCGCGTCGGCCTGCCTGAACGTGAGGTGATAGGAGTCGCCGCTTTGCACGATCAGCGGGAACGCCGCCGCCAGGCGGCCGCTGGAGATGTCCTCGCCGACCATCTGCGTATGGGCCATCGTGATGCCGGCGCCGTCGATCGCGGCCTGGTAGGCGAGGACGGAACTGCCGAAGGTCAGCCCGGCGTGGACATCGCGCGGCCTGATGCCGGCCGCCTCAAGCCAGATCTGCCAATCGTCCGGCCGCTTCATCGAATGCAGCAAAGTGTGCTCCAGCAATTGCGCCGGCCGCTCGATCGGCTGGATTTTCGCCAGATAGGCCGGGCTGCAGACAGGGATCAGTTCGATCGCGAACAAAGGCTCCTGTTGGATGCCCAGCGCGGTCTCGAGCCGGGTTTGCACGGTGATGTCGATTTCGTCGGTCTCGAAATGCACATAGTTCAGGGTCGTGGTGAGCTGAATGTCGATGGTCGGGCAATGCGAATGAAATTTGCCGAGCCGGGGCGCCAGCCATTTCGTGCCCAGGGTCGGGAACAGCTTGATCCGCAGGGGGCGGTGCCGGTGCGCCTGCAGGCGGGCCTGTGTCGCCTGCTCGATCCGATCGAACGCGCTGCGCACCACGAGCGCATATTCCGCGCCCTCAGCCGTGAGACGCGCCTCGCGATGACCCCGCTGAAACAGCGGCTCGCCGAGAAAGGCTTCAAGCAGCGCGATCTGGCGGCTGATCGCGCCCTGCGAAACATTCAGTTGCTTGGACGCCTCCGTGAAATTGCCGGTCCGGGCGGCGACTTCGAAGGCCCGCAGGGCGTTCAACGGCGGTAGTTGACGTTTCATGGCGCAGCACTCCCAAGCTCGTCTCTGCAATGAGTATTTTGCATCGCTGTAACGGCATACCGCGAGGCCGGAGGGATGCTTGCCTCAGGAAAACTCATTTGATCGATGAGTTAAATGACATTTCTTTCTCGTCCGCAAGTCGTATAGTGCACGCAACGAAGATCGGGGGACCATACCCCATCCGGGAGGAGGAACGTTAGACGAATGAATCATTCGGTCAATGCGGCGGCCAGGCTGGATCGCCTGCCGATGGGCAGCTTTCACCGGCGCGTTCTGCAACTCGTCGGGCTGGGGATGTTTTTCGACGGCTTCGACAATTCCATGGGGGCCGGCGTGCTTGCCGCTTTGGTCAAGAACCATTGGTCGACCATCGCCATGAATGCGCATTTCATCTCGGCGACGTTTGTCGGCCTGTCGATCGGCGCCGTCTTGTCCGGTTTCCTCGGCGATCGTTTCGGGCGCCGCTTCGCCTACCAGTTCAACCTGCTGATCTTCGGCGTGTCCTGCGTTCTCTCCTCCCTCGCCACGTCGATGGATCAGTTGATCATTCTGCGCGGCATCATGGGCATCGGCATCGGCGCCGAATATGTCGTGGGGTATTCGACGGTGAGCGAGTTCATGCCGCCGAAGCGGCGCGGCCGGGCGCTGGCCATCGTCGGGCTGCTCTCCATGTCGGGCGGCTTCGCCGTCTACCTGGTCTCGACCCAGATCATCCCGCATTTCGGCTGGCGGCCGATGTACATCATCGGCGGCGCCGGCGCGCTATGGGTCTGGTATATGCGGCGCAAACTGCCGGAATCGCCGCGCTGGCTGGAAAAAATGGGCCGCACCGAAGAGGCCGAGCGCGTGCTCGCCGAGATCGAGCGGGAAGCCTCGCAAGGCGGGGCCGTCCTAGCGCCGGTGCCGCCGGCGCTGCCACAGCCGGCGCGCTGGGTTCCGGTTGGCGTCCTGTTCGCACCGGCCGCGCGCCGGCGCACCATGCTGGCGCTGCTCGTCAATCTCGGCTGCATGGTCGGGTCCTACAGCTTCATCTCCTGGATCCCGAGCTTCTTCGTCCAGCAGGGCTTCACGGTGAAGGACGCCCTCACCTTCTCGACCATCATGACCTTCGGCAACATCGTCGGCCCGACCATCGGCATCTTCATCGCCGACCGCCTGGGGCGGCGCCGCGGCTTGATCTATGCCGCGGTCTGGTGCGCCGTCGCCGGCCTGGCCTATGCGTTGCAAACCAACATCTATGCCGTCGTCGCCTGTGGCTTCCTGCTCATCACCGGCATCACCTTGGCGATGGCCCTCGGCGTCGGCGGCTACACGCCGGAGCTGTTCCCCACCGAATACCGCTTCCGCGGCAATGGCGTGGCGCAGATGGTCGGGCGCATCGGCGTGATCCTGTCGCCCTATCTCGTGGTCAAACTGTTTCACGCTTACGGCACCGGCGCGGTGATGATTTTTATCGCGGCCCTCTATGTCACCATGGCGCTCTGCCTGACGCTGTTCGGCATCGAGACAAACCAGCGCTCGCTTGAGGCGGTGGCGCCGGAACCGGAATCCGCCACGTCTGGAATGGCGATCCAGGAGAATCAGCCGAGCCTGTCGTAGAGCCAGAAGGATGTCGCGCCGGGGCGGGCAGATCAGCGCCGCTCCCGGTCCGCGTGACGCCTTCCGATGTCTCCGCGGGCACGGCGATCCAAGCGAGCAAGGCGACCCGGCGCTCCTCCGATGGTCATCAGCCTTGGCTTGCCGGCGGCCTCGCTCCTGTAGGCGAGGCCGCCGACCCGCTTTGCCTTGAAGCGGCGCCCGAATGACTATGCAGAAGATGGGGCTGAGGTAGCTAAGCATACATTCAGCCATTGTTTCGATCCCGAGCGTCCGCGTATTTTCCCTGTTCCGTCAAGGGGTTCACCCGGCTTCGCCGGCGCTTCGCGCCCTTGACGGAACAGGGAAAATACGCCGAAAATGCAATGATCGAAAAAATGCTGATCTATCAATGCCCCCCTCAATGGTGGCAGCGATAGCTACTTCCGCCCCCGGAAGATTCAGCCGAGCTTGCCGTAAAGCCAGGGGCGCGCGGCGGCGGCCCGCGCCCGATAGGCGTCGATCTCACCCTCGTGCTGCAAAATGAGCGAGGTCTCGTCCAGCCCCGCGAGCAGGGCGGCCCGGCGCTCCTCCGGCACTTCGAAAGCGATTTGCGCGCCGGCCGGCGCGGTGATTTTGCAGCATTCCAGATCGACGGTCAGCCGCGGCTCGCCCGCCGTCTCGACCCGGGCGACGAGCCGGCCGACCAGATCTTCCGGCAGCATGATCGGCAGCAGGCCGTTCTCGCAGGCATTGTCGTAGAAGATTTCCCCGAAACTGGGCGCGATCACGCAGCGTATGCCGAAACGCAGCAACGCCCACACCGCCGCTTCGCGCGAGCTGCCGCAGCCGAAATTGGCGCCGGCGATCAAAATCCGGCTCTCGCGGTAACGCGGCCGGTTGAGCACGAACTCGGGAATCTCCGCGCCGTCCGCCGTGTAGCGCCAGTCCGCGAACAGGCCGGCGCCGAGATCTGTGGCGCGCGAGCGCAGAAACCGCAAGGCGATGATCACGCCGGTATCGATGTTGCTCTTCAGCAGCGGCGCGGCAATGCCATCGAGGATGGTAAAACTCTCCATGAGGCCTGGTTCCTGTCAAATGCCCGGTTTGCGAATGTCGAGCTTGCGGATATCGGTGATGCAGCCGGAGATCGCCGCCGCCGCGACCATCGCCGGGCTGGCCAGATGCGTGCGGGCTTTCGCCCCCTGGCGGTTCTCGAAATTCCGGTTGGTGGTGGAGATCGACCGCTTGCCCGGCGGCACCATGTCGCCGCCCAAGGTCTGGCACATCGAGCAGCCTGATTCCCGCCACTCGAACCCCGCCTCGGTGAACACCTTGTCGAGCCCGGCTTCTTCGGCCGCCCGCTTCACCGGTGTCGAACCCGGCACCACGATGGCCGTGACGCCTTCCGGTACCTTGCGCCCGCGCACGATGCCGGCGGCGATCTCCAGGTCGGACAAGCGGCTGTTCGTGCAGGACCCGATAAAGGCGAAGTCGATCGGCAACCCTTCGAGGACCATGCCCGGCTGCAGCCCCATGTAATCGAGCGACCTTGCCATCGGCTCGCGCCGTTCGGACGCAACGCCATCGGGCGCGGGAATCGGCTCATCGATGGCGATGACATCCTGCGGCGACGTCCCCCAGGTCACCTGCGGCTTGATCGCGGCGCAATCGATCTCGATCTCGCGGTCGAACCGCGCATCCTCGTCGCTGGGCAGGCCGCGCCAATCGGCCACCGCCAGATCCCACATCGCCCCCTTGGGGGCATAAGCGCGCCCGGCCAGATACTCGATGGCGGCATCGTCCGGCGCGATCAGGCCGGACCGCGCGCCGAATTCGATCGACATATTGCAGATCGTGAAGCGGCCTTCGACCGGCAGCGCGCGGATCGCCGGGCCGGCATATTCGACCGCATGGCCGCTGCCGACGGTCACGCCGTGCTGGCCGATGAAATAGAGAATGAGGTCCTTGGCGCTGATGCCTGGATGCCGTTCCCCAATGAAGGTGACGCGCATGGTCTTCGGCTTGCGCACGATCAGCGACTGCGTCGCCAGCAGCCGCTCGATCTCGGTCGTCCCGACGCCCCAGGCCCAGGCGCCCAGCCCCCCGCTCGTCGCGGTATGGCTGTCGCCGCAGGCGATGGTGCTGCCGGGCAAGGTCAACCCCATCTCGGGCGCGATGACATGAACGATGCCCTGGCGCGCATCATGAATGTCGATGAGCTCGATGCCGGCCGCACGGCAATTTTCCTGCATCGCGCCGATCCGCTCTTTCGCGGGTTCGTAACTGTCCCACTGGCGGCCGGGGCGGGTCGAGAGATCATGATCGATGACGCCGAACGTCGCTTCGCGGCATTTCGGCGCGAGCCCGCGTTGCTTGAGGCCCTCGAAGGCGAAACGGCTCGTCGCCTCGTTCACCAGATGCCGGTCGACATGGATCAGGAAACGATCGCCGCCGAATTGCCGGATCACATGGTTATGCCAGATTTTCTCGAATAACGTTTTAGGCTCGGACACCCATTACCCCCTTTTTACCGGTGTACTGACGGGCTGCCCGACACTTCGCCCAGGCATGAATAATCCTGATGAGTCCAAACGACCCGAAAACGAGGTACAACGCCGCATCGTTTGAGAAAATCTATGGAAAATCATGATAAAAACTCATTGATTTTCCTGAAAATCCCATGCGTTCACAGGCGCATAACGCCCACGGCATGTCAATTCATTTCCCCAGTTTCGAGGCGCCGTGCCAGCAGAAACGCCCCCGTCCCGGAGTCAAAAAAGTTTTTGCGCCGCTTTTTCCAAAAAGCGGCCACTTCCTTGCTTGCTTAACGCTCGACCAAAAGCTCCTCGAGCGTCTGCCGATGCTCCCACCCCACCCGCTCCAGTTCAGGAACAATGTGCGTTTCCGCCGGCCGCCCGAGGCACAGATAGGCGATCAGCCGCCAGCCGGGGGGCACCTGCAGGTGTTTGGCGATCTCCTCCGGGTCAAGGATCGATACCCAGCCCATGCCGATGCCCTTGGCCCGCGCCGCCAGCCAGAGCGTGTGCACCGCGGTGACCACGGAATATTCCAGCATTTCGGGCATGGTGCGCCGGCCGAGGCCGCGCCCGGTCGGGCTCGCGCCGTCGCAGAACACCGCGAGCTGCACCGGCGCCTGGTCCAGCCCGGCGAGTTTCAGCCGCGCGTAAAGGGCCGCATCCTCACCCTGATAGCCGCTCAGCGCCGCCTCATTGCAGCGCCGGAAATTCTCCCGCACCAAAGCCCGCGCGGCGGCGCTGCGCACGCGCATGAACCGCCAGGGCTGGCTCAAGCCCACGGAAGGGGCAAGCTGCGCCAGCCGCAACAGATCCAGTAGCTCGGCCTCGGGAATCTCGTCGGTCCGGAAATGCCGGACATCGCGCCGCCAGCGCAACAATTCGGTCAGCAGGGGAAAGAAGCCCGGCGCGGTAAAATCTGGTTCCATCCTATCCTCGGTCCGCTGACTCGTGGCGGGCAATGGCATGAAAGAATGTGCCGCTCACTTGGCCGCGTTTCCCGCCCGCCTGGCCGAGCTGCTTTCCGGCCGCATCGCAAAGTTCGGCCAGCTTCGTGTCCGTGCCGGGCGAGACCGTTGAAGCATAGTGAAATTCATGTCCCCTGATGAAAGTTCCCGCCGGCCCCAGCGGGCTATCGGCCAGCATCATGGCTTGCCGATAGCCGAGAGTCATGCGCCGTTTCGCGAAGCTGGTTTCATGGCTCAAAAGACCGGCCATTTCATGCCAATCTCCATCTGAACTTTGCAGGTTGGCGCCCAGCACCATGTAGCCGCCGCACTCCCCATGGACCGGCCGCGTCGCGGCGAAGGCGGCAAGGCCGGTTTTGAACCGACGCGCCGCCGCCAACCGGCCCGCATGCAGTTCCGGATAGCCGCCGGGCAGCCAGCAGGCATCGCAATCCGGCGGCGGCGCTTCGTCGGCAAGCGGCGAGAAAAACACGATCTCGCTGCCCGCGCGGCGCCAGCCTTCCAGCATATGAGCATAGACGAAGCTAAACGCCGCATCACGGGCCAAAGCGATGCGCTGCCCCGGCGGCGGCAATATGTCCGGTCCGCCCCCGGCCGCCGCGAACGGTTTCGCCACAGCGAAAATGCCCGGCACGTCCAGCGATTGTTCGGCGAGATCGGCGAGCCGGTCGAGATGAAGGCGCAAATCGGGATGCTCCAGCGCCTGCACCAGGCCGAGATGGCGCTCCGGCACGGCGATCGTCTCGTCACGCCTGATCGCGCCCAAAATTTCGATGCCGGCGGCGTCCATCGCGGCGGCGATGCCTTCGCAATGCCGCTCGCTCGCCACCCGGTTCAGCACCACCCCGGCAATCTCCACGCCCGGCCGATGCAGGGCAAAGCCGCGCGCCACCGCCGCCGCGCTCTGCGAATGGCCGGAGACGTCGAGGATCAGCACCACCGGCAGGCCGAAACGCGCCGCGAGATCCGCCCCCGCGCCGGTTCGCCCCGCCGCGCCGGCCACGCCGTCGAACAGCCCCATGGAGGATTCGATGACGAGAAGATCGGCCGCGGCGGCATAGTCCGCGACCGTGGCGAGCTGGCCGGGCGCCATCGCCCAGCTGTCGAGATTCACGCTCGGCCACCCGGTCGCCGCTTCATGAAACGCCGGGTCGATGTAATCGGGGCCGGACTTCGCCGCCCGGATGTTGAGCCCGCGCCGCCGCGCCGCCGCCAGCAAGGCAAGCGTGAGCGTGGTTTTGCCGCTGCCCGAACGCGGCGCGCCGATGATCAGGCCGTGCATATTCATGCCCAAGCTCCGGCGCGGTGACAGGCATCGAAGCGATGCCTATGCTCGGCGCCATGGAGCCTACCCCGAAGCTGCGCCATGGCTGGACCACCGGCGCTTGCGCCACAGCCGCCGCCAAGGCCGCTTATGCTGATCTCCTCACCGGCACGTTTCCCGACCCGGTGGAAATCCGCCTCCCCGGCGGCCAGAGCGCCGCCTTCGCCCTGGCCGAATGGGACCGGGCGGAAAGCCACGCCAGTGCCGGCGTGATCAAGGATGCGGGCGACGACCCGGACGTGACCCATGGCGCGCTGGTGCGGGCAAAAATCACCCCAGGCGCCGCCGGAACGGGGATCATATTCCGCGCCGGCCCTGGCGTCGGCATGGTGACGCGCCCCGGCCTCGCGATCCCACCCGGCGAGCCCGCCATCAACCCGGTGCCGCGGCAAATGATCCGCGCCGCGCTGGAAGAACTGGCCGCGCTTCATGGCGTCGCGTGCGATGTGGTGGTGGAAATCTCCGTCCAGGACGGGGAAATTTTGGCGCAGCGCACCTTGAACGGGCGGCTCGGCATCGTCGGCGGCCTGTCGATCCTCGGGACCACCGGCATCGTCGTGCCGTTTTCCTGCTCGGCCTGGATTCATTCGATCCATCGCGGCATCGATGTCGCGCGCGCCAGCGGAATCACGCATCTCGCCGGCGCCACCGGCAACAATTCCGAGAACGCGGTACGCGCCTTGCACCATATGCCGGAAACGGCGCTCATCGAAATGGGCGATTTTGTCGGCGGCATGCTGAAATATCTGAAATCCCACCCGGTACCGCGCGTCACCATCGCCGGCGGCGTCGCGAAAATGACCAAGCTCGCGCAAGGACGGCTCGATTTGCACTCCAAGCGTGGCGAAGTCGATCTTCCGGTCCTCGCCGGCTTGGCCGCCCAAATCGGATGCAATGCGGACATCGCGGCACGGATTGCCCAAGCCAACACCACGGCCGAAGCTTTCGAGCTGGCGCAGTCGGCAGGCGCGGCGCTGGGCGATGCCATCGCCGCGCAAGCCTGGCAAACCGCCGCACCTTTGCTTGAGGGATGCCAAACCGAGCTGGAGATCGTGCTGTTCGACCGGACCGGAAACCTGGTCGGCCGCGCGCCGTTCGCGCCGGTGGGGCCTCATGCGCGGAACCGCCTTGTGTAATCGGGGTTGTAGAGCGCGCTCTCGCGGAAATCCTCCGGTGCCAGCGCCCTGCCCACCAGAATCAAGGCCGTGCGCTCCACGCCGAGCCCAGCGATGCGGCCGCAAATATCGCCCAGCGTGCCCTGCACGATCTGCTCATCCGGCCAGCTCACGCGGACCATCACCGCCACCGGGCAATCGGCGCCGTAAAACGGCGTGAGCGTGGCGGTGATTTCGTCCAACCGATGGATCGCGAGATGGATCGCCAAAGTGGCGCCGGTGGCGGCGAAGGCGGCGAGGCTTTCTCGGGAAGGCATCGCCGAGGCGCGGCCGGACAGGCGGGTGAGCACCACGCTTTGCGCCAGTTCCGGCACGGTCAGCTCCCGCCCCAGCGCCGCGGCCGCGGCGGCGAAAGACGGCACGCCGGGGGTGAGGGTGTAGGCGATGCCGTGGCGCTGCAGCCGGCGCATTTGTTCGGCGACCGCGCTGTAGACCGAGAGATCCCCGGAATGCAGCCGCGCCACATCCTGCCCCAGCCCTTCGGCGCGCAGAAACTCCGCCTCGATCTGGTCGAGATCGAGCGCGGCGGTGTCGATCAGCCGCGCGCCCTGCGGGCAATGGCGCAGCAGCTCCGGCGGGATGATGGAGCCCGCATAGAGGCAGACCGGACAGGCTTGCAGCAGATCGCGCCCGCGCAGCGTGATGAGGTCCGCCGCCCCCGGCCCGGCGCCGATGAAATGAACCGTCATGGCAAATCTCCCGCCAAGGCGCAGGTGACGTTCCCCTGCGTCAACCGCGCCACCAGCAAATGGCTTTTTTCGCCGGCCCCCGCCAAAGCGCAGGCTTCCGCGACGCTGCCCAGTCCCACGACCTGCGCTGCCACCTCCGACTGCGTGGGGCAATTTTCCTGCGCCGCCGCCAACGCGGCGCGGTCAACCAACCGCAACGGCAAGCCCAATGTCTGCACCGCTTCGCGCAGGCACGCCGCGTCTTCCTTAAAATCCGGCGCCGCCAAAATTTCTGCCGCGTGCCCGGCCAAGCTTTCCGCGCGCCGCACCAGCGCCACGATCTCCGCCGCCGCGGCGCCGGAGGAAAATCCGACCCCGGCCACGATCATGGTTTGGTCGCCGCCCATTGGGTCACGGTGAGCGCTGGGCGGAACCCGTGCAGGCTGCCGATGGCATCGAGCCGTTCCACCGCCAGCCTCGTCAGCGTGCCGCCGAATTTGTCCCGCGCGGCGAACAAGGAAGCTTCGGTTTCGATCACCACGGCATTCGCCACCAGCCGGCCACCCGGCCGCAAGGCGTGCCAGGCGCTGTCGATCACGCCCGGCAGATGCGCGCCCCCGCCCAGAAACACCGCATCGGGCACCGGCAGGCCCGCGCACGCGTCCGGCGCGCGCCCCACCACAACCTGCAGCCCCGGCACACCCAGTTCCGCCGCATTGCGGGCGATGCGCGCAGCGCGGCCGGCGTCACGTTCGATCCCGTAGGCGATGTTTTCCGGGTGGCGCAGCATCCATTCGATCGCCACCGAACCCGAGCCACAACCGATATCCCACAGCCTCTCGCCGGCACCGGGCGCCAAAGCGGCGAGCGTGACGGCGCGGACCTCCCGCTTGGTGATCTGCCCGTCATGCTCGAAGAATTCATCCGGCAGCCCGGTGGCGAGCGGCATGATCCGCGCGCCGGCATCGGCGACCAGTTCCATCGCCACCAAATTCAGCGCGCCGCATTCGCTGAGCACGTGAAAATCCTGCGCCGCAGCGGTGCGGATACGCTCGCGCGGGCCGCCCAATGCCTCCATCACATGCAGCCTTGAGCGGCCAAAACCCCGCGCGCACAAATAACCCGCGATGGCCGAAGGAGTCGTTCCGTCCGCCGACAAGGCCAGGACCCGGCGGCCGGGCTGCAGCAACGGCGCAAGACGCGCCAAAGGCCGGCCGCAGAACGAGATGGTCGCGGTCTGGCGCATCGGCCAGCCCAGGCGCGACAGGGCCAGGGAGAAAGACGAGGGCGCCGGCAAAGAGAGAAATTCGTCGGCCGGCACGCGGGCCGCCAGCATCGCGCCGACGCCGTCGCAAAACGGATCGCCCGAGGCCAGCACCAATGTCGGGCTGGGGCGCCGCGCCAGAATCGTCTCGATCCCGCCTTCCATGGGGCTCGGCCAGGGCATTTGCCGCCCGGCGATCAAAGGCGCGGCCAGCGCCAGATGCCGCTTGCCGCCCACCACCAGATCCGCCGCCTGCAACAGAAGCCGCGCCGCCGGGCTCAGCCCCTCGACACCGTCTTCGCCAATGCCCAATATGGTCAGCCACCGAATGGGCGGCATGTTGCTCTCACCCTCGGCTTTATCCATGCGACAACTCAAGATTCTGCTGCTCGGCGGCACCGGCGAAGCTTCCGCCCTTGCCGGACTGTTGGCGAACGATCCGCGCTTTGCGCCAATGCTGTCGCTGGCCGGGCGCACCAAAACGCCGGTTCTGCCGGCGATCCCATGCCGCATCGGCGGTTTCGGCGGCGCGGCCGGGCTTGCCCAGTACCTGCGCGACCAGGCCATTGAGAGTCTCGTGGTGGCGACGCATCCGTTCGCCGCGCAAATCCGCCGAAATGCCGTGGACGCGGCGCGGGCGACCGGCACGCCTCTGCTGCTGATCGAGCGCCCGGCCTGGGAGCGCCAGGCCGGCGATCGCTGGACCGAGGTTCCGGACATGGAGCAGGCCGCCGCCGCTCTGGGCCCGGCCCCGCGCCGCGTGCTGCTCACCATCGGCCGCAAGGATCTCGCCCCCTTCGTTGCCGCCCCCTGGCACGATTACGTCATCCGCAGCGTCGACGCGCCGCCGCCCGAATTCCTGCCGCCCCACGCGCGCATCATCACCGCGCGCGGACCGTTCACGCTGGAAGATGACCGGCGCCTGCTGCGTGACGCGCGCATCGAATGGATCGTGACGAAAAATTCCGGCGGCGCGGCCACGCACGCCAAGCTCGCCGCCGCACGGGAACTGGGGCTCCCCGTGATCATGGTCGCGCGCCCCCCCTGGCCGGATGTCAGCGGACTCCAGGCCGCGCGCGTGAGCGATGCGGAAGGCGCGCTGGCCTGGCTCGCTGCCTGTCATGACGCGGCCTCATCCGCGAAACGCGGCGTATAGACCCAGGGGCGCTGCCGCCCCGGCCGCGCGATCCGCTTTGTTGCCGCGGTGCCGACCATCACCAGCGTGCGCATGTCGGCGCGCGCGGGGTCCGCCGCCGCCAGATCGACAATGTCGATTGTCTCGTCCGGCCGGCTGATGGCGGTGGCGAACACCACCGGCGTTGTCGGCGGCAAAATCTCCCGCAGCAGCGCGAACGCCTCGGCGAGTTGCCAGGGGCGCGCACGGGAGATCGGATTGTACAACGCCATCACCAGCCCGGCCTCGGCGGCGGCACGCAGACGCTTTAACACCAGCGCCCAGGGCTTGAGATTGTCCGAAAGCGAGAGCGCGCAGAAATCATGGCCGAGAAACGCGCCGATCCGCGCCGCCGCGGCGAACATCGCGGAAATGCCCGCCACCACTTCGACATCCAGCAAGCGCCAGGCGGGGTCGCCATTGTCGATCGCCTCAAACACCGCGCTCGCCATGGCGAACACGCCGGCATCCCCGGAGGAGACCACGGCCACCGCCTGGCCCCGCGCCGCCAAGCTCAGCGCCAGACGGGCCCGGTCCAGCTCCACCCGGTTGTCGGAGGCATGACGGACCTGCCCCGGCGCCGGCGGCACGCGGTCCACATAGGGCCCGTAGCCCACCAGGTCTGTGGCCCGGGCCAGCGCCTCGGCGGCCTGGGGCGTCTGCAGCGCCGCATCGCCGGGGCCGAGGCCGACAATCCATAATTTGCCGCTCATCGCGCCCCCCGCCGGCCCGGCACGAGCACCATGGAAAAATACGGCGCGGGCCCGTCCTCACGCGCCGACAGGCGGGTGATGAATTCGCCTTCCATCGTGCCGCGCTCGACATAGAAAGCCCGCTCGAACATACCGGCCTCCCGCAACACGCGGCTGATTTTCGGCAGATGCCGGCCGACCTTCATCACCACCGCCGCGTCACAGGATTTCAGGCGTTCCAACAGGCGCGCCTCGTCCAAGGTCGCGGGGAGAATGCTGAGCACATCGTCGCCATGGGTCATCGGCAGGCCGGCGCGGCTCCAGCAGCCGCTCATGCCCGTCACCCCCGGCACCACGTCCGCCGCATAATCCGCGCTGAGCCGGTCGAAAAGATACATGGCGGAGCCGTAGAGAAACGGATCCCCCTCGCAGAGCAGCGCGATGTCCTGCCCCGCTTGCAGCCGGGCGGCGAGCTGCACGGCGCAGCCATCGTAAAAATCGCCCATCTCGGCGAGGTAGCGCGGGTTCTCAACCGAGAGTTCCGTGGTGAACGGATATTCGAAGCGCAGCTCCTCCGCGCCCTCCCTCAACTGGCCGTCGACGATGCGGCGCGCATGGCCCGCGCGGCCACGTTTGGCGAAGAATGCCACCACCGGCGCGGCGGCGAGGATCCGCGCCGCTTTCACCGTCATCAGCTCGGGGTCGCCCGGCCCGAGCCCCAGCACGAACAATTTGGCCGCACTCATTCGGCGGTGCTCGCCAGCGCGTTCACCGCCGCCGCCGCCATGGCGCTGCCGCCGCGCCGGCCGCGCACAATCAAATACGGCACGCGCCCATCCTCGGCCAGCGCTTCCTTCGATTCCGCCGCGCCGACGAAGCCGACCGGAATGCCGATGATCGCGGCCGGCAGCGGCGCGCCCGCATCGAGCAGCTCCAGCAGCCGGAACAAAGCGGTCGGGGCATTGCCGATCGCGACCACCGCACCCGCCATCTTCTCCCCCCAGAGATCGAGCGCCGCCGCCGAGCGGGTGTTGCCGATCTTTGCCGCCAGCGACGGCGTTTCCGCCGCGCGCAAGGTGCAGATCACCTCGTTTGCCGCCGGCAGGCGCGCCCGCGTGACGCCATGCGCGACCATCTCGGAATCGCATAAGATTGGCTTGCCCGCCGCCAAAGCGGCCCGCGCCCCCGCAACGAACCCGGCCCCGAAGCGCACATCGCCGGGCAAATCGACCATGCCGCAGGCATGGATCATGCGCACCACCACGCGCGCCTCTTCCGGCGCAAACGCGGAGAGATCGGCTTCGCGGCGAATCGTGGCAAAGGACTCCGCATAAATCGCGGCACCGTCACGAATATAGTTTCTGGGGGCGCTCATCGGCAAAATTGTCTTTCCGTCATCCATTCAATTGCGTCCTGCAAGGAGACGCCGGCGCGCTCGGGTACGCCATCGGCCGTTTTATCACAAACGATATCAAACCGGTCTACTTGCGCGGTCGCGACCAGCGTGACCGCAGCCCCACCGGGCGCGGCGCAGCCCTTGGCGCAGCCCGACACATGCAGCATTCCCGCCCCGGCCCAATGCGGCGCCAATGCCGCCGCGATGGCGCGGACATCGGCCCCGGCGCTCGCACAGGCCGGCCGCCCCACGCAGGCCTTGATCCACCGCCGCGGATCGGCGGGGTCGACAATGAACCCCTCCGCCCGCGCCGCTGCGGCAAGGCCGGCTTGATCGGCCTCCGCCCCCAACAGCACTAGGCTATTGCCGGGGGTGGTGCGCAACCTTCCATTGCCGAACCGCTCCGCGAGCTCCGCCGCGCGGCGGAGCTGAGCGGCAGTTTGCGTGTCGTAAGCCAGGCCGAGACCGAACGGGCCCGGTGGTTGCGCATCCGGCGTAAAAACCTTCCCTTCGTACCCGGCGGCGGCGCAAAAAATCTCTGCGCCCAAACTGGCCAGCAGCGCGCGCAAGCGCATCGGGCGCGGCGTCAGCCGCAAATAGGCCTGGGTCAGTGCCTGCGCGGCGGCGAGCGGATCAGCCGCCGGCACGGCAATCGGCCCCGGCAGAACGACACGGCCGGGCAGAAGGCAGAGATCGGCAACGCCCACCATCTCGCCGACGGCGTAGCCGAATTTCGCCGGCAGGGCCTGCAGTGAATCGTCCTGTTCCAGCCACGTCTCCAGACGCTGCGCGGCCGCCATCATGTCCGGCGCCAGTCCGGCCGCGACCACGATGTTGCGCCGCCGCTCGGCAGCCGGGTCGGCGCTGGCAAGCCCGGCGGCGCGCATGGACCCGGCAAAAACGCGAGCGGATTCCGCCGTAAATCCCCGCATTTGAAAATTCGCCCGGTTGGTGATCTCGATCCGGCCCGAGCCATACATCTCCGCGGCATCCGCCAGTGCCCGCAATTGCGCCGCGCTGATGCCGGCCACGCGCGGCTTGACCCGAACCAGAAAACCGTCGCCCGCCGCCATGGGCTCGAACAGGCTGGGGCACCAGCCTTTGATGGTGGCGCCGCTCATGGTTCCGCCAGCCGCGCCGCCACGCTGTTGCGGCGGTTGCGCCACAGCCCGCCTTCCAGCGCCCGGGCGAAGCGCTGGCGCATCGCCTCATGCGCCGCCGGATTGGCGCGGTGGAGGAACGAATCGACCTCCTGGTTCCCCAGCGTCGCGTCGAACAGCAGGTCGAACTGCGCGTCGAACCGTTCGGGCATCGTGGCGGCGAAGGCGTACAACCCGTCCAGCGCCCGGCTGATTTCAGCCGCGCCCCGGTAATCATGCCGCATCATGCCGGCGATCCAGGCCGGATTGGCCGCCCGGCCGCGCACCACGCGCGCGATTTCTTCCGCCAGCAGACGCACGCGCGGCGCGTCCGGGCGCGAACTGTCCACATGGTACAAAGCAGGCGCCGCACCCAAAGATGCAGCCGCCGCGGCGAAGCCGCCCTCGAAGGCGGCGAAATCCAGCCCGTCCAGCACATCGATCTCGGCATGGTCCTGCTGGTGGATGAACCCATCGGCGCCGGCCACCCGCGCGGCGAAATTCTGCGCATCACGCCCCCCATCGAGTCCCTGGCCATAGGCATAGGCGCCGGCGGCGAGATAGGTTTCGCCCAAGGCCGTTTTGTCAGCCAAAAACTCAGCCAGGCCGGTGCCGTAAGCCCCCGGTGCCGGACCAAAAATCCGCGTCGTCGCGGCGCGCCATGCAGCACCCTCCAAGCCGCGCGCGGCGCCGGCCAGGCTGTTGAAGTCCGCCGGCTCATCGCGCGCGGCAATGCTCTGCACCGCCATGTCGAACATCAGCAATTGCGTTTCGAACGCATCGCGGAACAGGCCGGAGATGCGCAACGTCACGTCCACCCGCGGCCGGTCCAGCACCGCCAAAGGCAGGATTTCCACGCCGTTGATGCGGTTGGACTCGTCATCCCACACGGGCGCCGCGCCCATCAAAATGAAAGCAAGCGCCAGATCCTCGCCGCCGGTGCGCAAGGCGGCACTCCCCCACAAATCGATCACCAGGCGGCGCGGCCAGTCGCCCTGCTCCTGCAAATGGCGGCGCAAAATCGCCTCGGCGGTCTTGCCCGCCAGCGCCATTGCCGCACGGGTCGGCACGGCGCGCGGGTCGAGGCTATAGAGATTGCGGCCGGTGGGCAGCACATCCGCCCGGCCCCGGCTGGGCGCGCCCGCCGGGCCGGGTGCGACGAACCTCCCCTCGAGGGCGGCGAGCAAGCCCGCGCCCTCGGCTTCGGCCGAAGCGTCGAGCGCGGCTTCCAGCCGCGCGGGATCGGCCTGGGGCGCCGCCGCCCGGAGCGAGGCGAGCAGCGCCGCCCGCCGCTCCGGCGCCGGGGGACGTCCGAACACATGCAGCCCGTCGCGGATCTGCAGTTCCTTCACGTCGCACAAATACGCATCCAGCCGCGCCAGCTGGTCATCCGCCGGCATTTCGCGCTTACAGCCGCTTTCCTCGAGCAGCCCCGCCGCCGCGGCCTGGGTCAGAATCTCGTCGCGCAGCATTTCCGTGCGGCGGCGGTCCAACCCGTCCGCCGCCGCGTAATCGTCGATCAACCGTTCCAGCGACGAAGCCGCGCCATGGGCGCCGGCAACTTTAAGCGGCGGCGTGAGATGGCCGAGCACCACCGCGCCCAGCCGCCGCCGCGCCACCGCGGCCTCGCCGGGATTGTTGACGATGAACGGGTAGATCACCGGCAGACCGCGGCAAAGCGCCGTGGGGAAACAGGTTTCATGGTCCGGCGCCAACGCCTTGCCCGGCAGCCATTCCAGCGTGCCGTGCGCGCCCAGATGCACCATCGCGTGAATGCGCTCTTGAAGCCGCAGCCACAGATAAAACGCGACATAAGCGTGGCGCGGCGGCAGGTCCGGGTCGTGATAGGAGGCTTTTCTGTCGCGCGCCGCCCCGCGGTCCGGCTGCACCGCGACGATGAGATTGCCTGCCCGCAGATGCGGCAGCACGAACCAGAAGTCGCGAACCGAATCATCCTCTTCCGGCGCGCCCCAGGCGGCGTGGATTTCAGCCTGCATGGAAGGCGCCAGCCCGGCGAACAGGGATTTGTATTCCGCCACGGACAGAAAGGGCGCGGGGGCCAGATTGCGGAGCCGCGCCGAAACCCCGCCGGCCGGCACACTGTAACCTGCCGCGTGCAACAGCCCGGCGATCGACCCCAGGCTGGCGAAACTGTCGAGCCCCACCGCATGGCCGATCTGCCCCTGCGCGCCGGCCGCACCCGGATAATCCGACAGCACCAGGGCGATGCGCCGTGCCGCCGCCGGGCTCTCGGCGAGCCGGATCCAGCCTTCGGCGCGGTCCGCCACCAGAGCGATCTGCCCTGCGTCCGGCCGGTGGATCGTCTGCGCGAATTCCAGCGCCTCGATCGGCGCGCCGGGCATCTTGAAGGAAATGGCGGTTGTGGAGAGCCGCCCGTCGCATTCGGGCAGCACGATCTGCATCGCCATGTCCGCCGGCGACAGGCCACGTGTCGAATTGCGCCACGCTTCCTGCGTCGACCCCGCCAAAATCAATTGCAACACCGGGCAGCCGGCTGCGTCGAGCGGCGAACCGTGCTCGCCTCGGGCGGAAAATCCCGTCGCGTTCAGCACCACGCGCGGCTGCCATGCGCGCAGCCGCGCGGCGACGAAGGCGGCGGCGTCAGGCGATTTCAGACTGTCGACATAAAGCGCTTGGGCGCCGATCCCGCGTTTTGCCAGTTCCTCGGCCAGACTCTCGACCGGCGCGATGTCGCCCGAAAGCAGATGCGAGCGGTAGAACACGAGCGCGGCCAGCGGCGCATCCGCCGCGCCCGGCATTGGCAAATCATGCAGGCCAAACCGCGGCACCGGCACCGGCCCCTGTTCGGGTGGCGCGCCAAGCCCGGCCAGCGATGCGCCCAGGCGCAAGGCATTGGCAAGATTGGCCGGTCCGCCTTCGCGAAAATAACCGTCGAACCGCGCGGCAACATCGCCGCCCACCGTGCAGAAATCCTGCAGCCGCGAATCGCCTTGCCCATCCCCGGCGATCACCGCAAGCGCAATGCCCCGCGCTTGAGCCAAAGCGAGCAGCTCCTCGCAGCCATAGCGCCAGTAATCGAGGCCGCCGAGCAGCCGCACGATCACCGTCTTCGCGTGGGCCAGAACCTGTTCCGCATAAAGATCGACCGAGAGCGGATGGCGCAGCTGCGCCAGATTGGCCAGCCGCAATCCCGGCCGCGCATCGCCCAGATGACGCCAGGCCATGGCGGCCGCGCCGAGATCCGCATCGGAGAAAGACAGCAGCACGAGATCCGCCGGGCTGTGCCCCAGCTCCACGGCGGCCGCCGCTTCATCAAGGGTGCGCTGCTCGCGGAAGAGGATGTGCATGCTAGGTTAGAGCCAGACAGAAAAGGAAGTAGGCGCTTTTTGAAAAAAGCGCCGCAAAAACTTTTGTTTATGCCGGGCCATGGGCGTTGTCGGCGACATTGCCCATGACCCAGCATAACAAAGTTTTTTTGCTACTTTTTGTTCACAAAAAGTAGTGCTTCCTCTTTCTTTTCTCTCAGGCACGATTCGCCCCGGCAATGAGCGCTTCGATGCCGGCGCGGTCCATGCCGGTGCGGCCGATCACCACGAGATGCCCTTCCCGCGCCTCGCCTGGCGCCCAGGGGCGGGTGAAATCCTGCCGGAAGCGCGTGCCAACGCCCTGGATTTCCAGCCGCAACGGCTTGTCCTGAACGGCGAGGAAGCCTTTGATCCGCAGCACGTCATGGGCGGCGGCCGCCGCTTCGAGGCGGGCCTGGAATGCCGCCGGGGCGGAGATTTCCGCGACCGGCACGATGAAACTGTCGAAATCGTCATGCTCGTGCGCGCCATCTTCGGCATCGTGATGCGAAGGGCGCGCCGCCAGATCGTCTTCCGCTGCCGCTGCCAGGCCGAGCAGGACATCCAGGCTGAGTTTTCCGTTCGTCGCCGCCACCTGCTTGACCGCGCGCGGCAGGGTTTCGTCGATCATCTGTTTCACCTGCGCCAGCTCGTCCGCGCTGAGCAGATCGGACTTGTTCACCACCACGAGATCGGCGGCCCTGATCTGGTCTTCGTAGACTTCCGCCAGCGGGTTGTCATGGTCGAGCGAAGGGTCCGCCGCCCGCTGGCGCGCCACCTCCTCCGGATCGTCGGCGAAGCGTCCGGCCGCCACCGCCGGCCCGTCCACCACGGCAATCACCCCGTCCACGGTCAGGCGCGAGCGGATGCTCGGCCAATTGAACGCCTTGATCAGCGGCTTGGGCAGCGCCAGGCCGGAGGTTTCGATGATGATATAGTCCGGCGGGTTCGGCCGCCCCAGCAGCGCCTCGATGGTCGGCACGAAATCATCCGCGACCGTGCAGCACAGACAGCCATTGGCGAGTTCGATGATGTTCGTCTCATCGCAGCCCTCAAACCCGCATGTCTGCAAGACCTCGCCATCGACGCCGCGGGAACCGAACTCGTTCACGATCACCGCGAACCGCCGACCGCCGGCCGTCTCCAGAATATGGCGCACCAACGTGGTTTTCCCCGCGCCGAGAAAGCCGGTGATGATGGTGGTGGGGATTTTCGCGGCGTGGAGGTTCATTGTCTCTCTTTCGGGTGTTGGGCCGCCACATCCAGCCCATAGGCAGGGAAACGGCTGAGGATGGAATGGCTAAGCGAGGGCGCGCGGCGCGAGGGCATCACGGACCCGGTCGGCGAGGCGTCGTAACGGCGCGCGTAATCGAGAATGTCCGCGGCGTGAAGCGGCTGCAGATACCCGAGCAGATAACCAAACAGCTTGCCCGGCTTGAAGATCGCCGCCGTGCAGCCACGCTCGCACGCGGCCAGGCAGGCGACAGGGCGCAATTCCAGCTCATCCGCGGTGCCGGCCAGGCCTTCCGCCAAGGCCTCATAAAGGCGTTGCCCCAAAGGCTCCGCTTCACCGCCGGATTTGCAGGTGACACAGACATGCAGCGTGGTGGACAAGGATTTCGACACGGCTTCCCCAATGGCACGCATGAATGCGTATGGCCGGGGCGCGGACCTGTCACGAGACATGCCGGGCAACAAACCCGGCACGCGGAACTTAACCGGGCGCCCCGCCTGGCCAGCCTTGGCAAATGCGATGGCAGGTCTCCTGGCTCGCGGATCAGACGCTCCCGTCAGCCTTCCCGGAACGGGTCCAGTGGCCGAGAGACGGGGGCTTTCCGCTTACAGTTGCGGGGGCAGCTTCGGCATGAGGCCCAAAAGCCCGAACCGAATTCCCTATTCACCTTCACGAAGAAGGACCATCGCGGCGGAAACTAGTCGACGGCTCGGCTTAGTGTCAACGAAGCCGAGCCGTCGGAAGAAAGAAGCCGCTTTTTGAAAAAAGCGGCGTAAAAACTTTTTTTGAAACTGGGCCGGAGACAGCGAAAGCAGCACGGGCCCGGTTTGAAGAAGTTTCCCTTTTTTACTTCACCGAATTTGCCTCCTGGACGACCGGATAGCCGCGCCAGACGAATTCCAGGGCTTCGGGCAGGGTCTGGGCGACGGTCGCCTTGTCGACATGAGTCGCGTTGCGGGAGAAGACGAACTGATACTGATAGCCCTTGGCGGCCAGGACGCGGGCCATGTCTTCGTTGGCGAGCGTCCAGTCATGCATGCCGTCGGGCATGGTCGCGAGCGGATAAAAAAGGTCGCGGTCGCCGGTCTCGAACCAGTAGCGGATGGGTTTGGTCGGGCTGTTGGGAATGAGCGGCACGCCCACCGCGGCGTTGGTTGCCGTGACTTTGAGTCCGTCGACGGCGCGCGGGGCAACAGCCGGGCCGGCCCAGGCATCGTGATATTCCCAGGCGCCGCCGGGCAGCGCCGGATTATGCGGCCATTGCTGATTCACCATGGTCGGCGAATAAGCGAGCACGCGGTGATATAGCTCAGGGTGGAACCAGGCCATGGTGAAGGCGGCGGCGCCGCTTGAGCTGATGCCGAGCGTGGCGCGCCCGTCCGGGTCCTTGGTGAGATTCACATGCGTTTGCTGCTCCACGAAGGGAAGAACCTCGGTTTCCACCCATTCGGCGTAGGTGCCGGAGACGGTATCATACTCCAGGCCGCGTTCGCTGCCCTGGGCATCCTGGCCCCCCGCGCCGATGCTGACGACGACCATAGCCGGCAGCCGATGCTCGTAGATGAGGTTGTCGAGCACGGTGAAGAGCTGCCGTTCGTTGAAGAAGCCATGCGGGCCGCCATCGCCGACGACCATCAAGGGCGCGTCCGTGCCCGGGACGTAACCGGCCGGAACATAGACATCGACCGGGCGCGTCCAGATGCCGGCATGGCTGGTCGGCACCAATATGTTTGAAGGATCGCCGGGCGCGGTGTGGCCCTGTTCGAGCGCGGCGTTAAGGCAGTCATTCGGATCGTCGCGGACAATGCCGGGCTTGTAGATGGTGCTGTCGGCCGAAGACATTGTGAGGGCGTAGATTGTGCCTTTTGGCACGCCGGGCCGTGCTCTGGTTTCCGGCGCGGGCCGATGCACCGGGCCGATGACGAAATTGCCGATCGCGCTCGGCGACGGAAGCTTGCCTGCAGCCAGCGCTGTCGCGTGAGGGTCGTTCGGGCTGAACGGATTGCGCGTGGGCGGTGCTGTTTTGAGATCGAGCCCCGTCGTGTCGATGTAAAACGGCGCCGATGGGTTGGTGCTGTTGGCGCCGGACGGCAGCGACGCGTTAGGCGCCGGACAGGCGCCTTGCGCCAGCGCTGTCGCGGGTATGGCGGCGCCCGACATGAGGGCCGCCACGAAGAGCGTATGAATCCGGTCCATGTTTCCTCCATTCTTAATTCTTATTGCGCGCTTGAATCTGCGCTTTGGCCGCGATGGTATGCGGGCAGGACAGCGTCAATTCAACTTGGAACATGGTTAGTTAAAGTGAAGAAAGAAGCCGCTTTTTGAAAAAAGCGGCGCAAAAACTTTTTTTTATGCTGGGGCATGGGCGTTGTCAGCGGCATTGCCCATAACCCAGCATCGTAAAAGTTTTTTGCGCCGCTTTTTTTCAAAAAAGCGGCTCCTTCCTTACTTACCTGCGCGGCCGCCAGCGCCGGAGCAGAAGCGCGTTGGAAACCACGCTGACGCTGGAGAACGCCATCGCCGCGCCGGCGAGGACCGGACTTAAATGGCCGGAAGCCGCCAGCGGGATGCCGATGACATTGTAGATGAACGCCCAGAACAGGCCCTGGCGGATTTTGTTGAAGGTGCGGCGGGAGATATCGAGCGCGTCGGCCACCAGGGCGGGGTCGCCGCGCATCAGCGTGACGCCGGCGGTATGCATGGCGACGTCGGAACCGGTCGCCATGGCGATGCCGAGATCCGCCGCGGCCAGGGCCGGCGCATCGTTGATGCCGTCGCCCACCATGGCAACGACGCCGCCGGCCCGGCGCAGCGCCGCGACGGCCTCGGCCTTGTCCTCGGGCAGGATCTCCGCCCGCACATCGTCGATGCCGAGCGCCGCGGCCGCCGCCTTGGCGCTGCCTGCGTTATCGCCGGTCAGCATCGCCACATGCAGCCCCTGCGCCCGCAGTGCCGCAACCGCCGCCCGAGCGGTGGGTTTGACCGCGTCGCCAAAGGCGATCAGGCCGAGGATACGCGCGGGTTCGGTGCCGATATCGGCAAGCCAGGAGACGGTCCGCCCTTCTGCCTGTAGCCGCGCGGCGGAAGCGGCGAGTGGCGCGGGGTCGAGGCCATGATCGTCCAGCATCCGCCGCGACCCCAGGACCAGGGAACGGCCCTCGATATTGGCCGCCATGCCGCGGCCCGGCAGGGCTTTCGCGTCCCGCGCAGGAGGGACCTGAACATTTTCGGCCTCCGCCCGGGTCCGCACCGCCTTGGCCAGCGGGTGTTCGCTGGCCTGCTGCAGGCCGGCGGCGAGGCGTAGAATTTCAGAGCTAGCGATGCCGTCCACGGCTTCGATGGCGACGATCGAGGGGTTGCCTGCGGTGAGCGTGCCGGTCTTGTCGAACATGACCGTGTCGATCCGGCGCGCCATCTCCAGCGTTTCCGCATCTTTGATCAGGATGCCGTGCCTTGCCGCCACCCCGGTTCCGGCCATCACCCCGGTGGGGGTGGCGAGCCCGAGCGCGCAGGGGCAGGCGATGACCAGCACCGCGACCGCCGCCAGCACCGCCGGCGCGCCATGGAAGCCGGCGAGCCACCAGCCAAGGAAGGTGAGTGCGGCGATGCCAAGCACGACGGGGACAAACACCGAAGCCACGCGATCCACCGTTTTCTGGATCGGCGCCTTCGCCGCCTGGGCATTTTCGACCAGCCGCACAACCCGGGCGAGGGTCGATTCCGCCCCGACCGCCCGTGTTTCGACGACCAGCACGCCCTCGCCGTTGATCGCCCCGCCGATCACCCGGTCGCCCAAAAATTTCGGCACCGGCAGGCTCTCACCCGTCAGCATCGAATCGTCCGTGGCGCTGCTGCCCTCGACGACGATTCCGTCGACCGGGATGCGTTCGCCCGGCCGAACCACGACCAGATCGCCGACGGCGACAGCGGCCACGGGAACTTCGCGTTCGGTGCCGTCGGCCTCGCGCCGGCGCGCCGTTTCGGGGCGCAGCGCCATCAAAGCGCGCAGAGCCGCGCCGGTCTGGCGCGTGGCCCGGGCTTCCAGCCATTTGCCGAACAGGACGAGCGTGATGACCATCGCCGAGGCGTCGAAATAAAGGTCCGGCATGCCGCCCACGACCCAGGCCCGGATCAGCAGATACAGGCTGAGGCCATAAGCAGCCGACGTGCCCAGCGCCACCAGCAATTCCATGTTGCCGGCGCCGGCGAGCACCGCCTTCCAGCCGGTGCGATAGAATCTGAACCCCAGCCAGAACTGAACCGGCGTGGCGAGGGCCAGCTGTACCCAGCCGGGCAGCATCGCGGGCGAACCGGCGAGACTCAGGACCATTCCGGCAAACAGCGGCAAGGTGAGCAAGGCAGCGATCCCGGCATGACGGAGCGCGCGCCGCGATTCCTCGGCCTGGCCCTCATCCGCTTGTTCCGCTGGCTTGATGCTCACGCCATAGCCCGCCTTGGTCACGGCCGCCGTGACCAGCTCCGTCTCGGGGGCGTCGGTCATGAAGGTCACGCGCGCCTGGCCGCTGGCGAGGTTGACCGCCACATCGGCCACGCCGGGCACCTTCCGGATCGCGCGCTCCACCCGGCCGACGCAGGAGGCGCAGGTCATGCCTTCGACGCCGAAATCCATGGTCGCGCCGTGGTGCAGCGCGGCGTCCTTGGCCTCTCGCCGCTCGACCAAACCAGTTTCGCTCATGCCGGTCTCCAATGTTCCGTAGGTCTTCGGCGCACAAGCTGCACCTTCCTACGGTTGGAATGTCAAATCGAAATTTTGTCCCGTAGGCCGCTTGACCTTCCCATTGTAGGAATCTCCATTTGTCGAGCATCGGTCCGATGGACGGAGACAAGCTCCGTCCGGACTCATGTGATGGAGATGCGTATGCTGGAGTTGAAAGTTGAGGGGATGACCTGCGGGCATTGCGTCAAAGCGGTCACGGAGGCGGTTCATTCCGTCGCCCCGCAATTGGTTGTTGCCGTCGACCGGCAGCAAGGACTGGTGAAGATCACCGGCGGTACGCCCATCCCCGCCGACGCCGTGATCAAGGCGATCGAGGAAGAAGGCTACAAGGTCAACTGACAGCCGGGGTCCGAGGCGCCGCCTTTGAAGGCACGACGGCCGCCTCCCTGCCAATCGACGCAAATGCAAGTAAGAAAGAAAGCAGGCGCTTTTTAAAAAAAGCGCCGCAAAAATTTTTTTATGCTGGGCCATGGGCGTTGGTGCCGACATCGCCCATGGCCCGGCATAAAAAAGTTTTTTTGCTACTTTTTGTTCACAAAAAGTAGCCTTCCTTTCTTAACCGCCCCGCGGCGCGAACTCGAAACCGATCTGGTTGCCCGCCGTCCAGCGCTTCGTCATTGGGCCGATCATTTCATCCTGGATCTGCAGGAAGGCCGTCTCGGGGGCATCAATCATCACCGCGGTCTCAATCCGCACGCCGGTTTCCGAGAGGTCCAGCACCAGGCAGTCAAAGACGGTCTTATGAAAGCCTCCGAAGAACAGTTTTCCACTTTTGATCGTCCGCGGACGCGGCCGGTTGCGGCGGTTTTCGGGGGGCTCGGACGAACTGGAGTCGCTCATGAATGGGTCGGATCTAAATGAATATGTTCAGAGCTTAATCGAAATCCGTGAGACATATAAGAGCGTGCCGCCATTTTTCCGGCAGCCCGGGCACGCGGGCGGCCCCGCGCCCTGTGAAAGCGCTTCACGCTAGGTTAGGAGGCCGCCATTCAGGTAAGGGAAACCTGACAGGCCGAAAGCCTCAGAGGGACTATGGATCCGGACCGGACTTTGTCAGCATCAGACCCGCCGTCGTTATCCGAGCTTCCGGCGCTGCTGGATGCCGGCCTACAGCACCACCGCGCCGGCCGCCTGGCCGAGGCCGAGCTTGCTTATCGCCAGGTTCTGGCCATGGATGCAGGCCATGCCGACGCCCTGCATCTGCTCGGGGCAATCGCTCATCAGGCCGGACAGCATGGCGTCGCCGTCGAAACCATCGGCAGGGCGATCGCGCTGAGGCCGGACATCGCCGCCTATCATGCCAATCTGGGCACCGCTTTGAAGGCGCTCGGACGCCTCGACGAAACGATTGCCGCCTACCATGAGGCGATCCGCTGCAAACCGGATTTCGCCGAGATCCACGCCAAACTCGGCAATGCCCTGAAGCAGGCAGGGCGCCCGGGCGAGGCCGTAACCGCTTACGACAACGCCATTCGCTACCAACCGGATTTTGCCGAAGCTTATACCGGCCTCGGCAATGCCCTGCAGACCCTCGGGCGCTTTAACGACGCCATCGCCGCCTACCACCAGGCCATTCGCCTCAAGCCAGGCGATGCGCATGCTTATTCCAACCTCGGCAACGCCCTCAAAGCGTCCGGGCGGCTGGGCGAGGCCATTGCCGCCTATAGCCAGGCCATCCGCGCCAAGCCCGATTTCGCCGAAGCCCAGTTCAACCTGGGCATCGCCTGCAGTCATCTGGGCCAGTTCGACAACGCCGTCGCCGCCTACCGTGAGGCCATCCGCCTCAAGCCGGATTTCGCCGAGGCCCACTCCAACCTCGGCAACGCCTTGACGAACTCAGGCCGCCTCGACGCCGCCGTGGTTGCCTACCGTGACGCCATAGACTGCAACCCGGATTTCGCCGCGGCTTATTCCAATCTCGGCAACGTGCTGAAGGATCTCGGACGCCTCGATGAGGCTGTCGCCGCCTATCACGACGCCATCCGCCTGCAGCCGGGTTTCGCTGAAGCCCATGCCAATCTCGGTCACGCCTTGCAGGATCTCGGACGCCTCGACGAGGCGATGGCCGTTTACCATCGGGCCCTCGGCATCAAGCCTGATCTCGCCGATGCCCATTCCGGCCTCGGCAACGCCCTGAAAAATGCGGGCCGCCTCGACGAGGCGCTCGCCGCTTACAAGACCGCGATCAACCAGCAGCCGAACCACGCCCAGGGGCATTTCAACCTGGGGATCGGGCTGCTGGTGGCCGGCGACCTCCCGAACGGGTGGACGGAATATGAGTGGCGCTGGCGAAAGCCCGAAAACGCGGCACGTCTGCGCCGCTTTTCCCAACCGCAATGGCAAGGCGAGGATTTAAGCGGGCGAACAATCCTGCTGCATGCCGAACAGGGGCTGGGCGACACCATCCAGTTCTGCCGCTATGCAACACTGGTCGCCGCAAGCGGCGCGCGAATCCTCGTGCAGGCGCCCCGCTCTCTGCTGAAAAGTCTCTCCGGCGTGAAAGGGGTGGACGGCGTGACCGCCCTTGATGACCCCTTCCCCGCGTTCGATGTCCATTGCCCACTGCTGAGCTTGCCGCGGATCTTCGCCACCAGCCTGGCCACGATTCCTGCCCCGTTTTCCTATATCCCAATCGATGAAACGAAACGCTTGCAGTGGCGGCAGCGTCTTGCACCCACGGCGGGGCGACGGGTCGGAATCGTCTGGGCGGGAAATCCACGCCATGGGAATGACCGCAACCGGTCTCTCCCCTTCGCGGCCCTGGCGCCATTGTGGAACATTCCCGGTATTCATTGGTACAGTCTTCAAGTGGGGGAACGGCGCGCCGATCTCGACGCCGCCCCGGCGGGCGCGATCGAGGATCTGTCACCGTCGCTCGGGGATTTCGCCGACACCGCCGCCGCCATGTCCCAGCTCGACCTCGTGCTCACCGTCGACACGGCGGCTGCGCATCTGGCGGGCGCCATCGGCCGCCCGACCTGGGTGATGCTGCCCTTCGCGCCCGATTGGCGCTGGTTGATGGAGCGCCGGGATAGCCCGTGGTATCGCTCGGTGAGATTATTCCGCCAGAACCAACGGGGCGCATGGGGCAGCGTCATCCGCGATGTCGAAGCTTCCTTGAGCGCGGAGCCGCCGCCAAGCCGTTAACAGCATGTTCACATGGCGCGCCGCGGCGGCGAAAACAGTCCACCTCTCTGTCATTTCTAAAAGCGCGGCTCACGGCGTTAAACGAGCGCGGAACTCTACCGCTTGGCGTAACAAACAATACGTTAAGCTGCACACTCGTTTTGCAAAACCATCTGAAATATCCGGCGTCATTATACCACCGGTAGAGTAGACGGCATTACCTGGCCTTGTTGCCGCGACATACAACCACAAATCGTATGAACGCAAATTTTATTTGCTTTACGCGGTCACGCCTCTAATTTCTGATTTGGCCTCGTCCCTGGTCCGGCCTCGTACGGCCCATGCGCGAAGCCTGCGGTTCAACTTCGTGACTCTCGACATCTTTTTATATGGCTGACGACACCATCTCGCGTATTCCTATATTAAACAACTTTCCATTTTCCTATATAGTGTGTCATGACCTCCTTTATATGAATTCGAAAATGAAATTCAGCGTCATCATTCCGAATTATAATTATGGACGTTTCGTTGGCCGCGCCATCGAGAGCGCGCTTGCCGTGGCCTGGCCCGACCTCGAGGTGATCGTCGTCGATGACGGATCCACGGACAATTCCCGCGACGTCATCGAACGTTACGGCAACAGGATCATCGCCATCTTTCAGCCCAACCGCACGCAGCGGGTCGCCTGCAACACCGGCTTTGCGCGCGCCACCGGCGATGCCGTCATCTTTCTTGACTCCGACGATATTTTAATGCCTGACATCGCCGCCGAGGTTGCCGCCATCTGGTCCGATCGGGTGAGCAAGGTGCAGGTCCAGATGATGCGCATCGACCGCGAGGGAAATCCCACCGGCGGCGTCTTCCCGATTTACGACCCGATGCCGACGCCGGCGCTGATCCGCTCCTGGGCGACTGAGACATCGGCCTATCCGACACCGCCAGGATCGGGCAATGTCTATTCACGAAAATTTCTCGAGAGGATTTTCCCGCTGGACGATTTCTGCGGGACCTTTTCCGATTCCGCCTGCCTTGCGGCCGCGCCGTTTCTGGGTGACGTCGTCACCATCTCCAAGCCGCTGGTGCAATACCGCGTGCATGGACAGAATGACAGCAACCTCCTGTCGAATTATGCACGCTTCGGACGCGAGGTTGCACGCGCCGACGCGCGATGGAAATTCGCGCGAAAGACCGCCGAGGCTGCGGGGATCGCGCTCAGCGAGAACAACATCTTCAAGAGTTTGCATTTGCTGCAACTGCGTGTGGCCTCCCTGCGGCTGGCACCGGCCACGCACCCGCTCGTCGACGATAGCCGCCAACGCGCCATGCGCGATGCGTGGCAGGCCGTCTGGTCGTTTCCGGCTATGCCGATGAAGCGGCGGCTCATCGTCGGCACCTGGGCCGCCCTGACCCTTGTGGTGCCGAAGCCGCTCGCCGTCCGCCTGATCTCGCTGCGGTTTGCGCAACGCTGAAGCGGCATGCGTCCGCGCCGCACTGGCGCATCAACTTTCGGTGAGACCGCCCGAGCACGGCACCCCCATGGATAAGCCGCCCCTCGTGGCGCTTCAGAAATTGCCCTGCCTTTTCCCTTGACTTTGGGTTAGGCACCGCATACCCGTCTCACATACAAATAAGAATAACGGGGGAATAAATGTCCAATAGCCCGCTTTTGGGAATTGGTTTGGCCACTTTCCTGGTTCTGTCGCACAATGCTTATGCAGCCGGCGGAACCATTGAAATCGGCATGCTGGCCGACACATCCGGTCCCGCCGCATTGAGCGGGAGTCACAAGGTCAATGGCGCCCAATTGGCTGTCGATCAAATCAATGCGCATGGCGGCATCCATGGACAGATGGTGAAATTAATCGTCGAAGACGATCGTGGACAAAACCAAGCCGGCGTCTCCGCCTATGAAAAATTGGCCGCAGACCCGAATGTCGTGGCGATCATCGACTCCGTCCGCAGCACGATTGTTCAAGCGACACTCCCTTACGCTCTGCGCGACCAGATCCCCACACTCATCGGCGGCACCGACCCGAAATTGACGCATGTCGGCAATCCCTGGGTCTTTCGCTTCCGTCCCAATGACACATATGCCTCGCAGGCGATGGCGTCTTACTCGACCGGGGTCATGGGCAGCAAGAAGGTCGCGATCCTCTATGATACGGATGCCTTCGGGTCCGCAGGTAACAATCTGCTGATCGCTGCGTTCAAAAAAGACGGCGTCCCGATCGTCAGCGACCAGGGCTATACCACGGCCGCGCAGGACTACACGTCATATCTCGAGACCATCAAAGGATCCGGCGCGGATACGCTGGAAACCTATATGACCAACGCCGAAGACGAAGCGCAGATGTTGAAGCAGCTGCGTCAACTTGGCTTGAACATCGCCATCATGGGCTCGCCGTCGATTGCCACCGCCGTCGACATCCAGCTTGCCGGAGATGCCGTGAACGGCACGTATGGCGTGTCGGATTTCGTCGCCTCGGGAACGCCGGTCTCGAAAGAATTTACGAGCGCCTACGAGGCCAAATATCATAGCGCGCCGGATCTGTTCGGCGCCTGGGTGTATGATGCCGTGAACGTCGTTTCCCAGGTGATCGCCGCTGACGGAACATCGCCCGGCGCCATTCAGAAAGGGCTTCACGCGGTACAGAATTACCCCGGCGTCGAGGGAACTTACAGCTTCGACCGGAACGGCGACGGGTTGCACGGGTACTGGGTGGTGCAGATGAAGAATAAAACCGCCGCGCCGATCAAGTTCGTCGATTTCAGTTCATCGTAGCTCCGATGGCTCGCGGCATACGGCGTTCTTGAACGCCGCATGCCGCCATAATTTCAGCCGTGCACCGCAGGAGAACGCGTTTGTTATCTGAAATCCTCCAGCTTGCCGTCACCGGCATCGCCGTCGGCAGCATTTACGGTCTCGTCGCCCTCGGCTTCAGCCTGATCTATTCGTCCGTCAATGTCGTGAATTTCGCACAGGGCGATTTTGCGATGATCGGCGCCTATTTCATGGTGAGCCTGCAATTGGGCGCCCGGCTGCCTTTATGGCTGGCCATCATTCTGAGCATTTTTCTCGCCGCCTGTTGCGGTGCCCTGTTTCAGTTACTGATCTACCAGCCTGTTCGCCGTCGCGCACGCAATTTCCTGCCGGTGATGATCGCGACGGTCGGCGCCTCCACCTTCATCGAGCAGCTGTTCCTGATCATTTACGGCCCGCTCCCTTATCAGCTGCCGAGCATTTTCCGCGCGCAATCCGTGCACGTCGCGGGCGTCTCGCTGTACCCGCAATATCTCGTCATCATCGTCGTCACCGCTGCCATGGTGGCACTGCTGCACTGGTTCCTCGAACACACCAAGCTCGGCAAGCAATTGCAGGCGACGGCGCAGGATCCCGACACCGCGCGCCTCATGGGCATCAGGGTCACACGGATGGCGGCCCTCACCTTTGCGATCAGCACCGGTCTCACGGGGCTTGCCGGCCTGCTGATCGCGCCTGTCTATCTGGTGACATCCACGATGGGCGCGACCATCGCGTTAAAAGCTTTCGCGGCCGCCATCGTCGGTGGTTTCGGCAGCATGAAAGGCGCGATCATCGGCGGCCTGGCCATCGGCTTGGTCGAAACCTTCGGCGCCACCTATATCTCCAGCGCCTACCATGATGCGTTTCCATTCGTCTTCCTGATCCTGTTTCTGATCTTCCGGCCGCTGGGCCTCTTTGGCGAAAAAGTCTCGCAAAAGGTCTGACTTCCGTCCACGAGATGACGGCTTTACGGCGTCGCCAGGACGCCATGATTTTGATGCTCGCCGGGGAATTCCGCATGATCGTAAAAATTCTAAAATTTCTGCCGTTCCCGATCATTCTTGCGCTCATCCCGCTGTTTCTTCCGGAGGGCCGTACCGGCGCCTATTACCAGACGCTGCTGATCCTCACGGTATCATATGCCACCGCCGCGCTCGGCCTGACCGTTCTTCTCGGCTATTCCGGCCAGATCTCCCTGGCCCAGGCCGCGTTTTTCGGAATCGGCGCCTATGTATTTTCCGTTCTCGCCGTGACGTACAATGTTCCCTATTGGCTGAGCCTCCTGGCCGCACTCGCGGTGACATCGGCGTTCGGCTTCATCCTCGGCGCCATCTCATTGAGGCTGGCCAGTCATTATCTCGCGCTGGTCACGATCGGCTTTCAGATCATCACGCAAGTCGTCCTGAACAACTGGCGCGGCTTTTCCGGCGGCGCTGACGGCATTTCCAACATCCCCCGCCCCACGCTGCTTGGCCTCGGCATATCGACGGACCTTGGTTTCTACTGGTTCTCGCTCATCGTCTTTTGCGGTGCCGCCTACATCGTTTATCGGCTGCGCCAATCGCGGCTGGGCTGGGCCCTGCTCGCGCTCCGGGAAGATGAAATCGCCGCCGCGTCGAACGGCATCAGCGTCTTCTGGACCAAGGTTCTGGCCTTCGCCGTCTCCGCCGCTTTGGGGGGGCTGGGCGGCGTCCTGTACGCATCGGGCTCTCTATATATCAGCCCGGACGTGTTCAACTTCTATCAATCCGTCTCGTTCTTCGCCATGGCGCTGGTCGGCGGCCGCGAATCGATCGTCGGCACCAGCCTGGGCGCCGCGCTCATCACCTTCCTCCCGGAAGTCCTGAGATTCCTGCACGCTTATACGATTGCAATCTATGGATTTCTGATCGTCGTCGTCGTGCTGTTTCTCCCCGACGGGCTGTACGGCCTGTTGCTGCGCGGCACCGCCGCGCTCAGCCGGAAATTCCTGACGGTGGCGCGCCCACAGCCGGCACGGCCCGCACCACTCCCCACCACATCGGCGCCGACCGCCCGCCCCTGCGCCACCACCGAACCGCTCCTCGAAATCAAATCCCTCAGCAAACATTTCGGCGGGATCAAGGCAGTACAGAATCTCGACCTCACGATCTGCAAAGGCGATGTCGCCGTGCTCATCGGGCCTAACGGTTCGGGCAAGACCACCGTCCTGAATGTGCTGAGCGGAATCTACAACACGACTTCAGGCTCGATCATGTATCGCGGGCAGGAGATCGGCAACACGCCTCCCAACCGCGTCAATCGCCTCGGCATCTGCCGGACCTTCCAGAACATCCGCCTCTTCCCCGAACTCACGGCGCTGGAGAATGTCGCGGTCGGCTATTATTCGAAGGGCACGGTCGGGCTCATCGGCACCCTGCTCTCGCGCCCTTTGGGCTATCGGGAGGAAGCGGCCGCCCGCGTTAAGGCACGGGAGGTCCTGCAATTTCTCGGCTTCGACCGGCTCGACATCAAGGCCAAAAATCTCCCTTATGGGCAGCAACGCATCGTCGAGATCGCCCGCGCCATCGTCTCCTCGCCGGAGCTCTTGCTGCTCGACGAACCCGCGGCCGGCATGAATCACGAAGAGACCGCAGCACTTTCGCAAATCCTGTATCGCATCCACGCCTTGGGCCTGACGATGTTGCTGATCGAGCATGACATGTCGTTCGTCGCCAGCGTCGCAACCCGCGCCTATGTGATGGATTTCGGCCAGAAAATCAGCGAAGGATCGGTCGCGCATGTGCTGCAGGATCCCGCCGTGGTGAAGGCCTATCTCGGGGATGACATCGCCTATGCTTAAAGTCCATAACATCCAAGCGAATTACGGCGCCGTATGCGCTTTGCACGATATCAGCCTGGACGTGATGCCGGGCGAGATCATCGTCCTGCTCGGGATGAACGGCGCTGGAAAATCGACAACGCTGAAAGCGATTTCCGGCCTCATCCATCCCGCGCGCGGCAGCATCATTTTTCAGGACAAGCCGATCGACCGCATGAGCCCGGAGCAGGTGGTACGCATGGGCATCGCGCATGTGCCCGAGGGGCGGCATGTGTTTCCCGGGCTGACGGTCCGCGAAAACCTGATCATGGGCACCTCCAACCGCCGTGTCTCGCACCGCGAAACGGAGCAGGATATCGAGCGCATCCTCCACATCTTCCCCGACCTGAAGCGCCTTTACACGCAAATGGGCTGGTCGTTGAGCGGCGGCCAGCAACAGATGCTCGCGATCGGGCGCGGCCTGATGGCCCGCCCGCAATTGCTGATGCTCGACGAACCGTCGCTCGGCCTCGCGCCGGTCGTCGTCAAACAAATGTTCCGCACCATTGAGGAACTCAACCGCGAAGGCATGACGATCCTGCTGGTCGAGCAGAATGTGAATCTCAGCCTGCGCATCGCCCATCGCGCGTATTTGCTTGAAACCGGTCGGATCATTCGCACGGATCGCAGCGCGAATCTGTTGCAGGACAATTCATTTAAAAGCGCTTTGTTGGGGGCGGGCCATGGCGTAGCGTGAAGTGAAGTAAGCAGCCGCTTTTTGAAAAAAGCGGCGCAAAAACTTTTGTTATGCTGGGCCATGGGCTGTGTCAGCGATAATGCCCGTAGCCCAGAGTAAATAAAGTTTTTTTGCTACTTTTTGTTCACAAAAAGTAGTCCTTCCTTTTGCTTTCCTTACGAGGGAACTAAAAAATGGCACAGACAATCTTCGACCTCTCCGGCCGCACCGCTCTCGTCACGGGTTCGTCACGTGGGCTGGGGCAAGCGATCGCGGCGGGCCTGGCGGCGGCCGGCGCTTCCATCGTGCTGAACGGCACCGATGCCGCCCGGCTCAGCGCCGCGGCGTCGTCGATGCGGGAGGCCGGATATTCCGTGCAGGAGCTGAGCTTCGACGTGACCGACGAAGCCGCGATCATTGCCGCGTTCGCCCGGTTGGATGAAGCCGGCACCAGCATCGATATTCTTGTCAACAATGCCGGAATCCAGCTGCGCAAGCCGATGGTCGAGCTGGCAACGGCGGAGTGGCAGCGCGTCATCGACACGAACCTGACCAGCGCCTTCGTTATCGGGCGCGAAGCGGCGAAGCGGATGATCCCGCGCGGGCATGGCAAGATCATCAATATCGGCTCGCTCATGAGCGGGCTGGCGCGGGCCACGGTCGCGCCCTATGCGGCGGCCAAAGGCGGCGTCAAGCTGCTCACCCAGGCCATGGCCGCCGAATGGGCCCCGCACGGGCTCCAGGCCAACGCGATCGGCCCGGGCTTCATGCTGACCGACATGACCTCTGTGTTGGCCGGAGATCACAATTTCGCCTCCTGGCTGCACGCGCGCACCCCGGCGCAACGCTGGGGACGGCCGGAAGACCTGATCGGTGCGGCCATATTTCTCGCCTCGGCCGCGTCGGATTACGTGAACGGCCAGATCATTTACGTCGATGGCGGCATCACCGCCGTGCTCTGAATGACCCAACGGGAGATCGAATTGAACAACACGGCACGCCCGGAACGCAAAATCATCATCACATGCGCGATCACCGGCGCGATCCACACGCCGAGCATGTCGCCTTATCTTCCGGTCACGCCGGAGCAGATCGCCGCATCGGCGGTGGAGGCTGCACAAGCCGGCGCGTCGATCCTGCATCTGCACGCGCGTGACCCGCAAACGGGCAAGCCGGACCAGTCGCCGCAAGCTTTTGCGCCGATTCTTTCGTGGATCAAAGCGCGCTGCAATGCCGTGGTGAACATTACCACAGGCGGCGCGCCCTATATGACGGTCCAGGAGCGGGTGCGGCCGGCCGCCTTGTTCAAGCCTGAGATCGCGTCCTTGAACATGGGATCGATGAATTTCGGCCTCTTCCCCATGCTCGAGCGCGGCACGGAATTCCAGCACGCCTGGGAGGCGGAAGTGCTCGAAGCCTCGCGCGACCTGATTTTCCGCAACACCTTCCAGGACATCGAATATGTCCTCAAGGCGCTCGGCGAATCCGGCACGCGCTTCGAGTTCGAATGCTACGATGTCGGCCATCTCTACAATCTGCACCATGTCTATCGCCGCGGCCTGGTGAAGCCGCCTTTGTTCATCCAGACCGTGTTCGGCATTCTCGGCGGCATCGGCACGCATCCTGAAGACGTGCTGCATATGAAACGCACGGCCGACCGTTTGTTCGGAGCCGATTATCGCTGGTCCGTGCTCGGCGCCGGCCGCCACCAGATGCCGATTGCGGCACAGGCAGCGGCGATGGGCGGCAATGTTCGCGTGGGGCTCGAGGATTCCCTGTGGCTTGGCGCCGGCCGGCTGGCGGAAACCAACGCAGCGCAGGTGCGCCAGGTGCGCCAAATCATCGAGGGGCTGGGGCTCGCTGTTGCGACACCGGAGGAAGCGCGGGGCATGCTGGCGCTCAAAGGCAAGGAAGCGGCCGCTTTTTGAAAAAAGCGGCACCAAAAACTTTTGTTATGCTGGGCCCGGGGCGTTGGAACCGCATGGGCCCAAACTAACAAAAAACTACTTTTTGTTCACAAAAAGTAGCGCTTCCGTCCTTTTGGTTAATAATATTGTACTGAACAAAGAGGAAACCACCATGAAAATCGCCATCATCGGCACCGGCCTGGTCGGCTCCGCCTGGGCCATCGTTTTTGCCCGCGCCGGCTGCGCTGTTTCGCTTTTCGACAGCGTGCCCGGTGCCGCGGACAAGGCCGTTGCGATGATCGCCGAACGGCTGCGTGATCTCGAGCATAACGGCCTCATCGACCAGAGCGCCACGGTCCTGGCGCGTATCGGCCAGGCTTCGTCGCTTGCCGAGGCGGTCGAAGGCGCCGCTTATGTCCAGGAAAGCGTTTTTGAAACCGTGGCCGACAAGCGCGCAATTTTTTCCGCGCTCGATAACGTAGTCGGCCCCGACACCGTCATCGGCAGTTCCTCCTCGGGCATACCGGCCTCTGCCTTCACGGACCATGTCGCGTGCCGGGCGCGTTGCCTGGTCGCCCATCCCGCCAATCCGCCTTATCTCATCCCCGTGGTGGAGCTGGTCCCCGCGCCATGGACGTCACCCGATACGATGGCGCGCGTGCGCGCCTTGATGTCCGAAGTGGGCCAGGAGCCGATTGCGCTCACGCGCGAAATCCAGGGGTTCGTGATCAACCGCCTGCAAGGGGCGCTCTTATCCGAAGCCTGGCAGCTTGTCGCGGACGGCATTGCCTCGGTTGAGGATATCGACCGCACGGTTTCCGCGGGGCTTGGCTTGCGGTGGAGTTTCATGGGCCCGTTCGAGACGATCGACCTGAACGCGCCGGGCGGCGTGGCCGACTACGCGCGGCGCTTCGGCCCGCTGTACAAAGACATCCACGACTCCCGGCGCGAAGTTCGCGATTGGGATGATGCGTTGATCGCGGAGGTCGAACGGCAACGCCGGGAAGCACTCACCCAAGCGTCTCTCGCCACGCGCTCCGCATGGCGGGATCGCCGCCTGATGAATCTGGCCCGGCACAAACGCGCCATGGCGGATCGGGATCAAACGGAAGACAGCTAAGATTGGAAGGCTACGTGGCGCAAATATCCAGGAACCGCTGAAAACCGTTCTCGACATGGGCCCGCAGCGCGGCGCCGGCGCGCTCGGGGTCCTGGCTTCGCAGGGCTTCGACAATCTTGCGGTGTTCCAGGCGGGACGGCGTATTGCCATCGGGGGCGGCAAAACTCTGGCGCCGGAGCAGATGCATGCGGTCAATAACGCGCCGGTAGAATTCCAGCAAAACCGTGTTGCCCGTCATCTCGACGATGCGATCGTGAAACGCGATGTTCAGGGTGAAATACGGACCGACGGCTTTGGCGGCATCCTCCAGCCGGTCCAGCCAGGCGAAAAGTTCGTCCACCTGACCGCGGGTGATACGTGTCGCCAGGCATTTTCCGGTCATCTCGTCGAGCGTTGCGCGTAAATCATATAATTCCCGCGCCTCTTCGGCGGAGATTTCGCGCACGAAGGCGCCGCGGTTTTTCTCCAGTTTGACCAACCCCGCCTCTTCAAGGGCGCGGAACGCCTCGCGGATCGGCGCCCGGCTGACGCGCAGGATCTGCGAAAGGCTCAACTCGTTGAGTCGGGCGCCGGCGAGCAGGTCGCCGTTTTTGATCATCCGCAAAATTTCCTGCTGCACCAGGTCGGCGACCGTCTTGGTCTGCAAAAAGTCGAGATTGTCGAGCGCTGACGTCATGGGCCTGACCTTTACAGCGCAACTCTACCGGGGTCACGCCTGTTTTTTGCATCTTGTCCTATTGTCGACAATCTGACAACACTACCCAAAACAGCCGATTTGGAGAGAAAATGTCCCGTAGCCCGACACAGGCCCGTTAATTATGTTGTCGAAGCCCGGCCGGAGGCCTTGCCCGACGCCGTCCGCAAGGAAGCAAAGCGCACATTTCTGAACTGGGTCGGGTGCGCCGTTGGCGGCTCCCATCATGAGACCCTGGATATCGCGATTGCCGCGCTCAGCCCGTTTGCCGGCGCCGGCACGTCCAGCATCCTGGGCCGCGCCGAGCGGACGGACCCGCTGCACGCCGCCTTGTTCAACGGCATCAGCTCGCACGTGTTCGATTTTGACGACACGCATCTGCGCACGGTGATCCACCCCGCCGGCCCGGTGGCAAGCGCCTTGCTGGCTTACGCCGAATATCGGCCCGTCACCGGCCCTGATTTCATCAATGCGCTCGTCCTCGGCGTCGAGGTTGAGTGCCGCATCGGCAAAGCGGTGTTCCCGGCACATTACGATGTCGGCTGGCATATCACCGGAACCACGGGGGTTTTCGGCGCAGCGGCTGCGGTCGGCAAATTGCTGGGGCTGGATGCGCAACGCATGGCCTGGGCGTTCGGGCTTGCCGCGACACAGCCGGTCGGGCTGCGCGACATGTTCGGCACCATGACGAAGAGTTTCCACCCCGGCCGCGCCGCGCAAAACGGCTTTACCGCCGCGTTATTGGCGCAAAAAGGCTATACCAGCTCGGAGCAGGGGATCGAGGCCAAGCGCGGCTGGGCCAATGTTCTGAGCACCAGCCGCAACTATGATGAGATCACGGAAAATCTCGGCAAAAGCTACGAAATTTCCGTCAATAGCTACAAGCCGTTCGCCTGCGGCATCGTCATTCACCCGACCATCGACGGCTGCATCCAGTTGCGCAATGCCGAACATCTCGATCCCACCTTGATCCGCTCGGTCGATCTGCGCGTTCATCACCTCGTGCTCGAGCTCACCGGCAAGACCGCGCCGAAAACCGGCCTCGAGGGCAAATTCAGCGTGTATCACGCTGCGGCGATGGCGTTCATCGACGGCACAGGCGGCGAGAAACAATTTTCCAACGAGGCGGTCGTGAATCCGAATGTCATCGCGCTGCGCGAGCGCATCAAGGCGACGGTCGACCCCGCAATCGCCCCGGATGAAGTGCGTATCACAGTGACCTTGATGGACGGAACCGTGATCGAACACCACGTGCCGCACGCCATCGGCAGCATCGCGCGGCCGATGACCGATGCCGACCTGGAGAGGAAATTCCAAGACCTCGCAGACGATATCCTCGGTCCGCAGCGCGTCAAGGAACTCCTCGCCCAGTGCTGGGACCTGGAACGGTTCAACGATGTCGGAAAGCTTTCCGCGGCCGCTCGGCTGTAGCCATACCGGAAAAACAATCGACAGGAGAACATCCGTATAATCAGTCCCATACGCCGGAAGACGGCGTTCTTGGTGTGCGGCGCACACCAAAACACTGCCTGACTACGCCGGAGCCCGACGCGGCTTGGTAATTCTGAAGGCACTGCGCAATCCGCCTTGATGTCGAAGACTTAAATAAAAAAATTGGGGAACGCATGAAAATCCATAAAGTACAAAGTCCCGACCAGGACTACACTGTTTTCGCGCGCATCGATCGCCTGCCCGCTTCTTCGCGCTATCTGATGGGCTTGATCGCACGGATTGCGGCAGGCGGATGGTTTGAGTTTTTTGAATTGTTCATGCCGGGCTTCATCTCGCTCGGCCTGGTGCGCGCGGGCATTTTTACACTCACAAATAAAGGCTTGCTGGACACGCACAGTTTCGCGAGCTTCCTCGCGTCATTTTTCCTGGGCATGTTCCTGAGCACCTGCCTGTTCGGCTTCATCTCCGACAGCTTCGGCCGCCGTTCGATCTTCATCTGGTCCATGGTGGTGTATTCGGCCGCGCAATTCATGGTGGGGGTACTCAGTAACCCGGCCTTGATCGACCTGGCGCGGCTCATTGCGGGCTTTGCGGTCGGCATGCAGCTCATCAATAACGACAGCTATATTTCCGAACTGACCCCGCGCGCCTCGCGCGGGCGCTATATGACAACATCTTTCATTTTTGTACTCTCGGCGATTCCCGGTGCGGCCCTGCTCGCCGCCCTGCTGGTGCCGCACGATCCGTTTGGAATCGCCGGCTGGCGTTATGTCGTTCTCTTCGGCTCTGCCAGCGGCCTGATCATCTGGTTCTTACAGCGCGGCCTTCCGGAATCGCCGCGTTGGCTGGAAGCGCATGGCCGTCTCGCCGAGGCCGACGCGGTCGTCACCGAAATTGAAAACCATGTCGTGCGCGAACGCGGTGCGCCCCTTCCCCCTCCGGATCGCAAAAATGCGCCGGAAGCGGTGCATGACTCCGCACGATGGCAGGAAATGTTCGGCGCCTTCTACCTTCCCCGCACGCTCATCATCTCGGTCTTCCAGTTCGCCCAGACTATCGCCGTGTTCGGCTTCACCGCCTTCGTTCCAGTTCTGTTGATGAAGCACGGCATCAGCGTCGTGCATTCTCTCAACTACACTTTGATGATCGTCCTTCTTGCCCCCGTGGGGGCGACTTGCGGCGCCTATTTCTCGGAACGGATCGAACGCAAATGGCAGCTGGTTTTCACCGCCTGCCTGATCAGCGGTGCCGGCGCGGTCTTTGCACTCGGCACCAGCGTGCCGGTCATCGTCTGCGCCGGCGGCCTGATCGCGCTGGGAAACAATTGGATGATCAGCGTTTTTCATCCCTACGCCGCGGAATTGTTCCCAACCCGTATCCGGGCACGCGCCCTGGGCTTCACTTTCTCGTGGAGCCGCGTCAGTTCGATTTTTGTCGGCTACTGGGTCGGCGACCTTTTGGCGGCCTATGGCGCGAAAGCCGTGTTCATCATGATTGGTGCCGCAATGCTCTCGATTATCGTCGGCATCGGCGTCTTTGGCCCGAAGACCAACGGGCAAGCCCTCGAAACTCTCTCACCTTAAGGAACGTGAAATTGCAGAACGACACGCTGAAAATCGGCATTCTTGAAGGCGATGACATCGGCCACGAGGTAGTGCCGGAGACCATCAAGGTGATGCGCCGGGCCGCCGAAATCACCGGCCTGTCGGTCGCCTGGGAGCCGGTGCCGATCGGCAAACGGGCGCTCGATACGCTCGGCTTCACCTTGCCTCCCGACACGCTGGAGCGGCTCGAAGCCCTCGACGGATGGGTGCTCGGCCCGATCGGCCACCAAGCTTACCCGAAGGTCAAGGAGACGGTGAACCCGCACCCGATTCTGCGCAAGCATTTCGATTTGTTCGCCAATATTCGCCCGGTGCGCTCTTACCCCGGCATCCCGTCGGTGCATCAGAATGTCGACCTCGTGATCGTGCGCGAGAATAACGAAGGCTTTCAACCCGACCGCAACGTCGTCGCCGGCTCCGGCGAGTTCCGGCCAACCAATGACGTGACGATTTCGGTGCGTGTGATCACGCGCAATGGCTCCTCGAAGGTTGCGCGCGAGGCGTTCGAGCTGGCGCGCTCTCGCAAAAAGCAACTGACCGTGGTGCATAAAGACACCGTTTTCAAGCTCGGCTGCGGCATGTTCGTCGAAGAATGCAAGCGTATTGCCCAGGAATATCCCGATGTGCAGATGCAGGAGGCCATCGTCGACACGTTTGCGATGCGCCTGGTGATGACGCCGCAGAAATACGACGTCGTGGTCACCACCAACATGTTCGGCGACATCCTCACCGACGAAGCCGCCGGCCTGGTCGGCGGCCTCGGCCTGGCCCCCGGCCTGTGCGCCGGCCCGCGCCACGCGATGGCGCAGGCCACGCACGGCTCGGCCCCCGACATCGCCGGCAAGAACATCGCCAACCCCTACGCGATGATCATGTCCGGCCAGATGCTGCTCGACTGGCTCGGCCGCAAGCACAATTCAGCACAAGCATTGCAGGCCGCCGCGCTGATCGAAAATTCGGTCGACACCGTGATGCAAGAGAGGAAATTCCTCACCGGCGATCTCGGCGGCACCGCGAAGACCTCGGAAATGGGCGATGCGATCGTCCGGGCGATGGGATAAAGAGAGCGGACGGAGCCGTCGGACGTCATGCTCGACGGCTTCTGGCCCTGCGTAACCTTGGCTAGTCATCCGAGCGTCATACGGATTGTGATGGACTCGAATCAACCAATGTATTAGCGTCGCCACGTGCCGGTAATGTTCATTTCATTAGGTGCAAGCCTATTTTGAACAAAAGTTTGCGCAGGCCTCAAAGGGAATTCCTGGGCGTAACGAGGGGAGCATGACAATGCGAACTCCGCTGAACATGACACGCCGTATCGCAATCGAAACCGGACTTGGCGCTGCCTTGTCGGCGCTCTATTTACCGGCATTGCGCGCCGACGAACTGCCCTATCACGGTAAAGAAGGGAATGCTTTTATGTCTCACCATCTCGACACGCCCCTCGCAGCTCAGAATGGCCAGCTCTTTATCGACGACCTGTATGTCTTCTCGGGCAGCGGCAGCACAGTGTTCATCATGGACGTCAACTCGAACATTACCGGAGTGCACGTCAAGCCCGGTTTCCATCATGAGGCGCGCTATGAGTTCAACATGCATCCCGGGGGCGCGGCTTCCGAAGCCCTGACATACCGGGTGTCCTTCGATGAACCGGGCGCAGACGGGCGGCAGGCAATGAAATTACACGTTCTCACCGGGCAGGATGCCCGCGAGGATTCCGCAACCGGCGAACTCGTGCTGAGCGGCCAGACAGGCGAGCCGGCAAGCGCGAGCGGCGTCCGTTTATGGGCGGGGCGCATCACCGACCCATTCTACATCGATCTGTCGCTGCTCGCGAGAATCAACGGACCGGTCAATAGCGGCACGGCAATCGACCTGTCGTCTTGGAACCCGGAGAGCGCGAAGAACAGCTTTGCCGGCACGATGGTCGAATCGATCGTGCTGGAAGTCTCTCACCAGCACCCCCAACTCAAACCCGGCGCCCGTATTGGAGTCTGGTGCGCCACCAAACTCGCGACCGATGCGGGCGGGTGGCGTCAAATCAACCGCGGCGGGCATCCCATGATGTGGCCGATCTTCTGGCCGGATGACACGTATTTTACGAATCCCGCTAACAAAAGCAGCCCGTTCGAGGACTTTGAGGCGGAGCGCGAACACATCGCGGAGCATATTGCCGCCGTTGTCGCGGCCAGCGGTACCTCGGGCGACCCGCATGCCTACGCCCAGACCGTGGTCCAGGAGTTGTTCCCCGATGTCTTGCACTACACCGTGGGGACGCCCGCGATATACGGCTTCGCCACCCGCAACGGCCGGCCGCTGGCGGACAACGCACCCGAAGCCATGATGTCTCTCGTCGCCGGCACGGCTGTACCCTCCGGGCTGAAGCCGTCCGTCGCCAAGGCCCAGAGAACCGACTCGTTCCCCTATGTGGTTCCCGCGTAACCAGTTGCAGAGTGCGGCCCTGGCGAACGCATTCCCGCCGCACTAACCAAGTGGTCTGCATCGGTCGGGAGCAGAATTTCAAACCAATCCACGACCGAAAATCTTGCTCCTTGGAGCCCGTGACATCGCAATGCCACGGGCCCAAAAATTAAAAAATTTTTGCGCCGCTTTTTTAAAACTCGGCCGCTTGCTGAACCCTTACTGCGCACAAGCCTCCAGCTCGGCGTCGGTGATGCCCAAGCTCACCGCCGCGTCACGGATTTGTGTCCAGCTCCTCTCATCCACCGGAATCCCCTGCGCCCGGCGCTCTGCCGCCACCCGGCGCTCCGGCTCGCCGGGCAGCAGGATTTCCGCGAACCCGGGAGCGACGCGCGCGGAGCGGATATGCTCGAGCGTGGATTGCACCGCGCCTTGCAGCGTCGCCCCGCCGAGCGGGGACAAATCCACCAGAACCGCGAACATGCTGTTGACGATGCCGCCGCGGCACGGCTCACCGGCGCGCTGCCCGCCGCCGATGGCGCCGGCCATGATCTCGCACATCACCGCCAGGCCCGAGCCCTTGTGCGCGCCGAACGTGGTGAGCGCGCCGATCTGCTCATCGATGAAGGGCGTCGGGTCTTGGGTTGGCCGGCCACCGGCGTCCAGCAGGCAGCCGGCCGGCACATCCAGCCCTTTATTGCGGGCGATGCGCGCTTTGCCGGCGGCGATGGTGGTGGTGGCCATGTCCAGCAGCAGCGGCCCTTCGCGCCCGGGCACGGCGGTCACGAACGGGTTGGTGCCGAGCCGGCCCTCCGCGCTGCCATAAGGTGCGGAGATGTCGCGATGGTCGGTGACATTCGCATAGCCGATAAAGCCCATGCCCGCCGCTGCCGCCTGCTCGCCATAGGTGCCGACGCGTCCGATATGCGCGCTGTTGCGCAAGGCCAGCACACAGGCGCCCAGGGTCTTCGCGCGCAGGATCGCCTGGTCGACGGCCTGCGCCGCCATGCATTGGCCGAACCCAAGCCCCGCCTCGAGCACCAGCAGCGCGCCGAAATCCAGCATCGTTTGCAGGGTCTGGTTCGGCACCAGCAAGCCCTTGCGCAGCAACTGCACATAGGCGGGCAGCATGCCGACGCCGTGGCTGTCGTGCCCGGCGAGATTGGCGCGCAGCAGATGGTCGGCGACCAGCGCGGTTTCCGCCTCATCGCTGCCCATGCGGCGGACGATGAGCGCGGTGACGGCACGCAGATGTTGTTCCTGGAAAAGCGGCATGGCGGATGTTCCCCAAACGATTTTGTATTTTTGTGTCGCGAATTTGCGGAAGCCTGATGCCAATTTGCCGGCGAAAGCGCCGCCTGTCCATTGCGCCTGCCGGCCGAAGACGGCCATAACCGGCGGGAGTTTGGCTGGAATCGACGGAACTCTCGCGTTGTGGCCGATGCCGCGCAAATTTATGTTGCAGGAGGTCAAATCACCGCAACGGAGACGAAAAATGTATCAGCTCCATTATTTTCCCAGCAACGCCAACGCCGCGCCGCAAATGGTGTTGGAAGAGATCGGCCAAGCCTACGAACTTGTGCTGGTCGAGCGCGGCGTGAACGCGCAGAAATCGCCGGAATATCTGAAGATCAATCCGAACGGCCGCATCCCGACGCTGGTCGACGATGGATTGGCGTTGTTCGAAGCGGCGGCGATCGTTCTGCATCTGCTCGACCGCCATCCCGAGGCCGGCCTCGCGCCGAAAATCGGCACGCCGGAACGGGCAAAATTCTATCAGTGGCTCACGTTCCTGACGAACTCACTGCAGGAAGAGCTGATGATCTGGCAGTACCCGGATCGCCTCACCGGCACCGATGCCGCCGCCACTGCGGTGGTGAAGCAAGGCGCCGAGGCCCGCGCCGCCGCCTATCTCGACGTCATCGAAAATCATCTCGCCGCGAATGGCCCGTTCTTCCTCGGCAACCGGCTGAGTGCCGCGGACTTCTATCTGGTCATGCTCGCCCGCTGGGCCCGCCCGATGACCAACCCGCCCCGGTCTCGCCCCAACATCGCCAAGCTGCTCGACCGGGTCACGGCCCTGCCGTCTGTCCGCCGCGCCTATGAGCGCCAGGGCGTCACCGAAGAGATCTGCTGAATTCACCGCATTTCCAACCCGCCGCGAATCGGCGCGTGAAAGGATCCGCTATGACTACCGAGACAATCAGCCGCAATATGCCGGAACGGATGGACCTGCCCTTCGTGGGCTTGGCGACCTTCGCCGGCCAGCCCGCCTGCACCGACTGGGACAAGCTCGACGGTGCCGACGTGGCCATTCTCGGCGTGCCGATCGACACGGCCTCGAGCTACCGTGTCGGCACGCGCTTCGGCCCCCGTGCCATTCGCGAAATGTCGATGTTCCACAGCTTCGGCCCGGAAGGCGTGTTCGATTTCGAGGATGAGGTCACCTATCTCACCGCCGAAGAGGTGAAGATCGTCGATGCCGGTGATTCCGATGTCATCTACGCCGATACCAAACGCAGCCTGGCTAACGCGGAATTGGCAGTCCGCGCTTTGCTCGATGCCAAGACGATGCCCTACATTCTCGGCGGCGACCATGCCATCACCATGGCGACGATCGCGGCCTATTCCAACGAAAAGCCGATCCACATCGTCCATCTCGACGCGCATTTCGACTTCATCGATGCCCGCAACGGCATCAGCTGGGGCCATGGCAGCCCGATGCGGCGCGCGTCGGAAATGGCCCATGTCAAAGGCATCACCACGCTCGGGCCCCACAACATGGCGTCCGTGAGCAAAAAAGACTACGAGGCGGCGAAGGCCTATGGCACGCATGTCGTCCCGTTGCGTAAACTCCGCACCATCGGCGCGGCGGCGTCCCTCGCGCATATCCCGGATGGCGAGCGTGTGTATGTCTCGATCGACATCGACAGTTTCGACCCGTCGATCGCGCCCGGCACGGCGACCATCAGCCATGGCGGCTTCACCTATTACGAGGCCAAGGACATCCTGCGCGAGGTGGCCAGGCGCTTCAATGTTGTCGGCGTCGACTTCGTCGAAGTGTCGCCGCCTTACGATCCGTCCGGCGTCACCTCGCTGCTCGCGGCGCGCACCAGCCTGGATTTTATCGGATCGATCTTCCACGAGCGTGCCAAACGGGCTTGATCCGCGCCGGCGAAAGCGCCAAGCGTAGCGGCGACCATGAACGAATTCCGGCCGCAGCCCGTGGCGATCATCGTTCCGGAGAACGCGCAGTCGCTCGACGTCTCCGGACCGCTTGACGCTTTCCTTGAAGCCAACCGCCAGGGGGCCGGACGCTGCCATTACGCCGTCCGCCTCCTGGCGGCCGGCCGCGACCGGGTGGTGAAGGCCGGCTTCATGTCCATCCTGGCCGAAAGCTCGATTTACGAAGACGCGAGCGCGATCGACACGCTCCTGGTCGCCGGCACGCCCTTCTACGCCCAGGCTTATGCCAATACCGACCTACAGGCCTGGCTACGGGACCGCGCGCCGCGGGCGCGGCGCTACGGCTCGGTGTGCACCGGGGCATTCTTCCTCGGTGCGGCAGGGTTGCTCGATGGGCTGAGCGCGACCACCCATTGGCAGCACGCCGCCGAACTGGCCGAACGCTTCCCCGCCGCCCGGATCGAGCCGGACCGAATCTATGTACAAGACGGCGCACTCTGGACATCGGCCGGCGTCACCGCGGGGATCGACCTCGCGCTCAAGCTGATCGAAAACGACCATGGCCGCGAGCTGGCCCTCGCCGTCGCCCGCCGCCTCGTGGTCTTCCTCAAGCGCCCCGGAGGCCAGTCGCAGTTCAGCGCCCACCTCGCCGCGCAAATCGCGACGGAAGGGCGCATCCAGTCCGTTCAGCACTGGATCCTCGACCATCTTTCCCTCGACCTCACCATGGCGGCGCTCGCCAACCAGGCGGGGATGAGCGTACGCAATTTCACGCGCGTTTTTCTCCAGGAAGCCGGACTCACGCCCGGCGATTTCGTGGAAATGGCGCGCGTCGATTCCGCGCGGCGCCTGCTCGAAGACACCGACATACCCCTGCAACGCGTCGCGTCGCGCTGCGGCTTCGCCAACCCCGACACGATGCGAAAAGCCTTTCTGCGCCGGATCGGCACGGGGCCGAGTGAATACCGCGAACGGTTCAGGCGGTAAGAAAGGAAGCTCTACTTTTTGTGAACAAAAAGTAGCAAAAAAAACTTTGTTATGGCGGGTCATGGGCGTTGTCGGCGACACAGCCTCAGGCCCAGCATAATAAAAATTTTTGCGCCGCTTTTTTTGAAAAGCGACTACTTTCTTTCGTCACGAGGGGCCGCCATGCCCGACAGCAGACTCGCCGAGGCCATTTTCGCCGTCCATCTCGCAATCATTGCCTTCAATGTCGCCGGGCTGGTCGTAATTCCCGTCGGCGCCTGGCTTGGCTGGTCGATTGTGCGCATGGCCTGGCTGCGGCTGCTGCATTTGGGCATGCTGCTTATCGTGACCGTGCAGGCGCTTGCCGGCCGGGCTTGTGTTCTCACGATCTGGCAGAACGATCTCACCGGGCTTCGGCAACCGGCCCAGCCTATGATCATGCGTTGGATTGAACGGCTGGTTTATTGGAATTTGCCGCCATGGGGTTTTGCCGTGATGTATAGCGGTGTGTTTTTATATGTTCTGGCACTGACGGTGTTCGTGCCGTTTTGGACAAGCAAAAGAAAGTAGCCGCTTTTTGAAAAAAGCAGCGCAAAAACTTTTGGTTACGATGGGCCATGGGCGTTGTCACCGACACAGCCCATGGCCCAGCATAACAAAGTTTTTTTGCTACTTTTTGTTCACAAAAAGTAGCGCTTCCTTTCTTTTACTTCCCCTACCTCGGCAGCGCCTCCGCGATTGCCCGCGTGAGATCCTCGGTGCGGGCCTTGCCGCCGAGATCGGGCGTGCGCGGCGCTTCCGGCCGCGCCAGAACCGTCTCGATCGCGCGCATCATTGCCGCGGCGGCTTCCGTTTCACCGAGATGATCCAGCATCATCGAAGCCGACCAGATGGTGCCGATCGGGTTGGCGATTCCCTGCCCGGCAATGTCCGGCGCGGAGCCGTGCACAGGTTCGAACATAGAGGGGAATTTGCGCTCGGGGTTGAGATTGGCCGAAGGCGCCACCGCGATCGTGCCCGTCACGCCGGGCCCGAGATCGGAGAGAATATCACCGAACAAATTCGAGCCGACCACGACATCGAACCGCTCCGGCGACATCACGAAGCGCGCGGCGAGAATGTCGATATGATACTGGTCGGTTCTGATTCCGGGATACTCGGCGCCGATCGCCGCGAAACGCTCGTCCCAGAAAGGCATCGAATGGAAGATGCCGTTGGATTTCGTCGCTGAGGTCACATGCTGGCGGTCAAGCTTGCGGGCGAGGTCGAAGGCGTAACGGAGAATGCGGTCGGTGCCATAGCGGGTGAACAGCGCCACCTGTTCCACCATCTCCCGTTCGGTACCGGCGAACGCGCGGCCGCCGAGCTGGGAATATTCGCCCTCGGTATTCTCGCGTACCACCCAGAAATCGATGTCGCCGGGTTTCTTGCCCGCAAGCGGGCACGGCACGCCGGGCAACAGCCGCACCGGCCGCAGATTCACATATTGGTCGAACTCGCGGCGAATCGGGATCAGCAGCCCCCAGAGTGAAACGTGATCCGGCACCCCCGGAAAGCCCACAGCGCCGAGCAGGATGGCATCATGCTCGGCCAGCCGCGCAATGCCGTCTTCCGGCATCATCCGCCCCGTCTGCTGATAGGTTTCGCAGGACCAGTCGAAATGCCGGTAGGACAGCGCGAAACCGAACTGCGCCGCGACACGGTCGAGAACATGGATCGCCGCCGGGACAACTTCCTTGCCAATGCCGTCTCCGGCAATGACCGCAATGTTATGTTTCTTCATGTCTGACTGGTTAGCACGCCCTCTCGACGCCGTCAGCAGTCTCGGACGACATATGGCAAAAAAGTGTTGACAGTTTATCGGGGCGCTCGCAACCTGGCATCATGGTCCCCAAGCAAGCCGAACGCGTCCCCCGCACCGCCTCCATCGTCCCGCTGGTTCGCCTCGAGATCGAGCGCTTGATCGGCTGCGGCGAACTGGCGGGCGGCGCGCGCATCAATGAGAGCGCGCTGGCGTTGCGGCTGGGCATCAGCCGGGGGCCGATCCGCGAGGCGTGCCGCGAGCTTGCCAACACCGGCTTGCTGCAAGCCGAGCTTAATCGCGGCTTCTTCGTGCACGAGGTCAGCACCAAGAAGGCCCTCGATATTTACGATCTGCGCGCCACGCTGTTCGGCATGGCGGCAAAACTTGCCGCCCGCGTCATCGCGTCCCATCAGCTCGATGAACTCACAGCGCAGGTCGAGGCCATGGCGCGCGCGATCGCGACGCATGATCTCGCCACCTATTACCCACTGAACGTGGAATTTCACCAACGCCTCGTCGAGGCGGCCGACAATTACAAGCTCACCCAGCTTTGGCCCCTGCTGGAAGCGGAGCTGCACCTGTTTCGTCGGCGCGGCCTCGTGCAAGGCGGCTCAATGGAAAGCTCGAACGCGGAGCATTTGGCCCTTCTGGCGGCGCTGCGCGCCGGCGACGACGCGCTGGCCGAGCGCCTCGCTGAGCGCCACATCCTGGCCGGCAAAGGACGATTCCTGCGCAGCCTGGATTAGGAGACCCCGGACGCCGCGCCACCCAACAACGCCCAAAACAAACTGTCGACAGTTACCACAGCGAAATACAAAAACAACAAAAACGGAAGGAAACAGCATGGCACCCGACGGTTCCGGACCGCCAAATCGGCGACGCGCCTTCGTCAGTCACGTTATCCTGGCGCTGCTCTGTGTTCTCTATCTGCTGCTCTATATGGATCGGGTAAACCTCTCGGTGGCGGCGGGCGCTATCAAATCCCAGTTCCATCTCACGGCGACGCAGCTTGGCATCGCCTTTTCGGCCTTTGGCTATGGTTATGTGCTGCTGCAAATCCTCGGCGGCTCGATCGGCGACCGAATTGGCGCCCGACGCACGCTCGGCGGCTTTCTGCTGCTCTGGGGCGGCACCGCCGTCGCCATCGGTTTCGTCAACAGTTTGGCCACGCTGATCGGCGCCCGCATCGTGCTCGGTATGGCGGAAGGCACTGCGCTGCCCACCGCGACGCGCGCGCTTGCATCGTGGTTGCCCGTGTCGCGGCGCGGCTTTGCGCAAGGCCTGATGCAAGGCTGCGCCCGGCTCGGCACGGCGATCGGCGCCCCCATCATCGCCGCCATCATCACGTGGAGCGGCACCTGGCGCAGCGCCTTCTGGCTGCTCGGTGCCCTTGGGCTGGTTTGGGTCGCTGTCTGGATCTGGTTCTACCGGGATCACGCGGCGGCGCATCCTTCCCTCAAGCGAGACGCAATGGCCTCAGATATGGCGGTGCCAAAAGCCTCCTCTCAGCCGCCGCCATGGGGATCGCTGATCCGGCGCATGGCCCCCACCATCGGCGTGTGGTTTTGCCAGGGCTGGACATTCTGGATGTTTCTGAGCTGGATTCCCATCTTCCTGCTCACGCAATACAAAATCGACCTGAAAAGCTCGGCCCTGTTCACCGCGGGCGTGTTTTTGGCGGGCGTCGCCGGCGATCTGTTAGGTGGCCTGCTCACCGACTGGATTTGGCGCCGCACCGGCAATGTGACGCGCGCCCGACAATCCATCGTTGTCACGGCCTTCCTGGGAACCGCTTTGTTCGTCGCGCCGATCATCTTCGTGCGGCACGATGTCACGCTCATCGCACTCTGCCTCAGCGGCGCGCTGTTCTGCCTCGAGCTGGCGACCGGACCGATGTGGGCCGTACCGATGGATATCGCGCCGGATCATGCCGGGACCGCCGCGGGGCTGATGAACACCGGCTCCGCGGCTGCGAGCATCCTCACGCCGATGGTTTTCGGCATCATCGTCGACGCCACGGGAAACTGGAACGCACCGTTCATCGGCTCGTTCGTTTTCCTCCTGCTCGGCGCACTCCTCTCCACCCAGATCAGGCCGGAACGCCAGATCCGGGCCGCAACAGAGAACCTGTCCTCTGAACTTCCCGCTTCCGGTCATGCGGATTGGACAACCGGATCCACAACGATCAGCTCAAGGAGATCATCATGAACGACCAGACGCCCGTCCCTTTTCCGGACGCAAAAAATCTCACGCGCGAGGTGGCGGAATTCATCCTCCGCACGAACATCAACGACCTTCCGGCAGAGGTCGTCGAGGCGGGCAAGAAGTCGATCCTGGATGGCATCGGCCTCGCGCTCGCGGGCTCGGTGGCCAAGACCGGCGAGTTCGTGCGGGCCCATTTGCACACGCTGGGGCTTGCCAACGGGCCGGCGACGGTGATCGGCACCGCATTGCGCGCCCCCGCACGCTTTGCCGCTTTCGCGAACGGCGTGGGCATCCACGCCGACGATTATGATGACACCCAGCTCGCGGTCGCCAAAGACCGCGTGTATGGCCTGCTCACGCACCCGACCGCGCCCGCGCTGCCCGCAGCCCTCGCGACGGCCGAGGCGGAACACCGTTCAGGCGCCGAGACGATGCTCGCCTACCATCTCGGCGTCGAGGTGGAATGCAAGATCGCCGAGGCCATCGCGCCGCGCCACTACCAGGAAGGCTTCCACGCAACCGGCACCTGCGGGACGTTCGCCGCCGCCGCCGCCGCCGCGAAGCTGCGCGGCTTCGACCTCGACCAAACGCTCCGCGCGCTCTCCATCGCCGGCAGCCAGTCGGCCGGGCTGCGCGAGAATTTCGGCACCATGACAAAGCCCTTCCATGCCGGCCGCGCCTCGGAAAATGGGGTGGTCGCCGCCGATTTCGCGGCACTCGGCTGGACCGCGACGGACAAGATTCTCGAGGCGCCGCGCGGCTTTTTCCGCGCCGCCGGCGGCGGCTTCGACGCGAAGGCCATCATCGGGCGCCTCGGCGCCCCCTGGACCTTCGCCTTCCCCGGCGTGTCCATCAAACCGCACCCTTCGGGCTCGCTCACCCATCCCGGCATGACCGAGATGCTGACGCTGATTCGCCAGCATGGCATCAAGGCCGAAATGGTCGAGCGCGTTGATGTCGGTACCAACCACAATATGCCGAACGCGCTGATCCATCATCGCCCTCAGGACGAGCTGCAGGCTAAATTCAGCATGGAATTCTGCATGGCGATCCTGCTGCTCGAAGGCAAAGCGGGCCTGCCGCAATTCACCGACGAAACCGTCCACCGCGCCGACGTGAAAGCGATGATCGAGCGCGTGAATTTCCACGTTCACCCTGAGGCCGAGGCCGCCGGATACGATAAAATGACGACGATCATCGACATCCATCTGAAGGATGGCCGCACCATTTCCGGCCGCGCCGATTTCGGCAAAGGAAGTCCCGCAAACCCGATGAACTATGACGAAGTCAGCGAAAAATTCTACGGCTGCACCGAAGCCGCACGCTGGCCTGAAGCGAAGGCAAAAGCCATCGTGGCCGCGGTACGCCGCATCGAGTCCCTGCCCGACATCAATGAGCTGACCAAACTCTGCGCAAGCTAAAACGAGAATGAGCTAAGGAAGCGCTACTTTTTGTGAACAAAAAGCAGCAAAAAAACTTTATTACTTTGGGCCGTTCTGGTTTCGCTGCCCCCGGCCCAGCGCAACCAAAAGTTTTTGCGCCGCTTTTTTCAAAAAGCGGCCGCTTTCTTTATGCATCTTCCCTACGAACTCCGCGACAACAGTACAGCTCATCACGCCCGTTTGAAGAGCGCGCCGCGAACGGCCCGGAATAAACACCCGGCGCCTTCGGTACTGCCTGCATCCGAGCCGCTTCATGGTGGAGCGGAGGATATTCAGGAAACCTGTGATGAACAAATTCCTCGTCGTAACGGCATGCGCCGTCGGCCTGTGCAGCCCTGCTTGGGCCGCCACAATTGTCCACGCGCCGGCAAATACCGCCGGCACGGTTTATTCCCACGATACCGCCGACGACCTTCCCTATCAGGTCAACCAGTTGCGCTCCCAGGTGAAAGCGCTACAAGGCCAGGTCAGCGCCCTCCAGGACGGCATGATGCAATCGAACGACGCTTCTGACGCACCGATCTGGCCGGTCGGAACCGGCGGCTGAGGGGCAGGCGATCAGCACCGCAGGACATGACGAAAATATCACGCGCCCCATGGGAATAAACCGGCGGTGCCGCAGTCTTGTGACGGTCAATGCAAGGAGCGCCCAAAATGAATGATCGTCACAATGATGGTGCCGGGCCCGAAAATCCATCCCGCCGCGTCGCGCTGGCCTGCGCGGGGTGGATGGGCACCGGCATGGTATGGACCATGGTCGCCGGCGTGCCGCGGACTCTTGGCGTTATCGGCAATGCCGCGGCCGCCACGGCCGATGAGTTCAGTTTCGTGCAAATGAGCGACAATCATATCGGCTTCAAGGCCGGCCCTTATCAAGACGTCGCCGGCACTTTGCATGAAGCCGTCGGCAAGGTGCAGGCGCTGCCGAAAAAACCCGCCTTCATGCTGCACACGGGGGACATCAGCCATCTCAGCAAAGCGGAGGAATTCGATACCGCCGATCAGATCAACGCCACCGCGGGGTTGCCGATTCATTACGTTCCGGGTGAACATGACATGCTCGATCCCGGCAAAACCCTGTATTTGTCACGTTACGGAAAAGGTACAAAAGGCGACGGCTGGTACAGTTTCAACGATCACGGCGTGCATTTCATCGGCCTGTCCAATGTTCGCCACAGCGCCCCGGATGGCCAATGGCTGCTGGGCGCCGAGCAGACCGCCTGGCTGGCCGACGATTTGCGTTCCGTCAGCCCTTCGACGCCGATCGTGATTTTCGCGCACATCCCGCTATGGACCATCTATGCCCAATGGGGGTGGGGCACGGGGGATTCCGCCGCTGCCCTGGCATTGTTGCGCCCTTACGGGTCTGTGACGCTGCTCAACGGACATATCCACCAGATCGTGCAAAAGGTGGAAGGCAATATCAAATTCCATACGGCGCGTTCCACCGCCTTCCCCCAGCCGGCCGCCGGTACGGCGCCGCACGAAGGGCCAATTATGACCATTTCAACCGGCGAAATCGGCGACTATCTCGGCATCACCCATGCCAGCATGACCCACAGTTACGGCACGCTCGCCGTCACCGATACAACATTATCCTGAGGAGGAACCTCATGAATTTGTCACACAGCGTCATGGCCGCAACCGTGGCGGCGGTGCTGGCCGCCGCCCCCGCCTTGGCCGCCACGGAGACCGTGACCATCGACAATTACACCTTCACGCCGGCAACCCTGAACGTCCATGAAGGCGATACCGTGATCTGGACCAACCATGACAGCATTCCGCACACGGCGACGGCATTGGATGGAAAGAGCTTCGACAGTGGCGCGATCGACCCCGGCGCAAGCTGGAAATTCGTGTTTACCAAAAGCGGACATTTCAACTATCGTTGCGCGATCCATCCAGATATGCGCGGCACGATCAACGTCCAGTAATGTCTCACGCATCCTTACCGGGGGCTTTTTGGCGGCGACAGGTGAAGATCATACCAGACGGTTCCAGGCTTTGCTCCTACCGGAGCTCGGCTATCTTCGGCGCGTGGGCCTGGCCCTTACGGGGAGCCGGGCAGAGGCCGACGAGCTGGTGCAGGAAACCGTGCTGCGCGCGCTACGTTATTTCGGCGGCTACAAAGGCGACGGCTTCAAACCATGGATGGCGGCCATCATGCGGAATGCGTACCGAGACCGGCGCCGGCCCATGGCCTGTGCGGTCGCCGCAGACGATCAACAGATTCAGGGCATCGCGGATTCCGCGCCGGACCCGGAACAGCAAGCCCTCGCCAAAGACAACTCCACCCGGCTGCGCGGCCTGATCGCGGCGCTGCCGGACGCGTTACGCGAGATTCTGGTGCTGCGGGAGTTCGCCGGGCTTTCCTACGCGCAGATCTCTGTTGCCCTAGGCATCCCCGTGGGCACCGTCATGTCCAGGCTTTCCCGCGCACGGGATGATCTCCGCATCGCCTGGTTGGCCGACGACGATAAGGCAGCTTCATGAATCACGAATCTTATTCCGAACAGTTGAATGCGATGTTGGATGGGGAATTGCGCGCCGCGGACATCGCCCCGCTGGCACGGCACATCACGGCCTGCCCCGATTGCACCAGGCAGTTGGCCGAACTGACCGCTTTGCGTGCCGCTCTGCATCAGGAGTACACGGCAGACGAGGCCCCCCCGGAGTTTTATGCGAAAATTGCCCTGCTGCTGGACCGCGATCGGCAACATGCCGATGCGCCCAAAATCATCCCGCTGCAGCCACGGCCCGTTCGCCGCCGCATCGCCTGGTTTGCCGCCGGCACGGCGATCGCGGCCATGCTCGCGATCGCGCTGTTGCCGCACCGGGACGTGACACCGGATTTGATGAGCGTTCGGGACGCCGCGTTGCGCGGCGGCATTTCGGCGCCTGTCGCCCTCAGCACGCCCGGCCCGGTCATTCCCGGGTTTCAATTGACGGCGGCGCGGTCCGATATCGTCGCGGGCCATCCCAGCCGGGTATTGGCCTACGCCAAAGGCCGCCAGACTATCGTTTTATGCATCTGGTCCGCCAACGGCGAGGCGGCCCACGGCGTTCGTCATGCCGTTTATAAAGGAATGGCCATCCGTTATTGGAATGACGGCCGGCAGGAATATTGGGCCGCAACGACGGGATCGAACGATCTGCTGGAAGAGTTCGTAACGTCTGCCAGGAATATTTAAGCGGAAAGAGAAAGCGCTACTTTTTGTGAACAAAAAGTAGCAAAAAAACTTTTTTATGCTGGGCCATGGGCGTTGGCACTGACACAGCCTGAGGCCCAGCATAACAAAAGTTTTTGCGCCGCTTTTTTCAAAAAGCGGCTACTTTCTTTTAAGAAACCCGCGACAAATGTGCCGCCGCGGCCTGCAGTTCGAGCAGTGCGGTTTGGGTAAGCCACTCCAGGCTGCGATGCGTGGCCTGGGTCGCAAGGTTGAGCGCAGCCACAACCTGGCCATCCGCCTTGCGCACCGGCACCGCGATCGAGCGCAGCCCCGGTTCCAGCTCGCCATCTGCAATTGCCCAGCCTTGTTCACGAACCAGGCCAAGTTGCCGCTTCAACTCGGCCGGACTGGTGATCGTCTTCGCCGTCCGCGCCGGGAAGGATGCGGCTGAAAGATAGGTCTCCAGCTCCTCCTCCGACAAAGCCGCCAGCAGCACGCGGCCGATGGAGGTGCAATAGCTCGGCAGCGTGCTGCCGATGAGCAACGGAACGGAGATGATTCGCGATGTTTCGGCGCGGCAGATATACACGATCGTTGCGCAGCCGCTGCGGGCGTCCAGCATGCCCAGCGAACAGGATTCCTTCAGCCGGTCGCGCACGGCGTTGACGATCGGCTGGCCCGCCTTGGCGAGCGGATCGGAATACGAGAACGCCCGGGCCAGCGGCAACAATGCCGGCTGCAAGCGATAGGCCGCGCCGTCACCGGCAACATAACCCAGGCCCTCCAAGGTGAAGAGGCAGCGGGCGACGCTGGAGCGCGGCAGGCCCGTGAGCCTGGCCGCCTGCGTCACCGTCAACGCGGCATGGCCCTCAAAGGCGCACAACACCTCGAGCCCGCGGGAAAGCGACGTCATGAACCGCGGGTCGCCCTCGCCGATCTGTGACGATTTTTCTCTCTTGACTTCCTGCATGACGCGGATCAACACTCCGATTAACGAGTATACTGACCGATTATCGGTTAAAAGGGAAGAGCGTGCAAAAGTTTTTTTCAAGCCCGGCCGAGGCCGTGCAAGATGTGCTTTTCGACGGCATGACCGTGATGTCCGGCGGCTTCGGCCTGGCCGGCAATCCGGAAAGCCTGATCCTCGAACTCCGCCACGCGGGCGTGAAAGACCTCACGGTCATCTCGAACAATTGCGGCGCCGAAGGCTTCGGCCTCTGGACCCTGCTCCGCAACGGGCAGATCCGCAAAATGATCAGCTCTTATGTCGGCGAAAACAAAACCTTCGAGCAGCTCTATTTGGCCGGCAAGCTGGAGCTGGAGCTGAACCCGCAAGGCACGCTGGCCGAGCGGATTCGCGCCGGCGGCGCCGGCATTCCCGCCTTCTACACGCGCACCGGGGTGGGTACGGTCGTCGCCGAAGGCAAGCCGGAAGAAGAATTCGACGGCGTGCGCTATATCCGCGAAACCTGGCTGAAAGCGGATCTCGCGATCATCAAGGCCTGGCGCGCCGATCCCGCCGGCAATCTCATGTTCCGCAAGACCGCGCGCAATTTCAACGCGGACATGGTGACGGCGGCAAAAACCTCCATCGTGGAAGTGGAAGAAATCGTCCCCGCCGGCACGTTCGATCCCGACTGTATCCACACGCCGGGGATTTATGTCGACCGGATCGTGCTGAGCACCGTGAACGAAAAGCGGATCGAGAAACTGACGGTACGCGAGCGCGATACCGGTACCGCCGCAACGGGGAGTGACCGTTAATGCCCTGGACCCGCGACCAGATGGCGGCCCGCGCCGCCCGCGAACTGCAAGACGGATACTACGTGAATCTCGGCATCGGGATTCCCACGCTCGTCGCCAACCATATTCCCGCCGGCATCGATGTCACGCTGCAAAGCGAGAACGGCATGCTCGGCATGGGGCCATTCCCCTATCCTGATGAGGTCGACCCGGACCTCATCAATGCCGGCAAGCAGACGGTGACCGCGTTGCCGACCACCTCTTTCTTCTCCTCCTCGGCCAGCTTCGCGATGATCCGCGGCGGGCATATCGATCTCACCGTGCTCGGCGCGATGGAAGTCGCCGCGAACGGCGACATCGCGAACTGGACCATTCCCGGAAAAATGCTCAAGGGCATGGGCGGCGCCATGGACCTCGTCGCCGGCGTGAAGCGCGTGGTCGTGGTGATGGAGCATACAGCCAAGAACGGCGCGCCGAAAATCCTCGAACATTGCACCTTGCCGCTCACCGGCGCCGGCGTCGTGGACCTTATCGTCACGGATCTTTGCGTGTTTTCCTGCGACAAGGTCAAAGGCGGGCTGACGCTGCTGGAGCTGGCACCCGGTGTGAGCCTGGACGAAGTGCGGCAGCAAACCGCCGCATCGTTCGCGCCTCGCCTGGCTTAAGGGGCAAGACCATGACCGCAGCTTTTATCTGCGACGCCATACGGACCCCGATCGGGCGCCTGGGCGGCGCGCTCTCCACCGTGCGGGCGGATGATCTGGCCGCCTTGCCGATCGTCGCCTTGCTGCACCGCAATCCTCAGCTCGATCCCAGCGCGATCGATGACGTTTATCTCGGCGCCGCCAACCAGGCCGGCGAAGATAATCGCAATGTCGCGCGCATGGCGGCATTGCTCGCCGGCCTGCCCGTGAACGTTCCGGGCGTCACCATCAACCGCCTGTGCGCCAGCGGCGCGGACGCTGTGGGCTCCGCGGCGCGCGCCATCATGGCCGGACAGATCGACCTCGCCATCGCCGGCGGCGCCGAGAGCATGACGCGCGCGCCTTACGTGATGGCGAAATCCGACAAGGCCTTCAGCCGGACCATGCAGATCGAAGACACGGCCATCGGCTGGCGGCTGGTCAACCCGCGCATGCAGGCTCTGTACCGCACGGCGTCAATGCCGGAGACCGGCGAGAACGTGGCCGAGCGCTACAATGTCAGCCGCGAGGAACAGGATATCTTCGCGCTGCAGAGCCAGGCGCGCGCCGCCTCGGCCCAGGCCCAAGGCTATTTCGCGGCGGAGATCGAGCCCGTCACGATCCCCGGCAAAACGCAGACCATCGTGGTGGCGGCAGACGAACATCCGCGCCCGGAGACCACGCTCGCGGCGCTGCAAAGACTGCGCCCGGTGGTGCGGCCGGACGGCACGGTCACTGCCGGCAATGCCTCGGGCATCAATGACGGCGCCGCCGCGATGTTCATCGCGTCCGAATCCGCCGCGAAGCGCCATGGGCTGGTGCCGCGCGCGCGCATTCTCGGCATGGCGGTCGCGGGGGTCGAGCCGGATGTCATGGGCATTGGCCCGGTGCCGGCCAGCCGCAAATTGCTGGCGCGGCTCGGCCTGTCGATCGCGGATTTCGGTCTCATCGAGATCAACGAGGCTTTCGCCGCGCAAGTCATCGCATCGATGCGCGCGCTCGGCATCGATCCGGCCGCACCGCACCTCAACCCGCATGGCGGCGCCATCGCGCTCGGCCATCCGCTCGGCATGTCCGGCGCAAGGCTGGCGATGACGGCCGCACACGGGCTTAAGGTCACAGGCGCGCGCCGCGCCCTCGTGACCATGTGCATCGGTGTCGGGCAAGGTCTCGCTCTGGCCATCGAACGCGTCTGACCAGATGCCCCCGCTTCCTCCGGGCTAGAGCAATATGCGTTGGATGGAAGCGGAAGCTTCCACCCGGACGCATGAAATGGCTCACCAAAAATGAAACCGGCATTCGATGAATGCTCCCGGCCCGCGCGTTTCGATCGTCTAACCAAGGGAATGAAACATATGTCCAACAATCACACCGCCGCCATCGCGGCCGCGCCACCCGGCCAGGGCCAAAGCGGGCTGATCGCCAAACTTGTCTATGTGTTCGAGCAGGTGATGCCGGACCCGTTTGTCTTGTCGATCGGGCTGACGGCGCTGGTGGCGATTTTGGCGTTTGCCTTCGCACCGCACGCCTCGGTGCCGGACGTGTTGAACGCGTGGTACGGCGGCGCCTTCAAGATCCTCGCCTTCGCGCTGCAAATGATCCTGATCCTTGCAACGGGTTTCGCCGTCGCGGATGCGCCGGTCGTGCGCAGGGGGCTGCGCCGCCTGGCGGAAAATGTGCAGACACCGGCGCAAGCCGTGCTGTTGCTGTTTCCGGTCGTCGCGGCCGCCGCCTGGCTGAACTGGGGGCTGGGCCTTGTGGTCGCCGCGTTCCTGTCGCGTGAAATCGCCCGGCAGACGCGCGTCGACTTCGCCTGGCTGGTCGCCGGGAGCTATTCCGCCTGGTCGATCTGCAATAACGGGCTCTCCAGCTCCATCGCGCTCTCCCAGGCCTCGCACGGCAGCGCCCTGAACTTCGTCGAGAAGGCCACGGGGCATGTCATCCCGTTGAGCGGCACGATTTTCGCACCCTTCGTGCTGGTGCCGACGAGTCTCGTCATCGTCATCATGGCCGCCATCTTCATCAAGATGCATCCCAAGGATGGCGCGATCCAGGCCTTCGCGGAACCGGCCGCAACGCCCCGCGTGGACCCGCATGCCCGTGCGGCCGGCGCGTCGTCGCTTGCCTCGCGCATGGAGCGGTCGTTCGTGGGTGTCGTGCTGCTGTTCGCCTTCGGCGGCGGCCTGCTCGCCATGACCTGGTACGAGAAGGGCTTCTCGCTCGACATCAACACGACCATCCTGATCTTCCTGCTGGTCGGTTTGGTGCTGCAAGGCACCCCCATCGCCTATGCCAATGCCATTCGCGACGCGGCGAAGCAGACCGGCTCCATGCTGCTCCAATATCCGCTCTATGGCGGCATCATGGGCATCATGGCCGGCACCGGCCTCGCCGCGGTCATCGCCAAGGGATTCGTCGGCATCGCCACCGCGGCGACGCTGCCTTTGTGGAGCTTCGTGAGCTCGCTGATCATCACGCTGCTGGTGCCGAGCGCCGGCGGTCACTGGGCCATCCAAGGGCGTTCGTGTTGCCGGCGGCGCTGGCCCTCCACGCCTCGACCGCGCGGACAGCGATGGGCGTGGCCATGGCCGAGAACGTGTCGAACATGCTCCAGCCCTTCTGGGCCGTGCCGATGGTGGCAATGGCCGGCATCCGGCTGCAGCGCGTCATGGGCTACACAGCCGTCACCTTCATCGTGTCACTCGTCATCTACGCGGCCGCACTGGTTTTGATCCCGTAAGGTCCGCGCGCCGGGCTTCCGTGCGAAGCCCGGCGCACGTTAAGAAAGTAGCCGCTTTTTAAAAAAAGCGGCGCAAAAATTTTTTTGAAACTGGGCCGGTGGCACTGACATCGACATCACCCCGCGCGCCTCCGCCCGCCGCATTTTCGGCCCGCAAGTGCGCGTTGATTACGTCGTTTTCGCGATTCCCGCCCGTTTTTTTCAGCTCGATCTGTTGCTGCATGATTTGGAGCTGCCGCTCTTCATCCTGGAATGTGCGCCGCTCATGGCGGCAAGCCCGCTATCCAACTGGCCCTGACTATCCTGGGCATAGCTAACCCCCGCAAGGGCGATAAAAGCCAACGCGGCCGGCGGCTTTTTAGGCGGATGAAAATGATATAACATATCATTGACCGCGTCGCCAAAACGATACACTATATCATTCATACATTGACCATTTCCAACTGGCTCACCATCGGGAGATCTTCGTGAACCACCGCGCCTCCGCCTCTGTTTCGGCCCCCTTCAAACCAGCTTCATCGGCCGGGAGAAAAATCGCCCTTGGCCTGTTCGCCATGCTGGGCCTGACGCTGCTCGGCCAGCGCGCCGCCTCGGCCGCCGCGCCGGGTGTGATCAAGGCGATCGGCGTGGAGAATGAATATGCCGACGTCATCGCCCAGGTCGGCGGCCAATATGTGCGGGTGACATCGATCGAATCCGACCCCAACACCGACCCACACACCTTCGAAGCGAGCCCGAAGATCGCGGCGCAAATCGCCGCCGCCCGTTTGGTGGTCGAGAACGGCCTGGGCTACGATGACTGGGCCGACAAGATCATGGCCGCCGCGCCGAACGCCGGCCGCAAGCTCATCAATGCCCAACATCTGCTCAACCTGCCGGACAACACGCCGAACCCGCATCTCTGGTACGATCCCAAGACCATGCAGGCCGTGGCCGAGGCGGTCGCCACCGATCTCGCGGCCCTGCAACCGGCCCATGCCGCCTATTTCCGGGCCAATGCGGCAAAGTTCGACGCCTCGCTGAAGCCCTGGTTCGCTTCCATCGCCTCGTTCAAGGCGGCTTTTGGCGGCACGCCGGTCGCGGTGAGCGAACCGGTCGGCGACTATATGCTCCAGGCCATCGGTACCGATATCCTCACCCCCTTCAGCCTGCAGGCGGCGATCATGAACGGCACCGACCCCGCGCCGCAGGACGTCACCGCGGAGAACGCTTTGTTCACCGGCCATAAGGTCAAGGTCTTCGTCTATAACCAGCAGGTCACCGACCCGCTGACCCAGTCCTTCCTGAGCCTTGCCAAACGGAACGGCATTCCCATCGTCGGCGTCTATGAAACCATGCCGGCGCCGGGCTACAATTATCAGACTTGGATGGTGGCGGAGGTCGCAGCGATGCGGAAGGCCGTCACCGACAAACTCTCCACGCAGAGCCTGATGGCGGCTGCACAGTAATCGGGTACTCAGTCTTATGCATGACCGGCGCGAAATGCTTGCAGTTGACCAGGTGAGCGTTTCGCTGTCGGGACGCCTGATTCTCGAGAATGTCGGCTTCACGCTGGCGCCCGGGGCATTCTGCGGCCTGATCGGCGCGAACGGATCGGGCAAGACGACCCTGCTGCGCACGATTCTCGGCCTCCAGGCGCCGAGTGCCGGCGAAATTCGGATCGACGGCACGGCCGGCCGCAAAAGCTTGGCCTCGGTCGGCTATGTGCCGCAAAAAATCCTGCTCGATCCGTTCATGCCGCTGCGCGCGCGCGATGTCGTCGCCCTCGGCCTCGACGGCCACCGTTTCGGCCTGCCCTGGCCGTCCCGGCGGCGCGCGGCTTTGGTCGAGGAAATGCTCGTCGCGGTCGGTGCCGACGGTTTTGCCGACCAGCGTGTCGGCACTCTCTCGGGCGGCCAGCAGCAGCGCGTGCTGATCGCCCATGCTTTGATCCGCCGGCCCCGCTTGCTGCTGCTCGATGAGCCGCTCGCCAATCTCGATCTCCGCAGCATTGCCGAAATCGTCGCCGTGCTGCGCCGCTTGGCCGCTGAGCAGCGGATCACGGTCCTGCTTTCGGCGCACGACATGAATCCGTTGCTCAAGGCGATGGACCGGATCGTCTATCTCGCCAACGGCCGCGCCGCTGCCGGACGGACCGACGAGGTCGTGCGCACCGAGGTGCTGAGCCGGCTCTACGGCTACCATATCGACGTGATCCGCGTGCATGGCCGCGTGCTGGTGGTGGCCGCCGAGGCCGCCGACCATAGCCACGCCGACCTCGCGCAGAACCCCGTTCACGTCGCTCAGATTCCCTAGCATGAGCACGCTGTTCACGCTCCTGGTCGAGCCCGGCTTCTTCACCAGCGATCCGGTACGCACCGCGTTGATCATCGGCGGTGGCGCCGCTTTGGTGTCCGCGGTGATCGGCGTGTTCACCGTGATGCGCGGCCAGTCTTTCGCCGGCCATGGGCTCTCCGATGTCACCAGCGCCGGCGGCTCGGCCTCCTTCCTGCTCGGGATCAACCCGCTGCTCGGGTTTCTCGGCATGGCGGTGATGGCCGCGTGCGGCATGGAACTGGTCGGCGTCCGGCAGGCCCGCGAGCGCGACCTGGTGACCGGCATCGTGCTGGGGGCCGGCCTCGGCCTGACCGCCTTGTTTCTCTATCTGGACGTCACGCTCGGCAGCACCACCGGCGCCGCGAACATGGTGATGTTCGGCTCGATGTTCGCGATCGCCCCTTCGACGATTCCCCTCGCGCTCGCAGTTGGCCTGCTGGCGCTGGCAACGGCCGGAATCCTGTACCGCCCGCTTCTGCTGTGCTCGCTCGATCCGGACCTGGCGGCCGTGCGCGGCGTGCCGGTGCGCCTCATCGGCTTCCTGCATCTGCTGACCCTGGCGCTCGCCGCGTCGCTCTCGGCCATGACGGTGGGCGCGATCCTTTCCACCGCCTTGCTGATCGGGCCGGCGGCGACCGCCTTGCGCCTGGCCAAGCGGCCCGGCGCCGCCATGGCGCTCGCCGCTTTGATCGGGCTCGGCGCCACCTGGGGGGGCATCCTGCTCGCTTACAACAGTTTCTACTGGACGCCCGGCCATGGCTGGCCGGTGAGCTTCTTCGTCGTCGCCCTGATATTCGCGGCTTACCTCCTGGCCACCGGCGGGCGGCGGCTCGGCCAGCGCGGGAGCTTGTAAGAGAATGTTTTCCAGCTTCATGGTGAATGCCTGGATCGTCGGCTCGATCGTCGCAATCGTCGCCGGCTGCGTCGGCTTTTTCGTCGTGCTCCGCGGCTCGTCCTTCGCCGCGCATTCCTTGCCGCTCGGCGCCTTTCCCGGCGCCGCGGCGGCGACCTTGCTCGGCGTCAACCAGATTTTCGGCCTCATCGCGTTCGCCGCCCTCGGCGTGATTGGCATCAGCCAGCTCAGCCGCCGTGGCCGTCACGAGGTGGCGACCGCTTTGTCGCTGGTCACGTTGCTTGGCCTTGGCACCTTGCTTCTGAGCCGGACCACGGAATATTCCCAGGAGGTGTTCGGCCTCCTGTTCGGCGAGGTGCTCGGCATCAGCACCAGCGCGGTCCTGCCGGTCGCCGCCCTCGGCGCCGTCTCGATCGCCGCCATTCTGCTCCTGTTCCGGCCGCTGCTGCTCAACGCCCTGTCGCCGGATCTGGGCGAGGCGCGCGGCGTGAGGGCCGGCGGCATCGAATTCCTGTTCCTCGCCGTCCTCGCACTCGCCACCGCCATGGCGCTGCCCGTGGTTGGCGCCTTGCTGGTGTTCAGCCTGATGATCGGCCCGGCCTCGGCCGCGCGCAGCTTCGTCGACCGGCCGCTGCCGGCCTTGTTCTGCGCGGTCGCGATCTCGCTGGCGACGGTCTGGGCAGCGATTGCGCTGGCCTATGTCACGGATTGGCCGGTGGGTTTTTTTGTCGGCCTGTTCGGCGCCATCTCCTACGGCCTGGGGCGGCTCCGCGCCTGGGGCCGTGTCGCGCCGCGGGTCCGTCTCGCCAAAGCCTGATCCCGTTCCCGACCGGGCGCGCCGCCTTCAATGGATGTCGGTCCCAGAGGCGGTGTGGGCCGTGGAAGAGCGGGGAATGGCCGCCTTGTTATCGAGGCTTGATTGCCGATGATTCTGCGCCAACAGTAGGTTTTTTCGGGGTGCCAGAATGTGGAAACTCGCTGACCTTCCAGGCCAGGGCTGGCTGCAAATCTCGGAGTTGGCTCTTGCGTTTCTGTTGTGCGCACTGATCGGCATCGAGCGGGAGATCCGCCAAAAGAGCGCCGGTTTGCGGACCTACACGGTTGTCGGTGTATCAGCCGCCCTCTTCATGCTGATCTCCAAATATGGGTTCATGAATATTCTCTCCTATGGCCGGGTTGTCGTCGACCCGTCACGTGTCGCGGCGCAGGTGGTTTCCGGGATCGGATTCATCGGCGGCGGGGTGATTTTTATGCGCCGCGACGTCGTGCGCGGGCTCACGACGGCGGCGTCGATCTGGTTCACGGCGGCTCTCGGCATGGCCTGCGGCGCGGGCTTATTCATTCTCGCCATTGCCACAACGGTCGGCTACTTTCTGATCATGCTGGTGTTCCCGGCATTGGCGCGACGCCTGCCAAAATCACGAAAGCTGACAAATGAGATTTACATATCCTACGAGGACGGCATGGGCTTGTTGCGGACCATTCTCATACGATGCACCGAGCTGCGTTTCGCAATTGACCGCGTGAGGCTCGATCAGGACCACAGTCTGACGAACGGTCGCGAGGAAGCGTTGGACAGCGCCGACCGCGAACGCACCGATCTGACGATCCCGCCCGCCAGAACCATCACACTCACCATGCTCGTCAAGGGCAAAAGGCCAGTCTCCCACCTTGTTGCGACGTTGAGCAACATCGCCGGGGTCCATGAGGTGGGCCGGGTAAACAGCGAAGCGGAGTTCGAATAATCTGCCGATCATGTCGACGCCTACGGCACTCCGGAGCGATGTAGATCTTATCCGCAGAGCACCCGAACGCCGTAGGAAACGGCCAATGCCAAACCGTCTCGGCAGAAAGTCTGCCCGCCCAAAAGCTGCACAGTTAAAATTTTCCGAAAGCGTCTTGCTCGTGGATATAACGTGACCGAGCAGGCGATTCAGCCGGTCCGCCAGTGCTGTTTATCTGTTTGAGTTTACGCCATTTTATCCCTTGACATGATATTTCATGGGATTATAGCCGCCGCATCGGCTAAAGGCGCGAAGTCTTTGATCGTTTCACGTGTCAGCCAAACAAAGGATCATATGGAACCGGGGTCTAGTATGCGATCAGCGGAAAGCGATCGTCGGCATTTCGTGCCTGCTGTCGTTTCCACTGATGCAACCATCACCCGGGTGAGCATCGTTCCGGTAGAGGGTTCGCGCTGATGCGCTGACCTTCGAATGGCCGTGCCTCCCGGGCTTGAGCAACCGCTTGAGAATCAGGAGGCCTGAGATGGCCATTCAATTGCGTTTCAATACAAAAATTTTTTTCCAGTGAGCCAGATCGCACGCCTTGACTTCGATCTGATGTAACGCCTCCGGCTGCGGCCGGACCGGCCAATCCTCATCATGCATCGGGTCGAAGAACCTGGCGGCAGATTCAGCCGTCATTGGGATGTCGGGCGTCCGCAACTGTCTTCAGGTTATTCTGATACGGCTCAGGAACCAGCTCATTATGTCGACCACCTATGTAAACCGGATCATCTCGCCTTCCTCCATTGTGATGATTTCGCTTCTCCTGTGGGGACTGCCGGCGGCGGCGCAGCCGCAGAGCCAGACCGTGCCGGCCGGCCTGTGGACGCGCAGCAATCTGCTCGGCGACATGGGCGGTCTGCGGACAACGCTCGGGGATTACGGCGTTTCGCTCACCCTCCAGGACACCGAGACGCTGCTCGGCAATGCCGCCGGCGGGGTAAAGCAGGGCGCGACCATGCAGGGCCTGACCACCGCCACGCTGCAGCTCGATACGCAGAAAGCTTTCGGGCTGGCGGGCGGCACGATCAATGTGAGCGCGCTGCAGATCCATGGGCAAAGCCTCAGCCCCTTTTATCTCGACAATCTGCAGACCGCGAGCGGCACCGAGGCCGAGGATTCCACCCGGCTCTGGGAACTCTGGTATGATCAAAGTTTCGCCAACGGCGCGTTCGACCTCAGGCTCGGCCAGCAAAGCCTCGACCAGGAATTCATCGTCAGCAAATATTCGGCACTGTTCGTCAACGCGATGGCGGGCTGGCCGATGCTGCCCACCGCCGATCTGTATGCCGGGGGCCCGGCCTATCCGCTCTCTTCGCTCGGCATACGCGGCCTGGCGCGGCCGGAGTCGAACCTGACCGTTCTGGCCGGCGTATTCGACGACAACCCCCCGGGCGGCTCCTTCGCCGACGACCCGCAATCGGCAGATGGCGGCGGCGTGCGGTTCAATCTGAACACCGGCGCGCTGTTCATCGCCGAAGCGCAGCTGACCGCAAACATGATCGCCGGCCTGCCGGGGACCTACAAGCTCGGCGTCTGGTACGACACGGGTTACTTCCCTGACCGGGCGGTCGACAATCAGGGCCTCTCGCTGGCCGCCCCGGACAGCGACGGCATCCCGGAGATGCACAAAGGCAATGACAGCGCCTATGCCGTCGTCGACCAGACGATCTGGCAGCCGAAAGGATCGGCGCGGAGCCTCAATCTCTTCGTGCGGCTCATGGGCGCGCCGGCGGATCAGAATTTGATCGACTTCAGCGCCAATGGCGGGCTGACGCTGACCGATCCGTTCCCCGGGCGCCCGAATGACAGCGCGGGACTCGATATCGGGATCGCCAAGGTGAGTGGTAGGACAGCCGATCTGGACCAGGCCGAGGCCCTGTCTTCAGGCTCATTCGTGCCGGTCCGCGGCTCCGAGACGCTGATCGAGCTGACCTATCTGGCGCAGGTAACGCCATGGCTGCAGATCCAGCCGGACGCGCAATTCGTCCTCAATCCGGGCGGCGGCGTGGTGAACCCGGATGACCCCACGGCACGCCTGCGTGACGAAATGGTGATTGGCGTGCGGACGAACGTCAATTTCTGACGAACGTCAATGGCCCAGAGGCTGCCATAGGTAAGCATACGGGCAGCCATTGTTCCGATCCCAATCGCCGGTTCGCGCACGCGCCTATGGCGGGCCCATCGCCCCCCTCTTGCCAACATCGCCCGGCAGTCGCATTGGGAGAACCGATGTCATCCTAGCCGGCATGACCATAATCGGAGGATATTATCATGTCGCATGTCATCCTCACATTGCTCACCAGACCTGAAACGGCGCCTGCCACGCTCGCGGGTGCCGAACGGCTTGCCGCACTCCTCGGGGAGGCGCGAATCGAGGCCTTGGTCATGAGAATGCCGCCAATGGCGACGATCCTGGCCACGGAGGAGGTTCTCACGAAAGACCAGGAAAAACGGATCCGTGATCAGGAAACTGAGCGGGCGGCCGCCTTGCGCGGCGTTTTCGAATCCTGGGCCGCAAAACGGGGCGGCGCCAAACAGCCGCGCTGGATCGATGAAGAGGGCGTTACCGAAACGCTGGTCAAAAGCTGGGGACAGCGTGCCGATTACATTGTGGTCGGGCGGCCAAATGCGCATGCCCACCCCACCGAGTACGATGCGTTGCACGCCGCGGTGTTTGTCACCGAGCGGCCCGTCTTGATCATGCCGCCTTCGCCCGCGGTCGAATTCGGCAAGACGGTCGCCATCGCCTGGCGTCATGACAAATTCAGCCTGCATGCCTTGCTCGCGGCGCTGCGCTGTCTGTCCCAGGCCAAACAAGTCCATGTTCTGATGGGATACCGGCCCGGCGATGCGCCGCCGAAAATTCCCGATGTGCTCACCGAACACGATATCGACGCCACCGGCCATGAGCTGCTCATCGGCAAGGAGATTTTCGGGGCGCAGCTTCTCGCCACGGCGCACGATTTGCATGCCGATCTCCTGGTGATGGGGGCGTTCGTGCACAGCGCCTGGCACCATCTTCTGTTTGGCGGCGTCACGAAATATGTGCTGGAGCACGCGGACATACCGGTGCTGATGCGGCATTAGCCTGCGGCCGATCGGGCGCGGGCTTCGCTCACGCCGGTCTCCGGCCACCGCCGCCTTTGGCCTCGAGCGCCCCGATATAGGCTTCGAGGTACCGGTTGATGTCACGAAACAGGCTGAATCCAACGCGTGGATTGACTTCCATCAATTGGATCCGCCCGTCCAGGATCTTGTAGTCAAGACAGCATGTTCCGTTGAAGCCGACCGATCGCAGCAGCTCGGTCAACGCCAAAATGACATGCCCGTCCATCGCCGCGCCGAGCATCTCCCGCTCCGGCTGACGTGCGGTGCCCTTGACCAGAAACTCATCGGACATCACGTATTTGTTGGTAGAATGATAGAGGACTTCGCCGTTTACTAACAGCATATGCGTCGCGTACTCGACCTGCCCAGGCACATAGACCTGACAGAAAAAACTGTCCCGGCTTAAATGAGTCTCATGGCGTCTCTCATCCTCCTCAGTGCGGACGACGAAGATTTCCTCCCCTGAACCACCGTCACGCCTTTTCAGGACATAGGGAAAATCCCGTTTCGTTGTCTCGTAAATTTCCGGGATCATGTACGCGAAATCGCTCGCGAGAATCGCCTTGTTGAAATCCAATTTGTCGGCGCAAAGCGCCGTTATATCGGGATCCGCAATGATGTATTTCCCGTGCGCCTCGCCATATCGGCGGCGGAGCGCCATGGCGTCGTGGACCTGCAAAGGAATGGCGTAGTCCACCGTCTCAAGATCGAACCGGTCGAAATCGACGCAGCTGAAAGAATATGACGCGGCATCGATGCTGCCGGCCACCAGGCTTTCCCAGGCGCCATTCCTCCCGAACGCGATTTTCTTGGGCGTCGTTTCCATCAGATTTTCTCTCCGCACCGCGTTATCAGGCGAACGAATCCGAGCATTTTTGTTGCGCAATAGAATCAATACCAGAATATCCCGGCCGCTAAACCCCGGGGACGCGAAATTCAAACGATTATTTGTACGCCAGACTATAACCCGCCGCGTGGCGCCAGACGGCCGGTGGCGGCTGCTTCCTCTCCGTAATTGATCCAGCGCAACACTCCCGGCCTGCAAAATCTGGTAGATAGGACTCCCAAATCGCCGGCTGGCTACGACAGAGGGGGAGCGTCATATGTTGCTGAGATCCATACAGGAGCTTTGCCCGTGAGCGCCTCCGAGCGGCCTTTGAATGAGCCGAAACCGGCCCGCTTCGTGAGGGTTTTGCGCCGCCTGAAGGAACACCCGCTGGCTCGGCTCGGCCCGGGTCTCATCACCGGCGTGGCCGACGATGACCCGAGCGGAATCGCTACCTACTCCCAGGCTGGCGCGCAATTCGGCCTGCAGATGTTGTGGACAATGCCCGTGGCCTTCCCCCTGATGGCCGCGATCCAGTCCATGTGCGCGGATCTCGGCCGGGTCACCGGCAAAGGACTCGCCGCCAACATCAAGCTCGCCTTCCCCCCCGCCGTGCTGCGCGGCGTGGTGCTGCTCCTGCTCATCGCCAATATCTTCAACATCGCAGCGGACATTGCCGCCATGGGGGAAGTCGCGGAGCTCGTCAGCGGCCTGGACCGCCATTTGATGACGCTGGTCTTCGTCGTGATCATCCTGATGCTCCAGGTCTTCGTGCCTTATCACCGCTATGTCGTGGTCCTGAAATGGCTGACCCTCTCGCTGCTGGCCTATGCGGCGGTATTGTTCACGGTCCATGTCCCCTGGGGGCAGGTGGCGCTGCGCACATTCTGGCCCCATCTCGCCCTCTCGCGAGGCGCTGCGACGATGGTGGTCGGTGTGTTCGGCACCACCATCAGTCCCTATCTCTTCTTCTGGCAGGCCTCTGAAGAGGTCGAGGATATGCAACGGCACGGCGCCCGGGCGCTGGCGACCGATCCAAGTGCCGCACCGTCCGAACTGCGCCGCATCCAATGGGACACGTGGAGCGGCATGTTCTATTCGAACATCACCGCTTATTTCATCATTCTCGCGACCGCCGTCACGCTGAACGCCACGGGCGTGACAAATATTACGACGGCGGCCCAGGCAGCCAGCGCGCTGCGCCCTTTGGCCGGCGCGTTCGCCTTCACGATCTTTGCGCTGGGCATTCTCGGCGTCGGCCTGATCGGCGTGCCGGTGCTGGCGGGCTCCGCCGCCTATGCGTTGTGCGAAGCCATGGGGTGGCGCTGGGGGCTGGAGCGGCGGGCGACGGACGCGCGCGGCTTCTATGGCGTCATCGCGATCAGTGTGCTGGCCGGGTTCGTCATCCAATATTCCCCGCTCAGCCCGATGAAAGCTTTGTTCTGGAGCGCGGTCATCAACGGAATCGTGGCCGTGCCGCTGATGATCGTGATCATCATCCTCGTTTCCAAAAAGTCGATCATGGGCGCCTATCAGGTACGGCGGCCCATCCTCATCCTTGGCTGGATCGCGACCGCCATCATGGGCGTGGCCGCCGCTTTGATGTTCACGACATAAGAAGCCAGGAAAATAACGGGACCGGCGAATCCTTTTCGGCCGTGACAGCCTTCTCAACCTCTCCTAGTGTTCTGGAGATAATTTTCAACGTGAGATAAAAAATGGCCGACCAGGTTTATTACCAGATCCAGATTCTCGCCGCCCTCAAGGAAATCCATAAGGAACTTGCCTGGTTTCGGGCACGTGAGGAAGCCAAGGACAAGGCTCAGCGCGAGGGGCTGCATTACACGCCCCACGCTCCACATGCGCCGGAATAAGGCCCGCGACAGGCGGCGGCCTCAACAGGCCGTATAGCCTCGTAATCTTCGATTCTGTGTGGATATTGGCGCGGGGCGCCGTCGTTCCGCCTTCAGGTTATGAGCCTGACGAGCTACCGGGCTGCTCCACCCCGCGTTGTGTGGTTTGTTGTTTTGATAGGTTGGAGGACCTGGCGGCGACCTACTCTCCCGTGCCTTAAGACACAGTACCATGG
>Ga0310811_10000150_pt1 | contig 103605 bp, 96 predicted proteins | sample YCmetagenome_FD_207642 | JGI IMG/M metagenome (GOLD analysis project Ga0310811, IMG submission 207642) | Soil microbial communities from experimental microcosm in Duke University, North Carolina, United States - YC | ecosystem: Engineered > Artificial ecosystem > Soil microcosm > Unclassified ... | reverse complement strand
CCCGGAGCCTTGACAGCAACAGTCTTCAGGATGCCGCGGATGTTGTTCACCACCAGCGTTGCCAGTGCTTCGCCTTCGACGTCTTCTGCGATGATCAGCAGCGGACGGCCAGCCTTGGCGACTTGTTCCAGAACCGGGAGGAGGTCACGAATGTTCGAGACCTTCTTGTCGTGCAGCAGCACGAACGGGTTGTCCAGAACAGCAACTTGCTTGTCCGGGTTGTTGATGAAGTACGGCGACAGGTAGCCGCGGTCGAATTGCATACCTTCGACAACGTCCAGCTCGTCTTGCAGCGACTTGCCGTCTTCAACCGTGATGACGCCTTCCTTGCCGACCTTGTCCATTGCTTCAGCGATACGGTCGCCGATCGACGAGTCGCTGTTTGCCGAAATCGCGCCAACTTGAGCGATTTCCTTGTTGGTCGTGCACGGCTTGCTGATCTTGCGCAGTTCTTCGATCGCGGCCGTCACAGCCTTGTCGATACCACGCTTCAGGTCCATCGGGTTCATGCCCGACGCAACGTATTTCATGCCTTCGCGGACGATCGACTGAGCCAGGACCGTTGCGGTCGTGGTGCCGTCACCTGCGTTGTCGCTGGTCTTGGAAGCAACTTCCTTGACCATTTGCGCGCCCATGTTCTGGAGCTTGTCTTTCAGTTCGATTTCTTTCGCGACCGAAACACCATCCTTCGTGACCGTCGGGCCGCCGAAGCTGCGTTCCAGGACAACGTTGCGACCCTTCGGGCCCAGCGTGACCTTCACAGCGTTCGCGAGGATGTTCACGCCTTCAACCATCTTGGCACGGGCGGAATCACCGAATACGACGTCTTTAGCTGCCATCTTCTAACTCCTTGAATTCTTGGGATATAACCGGGTAAGTAGCGAGTTACTCGCTTACTTCTGCACCACGGCCATGATGTCTTCTTCGCGCATCACGAGCAGTTCGCTGCCGTCGACCTTAACGGTCTGGCCTGCGTACTTGCCGAACAGGACGCGGTCACCAACCTTCACGTCGAGTGCGATTTGTGCACCCTTGTCGTCACGCTTGCCCGGGCCGACTGCCAGGATTTCGCCTTGATCCGGCTTTTCCGCTGCGGCTTCGGGGATCACGATGCCCGACGCAGTCTTGGTTTCTTGATCCAGACGTTTGACGATCACGCGATCATGCAAAGGACGAAGGTTCATACATACTCCTCTCTTGATTGAGACTGAAGAACGCTGAGAAAACCCGGCTGGCTAAGCCAACCGGCGATGTTGTTAGCACTCTCGTGCAGCGAGTGCTAATTATATGGACGGGTGGTGACAAATTCAAGAAGGGATGTGGAGATCGATGCTGCTGTCGAGATTCGCTCAACTTTGAACTTTGTTCGCTTAAGTCTGAACTCTTAGCCGCGCACGATCGCCGCAATGACATAAAATGTCTTTTTAAAACAATGACTTATTGTTCAGCCAGCTGTCTCACAGCGTCGCGCGCGCAGTGCAACTGCACGGCCCTCTGTGACGACATCTGTTCGCAAGTCCTAGTGACTCACGCCAAATTTAGGGAAAACCCCACCAAGGTCGCAATCGCTGGTCTCCTTCAGGCAGATCGAAGAACACGATCCGGCCCTGCGCGTCCGGTGCGGTGACCCCGAGTTCACGTGCTCAATCAAGTCGTCACCGAGCAATGCGATAGCAACTGCATAAAGATACTGAGTTGAGGCAGGTTCCAGCCAAAAGCTGAGCAGGGTCGCTCGAGGCTTTTTACGAGTGCTCGACTCAAGCCCTTTTCAAGCCGCTGACAACGCTCCCCGCAGATTCAGTGACGATAATTCCGCCTTTCAGGCGAGTTGCTTTCACCGCTTCACGAGCCTTGTCGTGCACCTCATTGGCCGTGACGTCGCCGTCGTAGCGGTAAGTCGCGTCGGGGAGTTGATAGAGAACACCCTCTGCCTTAATGGTGCGATAGAACTTCCGTTTTTCCATCTCTTCGTGCAGTCGTTCGTAATCGTCCGAGTTCGCGTCATGCAGTTCGATGCGCGTGATAAACCGAGTCATTTAAAATCCTTTTCTTGTATTGCGTTCGGTTTGCGGCGCCCCTGCCGCCTGCGCGCTAGCCTTAGATTTCGTCACGCACGCGGCAATCCAGCAAACCAAGTTTCCTGGGAGCATGTCACAGTGATCTCACCGGTCTTCCCGACCGACCTAAGTACGTTTTGGGCGAACCCAAGAACGGTCTGCGTGTTGTATTGCGACTCGACCCAGTACATCCCTGTCGGGAGTTTGTGGAGAACCCCATCGGTCGCCCTTGCCGTTCGGTAGAACCCTAGCGCGGCCATTGCCGTATGGAGTCTCTCGTAGTCGTCGCCTTGCGCAGCATGAAGTTCGACGCGTGCCATGTATTCTGCCATTTCATCCCCGCATGATCGTTCTAGTGAGGAGCGAATCTTGGCGCGAGTGTGAAATGATGGTCACTGGGGTAAACGCCAGATATATGCAGTTGGCATATATCCTTTGCAGGTTGCGAAAGCTGATACAAAAAGACGGAACTGCCAAGCACGTTTCTACGGAGTACTGTCTTGCGTCATATCTTCAAAACGCAGACAGGGCGCACGGCGGGATATTAGAGTGGCTCATGTCGACGCCGACGACTAATGATGGAACGCTCCGCGCAAATGAATTCCGTGCCCCCACCGCAAAGACGAGACAGACCGGCTAACCAAAAAAGTGACCTTGCAACCGCTTGCAGAGCGCTTAATTTCGAGGGACGCCCGTCCAATCGAGACTCGCTAACCGAATGAACTCCGAAAACGACTATGCTGGGTGGCGTCCGCGTGTCCCTGAACAACTCAAGCTTACGCGCGAAACGTCGCGCCTGTGCTCGGATGGAATCGATCGAGTTCCTCACCATCACTCAACGTTGCCCAACGCATGATTAAAGACGCTGACATCGATGCATTCGTCAAGTTGGTCGATTCACGCCCCCTTGGCATCGGAAACTCCGACCTGCCGGAGCCGCTTGAGGCGATCACCGAGAGAATCCATGGCACCATCTGTGTTCCGAATGGCCGGTCAGCAGCCGACCTGCGGGCATTGCATCGCGCGCTACTGCGTCGCTCGCGCGTAGGTCTTATCGACGATAAATATGCTGACGTCCTGAGGCCACTGTTCTATTTCAGTTCTAATGCTCTCCAGTACAGATCGTTCGATGACCACGCCGAATGGAGTGCCGCACTAACGGACCTAAAAAAATATGTTGGAACTCCTGGCTGCTTATACGACGGCAAGTCAATGCTGGGGTTCGATCGCGATCTCGCAGTGATCCATGCTATCAAGCGTTTGCAGGCGCGAGGATATCGGTTTGAAGGAGTCGATGAATCAATACACTTCGCCGGTGATGATGAAATGCTGCGATGCGCGGATGACCTTTTTGACAAGTTCAAAACGATCGACGGTTTTCGTGTGGTCGCATGCTTGCTTAAGGCAATTCAGCAAAACAATCAGTTCGTTAGAGATCGGTACCTGATAGGCAGAACATCGTCCGCGCCGTGGCAGGGACCGAGCGGCCCGTCGCTACCCTTTGGGTACCTGTTAAATCTTGCGTTTGCCAACATGGGCAGCGAACGGCCCGGAGGTGATCCGGTTGCACAGGCGCAAGATATGTTCGAGATGGCCACCGACATAGTGGCGGTGATGGATCTGGAAACCTATTACACGTTTGCCTACACAAGCACGGTTCACGACCGACTACCGCGCTATATCCAAGAACTGCTCGTTGGTGATCACGCGCTCACATTTCGACAAATTGCTCCAGACGATGGTCTTACTATCATTCGCGGCGTCTTCTCGTGGGTCGATGACGACAAAATGTTAGCGGCGCTAGGGTGGGGTGTGAATCACGCGATCGCGCTAGCCGAATGGACATTCCTCCAGATAAATGCGCGTTGTATAAACGGCACCCTTTCCAGGCAAGCCTTCTCAGAGTCCGGCATCGAGGAATCCATTTTGGATCGCATGCTCTCCGACCTTACACATGATTCTGCAGCCGTAAACTCCGCCTATCGAACGCCACTCGACGCCACGAAGGCAGATGCCCTTTTCAAACCGCTCTTCCTCTGCCCGGACGGCAGATATCTCATCCCCGCTCCTTCGATCAGCTCAATTGGGTTCTATGAAGCTATCGCCAGTGGGGTACGCGCCGCGCACGGTACTCAGACCGACCAGAAAATAGGGGATGCGATCGAGTCAACATTGGCTGGTGCATTTCAACGGAACGGGATCACCCCCTCAGTCGTATCTCGCAAATACGATATGTTTGGCACACACGGCGAATGCGACCTCGTGATTGAAACGGCTTCCACGATCTTGCTCATCGAGCTCAAGAAGAAATCGATGACTCGTGCGTCTCAAGCAGGTGATTCCTTCAAGTCATTTGCAGATCTTTTTGGCGGTGTTCTCGACACACAATCGCAGCTTGGACAGCATGAACTGCTGCTGCTTGAGCATGGCCATATCGAGTTTCTCGACGGCTCACGCCTGGAACGCGCGGAGCGGTCTATCGAACGCTTGGCTGTCACCCTAATGGATTGGGGCGGCACGCAAGACAGGATGGTCCTCCGTACTGTCGCGAACACGCTGATGGGCAGCAGCGTCGCCCTAGACGGGGCGAGCGCTTCGCAGGCCGAGCTTCTTTCGAAGGCGAACAACACTCTTGCGGAGCTCGCACGCCAACAAAACCAACTTGAACCGTACTATAAAGAGATTCGAAATTGGCAGTTTTCGAACTGGTGGTTTCTAAGCGTCCCGCAGATCTTGTATGTACTTGGCGAGGCAAACTCTGCGGAACAATTCTACGAACGACTTAGGAAAGTCAAATTGGCAACATCCGGCTCTCTGGATTTCTACAAAGAGTACGAGTTGTTCCACACCCTGGCAGAGAAGGCCGCAAAAGAAGCTGGTGAACCTCTGCCAATGAAATGATGGCGTGCGCGACTATCGATGCGATCCATCCGAAGATGAGGAAGCGCGGATGACGAGCTTCTTTCGAATCGGCAAAGACTGACGGCAAAAATTCGCCGAAAACCCGGGGATGATATGAGCCAGAATGCATTGCATATAAGAAATCTCTGCCTCGACCAAGCCGAAGGTTTCATCGCCGCAGCCGAAAAGCTCAGCGACGGCGATTGGGCCCACATCGTGTATCACTTGAGCCTGCTCGCTCTCGAGGAAGTCGGCAAAGCGAGCATGATCACAGCCCGCATGATTGATCACACGTCTCCAGACGGAACGTGGCTTGACCGGTCCCTCGACAATCATCGGCGCAAACTGCAATGGGCCTTGTGGTCGCCAATGCGGCGTATCGATCCGGCCGATTTCGAAGCTGCACGCCAGTTTGCCGAACGTGCTCATGCCACGCGGCTCGCGTCTTTGTACGTCAATCCCAACGCTGATCCGACCGATACCCCTCCCCGGGAAGAGGTTCAACGCGAGGATGCAGATCAGGTGTTGGCGCTGGCGCGCGCACGTCTCAATCTTGAACGCGTGCACGGGGTGCCAAGTGGCGAAGTCGACGACATCACCAAGTGGTTCCTCGATGGGCTCGACAATCCGGATCTGATGCGAGTTCTACTCAGCAAATCGTTCGTCAAACGCTACGAAGAGATGGACGGCGACGTTCGATCTTGGGCCGCATGGGCACGCGCCGAGATCACGCGTGTTGACGAGGAAAACCGGGCGCTCCTCGCCGCAGAGCTAGCAGCTCCAGGCGCACCCGAGGGACAGGCGAAGCCGCGGTGGCGGGCGACGACGACGATATACACACCATCACATTCGCTGCGATCCAAGGTGCTAACACACTGGAATGAGCAGATCAAGCCCGTACGGCTTATTTGGACCGATAAGAAGGACCAATTCAAGCTTCAAATTACGTTGCACGACAACGAGCCACTCCCCGAATTGGGTGGCAGGCTGGCATCGCTGGCAAAGCTGACCGTGGCCTGCCTTAATATCGGAAGCATCGGTTATTTCTGGTTCGACAGACCGGGTTTTGAAAAGGATATGTTTAGGGAAGTCCAGGATCTGAAGCTCAAACGACCGATGGCAATGGGCCGCATGGAGAGTTTCTGGGGAAATGGCCGCGCGGTCGCGCTAACCGACGAGCACATCGATCATGCGATTCACTGCATGATGGCCTACCTGCCGCTGCCCGAAGCAGAGGCTGAACCAATCTTTGCACCATACCTTCATGGTCTGGCACTGATCGCGAAATCGGATATTTTCTACAACTTCGACGAGCTTGCGAGACAAGCATTCACCGCCAGCCTAGCAGGCGCCCTTCGGAAATACGGTGGTTGGAGCGGCAAGATCGAAGAATTCCAGTCAAGCTTCCATTCCGCGTTTGAGCCGTTCATGGGAGAGCGCGACCACCGAGACCAGATGTTTAAAGTATTGACGCCGGAAAGCGATTCAACTGAAACCTCCCTGGCAAATCTGAGATCAGCCAAGCAGCTCATAGATCTCTACCTCATCTATACTGCCCGCCAACACTGGCGCACGGCCAGCTAACCACAAGGCGCGCACAGCGAGAGCCTGCGGCGCCTACACGCCACCACTCGGTCCGACTCCCCCGGCGCCGCTCGCAGGAAACGACCAAAAAACCAAATTTTAATCAGCAAATTTGCCGATTAAAATTTACTCTCAATAATCGATTTTCTGGTTATTTGTCGCAACAATTCCCAGCCTCTCATGGTTAGCCAACCAAATTTCTCTTGAAAACCGAGCAATATTCTCCTATCTTCTTTTGAAGCAACTCCTCGGGACAGCGATGAGTCCGTTTTCTGTTGCACTGCGACAATTGAGAGCTGAACTCGAACTGGCCCAAGGCGAGTTCTCTGCGTTACTGGGATTTCGCCAGGCCTACATTTCAGCGCTGGAATGCGGAACGAAGCTCCCAAAAGACGACGAGCTGGTTCGCAAAATGGTCGAAGTGCTGGGCCTCAGTCCGGCCCAAGAAACTATGCTGCGGCAAGCTTTTAACGTGTCCCGGCGATTTGACCTACCGCCTCCCGGCGCGCCGGCTGCCGCCTACAGCTACTTCGCGCAGCTTTCTGAAGCACTTCCCACCCTTTCATCTGCGGACTTCAAAGCGCTATCGGCCGTTCTGGACTCGATGCGGAGAGCAGGCAGAACCGCTGGCGCGCCAGAGGTGCCCGACAGATACGGGACTGAAAAGGAGATACCCATGTAGAAAAGAAAAACGCCACCTAACCCCGGAGGACTAGGCGGCGTTGGCGAGCACCTTTCGGTACCCGTACTTGGCAAAGTCAGTATCGGATGTGCCTCCCACACTGTCAAGTCCTCTTCGAGCACTTCCCTTCGGGAAGACGGATTTCCGTTGCTTGGAGAAAACCCATGACTGGCGTCAGACAAGTCGTAACCCGCTCTCCCGACAGGCGAGTGGGTTTTACATCGTGCCCGTGGTTTCGGACCGACCCCATTGCATATGAAAGCCTGCTTGAGCGTGATTTTGTTCGACTGGCTTTGCTCGACCTGCAAATTTCCTCGATTTCTGAACAACCTTTTGTGCTCGATCTTGGAGAACTCGGCACTTACACCCCAGATTTCCTGTTAAAGGGTCCCCACTTAAAGAGCATCGTCGAAGTCAAGCCAAAGGTATTCGCAAACAGTCGGAGAAATGCGCCCCGCCTCAAGCGAGCCGGCGAGATACTCAGGCAGGCAGGTTACCGGTTCATGGTGGCCACAGAAGAGTACATCCACGCTGACAAGCGGCATGTACGGGCTGGCATGCTGCTTCGACACGCGCGCAGTCATCTATCGGTTGAAGTCACTGCGCGCGTAATCGCTGTCGCCTCCAGATTCCCTCACGGCATCCAGATCTCCAAGCTTGCGTCCGCCGCTGGCGTCCCGAAGTCGACGGTTCTTCATCTTGTTGCTCGCCGACAGTTGCGCATTGCCCCGTCGTTCATCCTCGACGATAGCGAACTTGTCTACCCGACAGGGGGCTGCGATGGCCATCTACACGCTTGACCGCGGTCTGGTCATCCGCAACGGAGACGCGCAATGGCAAATTCAACGGGTTCTGGACCAGAAATACGTTCAGCTCGAACACACCGAGACAGGTCGAATCCGCAGGGAGAAGATCGCGAAGCTGGCGAGCGACATAACCAGCGGTAAGGTCTCCGTGGTACGTGATGCAGAGGTGCGCGATGGCGTCCCGTCCGACGAAGCGCAGGCAATGTGCGCAGCATCATTGCCAAAGCGTTACGAGGAAGCGTACGAGCGCGCTCACACCTATCTCCGGTACATGCGAAAGCAAGGCATCACCAAAGGGCAACGCTCACGAATCGCGGAAGGTATTGCCCGTGTCGCAACGGCCACAGGAGACAAGACGCCGCCCAGCACTTCAACCGTAATGCATTGGATGCGCCGCTTTGACACGAGTGGCTGCAATCCCAGCTCCCTCATTTCGCACAACGCATATCGCCGGAGAAAACAACGGATCCCTGGCGAGGTTCGGCGGGTTATCGACAAGATGCTTGCCCGCCACTATTTTCGACGAGGCGGAGCGACTCTGCGCACAGCTCACGATCGGATCATAGAAGCACTCCAGCAGACCCACAAAGCCACCAATACATCAGAGAAGCCACCGCAAGTAAGCCTGTCAACCGTACGGCGTATAGCTAGCCTGGTAACACCTTTCGATCGCGACAGGTTGCGCCTAGGCCCCGCAGAAGCACGCAATAAATGGCGATTCTCAAAGCCCGGAAAATATGCAACGCGTCCGCTCGAACGGGTCGAGTTGGACCACACGCTTCTGGACATCTGGGTGATTGACGACAAATGGGGTATTCCTCTGGGTCGCCCAACCATCACACTCCTCGTCTGCAGCTACAGCGGCTACATCACCGGCGTCTTCATCTCCTTTGAAGGCGAAACGGTATCTCGAGTCATTCAAAGCATCAAGGTTGCTATCCAGCCCAAAGATGCTTTCACGTCGGGCGCGTCGCTATCCAATCCGTGGTACGCCATGGGACTCTGGGAAATTCTGGTTGTGGACAATGCACTTTCCGTCCACGCGCCTCAGTGGCGTCGCATTACCAACGAACTATGTATTGACCTCGAATACTGCCCAGTTCGAATGCCATGGTTCAAACCGTTTGTAGAACGCTGTCTGGGCGAACTCACTCGACAATTGCCAGCACCTGGGCGCCCTCAGAAACCCGGTCGCCATCCCGACCCGGTAAATCCGAGCGTCACTGCGTGCATCACGTTTTCGGATCTGTGTTCCGGTATTCTCAAGTGGGTCGTAGATATACATCCATTTGAGATAAACGAGCGAAAGCAGGCGCGTCCGGTCGATCTATTTCTTGAAGGACTCGAAGCCTGCCCGGCACCAAGTTTTAGTGACAGTCTGGCTAACCTGGACGTACTTGCTGGGCATCGCAAACCGGCAACGGTCAGTCACAGCGGTGTCATTCACGAATGGATTCAGTATGTCGGCGATGAACTCGGTGACATGCGCCGCGAGATCGGGACGAATTTCAGGACGATGATCACCTCCAACCCGTATGAACTCGGCAGCATCTTTGTGCAGCATCCAAAGACGGGCCAATGGGTTTGCGTCCCGGCCAAAGACGAGGGATATGCGAGCGGTCTTTCTCGCACCCAGCACCGGCTGATCCGCGCGGCAGCAGGACAGAAGCTAACGCTTGCGAATGCGGAAATGGTGCTGCGCCGGGCTCGCCTCGAGTTGCAGGATCACTGGTCGGCGGCGATTCGCAGTGGAAAGAAAATCAAGCGGGGAGCTCGTGAATTGGCACTGCTCAATGGGCTGAGCTCTGTTTCGTCAGCCCAGTCTCACGACCGCTCATTGCAGATGGACATACCTTCAAAGTTCGTATCCGAAGACGACGCGATCGAACTTGCCAGGCCCATCCCGACGTTTGAAGCTTTTTCCGAGGAGGCGATATGAGCTACAGCGACAAGGCGCTCCAGGTCGGCATGCTAGTTTCCCAGATCAGGGTGCACCACACATCGTTCAAGGAAACCCTTGAAGGCGTCGGAAGGATTATCCAGCTTGGAAACCATTTGCGGCAACCAGTCGGAGCAAGCGTAATAGCGCCAGCCGGCGCTGGCAAGTCACTCCTTATCGAATGCGTTCAAAAGAATGTGTGCTCGTGGTCTTTTCTCCGCGAGAACAGTGTGCTCGTCGCATCATTAAAGGAGGCACCCACGGTGGCGCAAATCCAGGACGATCTGCTGGAAAACTTCAGTTATGCCATTTCACCACGCTCGCGGTCGCAAACCAATGCGGTCCTCTTCAATGTGCTCGCGGAAGCAATCGACCAGCACGACATCCGGCTGATCGCCCTCGACGAATATCAACACGTTTTTCTCGCACGCAAGGTCGAGGTTCACGCGGCAATAATTGACTGGACCAAACGCCTCATGTCGCGCACGAAGAGGCCCGTATTGCTATCAGGAACAGAGACGCTCCGAGCAATCGAAACGGCCGATCCGCAATTGTCTACTCGGATCCCGACCGTTTTCAGTCTCCCCGAGTTCAAGAATAACGAGGAATGGAGGGGCATCCTGAGCGCATTTGCGACAGCCGCTCGCGACATCAATCTGTCGTTGCTCTGTTCGAACTATGCGACAGCGGTCTTCAAGGCGGCCGAGGGGACGATGCGTCGACTGAAGCTGCTTATCATAGAAGCATCCATGATCGCGATTGATGATCACAAGGGCACGGTAGAGAAAGACCATCTTCAGCTGGCCTTTGAACGAATCTTCGGTTCAGGTTCAAGCAGGGTCAACCCGTTCAGATGATGTTTTCTCACGCCACCGTTCCGTATCCACGACAGGACGAAATCGACGCCAATGAAGATGGCGTCGGTTTTGCCCTACGCATGGCGACATTGAACGGATTGACCTTTAGTGACCTGGCCCGCGTGCTGGCATCGCCGGGTCATCTCTACCTTCCCGCCCAGGCGTCGAATGCGGTCGCATTCATGTTTGGCTGTACACCCGCGAGACTCGAGCTCGCATTCGTCAGACGCTACTTTGGTGCGCAGACCTCCGGCGCCTTTTTTCTCGGCCATGATTTCCTGCGCACGTATCATCTCAGACAAGTACGCCCCCAACTCTGTCCTATGTGCCTACGCCAGGTACCGAAGGCGCTGGCCGCATGGTCGATATCCCTCATCACTTGCTGTCCTGTCCACCACATTCAGCTACTCGACAGGTGTGTCTGCGGCAGGCCAATTTCGTGGCGTCGACTGTCGATTGATTTTTGCGAATGCGGCCAACGCCTGACTGCGCCTTATCAACCATGTGAACCAGCGGATCCGCGAGAGCTGGCCGTTACCGGCCAGATTACATACCTCCTTGGTTCAGCGCATTTCCGCCTGCGGCCGGCTGGCGGTTTGCCTGCAGCATTCGACGACCTGTCGGTTGATACATTTCTTCGGCTGCTCTGGGCCTTCGGCGTTATCGAAGAAAATCAGGCTGCGGACCACCCCCGAAGCGCGAACCGAATATTTTCCACGAGGGAGGCATCCGCGCTTGTATGTCGAGCGCATGACCGCCTCAGATCGATCGTTTCATCGCGTGTCCCGACGCCGGTCCGACTGAGAATAGCGGCTTCCGCGCTTGAGGCAATCTATTCCGATTGTGCAACGCCGGCCGACGCCCAATTGATCAAGGCGATCATCTTGCGCTTACATCGATCAGGCGAACGGCGTCTGGCACGGCGTGCATCCGACATTCGCATGCAACTGACTCTTTTTGGAGATGCCTGTGACTGACCGGTCGCCCAGCATTCTGGTTGTGCCCATACCCTTTGCAGATGAGTCTCCTGCGTCGTGGGTTATTCGCACCTGTTTAATACACCGCATCTCCTATCGAAGGCTGGCCGCAAGTCTGAGCATAAAGGAAAGCCGAGACCCCGACATCGAATGGGTTGAGCACATTTGCCGAATCGGCGCCGGAACGAATCTCTCAGCCAGTCAACTCCAACAATTGGGAGAAAGATTTCATGCAGCCCGCAATGAACGTTATCAAAAATTTCTTTTGAATTTCACTGACCGGAAGGAACCCCTCTATAAAGTTTGCCGCAGCTGCCTTGCCTCAGATACAACGCCGTATTTCCGGATCGCATGGCGGTTGACGGATTGGGCGATCTGCCCGATCCATCACGAAAGGACGATTTCCCGATGCCCAAGCTGTCACGCGGAAATCAAGGGTACGCGGCCATTTCTTGGGCGGACCAGAGACAACGATCCACTTGATCTTTCAGATTGCCCATACTGCCTCGCGTCGCTAACCGCAGGTCCTTGTAAGCGGGACATGCCACTCGGAGAACTGGACGAATCGGCGCTGGCAGCGCAGGAGGCGATTCTGTCCATTGTACTGAACCAATCCATTCCCTCCGGGAGTCGCAGTCTTCGATGTAACCTAACTTACTACCTCTGGTTGCGCTACAAATACAAGCTGGAGGATCATCGCTATTACCGCCGTCGGAGACCATCAATCGTTGCATGGATTGATCCACCAGAACTGGAGAGCGAGTGAGCACGCCAGACATCGAAAATCACTGTTTCCTGCGCCAGTTCGAACGCCGGGGACGGGGCAGGTGCAAAGGTGTATCACGGTTTTACGCGACATCCTTCACCGCGACACATCGGCGTGGGATTGGCGATACATGAAACGGCCCGCTACGCGACCGCAAAGACCGAGGCAACAAATTCGACGAACCTTGTGCGCGTCGGACGCCCGAGCTTATGAGCACAATACCGATGCCCTTATGGCGAATCGTTTCCTTGCGCTTGGACCTATCGAGCAGGCGCTGCAGATCCGCTCAGGCTTTGATGCTTCTGTACTTGAAGACATCGCCAGCAAGGTTCTTCACATACCTCTTCGCGAGTTGCTTGCTTCCCTTCGTATGCCACGCAACACAATCATCCGGAAAATACGTCTTGGCATGCGACTAACGACATCGGAATCCGATCATGTCGCCCGCATATTCCTGATCTACGGGCAAGCCGGGGAAGTATTAGAGGACGCCGAGCTGGCGGCAACATGGCTCCTGCGATCGAATATAGAGCTAGGCGGCGAACGACCGCTCAACATGATGGACACGCAGCCGGGCTTTGATCGCGTACGCGATCTTCTTTGGCGCATTGAGCGCGGCGTAGGACTGTGAGGATAACCATCTCGTACGGAGGCAGCATGAAATCAAACATGAATGACCCAGCCGCGGAAGGACTAACTAGCTATACCGACGGCTCGGCCTCGACAATCGCGGTCTTGGTTGCGCTGGTCCAGTTGATCGTGGAGCAATCGGGCAATCCGCCGGATTTCGACGCGCAGTCATGGTTGAACAGGTGGTTACACTCGCCGGTCCCCGCGCTCGGATCGCGACCGCCCATTGAACTTCTTGGCACACCCGACGGTGTCGCGCTCGTTTCCTTGACAATTGCGAGAATGCAAAGCGGTGCATTTATGTAAGGGATGCGTCCGATGTATGTTCAGGAAGCTATTGGCAATTTGGGGTCGCCAAAACCTCACGCACGGCATCGTCAAGGGCTTTCCAATCCTTCCCGTACAGTTTTCTCGCAGCCCGCTCAAAGGTCTCTGGCACTGGGCCCCTGACTGCCATCATGAGGAAAACCGGTACTTAGAAAGCTGCCCGGCCTTCGCCTCATTGACAGCTAAAAGGGTGTCCAGAATTAACTGCGCCGGCAAATCAGGGTTTTCTTCGACAGCTTTGCCGAGCCAAGCCCAATGCTCAATTTGCTTTGGTACTGATCGATGATTCGCTGCAGCGTGCGACTTAGCAATCTCAACCAGTTCATCTGATAGTTTAAGCGTGATCGACATGACGTAGCCTCTCATGAATACATCGACGATGCCACACCAAAAGGTTTATGGGCACAACGTTTTGCAACAAGCGGCTTACCGGAAAATCAGTCGCTCCTCTCGAATATCACAAATAGTCTGCCGGTTCGCCGAGGATGCGAAATCCACACAAATCGAGCTGCCGTTCCGCAGCAAAGCGAGGTGAACGAAAAGGCCGCCTTGCGGCAACTGCTCGCAATGCCTGGAAGGCACCCGCAAGTTAGCCTCGTCCGTTCATGCCCTCCTCGAAAGCAGGAGAATCCCCACAGCGTCATCTTGAACGGCAAGTGATAGTGTTGTAGCAAGTCCGCGAGTCCAAAAACGGTAGGGGACCATGCTGAGAAAGGGAATACCCACGAGCGTCCCCCACTTGTGCTCGATAATAGTCGCGGGCCCGAAACGTCACTTTATGGCTGCCCGCGATGCATTGGGAGACTCTCTGGCCGGGCGAGGCTACCATCGACGCCGATGCCACCGTGGCATACCAGTACGCGTACCTCATCGAAAAAGCGCCGAAGTATCCCATCAACCCCGCATCTCAGGACGCCCACCAGCCGCACAAAGCGCATCGCTCGCCAGCTTCCGGGGCCTATCGTCTGGTTTGCGATGCCACCTCCCGGAAAGCCATTGCCCGCCTCAACGATCATCCGCTCCGATCAACTCCGGATGAAGCCGTATGTGCAGCAAAACCCATCAGCGTTTGGGGCAATCGTTCGCGATCGAGACCACCTTCGCCGGCTCTCCCTCCAGGGCTACAAAGTGCAGCCTGATCGCAGTCTCATAGGCCCGCGCAGCGTCCGCTCGCATCCAGACAATAACAAACGGCATCGTCAACAGGCCGAACGCCCCGAATTAGGAGAGAGGGACGCTTTCGTAGACGGCATTCACGACAATGGACAGGATCCAGGCCATTGCCTCGGTCGCCACTAACGCGAACCCCAGCAGAGAGAACTCGCCCGTCAGGCGAAGCCTGGTTTGTGTGTTCATCGTCGACTCCGATGGCGCGGCCTGCCGGTCAGATCACCTGCGTCGGTATTTCACACGGCAGGAAAATCGCCCGGACATTGTCAAGCCCCTTGCCATGTACATGCCAGAAGTCACGCACTTTGGCTTCCATGTCAATGAGCTCGATGCAGTGAGGGAAACGGTGATGCGCAACCTCGATGTGTTCGTGATGGAGCCGGTCGCCTTTAAGATAACCCGCATGAACACGATGCAGTAGCGCCTGCTCGATGCCGGCGTTCTTCGCGTGGCGAAGTAAATGCGAGGCGAGGCTTGGGCGCGACACCCGATGCCAGAACCGCGTCGGACGCGCCCGTTCGGAATGGTGGAAATACAGGCGAAGCGAAATCAGCTTGGTCATGATGTCAATCAGCGAGAGTTTTCGAAGTATTCAGGGTTGCGCTGAGGCGGTCGTGGCCTTGCGGGCCGCGCGACGCAATGCGGGAATATCTGCGAGGCGCATGCCGGCAGGCAGGAGTGGGTGTTTGGCATGGCCGACCCGTTGCGCGCGATAGATGCCGGTGTGCCCGGAGAAGAGGTAGCTGACGACACAGGCCAAGGCGGCGTACACACCAATCTGCGGGCCAAAGAGTTCAATCGCCATCACGGTCGACGCGATCGGGGTATTCGCCGCGCCGGCGAACACCGCAACAAACCCGAGCCCCGCGAGTACCGGCGCCGGCAACGCCAGCACGTGGCCCAGCGCATTACCTAGCGTCGCGCCGATGTAGAAGAGCGGCGTCACTTCTCCTCCTTTGAATCCGGACGCGAGCGTCACCACCGTAAAGCCGAACTTACCCACGAAGTCATACACCGGCAGCGAACCGGTGAAGGCCTGGACGATGGTCGGAATGCCAAGCCCCAGGAATTGCGGAACATTGAAGATCGTGGCGACGACTGCCACGACAGCGCCGCCGATCAGCGGCCGCACAGGCGCGTAGGCGATCTTGCGCTTGATGAGCGCCGATAACGCATGCGTTGAATCGGCAAAGAGCATCCCGACCACACCAAAGGCCATTCCAGCAACGATCGCGGATCCCATCCCAAGCGCCGTGAGGGCCGGCACAAACGGGACCGTATAGACGGTGTGATGAATGCCCCATAGGCGGCACACCACGTCGGCCATCACGGACGAAGCGAGACAGGTGAACAATGCGTCGTAGCGCAAGCGTCCGATCGCGAGCACTTCAAGACCGAAGATCGCACCCGCGAGCGGTGTGCCGAAGACAGACGAAAAGCCCGCCGCGATGCCGCCCATAAGGAGGATACGACGCTCCTCCCGTCCGAGGCCAAAGAGTTGCGTGACGCGGTCGGCCAGCGCCCCTCCCATCTGGACCGCTGTGCCTTCGCGGCCGGCCGAGCCGCCAAACAGGTGGGTGATCACGGTGGCCACCAGCACGAGCGGCGCCATGCGCTTGGGCACGATCCTCTGCGGGTCATGAATCTCGTCGATCAGCAGGTTGTTGCCACCTTCGACGCTCCTGCCGACGCGGTGATAGACCCAGCCGGTCAGGAATCCCGCAAATGGAAGCAACCAGATGAGCCAGGTGTGGTCCATTCGTGTATCGGTTGCGCGATCCAGCGCAAAGAGAAACAGCGCGGAGGCGGAGCCGGCCAAGGTGCCCAACACGCATGAAAGCAGCAGCCAGCGCGCGAGATACGGCACCATGGCGAACTGCTCGACAGACTTGAGATGTTTCATGATTTTCAGGTTCGATAGAACATCAAACCTGAGCGACAGGACGTCGCGTGGACGGCCTACGACCTCCTGCACTCAGGAATTCGTAGGCATCATCAGCCGGGGGACCGGCGGTTGTTTGGAGGAATGCCATCTCCAGCGAGCGTGATTGTAATCGAGGAACGCTGCGTTGCACAAGAATTACGCAATCGTCCGCTCAAAGCCGGCTAGACGAGCGTCAAGGCCAGTATTGCCACCAGCAGACCGCCGATCAGTGCGAGGTAGACGTTCAGGTTGCCGGACTGCAATGCACGCAGCCTGTCGGCACACCACGTTACGGTCCGGATTGCGGGCTCGAAGAGATGCCACTCGAACAGGTCCGTCACCCCTTCGGAAAACACCAGTCGCTTGATGAAGTATTCACGCTGCGCATGTTCGCGCTCGGTGCTCATGGTCGGCTGATACACGAAGCTGTAGAACGTGCGCATCGCATTCGAGAACGCCAGCGGCGTAGTTATCGCATCACGGCCATGCGGGGTCATGCCGCCGAACCAGACCGCGGTGTGTCGCACCGGGCGCGTTCTCGTGAGCCGCAGCAGGGCGAGCGGGATGAGCGCCAGCAACGGCATCGCGATGATGAGCTTCGACGGCGAGATAAAGGCAAACTTGTCGGTCAGGGGCACCAGCAGCCATCCCGATACCATTGCCTGCGGACTGTTGGCCTGAAACAGTGTCTGGGCACCGCTGGCCAGCGCGTTGAGCCACAACGGCGCACCGACCGCCACCGCAAGCACACAAAGTCCCAGCACGCCGACGGCCACGGCACTTCGCCGGGGCACCGGACGTTGATAGTCCGGGTCCGGCAATCCCAACAGCCCCAGCCCGAACAGTTTAACGAACGTGGCAAGCGCCACCGCGGCGGCCAGTGCAAGACCCGCACCAGCCAGCACCAGCACGAGACGCCCGGTAAACGCGGACAAATGAAAGCCCTGAAACACCGACTGGAACACGTACCACTCGCTGACAAAGCCCGCCTGCGGGGGAATCGACGCCAGACTCATCACGGCAAACAGTGCGCCGAGACCCAGCATGAAGCCGCTGTTTCTGATCCAGCCGCGCGGCACGATGTCGTAACTGCCCGTCGAGGCCTGAATGCCGTCGGCGACCAGAAACAGCGCGCCTTTGGCAAGCGAATGGCCGGCGAGATGCAACAACGCGACGGTCCACGTGAGGCCGGCGAGATCGTGCAGATGGTCGCTGCGAAACAGTTGCGTCACGCCGAGCATCGCCACCGCAATCGACGCGTTCTCCGCGGACGAGTAGCTGAGCAGCGCTCTCCAGTCGTCCTGCTGGAAAGCGAACAGGATCGCCAGCACCGCGCTGGCAACGCCGATCGCGATCGCGAGCACGCCGAGCCCGAACGCGATGCCGCTATCGTTGGCGACACCGAGCCAACCGTTCCAGCCGCGGCTCAGCGCGAAATAGGCCGCATTGAGTACGACGCCAGAGAACAGCACGCCCGTCGCACCACTGCCGCTCGAGTACGCGCGCGGAAACCACTCGTAGAAAGGGATGAGGCCCAGCTTCGCACCGAAGCCAATGAGCAGCGCGACGCCGGCCATCCACGAAAGAAGCGCTGACGCATGGGGCGCGTTGGCACTGAACGCGTCGAAGCTGATAGCGGCCGATGCGTGATCGAGTTGCAGAATCGCGAAGACGAGTGCAATCGCGCCAACCTCGAGCAGCGCGAGCATGAGCAGCACCGGTTTGCCATTCACTTCGCGCGCGCGTTCGCCGACAAGCATCACCGCTCCCCCCAAGCTCATCACTTCCCAGGCGACGAGCATCGACATACCGTCCTGCAGACCGAACACACCCAGTGCGCCGAGCAAACTCAGCGATGCCCCTGCCCACCACGTGCCAGAACGGCCCGAGAGGGGCGAACCAAGCCAGCAGGCGAAGATCGCCGGTACAAGACCGAAGCCGAGCAGCCATAGAGCCGAGGGTTCGAGCGCGAAGGCGATGCGCTGCGAAGCGAGCGCAAACGGAAATTCAACGCGGGGGGGTGCGGTGGGCAAAGCGATCAGGCACGCTGCGACGCCGAGCAAGCAGCCGGCGCTCAGCAAATATCGGAGCAACGCCCGGACTGAGCGCATCGGCGACAGGATGGCGGTGGCTAGCCACAGGACGCTAGCCGCCAGAATCAGGTCAGCGCTCAAGTTGCCCTCCTCGCATCCGTTGCTCCGCACGTCCAACTATCAACAGCAACGCGTGAATGATCGCAGCAGGATTAGGCGGACACCCTGGCAGGTAGACGTCGACCGGCAAGACTCCGTCGAGGCCGCTGAGGCAAGCGTAATTTCCTCCACTGACACCACCCGACACCGCGCATGTCCCTGTCGCGATAACCCACTTCGGATCTGGCATCGCCTCATACGTCGCCAGCAACGGCGCGCGCATCGCGTGTGTCACTGGCCCGGTGACGAGCAGGACGTCGGCCGCACGCGGTGACGCCGTAAAGAAGATGCCAAGCCGGTGCAGGTTGTAGAACGGATTGTTCAACGCCTGTAGCTCCGATTCGCAACCATTGCACGATCCCGCGTCGACATGGCGGATATGCAGACTGCGACGGAACGTGCGGCGCGTCCGTTCGACCATCTCGCGTGGCACGCGGGAAGCCAGCGCCTCGTCCCACACAAGGTCGTCCCGATTCGTCACGCCGACCGCCCAGTCCGCCGATGGCGAGAAGGCGCCTGTGGGACACACTTCGGTACAGCGCTGACACACGATGCAACGGCCTCAATCCACCTCTGGAGGGACGTGCGCTCCCCGCTCGGGAGAAAAGGCGATCGCGTGCGTGATACATGCCTTCGCACACGCGTCGCAACCGTCCTGGCACCTGGCCGGATCGTAACGCGGCATGCCGAGCACGCCCTGCTGGCCGTGTGCATCGCCCTTGAGCGGCCATTCGGTACTTGCGCTACCGCTCGTCAGTCCAAACCAGGTCCATAGAGACATAGTCGCTCCGTCCTATCGCGCGCAACCCGAAATGGTCAACCCGAAACTCGCTTCGTTGATCGCATAATCCATCATGTTGCTGTCGTGCACAGTGAAGGGAAACACCCGCCAGTTGGAAAACGATGGCGACTTGATCTTCGCTCGCGCAATACGTGACTGGTCATTGAGATGCAGCGCATAGAGGACGGTGCCCCGTGACGACTCCGCCCAGCCGAGGCCCTCGGCATTCGGCGCGCAGCGGCAAGGCTCAAGCAGTGGCCCGGAGGGAATGCCGCGCATGATCGCGTCGTCGAGCGCCACCAGACTCGTCCGGAGTTCCGCGATCCGCACCTTCATCCGGGCATACGCGTCGCCCTCGCTCCGGGTCGCGACAGCGGGCGGCAGTTCATCGTACGCGGCATAAGGGTGATCCCGCCTGAGGTCCCGATCGACGCCTGATGCCCGTTCGACCGGTCCAGTCGCGCCCTGATCGAAGGCGAGCTGCTGACTGAGCGGCGCCGTGGAAATGAGCCGATCAAGATGACTGGTGGTCCGCTCGATCAGGTCGACATACCGCTCCAGTTCGGGTCGGAGCGCCGCGACGCCCCCGGCAATCGCCACGACGTCCAGATCGCGGCGTACGCCACCTGACCACACAATGCCGCGCAAGAGGCGACTCCCGCAGGCTCGCGCATTCATTTGCTTGGCATGCTCCTCAAGCAACTTGCCCTGGGCCTCACCGACCTTCAGCGTGGTCGTGTGGCACAGGTGGCCGAGGTAATGCAAGTGGTTGTAGACACGCTCAAGTTCCGCCGCGATCACGCGAAGCCAGCGTGCGCGCGGGGGCACGACGCAGCCTGCGGCGTCTTCGACCGCCTGCGCATAGGCGAGCGCGTGCGCGACGCTATCTATGCCTGCGACGCGCTCCGCCAGTAGAACTCCCTGGTCGATCTCCATCCCCTCGAACTGCTTTTCCATCCCGCGATGTTTGAGGAACAGATTCGGGTGATAGTGGAGAATGCCTTCACCAACGTAGTAGAAGATGAACTGGGCCGACTCGACGACATCCGCCCGCACCGGACCGAAAGGCAATAACTGCACGTGCTTGCCGGAGACTTGCGGCAGTGTCGGGGCGGAAAGCGAGCTCGCGACGCTTGCCTGCGATGCATCCACCGGCTCAAGCGGGCCGCGCGCCATCGGCGGCAAGAATGCGGTGACGAGGCGCTCGGGTTCCGGATGTCCGATAAACGCGACACCGCTCATTTCCATGATCTCGCGCTCATACCAACCGAGCAACGGGCACCGACTGGCAAGACTGGGAACCGGCGCATTGCACGTTTCGACGCGCCAGCTCACGAAATCGCGCTGGTCCGGTGCTGTCGCGATGTAGCGCAACTCCGGAGCATCCGGTCGTGGGAACCACGCGTACGCGGCCTGCATGCGTCCCCCGCGACCGAGCAGATCGTCGACCGCCGCGCCTAGTCCGACGAGCGCGACCTCCTTGAACGCGCAGTTGTTCATCGCGTCTGTCCTCCCAGATCCGCGGCAACCGTTTCGAAGAAACGCCACAGGTCTTGTGGCCACCACACACCGAGGACCAGTACCGGTACAAAGGCGAGCCACATTGGGACCGTCATCCATGCGTTCGTGTTCACCGCGCGCTTGACCTTGTACGCGTCGCCCATGGGCCGGGCTTCGAAGTACATGGCTCTGAAGTGATTGAGAAAGCCGATGAAGATCACGATCAGCAATAGCAACATCGCGATCACGGCCCAGGCATTCGAGCTCGCCATGCCGGCACGCATCAACGTCAGTTCGCTTAGAAACAAGCCGAACGGCGGCGCTCCAGTGATCGCCACTGCGCCGGCCAGCCACAGTGCGCCCGTGACCGGAAAGCGGTCCCATACGTGGCGGATTTCGCCCATGTCCTTGGTGTCGAACACGCGCATCACGTTTCCGGCACCGAAGAACATTAACGACTTGTTCAGCGAATGGTTGAGCATGTGATACAGCACCGCAGCAATCGCGAGCGGGCCGCCGAATCCTAGTCCCAGCGCCAGCACGCCCATATGCTCGACGCTGGAATACGCCATCAATCGCTTGACGCCTTCCTGACGCACAATGAACAGCGCGGCCACAAAGAGCGAAAACGCACCGAAAGCGACGAGCACGGTGCGCGGCAGCAGAGAGGAACTGGCGGCATCGGTGATCGCCAGGAAGCGCGCGACGCCCAGCATTGCCGTATTCAGCAGTGCACCGGAGAGCATCGCGGACACAGGCGCTGGCCCTTCACTGTGTGCATCCGGCAGCCACGTATGCATCGGTGCGAGGCCAGCTGTTGGTGGCGGTGCAAATCCGACACTAAACGGCGGCGCAAGGTTAAGTAAAAGCGTCAACAACCGTGGTCGGTCGTTGGCGCCCATGGTCGAGCGTGCCGGTCGTTAGTCAGAATGGGTCGGCCTCGTTGTCACGAGGAAGGTGAGGGTTTCCTGGAGGCGAGCGCTGTTCGCGCAGCAGTTCATTGAGCGCAATCTGATAGTGACCGGCGATGCGCTCGCGGAGATCGTCGATAAGTTCGACGACAGCGAGCGCCTGATCAGCGGACCAGTTCTCCGCGATCAGGAACTCGAGTCCGTGGGTGATACCTGAAGGCTGATGAAGGGGCTTCATGGTTTTGTCTTCCCGCCGCGTGCCGCACCGCGCCTGCTTGCCCGCTGCTCGGCGCGTTCACGGGCTTCCTTCACCCGGTATGACTCGCCTTCGATGGCGATGACTTCTGCGCGGTGCACCAGCCGGTCTACCAGCGAGACGACGCACGCGGCGTTTGGGAACACCTCTGACCATTCTGCAAATGGTCGATTGGTTGTCACGACTGTACTCGCGACTCCATACCGGCGGCTGATCAGTTCGAACAGCAGATCGGCATTGCGATTGGAATAGGACAGGTATCCGAGCTCGTCAATGACGAGCACCGCAGGCGACGTATAGCGGTGCAGCCGCCGGCGTAAGGCCGAGTCACTGTCGAGCGCAGCGAGCTCACCGAGCATCTGGCCGGCGCTCGTGAACAGCGCCGTGTGCCCATTCACGAGCGCCTGGTAGGCCAGGTTTAGCGCCAGCGTCGACTTGCCCACGCCGTTCGGGCCAATCAGTACTACGTTGGCGTAGTCCCTGACGAACTCGAGCGACATCAGCTCTTCGACCGCGAGACGGTCGCAGCGCGTGGGCCACGCCCAGTCGAAGTCGCACAGCGGTTTGAAGTTACCCAGATGGGCGTCACGAATGCGTCGTTCAAGCGAACGGCGGGCACGCTCGTCTTCCTCCCATTGCACGAGCGGTTCGACCCAGCCAGCATTGGTGAGCTCGGGCCAGTGCGCCAGCAGGCCGTACAGGCGTAAGGCGTTTGCGCGGCTTTGCAGATTCTCAGTCGTGCTCATCGTGCGCTCCATTGAGCTGATCGTAGATGTCGAGCCGGTGGGGCGTCACCAGCGTGTCCTTGTTGCGCACGTGTTCGGGCAGACTGATGGCCACCGGCGGAGGCGCCTGGCGGGCTTCGCGCCGACGCTCCAGCGCCAGACGCACCGGATTCTGGTGAGGCGCCGCGTCGCTGGCGAGCGTTTCCTCAATCGCCGCCTGCAGCTCGGCCGCGCCATAGCGGTCGAGCAGGCGCAGCAGCTGGGCGGTGATGTTGCCCAGATTGGCGCCGCGCTCAGCGGCGCGCAGCATCAGGGTCCGGCTGGCCGGCGCGGCATGCGCCAGATAGTCCAGACCGCGATGGTGACGCGCTTCGCGTTTGCTGGCGACGAGCGCGTCCAGATGCGCGGCGATCTCGACCTGCGCGCCACGATCGTAACTGCGCTCATGGGTCGCGAGCAGATCGGCGCCGTCGAGAATGCGCACCCGCCCGGGATCGGCGCGTACCGTGAGCGTGCGCCGCACGTGCGTAGGCGGGATCGAGTAGTCGTTCAGATCGAAGCGGACATAGGGCTGTTTGCCGACCGTCACGGCCAGTTGCAGTTCACACGGGTACGGATTCTCCGGCAACGCGAGCAGGCTGGGTTGCTCGCGCGCGAACGCCTCACGCACGGTGATCGTGGGCTCCTCGCGGCAGGGGCGATCGGCTGCTGACCCCGCGCACCAGAGTGCGGCCTGGGCGTTCAGATCATCAAGGTCAGTGAATTTGCGCGCGGCAAAGAACGCGTCGCGTACAAACCTGATGGCACGCTCGACGCGCCCCTTCTCGTTTCCTCTGGCTACGGCCACGGGGCGGGGTTCGTAGTGATGATGCGCGGCGAACGCGAGCAGTTGCGGATTGAAACGGATCGCGTCACCCTGACGCTCGAGCACTGCACTGCGCAGATTATCGTATTTGACGATCCTCGGTAATCCGGACCATGCCGTGAAGGCACCGGCGTGACCCGCCAGGAAGCTGTCCATGCGCGCATCCAGAAAGAAGCGAAGATAGATGTGACGTGACCACGACAGCACCATCACGAAGGCCATCAGGGGCCGGCGCGCACGCCCAATCTGCAGGCGGTCGAAATGCGCCCAGTCGCATTCGCCGACTTCCCCTGGCAAGGTGCGCAGGCGCAGGTACGCCTCGGCAACAGGCCGTGGGCGGTGAAGTGCTACCTGGTGCCGGAAATGGTGGATGTTGCCCTGGTAGCCGCGCTCGGTAACCATCGCATACAGCCGGCTGGCCGTGAGCGAGGGAAACTTCTTCAGCGTCTCATGGATGAACGGCAGGTAGGCATCGATCTGCGCGGGTCGCAGCACTGCGCCAATGCGTGGCAGGCCAGCCTGTGCGAGCACGCGCTGCACGGTGCCGCGGTGCACGTGCAACTGGCGCGCGATGGTGCCGCAACGCCACTTCTCAACGTGGTAGTAGCGCAGGATCTGCGCCTCGAGTTCGACTCCGATGGTCATGGGTCACCTGTGTAGTGAGTAGCAGTCCGAACATCACGGAAGACCCGACGGCGAAGTGGACCTAGGCGTACGAAGCCCGCACAGACGCAGTGGCAGAAGTGGCAATGCTCAGGCACAGGTGTGGTGTGCGTGGATACCGCTGCTGTGGCCGATGTCGTCGAAGTCAGTGCCAGTAAAGCATCGGCGGCAGGCTCCGCGGAACCCTGATGCGTCACTTTATTGTTGCGGCTGCGATAGCGGCGCATCCGTTCCGCGTGCGCAAAACGGCCGTGGCGGGTGCGCTGGTAGCGTTGACCGGCCACACGCATGCTGGTTTGATGGGCGAGCAACGAACAGCCGCCGTCGCAATAGATCTGGCCGCGGTCGCAACGGCGGCAAACGATGACCTGCGCCCGGCAACGGGCGCAGACAAAGAGGCGGGCTGAGCTCGGCATCGGCAATCCCTGTCAATGCCGATGCGATATCGACAGAGCTCACGGGCAGTGCCATACTTGGGCACACCCGCACCCTCTCGTGCGCGTGCTGGGCTCGACATCGGATTGAACTTGGCGGTTTGCGCCGGTGTCGGGCCTGTTTCTTCGGCGGTAAATCCTCTTTTACCGCATCAGGCCTCCTGCGTCACCCTTCCTGAACCGGAGCCCGCCGGCGCGCATCTGCACTCGCCCTACGGGCTCCTTTCGATGCGCCCCATAACCTCAGCGCCACCGTATCAGTCATCTCGGATTACCCCGGAAAACTAGAAAACATTCCGAATTCCTGACTGACGCCGCCGTTTAACGTCGGATTTCGACCGCCGTCCACACCAGCCTTGGTGCCATAGCCGACCAGTACGAGCAGGAACGCCATCTGGGTAAGCGCGGGATTCATCCTGGGAGCCGCACGACGCAGCGTGTCCCATGTCATGTCATAAGTCGGGCCGATAACAAGACTGCCAGCCCAGTAGAAAAGTACCGTTCCGAGCAACGCAAGGCTGATGCCCGCAGACACCACAATGATGTATTTCCACGCCGCTTCGATCGCTTCCTGGCCGCGCTCGAAGCCGACGAGGAATGTGCTAACGAGCGTGGTCAGCTCGATCGCGATCCAGTAGACACCGATATTGTTCATGATCGGCCCACAGATCATCGTCGCCGCGAATAGCGCGAAGAGCGCATAGAAGTTCGGCAGTCGCTCACGCTCCTCTGCCAGCAGCCGCATATAGCCAACCGCATAGATTGAAGCGAGGCAATACACGAGCGCCGTGCAAACAAGGGTCCAGGCAGCCAGCGCATCGACCACCACGTAGTCGCGCAGAAAGCGATGTCCGTCCTTGACCGTGCAGACGAGCGAAACCGCCGCGACCACGCAGACAATCGATGCGGCGAGATTCGCATACTCAGCGACGCGCGCGCGCCGGCTCGCCGCGCAGATTGCTGCCGCGGCGACCGGTGCAATGACGATCACGACGCTCCACGTTTCGATCATGGTCACCCCACCAGCCTTCTGAGTTCACGGCTGCTCGTGCTGCCGACGTGGGCGACCAGATAGCGGACCAGGACACCGAAGCTCACGACTATAACCAGCAGATCGAACAGCAACACCAGTTCGATCAGCATCGGCATGCCCGGCACCAGGATCTGGGAGCCCAGGAAGATACCGTTCTCCAGGATCAGGAGGCCAAGCACCTGGCTGATCGCTTCATGACGCACTGCGAGCATCAGAAAGCCAATGAGCTTCATCGAGAGCATCACTGTGAGCGCTAGCACCACCACGGTGCCACCCAGGCCCAGCGCATTGCCCAGATGGTTCGACACGACAAACGCGAAGAGCACCAGCAATGCACCCAGCACGATGCTTGAACTTGGCTGCAGGATCACATGCAATTCCCGCTCGACTTCCAGCCGGATGATGATTCGCCAGATCAGATAAGGCAGCACCAGGCCTCGAAAAAACGCGGTGAGAAGCGCGATCAGATATAGCTCGCGGTAGTTGCCGTAGTAGCCCACCGCACCGGAGAGCGCCGCGATCAGCCACGATTCGGCCATGAACGCGAGCAGATAGTCCTTCAGCCAGCGCGAACCCAGCATCACAAACGCAAGCAGCAGGCTGCCAATCGCCAGCAGGCTGAAGAGCGATGCGGCGAGCGGACTCAGGTGGGCGAGCAGCATGACGTGTCACCGAAGCTGGTTGGCGGCGATCGCCAGCACCGCCAGCATGAACGACGCGGCAAGCGGTTCCTGATATCGGAAGAAACGCAACCTGGATTGCGCCGTCTCGACGAGCACGACGACGAGTGCGACCAGCAGCATGCGCAGGAAAAGACCGATCGCCGCACCCAGTGCACCCAGCGCCGTGCCATGCTGCGACAGTCCCCACGGCAGCGTCAGCACGTTGCAGAAAATGGTGTAGAGAATGAACTGCTTCATCATCGACGCCCATTTGAGGAGCGCCAGAAGCGGCCCGGTGTATTCGAGGATGCGCGCTTCCTCGATCATGTACACCTCGATGTGCGTGCTTGAGTGAATCGGCAGACGGTCCGTCTCGACCAGCAGCAGTACGAAAAACGCGAAGACGAGAAACAGGTGCGCCGGGCTCCAGTAGACCGATGGCTGTGCGACAAGCAGATGGTTCACGACGAATGGCAACATGGCCTTGGCGAGCAGCGTGATGCCGACCAGCACGAGGATCAGCGTGGGCTCCGCGAGAATGCCAAGCATAACGGAGCGGCTTGAGCCAATACCGCCATAAGCGCTTCCCGAATCCAGACCCGCCAGTACAACCGCAAACGACCCGAATGTCAGAATGAGACCACCGCCAAGGATGTCACCCATGTCGGAAAGCGGCAGTGGAAAGTCAGTGAGCACCGGGATGAGGATCGGCACCGTGAGCATGCAGGTGAACGCGACTACCGGTGCAGTCCAGTAGATCCACGAAGCGGAGTTGGGCACGACGAGCTGCTTGTGGAAAAGCTTCCACAAGTCCCGATACGGCTGGAAGATGCCTGGGCCGCGGGCGCGTTGCACACGCTCTTCCCATTGCAGGATGACGCCTTGCAGAAGCGGTGACAGTGCGATGACGGTCACCACCTGGGCGACCTGGAGGGCGATGTCGCGCGCGCTCATGCGCCCTCCGTAAAGACGAAGGGTTGATGAACGGCACCTTGGGACCGGGTTTGAACGCCCGAGCCGATCGCTGCGCGAAGTCGCGGCAATGCGTATGGACGGGGGCGGCTACCATTGCCGCGCGGCGACTCGCTTGCGCATTCCATGTTTTTTGCGTTCTTGTAGGCAACGATATGCCCGGAATGCTCGAAAAGGCGAGCCGGCTGAAAAATGCCTACCGGCCCCGAAGCGCCCGGGGACCCTGTAGGCATCATTAGCCGCAAAGCCTGCTAGCGGCGGTTAGGGAGGAATGCCATCTCCGCAAGAATCAGTTTTGAGTATAGGTGACGCGCCGACGCATGCAAGGTTTGCGTTTTCTCCTATCCGGTTGACCGGCCGAACAGGGAAAAATGCTTCGACGGTTTGTGCGGGACGTCGTCACCGATCACACCGAACTCGACCGGAAAGCGCATGTAGAAAACGTGCACGTTTTCGGCGCGCACGAGATCCAGCAGCTGCCCGGCTTCCTGTTCCGTCACCGCCAGAATGATCTGCACCGGCTGATCGTCGAGCCTGAGCATGTGGGCCGCGTGATGGGAACCCGCGTGGCCGATGCCTTCGGCGCAATTGATGACGGTCGCGCCACCGATACCCAGTTGGCGAACCTCATGCAGCAGCCATTCGCATACGGTCTGATGGCCGTGCTTCCTGTTCTGCTCGGTATAGAACGTCAGTTGATAGCCATTCATCGTGCTTCTCCGCCGCCCCCCGGGGCCTTGCAGCGCCCCAGGGGGCACGCAAGTGGCTGCGTCCATTACCCGGAGTAAGATCGCGTTGCTCGACCGGGGCAGGCCCGGTCATCCACCGCTTGATTCATTCTAGTTCACAGCCACCGCGACAGACGATTGTGCTGTGCAGCATCGCGTCCGCGCAGCGGGAGATCCTCCCTGCCGGGCGGCGGAACTCGCGCGCAACAGCCCATGACTGGATCTGGCCCTGCCGTCAGGCACCTTCTATGAGCGCTGCCGGAATGCGTCCTTGCCGGCAAACACGGCGTCCTGCCCCAGCATTCTTTCGATTGCGAGCAAACGGTTGTACTTCGCCACGCGTTCGCCGCGCGCTGGCGCCCCGGATTTGATCTGGCCGCAGTTAAGCGCGACCGCGAGGTCCGCGATGCTTGTATCCTCCGTCTCGCCCGAACGGTGCGAGACCAGGCGCGTGTATCCCGAGGACTGCGCGCGCCGCGCAGTGTCTAGCGTTTCCGTCACCGTGCCGATCTGGTTAAGCTTGATCAGTATGCTGTTGCAGCAGCCCTCCCGGATTCCACGGCTCAGAAACTTGCGGTTGGTAACGAACAGATCATCGCCGACGATCTGCACGCGCCCGCCAAGCTGCGCAGTCAGACTGGCAAATCCGGCCCAATCGCTATCCGCGAGTGGATCTTCAAGCGAGACGATGGGGTACCGGGCAACCCACGTTTTCCAGTAGTCAATCATCTCATCGGACGACAACGTCAAACCGTCACGCGTCAGGTGATAGCGGTCATCGTAGTAGAACGACGATGCCGCAGGGTCCAGACCGATCGCGACATCGTCTCCCGGACGATAGCCCGCGCGTTCGATTGCACGCATGATCGCTTCCATCGCTGCGACGTTCGACGGAAGTTGCGGGACGAACCCACCCTCGTCACCTACGTTCGTCGTCGTCCCCAGTTCTGCGAGAACTTCGTGCAGCGCATGATAGATTTCAGCGCCATAGCGCAGTGCTTCCCGAAATGTTGGCGCGCCGAGCGGCACGAGTTTGAATTCCTGAACATCGGGACCGTGATGTGCATGTTTGCCGCCGTTCAACACATTGAACATCGGCACGGGCAGCACGTGTGAATTGGCGCCTCCCAGGTAGCGGAACAGCGGCAACCCACAGGCCTGTGAGGCAGCTTTCGCGCACGCCAGCGATACGCCGAGAATCGCATTGGCCCCGAGGCGACTCTTGGATTCCGTGCCGTCCAGCTCGATCAGGGTCGCGTCAATGCGCCGCTGGTCGTCCACTCGCATACCTTCCAGCGTCTCAGCGATCGATTCGTTGACATTGCGCACCGCATCGAGAACCCCCTTGCCGCCGTAGCGGGAGCTATCACCATCACGCAGCTCGACGGCTTCGAATTCCCCCGTCGACGCACCGGAAGGAACCGCCGCGCTCGCCTGGATACCATCCAGAAGTTCCACGGAGACCTCGATCGTCGGGTTGCCCCGGGAATCGAGCACTTCGTCCGCGGTAATGCGCTCAATCGCTGCAAGCGTGCCCATTGTCGTGCTCCCCGTCGGCGCTGGCGCCGACATTGACTGACTCCCTGACGCAGTGTCGCGCTGGACTGAGACCTCACGTGGCACTTTCCCGCCGTTCGGCATTGCTCTGAAGCGTGCTACTCATCGCCTTTTGCCGCGCCTGCGCCAATCACTTCGTATTCGACAGGACAGCGAGTGTAGAAGAGTTGAACACCGCCGTGCCGCAGGCTATCGAGCAGTGCATCGATGCGTGAATCCTCCGCAGCCACCGTGACCGCGACGGGCTGGTCGACCAGTTCAAAAAAGCGCGCCGCGTGGTATTTGCCATGCGCGTCGATGCTTTCGCTCACTTCGATCACCGTTACACCCTCAATGCCGGCTTCTTTCGCCTTGTCCAGAATCCACTCGACGACGGTCATATGACTCTTGCGGTGGCTCTGATTGGCTGCGAACAGCGTCAATTGGCTGCCTTTCATGAGGCGCTCCCATTGGGTCCCAGGGAATGCATGAACTGTCGCTGCGTGTCGGACGCGCCAATGTACGCACGGACGCGTCGCGTGACGGGTGCGTACTGGCTTGTTGCAATGATGATAGGCATAGGAAACCAGATTCGGGTGACGTACAAATCTGGACAGCAGGACGCCCGGGCATGCTTACGACCTCCTGACCAGGAACTCGTAGGCATCATCAGCCGGACTTGACCGGCGGTTCGGGGAGGCATGCCATCTCCGCTCCACTCAGTGTAGCAAGGAAACTGCAGGGCGGTTCGGCTGCGGCGTGTGCCGGGAGTAAGTTCCGATTACCTCTCGCGCCGCAGCAGTTCGCCCTACCTGACTGAAAGCTCTGATCAGAAGGCTCGCGACAGGCACCGCCGGGCTCGCCACTGCGTGCATTGCAAAGCGCAACTGCGGTGAATAGAATGAAAGCGTCGAAACGGGAGATGGCATGCCTCCCTGAATCGCTGCTTGCATATGCTGCAGCTGATGATGCCTACAGGTCTCTGGAAGAGGGCTGTAGGGCCGCTACACCCCCTGTCCAGGTTTGCTTCGCTGTTTCGCGATCTGGGCATGCTGACGTGCGCAACTTATCCCCTGGTTACCCGAATTGCATCGTGCGTATCGACGTTGCGGAGTTCACGCGCATGCGTGGTCACGGCCGCTCCGGGAGACGTTGCCATGCATGAAACCGGCAACGCTGAATACGCGCGAACCTTCGTGCTGTCGAATGGTGAAGTGGATTTCCTCTGGTGGTTTATCCAGGGCAGCATCATGGACCCCGGCGTGCGCACGCGCCTCTACGCGCACTGGGGCCTGTGCGCCCGCCATAGCCTCGCCTTCCTTGTCGTGGAAGCCGCATTCCGCCCGCATCTGATTCACGGCTGCACGATTCTGTATGGGGAACTGATGCGTCGCGCGATACACGTCCTGGACGATCGTGGCATCCACGGCCTGGTCCCGGGCAGTGTCTCGCGACACCTCTTGCATGCGTCTGGCCCGTGCCATCTGTGCAACCTCGGCTACCACGAGCGCTCCGAAGGCAATGCGCCACCCGATCGGCTGGCGCAGGGGCGGGACATGACGAACGCGGCGCGCTTCGCCGCGGACAACCGCCTGGGTTGGCTCCCGTATGTATGCGGGCGGTGCGCAGGGACCGATTCGCCCTTTCTTTGCCGCTTGCATCTGATCGAGGCGATGGAGCATGAAGGCACGCAAATCGCAAAGTCCCAACACGCGGACATCGCCAGCATCTCCGCCCATCTTTCGACTTTCGAGAAATCGTTTCGTTGGGACCTGCAGGGCACCGACACCGAGGAAGATCGGGGCGCACTCATCAGCGCCATCGGCTGGTGCAGCGGATGGACCGGGTTGATCAGAAGTCTGCTGCCGCTCGACGGGAAGAAATGTCGGCCATGAACGTCATGACGGCGTCCCGGCTCCGTCCGCGACAGCAATCAGGAAATGACGTATGTATCGGCCGTGTTCGACGGGACGGATGTGCGCGCAAAAGCGGCACGCTATCCGACCTTCGACAGATCCGCCGAGGCAGACTCGCCATGTGCCTGCTCATCACGCTGTGACAGAAAAATCTGCCTGTACAGATCTTCTCCATAGCTCGTCTGCAAGGGCTCGGCCTCTGTCAGTCTGAATGTGCGCTCGCCGTCGGGCCGCCGCTCAGCTCTCAGGAACATCATGCCCTGCGTTTTCTGCTCATGCAGCCCGTGAGCCAGCGCATACAGGTGCGTCACGAATACAATTTTCACGCGCTTCTGCAACAACGCCACGATAATCTGGCGCGCGATTTCGGAACCCTCTCGCTCATTGGTTGCGGCAAAGGATTCGTTGCACAACAACAGTGAATGTTCCTTGATGTGTTCGACAATTTCGCTCATTCGCTTGAGTTCCTCATCGAGCTTGCCGCTCTTCATTGATGCATCTTCCTCGCGCTTGTAGTGGGTAAAGATCCCATCGCACAGGTTCGCGGAAAACGCCGCTGCCGTCACGAACATTCCACATTGCATCATGATCTGCGCCAGTCCAAGCGCTCGCAGAAACGTCGACTTGCCGCCCTGATTGGCGCCCGTGATGACGATGAGTTCCGTGCCGCCTCCGTGCACGTCGTTACCAACGGGCGCCCGCCCGGTACGCAGTGCGAGGCCCGCATCGTACAACCCTTCAATGGCGTGCTCTCTTTCATTGCACTCCCGTGGAACCGGAACGCACATGACGAGATCCCGCCGGGTCAACTCATTGTGCAGATTGACGCACCCGAGGTAGAAAGCCAGTTCGGTGCGCAGCATCGTGAAGAAACTGAGGATGTGCTCGGCTGATTGCGCCAGCGCGTTGGCGACGAGATTGATCCCCCGCGCCTCCAGCTCCGCCAATGCACGGGCGCCATTCTCATCTCGATCGGCAATACGAAACGTCAACGAGGGCGATCGTTTGGCGAGTAGCCGCTTCAGAAAGTTCGGGTCCTTCTCATGCGGTTTGCGCAGTACGTAGCTGATTCCCTTGTTGCCTGTTCCCAGCCCGGCACTGATCAGCACGCCGTCACCGAACTTGAGCTCCTTGAGACAATGCCGGATCGTCACAAAATACTCGTCTGTCAACTCGCGTTGGATCATCGAGAAAAATTGCGCAAACCCTTCTGACTGGAACTGCCCCGCCTGTGCGTCGGTCACAGTCCTCAGCGTCCTCAGTACGCCGACAAATTGCTGGATCATTTCCCGCGCACCGTACAACACCGAACTGGCTGACGAAGAGAAGAAGCTGTAGTAGCTCTTGCGCTCTGTTTCGATCGCTTCGAACGCGATCGCGTAGAGCTGTCGCACAGTGGCCTCATGATTGATGCAATCGTCGAGGATCGAATGGCGATACGTAATCTCGTCCAGCTCGATTGAACTGACCGGGACGACCCGCTTGATGACGTCGTAGAGAAACGCATCACCCTGCGCCATCGCCTGGTAGAGCGTGTCCAGTTCCAGGTCCTGTACCAGCGCCGGCTCGTTCCATTCGGCCTCGCGGCGCATATTGAAATCGCGGTCCCTGTAGAGAAGATATGCCTTCATAGTCCGAACCGCTCCTTCAGATGGTCATAGGTCAAGCCATAATGTTCGGCGACCGACACCGCATACGCACGACCGTCAGCGGGTTTTCTTCTCACCCGGTAGGTGCGGGAGGCCGGGTCCCCCGGCTTGATCTCGCTGACCATGCTCACGGCCTGTTCGCCGAGATGCGCGAGCTCCTCGATGAAGGTTACGCAAACGCACAATGCATTGCGCTCCAGAATCTCACCGATGATTTTCCTGCTCAGGAACAGTGCGTCAGTCAGCGTTGTCGAGCTGAAGATCTCATTCATGATGATGACGCTGCGCGACGTGGCGCGCGTCAGGATGTGATGAACGCGCATCAGATCGTCCTGGAGCTTGCCACGCAGATCGTTGGTATTTTCTTCGCGTTCGAAATGCGTAAACAGGCGGTCGTACAGAAAGAGTGCGGCATTGCGGCCAGGAACCGGACAACCGATCCTCGCCAGATAGTGCAGTTGGCCAAAGGTGCGGGCAAAGGTCGTTTTCCCGCCGTTGTTCGGGCCCGATACGACGATCAGGCGCTCCTTTCCATTGAGATGAAAATCATTCGGCACGACGCACGCGTTTTCGCTCGTGAGCTTGTGCGCGAGTGCCAGATCGAACGTCTCGTCGCAGCGCACGGCTTTGCTGACGGATGACACGCGTGGGTAGCAAAAACACAAATCCGCCGCTTTGCAGATATCGATGTAGCCGCGGTACGCGAGGTAGAACTGGACTTCACGGTCGAAGGTCCGGATCGTGGCATCGAGATAGCTCGCGTTGTTCGCGCAGTATGCGGCGAGCTCCACGAACGCCTGCGGGTACAGTTGCGCGACGAAATCCAGGACATGGGCTTCGACGTGATTCATGTCCAGCCAGTCGCGCAACTCGACGCGATGATCCTTGACCGCTCCCTGCTTGAATTTGTCGAAAATCCTCAGAACGTCGGCACTGTAGTCGATCTCCGCATCGTAGGGGCGCACCGTGACGGCGTTCCCCTTGATGACCACGCAATATCGAATCGCCGAGAGGCACTGCTTGATATGGTCGGCGTCTTGGGTGAGCAACCGAAAGCGCTCAAACGCCACATATCCGTCCAGGTATTGATGAAACGCCCGCAGGCCTTTCGATGTGGGCGCTGCCAGCGGCAGATCCCGGGCAAAGGCCGCAAGTGTCTCGCAATAGACCACGACCGATTCGAGGAACCACCATTCCTTCTGGAGCCGGTAGTGGAGCTTCTCCGCCTGTGCCAGGTGCTCGCGCATTTTGCGCATGCCCTGGGCGAAAGCATTGATGCTGCCAAGCACACCGGCATTGTCGAGATCCTGCATGACCTCGTGCCGATACGTGATCGCTTCCTCACGCGACAGTTCGGTATAGAAGAACGGCTTCAGGTTGTAGTCGTTCCATCCCATCGTGACCGCCGAGACAATCTGGTCGAGATTGAGATCACGGAAAAAATCCGGCTCTGGCACGCCATCGCGCCTAGGCCCGTCCTCTGGTTTTTCGAACAGGATGCTGTGAAAGACCATACGTATCCCCTTCCTGTTTGGCAGCCGCACACGTGCGCCTGCAACCAGATTCCGTCGACCGCGCGAGACACTGGTTCCACGCGGTGAGATGGAGCCTGAGCGGAGTTTCCGACGTCCGGATGCGCGCTCGACTGCGATCAGTGACGCGGACAGACGTGATCGGTACAGTGATGAAAACTGGGAGGAAACGCCAGCTTGACGATGGCGCGCGCTTCAGACAAACGAAGCGAGTCGAGGCGTGCCCACAGTACCCTAACCCAGGCCTGTAGGCATCATTAGCCCCTTCGGGCGGTTATGGAGGAATGCCATCTCCACTTCATTTTCCAGTCTACGCCGTGCAACACGCGGATACAAGGTGCTGGCGGCGTCAGCCTTGCCGCGCGGACCTGCTGGAACGCGAAACGCAAGTTCGTGCCGCAAGAAGTGCTGCTCGACCGACCATCAGAGCATTCGCTTCAATCGCATTTTGGTGACCCTTCCGGAGCGTTGCCTGAAGTTCTCCGACGTCCGTTCCAGCATCGCGAACAGTCAATCAGTTTCCCGACCATGACCGTCATTTCATGGCCTCAGTCGGATGAAGAGCGGCCCAGTTCGAGCCATTTCAGCCGATCGGCACACTGCCACAGTCGTCTGATCTCCATTCAACATGAGCCGCCCACAGATCAAACGCGCCCTCATTCGGATCGGCGCTCTGGACACTTTCTGCCACGATTGCCCCCCGCTACAGCAACTTGCGACGCTCCAGCTCCTCTGATAATGACCCTGCGCCGGTGAACACGTGCCCGTGAAGACCTGCATTGATTGCACCCTCCACATTTACCTCAAGGTCGTCAAAAAACAGAGTCTCGGCTGCGCTAACACCGAGGGCATCAAGGCAGCGAAGATATGTATGGGCTGCCGGCTTGGCCGCACCGAATGAGGCCGAGGCGTATACGTGAGGGCCAAAGAGTTCCGCCACCGCAGGATTGAGATACTGGATGTTTTCGGTCACCAGTCGACAATTGTTGGTTAGAACGGCTACGCGGTATCGCGCGGACAGTTTTCTAACAAGCGCGAGCACTTCGAAATTGGGCGACATCGATGCGCGGCGTGAAACCACGCCAATCATCGCGCGTGACGTGACAACCCAGGATTTCGCCCATCGCCGTCAGGTACTCTTCGTCGCTTATCAAGCCGGCGTCTGCACTAGCTTCCAACCCGGATTCCCAAATGGCCTCGCGGACAGTTTCATATGTTCGGCCTGATACCACTGAGAGGTGATGGACCCGTGCCGAGCGGCCGTAGTGAGACAGGACGTCGTCCATATCAAACAGGACAAGAGATATCAATGCTGTCATTCGGTAAGTTCGTACGCTAAACGCAAAAATTAAAGTGCCGTTTGGCAATGCGCCTTCGGATGGCTGGGGCTCGTATTGTGCGTTGGTGAATCACAAGTTCGACAGATACAGTTGATCACTCCCGGATCTGAACAGCCGCTGCGAAAGGTCGAAACGGGGAGCCTTGTGCCCCACCATCGGACGATGTTTGTTCCGACCGCTCTTGTTGCGCGTTCACTCACATTCGTCGTTTGACCTGTTGTCCGGCGGGCTATCCGGCCCCTTACCCCGAGATTTCCTCACTCGACGCAGCGTGGCTCCGATCTGACCGGCGATGTCTCGGATCGACGAGCGCATGTACCAGGGCCACCACGCCAGGTGATAGAACCACACGAACGCTGCGCGATACCCCCGGAGCCACTCCCGGCGGATACCGGCTGAAGGAAAGCTCTCAAGGGGGCGGTGTCCGAGCGCCATCACGCCGATCGTCATCCAGACAACCGCCACCACGAAAGTGGGAAGGGACAGCAAGCAGGCTGCAATAAACAACGCGAGCGGCAGGCAGAGGATAATTGGCGAGCGATTTTTCATGTCGTTTTCGCGCCAGCATAATCATTACGATTTTTCAGCTTATAGCATTTCGCGTGGTGCAACCGACCAGGTTTTCTGTCATTTTTGCACCGCTAAGTGCGGATGTTCCAGGTGGGCTATTCTGCACGTTGAAAACCGAAGCTGATTCACCCCAACTCTATACACGCAAGCGTCACCTCGTAGACTGAAGAGCATGAAAGATCGATCCACAATCGTATGCGTACGCGAGGGCAAGGTGCTTCTGGTCGCCCGCGCGCGCTCACGATGGTCGCTTCCCGGCGGCACGATAAAACGGTCCGAGTCGCCGCTGGACGCCGCCCTGCGCGAACTGGAAGAAGAGACTTCGCTCGCTGGAATGGAACTTACGTACCTGTTCCAGTTTGGCGGTCTTAGCAAACACCACCACGTTTTCCGCGCCGATATTCGTCAGGACGCGTCCGCCGAAGCGCGTAACGAAATTTCGCGTTGCCGGTGGTTCAACCCTGGCAAAATCGCAACGCTCGTCACGAGCATACCGACCCGGGAAATCGTCCAACTTTTCTGCACGCACGAGAATCGTGCCGAGGTGCCGCTGGCGGTCATCGACAAACCGGATGCCCACGTTCACCGGACGGTCCAACCATATGTCAACGTCGCAGGCACCGCTTCACAGCAGACATAACGCATCACTATCAAAGGAAAAATGTGATAGGTAATATCGAGCTGTTGTCGCGCCTCCTTCTGGCAGCGCTACTCGGAAGCGTCATCGGCTTTGAGCGCGAAAGATTAAATTGGGCGGCGGGTTTGCGGACGCACATGCTTGTATGTGTCGGCTCATCGTTGATCATGCTGGTATCAGCGTTCGGATTTGCGGATGTGCTGGGCGAAAAAAACGTCGTTCTCGATCCCTCCCGGGTTGCCGCGCAGGTAGTGTCAGGCATCGGTTTCCTGGGCGCGGGGTCGATCCTGTTGCGCGGGGAGATAGTGCGTGGGCTGACAACTGCCGCGAGTCTCTGGTCGGTGGCGGGAATCGGTCTGGCAGTCGGCGGAGGGATGTACACGGCTGCCATCGGCGCGACAATCATTATTCTGATTATTCTCGTCGGTGTGAAGCCGCTGGAACGTCGCTTTATTTCGGTCAAACAACAGCGCAACATAACCCTGCTGGTCGAACGCGGCAGTGTATCGCTTGACAGTGTTCACGACGCCCTAGGAACGGGAAGTGTCCGGGTGAAGCAGTTCATCGTCCAGCAGTCGGAAGACGACCCTGAACTCGACGAAGTGCAGATTGGGCTATCGCGCGCGACGGCCAGCGAGTTCGCGACGATCTGTGCGCGCCTCGCAGCAATGTCCGGTGTCCGTGAGTGCAGGAATGGCAGATGAGAGTGGAACAGGCCATGACGCGTACTTATGAATATCACGGGTACACCCTTGTGGTGGCCGTCGAATCCGACATTAACTCGCAGCTCGGCGGCGACGCTGCTGCGTGCGTAGGTTATGTGGCGATTGTCAGGATCTTTCAGGCGGAAAATGCGGTCGCCATGTTTTCGCCGCTGCGCTTCGGGGAGGCCGGAGGTCTCCCGTTTGTGACGGAAGCAGATGCCTTGATGGGTGGCTATAGCGCAGCACGGCGAATTGTCGATGATCTTTTCAGTCAGGAGAGCCGATAGGCCTCGGCGACTAACCGACTGGCGGTCCTGAACGAGCACGGATCGAGCGACGGGTGCTTGCTTAATCTGGTGGCGATTAAGCGCCTCCAAGTGAACCGGATACGCTCGACGGCGAATCGGTTCTTCCTGCCTTCTGCGTCGTCTAAGGGAATTGGAGCGACTGACTTCGAAAACGCTAGCGGAAACTCCTGCGCACCTGGCTGAAGAGGGGGCAAACTCATAATCCGGAGGTGCTTTCTTCGACTGTCAGGAAAACCTGACAGAAGAATCATCCATTCACAAACCTTTGCCGGTGGTTTTCAGGGACTCCCGTATCTCAAGCTTATTCGGAAACATGCCGTAAAACATGGTAAGCGGTATGCAGACGGAATCCGCTTTGAGTCTGATCGATTCGATGAGATCAATGGTGACTCATCCGAAAAAATCCTCAATTCTCATGACCAGGATACGGACAAATCATGACAGGCAGTTTCCTTCGCTTCAAAAATCTTCGCATCGGTGTGCGCCTCGCAATCGCATTCGCCCTCGCGGCCCTACTCACAGTGGTGCTCGGTGCGACGGCATTTGTCAAGCTCACGAAAATCACAAATGAATGGACCGATTTTGAATCGGTCACCCTCACCAGATTAAAGGTTTTGCAGCACGCCAAAGGTACTTTCGGCGACGCCGTTCACAATTACAAGGACTATGTGCTTCGTGGAGGCGACTACAAGGCGAAGTTCATGGCAAACCTGGACGATATAGATACTGCTGTCAAAACGGTCGAAACAGGAGAGCAACTCGGTCCAGCTGAGCAGGCGGCGAGCGCGGCACTTTTCGACTCGACAAGGGCGTATCGGGCGTCGATGGAGCGGCTGTCTTCCCTTGTTGAATCCGGGGCAGCGATTGATGTTCGGGACAGGAGCGTTGCTGGTGCAGACAAACCGATTGGGAAGGCGTTGGACGCACTGATCCAGATCGTTATGCAGCGTACGACCGAACAGGGTGCGACGATTACCACGTTGGCACATGTCGCAGAAGTCGCTGTTGTGGTCGTCACAATTGCAGCGATGATTGCCGCGACATTGCTTGCCTACTTCATGACGCAAAGCATCACCCGACCGATCGGGGCTGCCGTGACAATCGCCAGGGCAGTAGCGAACGGTGACCTCACGAGCGAGATCATCGTCGACCGGACCGACGAAACGGGGCAATTGCTGGGTGCCTTGCGCAGCATGAATGAGCGCGTCTCCGATGTTGTCCGTCACGTTCACCAGACCGCCGAGTCCGTCGCGACGGCATCGGCGCAAATCTCGGCCGGCAACGACGACCTGTCGAGACGAACAGAGCAGCAGGCTGCGTCCCTGGAAGAAACGGCGGCAAGCATGGAGCAACTGACGGCGACCGTTAAACACACCGCCGAGAACGCAATGCAGGCGAGCGCATTGGCGAATGCCGCTTCCGAAGCGACGGGCGGTAGTAGCGCAGAGGTAAGTCGTGTTGCCGGAACGATGAATCAACTGGCGACCGGCGCCCAGCAAATGAGCAGCATCATTGGTGTCATCGAGGGAATAGCGTTTCAGACCAACATACTGGCGCTGAACGCGGCTGTCGAGGCAGCACGTGCGGGAGAGCAGGGGCGTGGCTTCGCAGTGGTCGCGTCAGAGGTCCGCATGCTGGCGCAACGCAGCGCGGCGGCAGCGAAAGAAATCAAGGACCTTATCCTGACTTCCAATGAACGGGTCACGAGCGGCGCGTCGCTGGCTCAGGGGGCGGGCAATTCAATGCGCGAGGTAAGCACGACCGTTGCGCGGGTTACTGCCCTAATGGGCGAAATATCAAGCGCGTCCCGCGAACAAAGCACTGGTATCGAGCAGGTCAATCAGGCCGTCTCGCTTATGGATGAGGTCACTCAGCAGAACGCAGCCCTCGTCGAACAGGCGTCTGCGGCGGCAGCGTCACTGGTTCGGCAGACGGTCGAGTTGAAAAAACGGATTTCTTTTTTCAAGGTGAGGCCGCTAGCCGTATCGCTGGGAGGTACTTGATCGGACCATCCGGGAATCGGCGACTCAGCGATCCGTCCAGTGACCGCGATCGCTTCATCACCTGACGTTGTGAGTTATCGATGCTAGGCGCTTCTGGCCGAACTCGGCTTTGCTAACTCCCGTGGCACGCTTCATCGGCGGCGTTTTATATTCGCCCGCATTGTGCGAGATACACTCCTCTTCGTATGGCGCTTCGTCCTATGAGTTGATCAAACATTCTGCGAGGGCACAATGACATCAGACTTTGAGCCAACGGTCATACCAGGTGGAGAGTCGGCCGGGCTGTTCGACACCGCTTGCAGCTACGTGCGAGATGCGACACGCGCGCGCTGCGCGGTCGTGATCGTCATCGACGGCGAATCGGGATCAGGATATTCCGTGGTGGGCCCACTTGAGGCACAGGTTCTTTTGCCAGACATCTTACATAAGATCGCAGATAGCTTGCACGGGCAGCTCTCGAAAAAGCTGCAGTAACTCGCCTGTCGCTGTGCCACACGGATCAAGCGCCAGTTGCCTATCACGAATGGCTGGCGAGGCCAAAGCAGCGGCCGCTCAGTTGAAGGCCGCGACGGTCGCTTGATGGCCGACTGCGGTGGTTCGAAAATCTCCGCCCGATTAACTTGAGCTGTCCCTTTCAGCTGAAGTGGAAACGAACCGCCTTCAGATATGTGAAGCCCCCCACTTTGCAAGGACCTCTGTCGGGTAGTTCACACCGCAGCGAACAATTCGTCCAAAGCCTGGACGTCGAATTCCGTTCAGCGTCGCTTGCGATACGCTGCCTGAGTGGCTGGTGCATACGGCAACTTCATCCTCCGCTTCGGTGCGGTCGCCGTCTCCGAAGCTGATACAAGGCGACCAAGTGTCGCGGCGGCGCCGGGGGCGCATGACTGAAGCCACGCTGTGACGACGCCATCACGCATCCAGCCCCTGACGAAGCTCGCGCTCAAGACGAGACAATAAAGGTCATCGTGATAGCCCGGCGTCATGGACCGCACCGTCTCCAGCATGCGCGTAAGACCCTTCTCCATCCCGCAAAGCAGCCTTGCGCGATGGCGGTCAGACTGCCGGCCACGCGGATCGTCGGCGCGTTGTGATGCAGGAGTGGCTGCGAGTAGCGCGCGCGCAAGATCGCCCGAACAGTTGTTCGCCCCAACCATCACCAACGCTGCGGCCAGTTGACGCACTGTGACCATGCGCCTTAGCGCAGCCACAGTGCGGTCCGGCAATCGGTATCCAGCAAGCAGCGCGAGTGCCTCCGGACAGATGCCGGCCGGATCCGCCAGCCCTGCGGAGGTTTCCACGGCCCGGGCGACGAACCTGGCAGGACGGGCGGTGGTCATGAACTCCTTCCGTTCAGGCGATCTCGAAGCAGTCGTGGCATCGTAACGAACCCCTGACGTCTTAGCAGCGCCACAAACGCGGGATCAGACAATAGCTCTTGCAGTACGCTTTCCAGAACGGCCATTTCCGCCCGGACGGAGTCCATCCGTCTAAGAAGAGTCTGCTGTCGCGCGCGTTCGAGCATGAAGACCTTTCGCGCCCTGGCTTCGGGCGTTGATTTTCGGTTCGCAGGGCACCGGTCGCCGCGCAACGAGGCCGGACCCTGGCCGTCCGCCGGGACAGCCGGATCCTGACCGACTGGAATCGCGCGTGCCACGGCATCTACCTCGCGACCGAACTGGAGACTACCGACAGGACTTCGAGCGAGACAGTGTCCACCAGAACAAGCAGTGCTTTCAGATCGAGGCGTCGGTACGGTTCAAAATGGGACTGGCCATGGCGGAACACCACGGTGTATTCGCCCGCACGCAGACTGCCGCGCGGCAGGATATGGAAATCAAGCAGTTCTGTGCCCGCGCGTTCGATACGACCATAAACCAGAAAGTCGATCGCGAAGCAGTCCGGCCAACGCGCGGTCCAGTACGGCAGATGCCCCTGGATCATCCACGGACGGCGCACGACCAGTTGCATCCGTAGCGCGCCATCTACGCACAGCGTGGTGGTGTGCTTTTCATACCGGACGTCGTGTCCGAGTTCGCGCAGCATCACGATAACACTGTCCGCGACGCGTCGTTCCGTACGACGTTCGGCACATCGGTTTTCGGAGCGCTCGGGATCGAGGTTCGGCGCATAGCCGATGGCTTTATACGCTTCGTTGAGACTGCCAAACTCGCGCGCCACCTGCTCCGCCGAGGGCGCGCTGCGGTAGTGTCTCAGTAACTTCTGATTGATTTTGCCCGTGCGGCTTATGACCTTGCGCATGCCATCAATGATTTCTTCACGCGTCGGTCCGCGCCGGCTATGCGCGAGCCTTGCCTGAACCGCTACAAAGAGCCGCCTGTCAACCACAGCGGCGAATGCGCCCGGTACCCTTATCCATTCGTCATAGGGTACCTGTCGCCAGGGACTATCGAGTTTGGATGTCGTGCGACTGTACACATTGGTACCGATGTATTTCTCATTGCGCAGGATCTGCATGACGTGCTGCCCCTGCCAGGGGCGCCCGCCCCCGTTGACGATCCCAAAGTCGTTCAGGCGTCGCGCTATGCCAGTCGCCGTGACCCGTTGCGTCGCATACCACTCGAACATCTTACGAACGATAGCCGCCTCGCCCGAGGTATCCGGAACAACGATGACACGGTCGGTCTGCACGTTCTTGTATTCGTGGCAGTCAAGTGGTTGGCGGATTTCCCTGCGAGCGTTGACGAGCACGCGGCGCAGACCGTAACCCACAGGCCCCGCAGTGTGAAATCCTCGCTGGACGTTCAGACAGTGGCCTAGAAATATCTTGCGCGACATCTCCCGACTGAATTCGCCGGCCATCGCCCGCTTCATCGCTTTCAACACCGATGAGAGTGGACTGCCGTCGTTCTCAAAGGGCTCAGCGACGTAAATAATGTTCACGCCGGCGCGGCGGCATGTGTACTCATAGAAGGCGCTCTCATCGACGTCCTGGAAACGTCCCCAGCGGCTGACGTCGTACACCAGAACGCTGGAAAACCGGCGGGCGGGATTTTCCACATCGAGCAACAGTTGGATCAGCGCTGGCCGGTCACGCAATGTGAGACCACTGATGCCCGCGTCTTCGTAGTCCCGCACGATCCGTATGTTGTGTGTGGCTGCATACCGGGCAATCGCTTCGCGCTGAAAGAGCGGAGAGTATTCCTGGTGATCGGTGGACATGCGAATGTACTGCGCGGCCCGAGGCGGCGCAGACGGATGCGTAGAAGGCGTCCGGGCGGAGGACATGGAGGCTCGACTGGCGGTAAGCTTCAGTACTAGTGTTTTTTGCTACGAAGTCAAGATCGGCGATGACGCTTGCCGCGAGAGCCGCCCGAGATTGTTGCCCTGCGCCCGCTCCAGTCCGGCATCAGAACCATACGCGGCGACGCTACGTCTGGATTTACCTGGGGCCGGCAATTCGCAGGGCTACGAACGCTTAAAGCCCGATCGCAGCTCCAATCCTGCACGGAGGTTTCATTGAACGAAACCCAGGCGAACAAATGCACCGGGGTCCGCCTCCATGCGGCGACTGCTATCGAGGACGATGTCGACATACGATCATCGTCTGTGCCAACATGCTGGACGTCGCCCAGACGAACGGCGCTTACGGGCAACTATGTGAGGTCCGTAACCCTTCGCCAGGTCTTCACGCTGCAGCTAAAGCAGCACGACACAATGCTGGCAGGATGCGGAGCAACTGATGATCGAATCTACCGGATTGGACGAGGAAGCACGCGCCGAACTGCTCTGTTATCTTGCAATAGCGCAGCTTGTCGCCAGGGCGCGCAACGGTGATTGGCTACGCACAGATCACCTCGTCGAGTCGACCCGCATCTGGCTTGCCGGAAACGGCGCGAAGGCCAACTGGGCCGAGCGGGTGCAACTTGGCACTCTTTCAGAAAAGATCGCGCTCAACCTGACAGGTCTGCCGGGTTTCGGCGACACGGAATACCTGGCAAGACTGTTCACCGACGGCTGGAGACTGGATTATCGTTCGCCTGTTGTGCGTGGAATCTACTCAGCTTGCGTGGCCGAGCTGAGCGGGGAAGCATGACCCTGGTCGTCATACTGCCTTCGACCGTGTAGTTATCGATGCTGACGAGGGTGTCGCGCCCGTCGAATGAGAATGACGGAGGTCGCATCGGGCCGAAGTCGATCCAATGAGGTCCGTCGTACACCGAGAAGAAATGGCGGCTGTACGCACAATATCAGCCATTCGCGGGCAACGCGCACCCCATCGGCCCGGTTGTATATTATTTCATCGCACCGGCGTTATACGTACGCGAAATCAATAGTCACGCGGCACGGAATTCCCGCCGACGTGGCGGATATATAATGCGACGGGGCCACACATTGAGACACTTGGCGACTCAAATCCGGTCTACAACGAGAGAGGTGCTTCTGATGTTGAAAGACCTTGACGAACTCGTCGCCGAATGCCCCGATCCTCGTTCGAGAAAATACATTCAGGAATCAGTTCAGTGTTACAAGGCTGGCGCCTACCGTGCTGCCGTCGTCTCATGCTGGATAGCGGTGGCATTCGATCTGGTCGACAAGATTCGCGAAGTAGCCGCTTCGGGAGACGCGATGGCTCAAGAAGCCATCACCAAGTTCGATCGTGCGCGTAGCGACGGAGATGTGAGGTCGGCTCTTGCCTTCGAAAAGGATCTGCTGAATTTGGCGCGAGATAAGTTTGAGTTCATCTCCGCGATCGAATTCATTGATCTCGACCGGCTGGCAGCTGACCGTAATCGATGCGCGCACCCTTCGCTGGTTTCCGATACCGAAGTCTTTGAGGCAACCCCCGAGCTAGCGCGCCTTCATATTGTCAACGCAGCTCGATACGTCCTATCGCAACCCGCTGCACAGGGTAGAAAGGCCCTCGACCGGCTCGTAGCGGAGCTTGACTCGAACTTTTTCCCTGCAAAACCCGAAGACGTCGTTGTGTTACTTCGAGCGGGGCCGCTCGCCAAGCCACGCGTTTCTCTGCTTCGAAGCTACCTCGATCTGCTGTTAAAGCGCTTGTTGCGCGAATCCAAAGGATACGAAAACCGAAAGAAGGCGACAAAGGCCCTCGCAGCGATCTCGGAGATCCATCCGGAATCGTGGAAGCGATTGGTCTCCGAACTGCTCACGAAAATAATGCCGACACTGCTAAGCGACGACGATATGGAGCGCGCGGCTGCATTTTTCGGAACGAGTGATGGTTCGAGCATCTGGACGTATCTCAGTGCGACGGACCAACTTCGACTTGCGACCTTCGTCGAAAATACTCCGGCCACTCACATGGACAATTTCGGAGATTTGTTCGGAGAGTCGTTGCCGCTGACCGCTGCCGCTGAAGCGCGTATAAAGAAAGCGGATTCCAGCGACATTTTTGCGCCCATGTGGTGGACCGCTCCAACGGTGGCCATCGATCAAATGTTGCACCTCTATCGATTCTCATCTTCCGAGAATAAAGCCGATGAATTCGCGAACCATATGCGCTACTCGCTTATGGACTCTGAAACACCGTCAAGACATCTAGAGGCGCTCGTGCTCGCCGCGGCGAAAGGCCAGCACGTCCTGAGAAGCAAACAGTTCTGGCAACTTCTTAAGGAGTTTGCGGAACGTAAGTCAATTGAGCGCGAGAAGGTCGCTGAAGCGCTCGCTAAGTACGGCCTCGATATTTTCGAATAGACCCAGAACGGCGGGTCGAGGACCTCCTATTCAAAGCGAAATGAACAAACAACAAAAGCTCGGTTACAAGGGGCAGCAACGGTTCGGCGAGTTGTGCGCAGATGTGGGGTTGACGTATAACTCATCGCAAGTTGATCTCGCTGGGTGGGACTTCATCGTCAATTTTCCCGACGACGAATCCGAACGCGTCGATCGTCGCCGAACGCCACTGTCGTGTCTTGTCCAGGTAAAGACAATCGAGCACACAACAAGATTGGCCGTGCTCAAGCTCAATATGGCTCAGAGACTTGCACTCGATACCCTGCCGGCGTTCATTTGTGTTTTAAAGGTCGACCTGAAGTCGAACGAGTTCACGGATGCTTTCTTGCTCCATGTTTCGGGAGACCGGATGTCCCCGATCTTGAAGCGAGTTCGAACTGCTCAAGCTGACAAAAACAGCCTTCCCCTGAACAAGATAAAGATCGGGTTCACGCCCCAAAAAGTCGAAAGGATTGCGCTCACGGGCGAAGCGCTACGCAACGCGATTGTCCGATACGTCGGCTCCGATATGCACGCTTATGTGGAGGCGAAGCGACAACAACGTGAGAAGTTGGGGTACACGGAAAGGCCCTGGGAATTGTCCGTCGAGTTTCGGGACCTTTCTGACAGTGACATGCTTGATGTGTTCCTCGGGCGAAAACCGGACGTTACCGTGACCAGGGTCGAACTCGTGGAGACGCGTTTCTCGATTTCGATAGCGGAACACGAGCCGACAACCGGCAAGATTTCGATTATCCCGAACCCGTCGGACACTTGCACGATCGCAGTGAAGCGCCCTGCGGAGGATTCGTTCGCGATATTTAGGGGTGACTTGATTACCGCTCCGAAGGTAAATGGAAAACGTCGGACGGTCGTCCGCAGCGAACTATTCAGCATTCTCTTCGAAGGACCCGGTGATAGTGTCGAGACAATTCGCGTGGAGCTCTCTGCTGGAGAACAAGTGTGCACACCGTCCGTCTGGGCAGACTACTGGCGTTTGGTCTCGGCTGTGTACGCGGGTGACGGCGTTATGGAGGTCAAACCAGCCTCGGCGCGAACCCCTCTCGTGCTCAATCTTGCAATGAAGGATCTTCCTGACACGAGCGGACTACTGCCCCCGCAGAACTACGTCCGCGTTATGGAAGCGCTATCGAAGCTTGCACGCCACGCCTTCATTTACCCTGAACCGAAGTTTAGGTCTCGTGAGATATTGGAAGTGTCAAACGGCATTCTCATACTCGCGGCCATGGTTACGGCGAAGAAGCAAACCGTGACAATCACGGGTCAATTTTCTGACGCTCTGCACGAAATCAAGGTAGGGCGCAGCGTCGTCGCTATCCGGTTCAATGTTGGCACAGTGCTGTTCGCGTTTTACGCGGTCGCGGATGTAGAGCAGGCCCTTGATGAGGATGACCACCCGAAGATACTGCTTCATGATTTTGAACCAAAAAAGCTACGCGCTTTCGACGATGACGAATCTGCTGAGAATTTCTTTGCCGATGCTCAGACCGAAGAGGGAAATATACCGATTTTGTTTTTCTGATTTGGCGCCACTACCGCAAGTTAAGCGCGGTCTACATGAAGGAAGGGCCGAACGACAGTATTGCTGGGTCCTTTATACACCGGACGTCAGTCATTCGCGTTGATCCTCCGTATGACCGCCTGTGGCCGAAGAACTAAACCGCTCGCGCGGTAGGGGCTACGGTCTGACGCTGGAGTCAAGATTGTTCGCGCGGCGACTGATCATCAAGGGCCGGTCAGAGACGTTTTTCTCGGGACGATTCAACGTCGGCGCTGCAACCAACAGCAGACCGACATCGAAGGGAAGCGATGGCGAAGAATTAGCGTCTCACACCTTCGATTCCCTTTGTCGAGGTCCCGCCACTGAACACGGCGAGGATCGTCGAGTTTGATGGAAATGGCCTGTGCGTCAGTAGGACCCTCACCGTGTTCAACGCGGGAGTTCGTAGGGAACCAGTTGTTCGGGGATTGGCGCTCGCGTGCCGAAGATCGCGCTCTCGGGAAATATGACGCCATGGCGAACGATAACCAGATCGAACTTCCGCGAAGCTGTTTCGCCCTTGAATGTGACCTCGTGAGGATGCCCGTAGCAGTCCCAAAGCGGATTGCCGCACTGATGTGTTGAGGAGGCGCTGTCGATCGTATCGATCCGTTTGTCGAAATGGAGGACCTTCGTCTGGGTCAACTCCTCCAGAAGAAAGGCGACCAAGTGAGAAAGCAAGCGGTTCAACGGATAGGCATATCCGCAATGCGATTCGCGGACAGCCCAGACAACGGTGGGGCTGCCTTTTCCCAACATCGCGGGCTTGAAGATTTTTCTTGCAAGCTGACTCGCCCAAAGCTGGTTAGGAGCCTGCTTGGCGTAGTCGTCAAGGATTGTGCGCGCTACCTTCCTGAAAGTTTCATCGCACGTCTTCATCTCCTCCACTTCGCCCCTATGCAACTTCCACGCGTAAGCGCGCCTTGCAGCGTCGTCCGCTTCGGCAAGCTCGTAGAAATGCTCGCGAAGACTACCAAGGCCGAGATGAGCCAAAAACCTCCTGAACAGTGGGTCGCCGAACCGCCCGGTCACCGCGCGCTGTATATCTTGCATGGCGCCATCGCCGCCACCCGAAATCAAAATGGTTTTGACCGGGCCAGCACCGGGTTGGGCGAAGAACTGTGTGCGATCGTCGAGAAAATCTTCATCTTTCCAAAATCGCGGCCCGCAGAAAGCAGCCGTGGGCGGCCGGCCGTCGTCAGTAGGATCTTCAACGAAGGTTCGCTCTTCGACATGCCCAGTGCAATCGATGACGGCGCCAAACTTTCTCGCAGTCATGCCGTTGCTCCAGTTTCCGCGGACGGTGACAGTTCTGCTTACCGCGTCGGCCAAGTCATAGACGAAGGTCCGCGCGTCAACCCCGTTCAGCAATTCGAGATCACCTCTATGCGGGTCCGTCGCGCGCCAGTTCATCAGTCGCTTCTGCCAAACGGCACAGACGATTTTTGCTCGCCCGGAGCGATAGTTCAGAAGAAAACGAGGTTTGCGAGACGTGAAAAGGGAATTCGGATCACTGCTCCGCGGCCAGTCATACTCGAACGGTGCAATCCGCCGCGATGACCTTTGTATGGTAGAAAAGAAATTCGCTGGTTCCAACTCAAGCAGCGTCACCTTGATACCCTTGCGCGCGGCAATAAGTGCGCAAGCAACGCCCGAGACGCCGCCGCCCAGCACGAGTAGATCTCGCGGCTTGCGGCCTGACCGGATTTCTTTAGTGATCGTCATCAGGCTGCGCGTCAGCGTGATGGCGCGTAACAACTGGTCGCGTACGCTGCCCGTTCTCAAGCCCGTCAAGTCGTAGCAGCGTTCGCGTGCGCGATGGTATCGGAGGATCTGGTTGTCTTTGGGCGCCGGCATCGATCATCGAACCTCGAAGGATTCCAGCAAAGCGGCCATCCGCCAGCTTTCACCAGACACGTCAGCAAGGGTTCCACGGCAGAACGCCGCGGAGTTTCTTCGTCTTATCCGTTTGCCGCCAATTCGTGGAGACGTGTGACGTGCTGTGCGAGCAGTCTGCGTGCCTCACGACGCAGATCTTTTCGTATCGCGTACTCGACCGAAATGCGGAGCGCGATGAGACCGCCCACGAGCTGGTCAGGCAAGAACATGGCGGCGGGAATTTTTGGAAACAACAGCATGCCGCTTGCCGCGCTCTCGACCTGGATCGCCTTTGCGACCCGCGGGAGCACCTCCCAGACATCCTCGGGCGCGCAAATCGAGCCGACGACGAGGCCTTCTTCCTGCACAACCTCCATGCCGCCGTGATGGCCGTACGATTCCCAGTCCGCTTCCCGGCGAAGGCTAACCCACAGCTGCTTTGTCAGCGCCTCGACACTTTCAAAGACGTCGCGTGGACGCTCCGCGCCACGAGCGCTGTCAGAACCCCAAGTTGGGCGAGTTGCCATGACGGCCTCCCGGAAATGTGGGCAAACAGGCGACGATGCTACTGCCGCGTCTTTCGCAAACATATATAGCGGTGGGATGCGCAAGCGGCGTACCGCAGAATCGTACACACGTTCGAATCCAGAGTCTCAATGACTATGATATATCAAACTGTCTCCGCCAATATTATGGGATTTTGACGGTGGCGGTATGTGTGTCATGCCTCACGATTGAGGCATGCATGTGGCGTCCCGACGGAGTGCGTCGGGCGCTGAGACGCTTCGGCCGCGGCCTCGATTTACGCGCACTCCAGACTATCTCACCGGCGATCCAATTTCGCTTGAAGCCGCACTTCCGTTAGCGACTCGCCACCGATTTCGATCACCTTGGCTAAGCCATCCGGTTCAAATCCGCTCAGGCCATAGAAGTTACGCGCAACCTCGTTACCTTGGAGCACCCGAAACGACACCGCAGCTAGCCAGCGGCATCCAACCTTTCGTAAGCCGTGTTCATCAGTACGCTCCGGTAGCATTTGGAGATTGGACGGCCGCCGGGGGGTCCAAAGCTGCCTCACAAGTGTCTGAATGACGCGTCTTACGAAAGTCTCTTCATGGCCGACTGCTACCCCACGCTGCCGCCTGCTCGATCGGCGATATCCAGCATACTGCTGCCATGAAACCTCGCATCGACCAGAAAGTCACTGATTAAACGCAATGCGATGCTGCGTTAATAATTCCGGGCATGTGGATATGATGCTAGCTTCGGAACTTCGACAGCCAACGGCCCAACCAGCGGTTGGATGAAATCGCCAGCGGCTCGTCAAGAAAGTTCAAAGTTAAATGAACCTAACATCGGATAGTTCAAACTTAAGTGACCCAAGGGTTCAAAGTTACCTGAACAGCACGTTCGGCGAACCTTATCGTAGCGGCATGCCCTGTTCAAAGTTAAATGAATCTCGACAGCTGCGATTGTCGAGATTCGCTTAAGGTCGAACCTGGAACAGGGAAAACCCCTATCCGACCGACTGCCGGAGATGCGGGCACTTCGTGGCGCCCCACAGCCGCCACGACGAACGCCACTTGATCACGGCGCCCTAGCGACGCGGCACCACTGATACGGATACACGCCTTTTGCGATATGTGCCTGAAAAGTCCTGCATGATCCGGTTTCCAGCAGAAAGCCGTAGTCGGCCAAAGCCTGGCCGGACTCGGCGAGTTCGGCCGAATCCTTCGCTACATCCTCCCGACCGCCGGTCCAGTAGCCCGGTATTAGCGCGTACACGGGGCCGCCTCGAGTCCTGACGATATCGTGAATCTTGTTGTCGTATGCCGGTCGCGCCTGCGGAAACGCCGACCTGATCGTGGCAAAGGCAACCGTATCGGGGAACATCGGCACCAGCCATCCGAGCGGCGGATCGCCAGCCGTGAGCAGCACGGTTGTCGTCTGCGGCGTGGGCAATTGCGGCACATCTGCGACGAACATCTTCTTTGCCCAAGGTTCATGTCCCCAAGAATGGGCGCCTCCAAACAGCACACCAATAGAGCTCAGTACCAGCAACACTCGCGCTACATTCCGTGCCGCACGCTGGGCAAGCACCTGCGTGAGCAGCAAATAAATGAAGAGAGGCACGCAAAGTTCGATAGCCACCAGATACCGCTGAATACTGAACACCTTCATCCACAGGAGATACCCTATGGCGACATATGCCACCACGTAGCGGGCAGACGAAGGCAGTTCCGGCGCAAACGCGCCCTTGCGTCTGCGCAAAAGCGTTGCGACGACCCACCACCAGAAGACGACGTACGCTGCGGCCCAGATAGCCTGATGCAGTTCAACCTGGCCCACGCGATGTGGATTAATTGAAAAGACGAACGGAAAAAGCAGAGCCTCCCAAAGGCTGCCTGGGAACCACTTTGTGTCCACGACCCCGACACTCGAGGTCAGCGGACTAGGGAAGATGGCACTGTATTGCGGATAGACCGGATTGCCATACAGACGCCACAACTCGAGGAACCAGTACCCCCCCGTTGCCGCCAGACCCAGCAGCACGCCGACGCCGAAGACAAACGCCACGCGCAAGCGTGCGACGGGCGATATTGGAGCAAACAGCAACCCCATACACAGAGCGACCGAATAAACGACGGTGGTGAGCTTCAACCCCGCACCCAGACCGGAGATCACACCGCCAATTGCCACGGTCAACAGCACCCGTGCGCTCACCTCGCCCAGCCGGGACCAGACCGTCATCACAATCAGCAGGGCGCCGAGGCAGAAAAGCGACGTCGTGTTGTCGCCCATCGAATTGCCTATACCGGACATGAAATTCGCAGTAAGGCATCCGGCGACCGCCAGCCAGAATGGCGTCCGATACCGCTCCTGCTCCGGCAGATCGGCAAACACCAGACGGCACACGCCAAGCAGCAGCACAAAATTGAGCCCCTGCAGAACGCCCATGGCGAACCCGACCAGCATCGCCGGCAAGTGCATCACTATCAGGTAATAGGGAACGTCCAGCAGCGGGTTGAAATAGCTCTGCATTCCGGCGGGCGCCAAATCGATAGCTATCTTCCCATGCAGCAACGCAAACGCGTTGTAAAGATGATAGTTGCGAACATCCCAGTTCGCATCCGCACCCTGCATCAACGAATAGACACCGTATATCAGCGGCACGATCCAGCATGCGCGCGTCAGGGCATGAGGGCTGTTCATACTCGGCATGAAGAACCAGCGCCCGCGCGCGGTGGAATTTCTATTCATTTCGTTTTACGTAGCAAATAATCAAAGCTATGCTTTGAATGCCCAGAATTTTGCGGCAAGGAAATTAACAAACATTCCGGCAACGGAGCCGCAAGCCACGGCAATCAAAGGGACCAGACGCGAGCCATGAACGGTAAGCACAACGACCGAATACGCTGCGTAATTCACACTGGCGCCCCCGAGCATGGATAGCAGATAGCGCCACCATTCGACCCACGCGGACCTCTCGGCTCGCTCGCGGAAAGTGTGCCGCCGGTTGATACGCCACGTCACCCAGACAGCGGCCATGAACGACACGATCCTGCCCGCAAAAAAGCCGAGCCCGCAGGCCAATGCCAGATACAGGACGCCGGCGTCGACAACGAAGCCGATTACCCCGGCGATCGCGAAGCGGACGAACTGACTGCCGATCACGAGCGGTCTGGCCCCGGAACTGCGAGATAAGCCATCCGTTTGGTCTCGGCCCGGCCATGCGTGACGGTATCGAGCACGATGCCGCACACGAGCAGAATGCTACCGAGCAGCATAAGCGCCGCGCATAGCAACGCGGTTGGCAAGCGCGGCACAAGCCCGGTCTCCAGATAGGTCTGCAGCAGCGGAATCGCGAACAGAATTGAAGTGAGTGCGCAAACCAGTGAAGCTGACGAGAAAAACAGGAATGGCTTCTCTGATTTCAGGAGCCTGGCGATGGTGACGAGGATACGAAAACCGTCACGGTACGTATTCAGCTTGCTGGCGGAGCCTTCCGGTCGCGACCTGTAAACGGTGGCTACTTCCGAAACCGGCATCCTTAATTCCAAGGCATGCACGGTCAGCTCGGTTTCGGTTTCAAAGCCGGACGCATGCGCTGGAAAGGACTTGACGTAGCGCCGGGAAAAGACGCGAAAACCAGAAAGCATGTCCGTGAAAGTGTTGCCGAAGACTGACGACACGCAGCGGGTCAACATAACATTGCCAAGCCGATGACCGAATCGGTACGCGGACTGCTCTTCGCTAATACGGGTCCCCACAACCATGTCAAGGCTTTCGTCGACGAGCATCGAAACCATACCGGGCGCTGCCTCGGCGTCGTAGGTATCGTCACCGTCGACCAGCACGTAAACATCCGCCTCTACATCTGCGAACATACGCCGGATGACATTGCCCTTGCCCCCCAGAGTGACTTTGCGCACCGTTGCGCCTGCCGCCCGCGCCACTTCGATGGTTCCATCGGTGGAATTGTTATCGAAAACGAACACTTCGGCTCCGGGCAACGCGTTCTTGAAGTCGCGTATCACTTTCGGAACCGTCAACGCTTCGTTAAGGCAGGGAATCAGGACGGCGACTCGGCCGGTGGACAATGCAGTCATTCGATTTAGGCTGAGATAAAAGGTCGATCAGGCGACGGGATGAGCCGCAGCCCGGCGGCAGTGGCCGACCGGCAAAGGGGCATTTCTTTCTATTATCGCAGCCTGTCTTCCCGATCCTTCCAAGCGAGCGTACGAGTATAGAGACCGCCTTGGCCGCGTGCAACGGAGTTTGCGGATTTCGTAGCGCTGGCCGCCAAGCCGCGGCCGGCCGGTTGTGCCGCCCTGCCCACCGGAAATTCCCGCTGCTTTCCGGTTACGTTCGACTACCGAAATTTAATACACGTCAGTCCTGTCTGACGGGGTCTCACCGCAGTCACCTTAACAGGCTTGAGCGGTTGCCCTTCGCCATCAAGCTCAAGGACGCCGACGGCGCATTGCCGCTGCGTTGCATGCATAAGCAATCCGACGAACGAGCTACTCGGGTCGGACGGTTTAGCCCCTTCCTCGGCGATCAGCAAATAATGCGCATCTTTCTGCGGCGTAAAGGTCGCGGGCATCATGCAGGCGTTCTGCTCGTAAGAGATCACGAGCGGACTGCCCGGCACGACTTTCACCGGCACTGCGCCCGGGCTGCCGTCGACAGATGTTTTTCCCGTGTAGCAGCCCTTTTCATTCAATGTCAGGAGATAGACTCCAGCGCCCTGAATGCGGAGGTCCGCGGCGGGCTCCGAGTCTTTTGGAAAGGGATACGGATGGCCAACGGTGGTACAGCCTGCGAGAAGAGCAAATGCGCAAGCGATAGTTATTCTGGACTTCATGACTTTCTTTTCTAACGTGGAGAAACTATCTGGCCAGTGAGCCCACGAGCGCCTGTTGCACCTGCAAGGACACTCGCGACGCACGTCGCTCGACGCAATTTTCGCTCACTGACCGACGCCCGCTTACTCGGCTTTCGCGGCACTCGCCGGATCGGTTTGAGCCGTCGGCTCGGAAGCCGAGGCATCCTTCGGCGGCGCGTCTTCCTTGATCTCAAAGGACGGGTCGCGCACCCAACGGCTCAGATCCTTGCTGATCACAATGGTCGTGCGATCGAGAATCGAACAGCTTCCCTTGAACGCACCCCACATGCCGCCCACCGACCAGCGGTTAATCTTCGTGTGACGGATGACCTTGCCGTCCTCAAGCAGATCCGCACTCACCGTCGTAGCCTTGGGGCCGCTCCATGCGCCGCCGCCGACGCCCAGTACGTGCGTGATCTGCAATCTGAGAATCTTCGCGCCGCCCGCGTCGGTCTGCGACGCGATGGTGCCGTCGCCCGTCTTGTTGATGCGGCGAAGTGCGTCGCCAACATGGCGTGTCAGCATGTCTTCAATGTGGCATTCATTCTTGATCTGATCGACGACGCTGGCGTCCGGTGCGTAGGTGACTGGGGTTTCCAGTAAAACCTGACTGGCGGCGAAGGCAGAGGTTGTTGAGAAAAACAGTGCGGTGAAGAGAAGTTTTTTCATAGCGTGGCGTTTTCTAGTTTTTTGCTTTGGTGTGGATCATTGGATCATGCGCAGCACCGAATGCATCCATCGCCGCGAGTGCGCGGACTATCGCCTCACGACGTCGCCTGGCGAATGGATTCGCGCGTACTTCATTCGAAGCTGAAGCGGAGGTCCTTGACGATCTGTTCATTACCCCACTTGAACGAACAGACGCGAGCTACCTCGACGCTGACTGTTTTCGATCCCGCGGTCTGCTTTTCACTGACAGGCAAACAGCCCCCCTGAATGGTCACAGTCGGGGCGCCTTGGTTCGACAGCGGGAATTCGACGCCTGCGTCCTCGGGAATGGTGTGAGTGAGCGAGACGTTTTCGATGTAGTCGTCGGGCGCCGAAAGAATCACGGCGTTGTCGACCGATAGCGTGTAGTAGTCGTGCTGGAACGGCACCTCGGTGATACATATTCTCGAGGTGTGCTGACCGAAAGTTTGTGTCTGGCATTTTGGTGCTGCCGCAAATGCTGGTAGCGCGCCAAGCAGGAAAGAGAGAGCGAAGATTTTTTTCATATGAGCGGGGTTTCAGGAAAATGATGGTGTACGCCTGCGAAGACATGGTGTTTTGACCGGAGCCTGCCCGTCGTCGTCCCTTGTCGCGCTGCTTCCCAGTGCGCTGCTGATCACTCCCGCTTTCCCCAAACCGTAGGTTGCGGGCTTGTTTGGCGGATTCGCTCAGCGCACGCGGCTGGGCAGTTTACGGCATTCGTACGATGAATAACGGCCGACGCGCAGTGTTCTTTAGTATTGGTCGGCAATATTTTTCAATCACATTTCGCCTTCGATGATCCGCAATAGCCAACCAGCCGGGGAAATCCGCGCCGACCTCGGTGCTGCGCATCTTGCCGCGCTCTTTCATCACCTCTATCCGGGCGCGCTGATGCATTGGCTGGCCCTGCCGGACCTGGAACTGCGCCGCGAATTCGCCTTTGCGACCAATGTCTTCCTGCAAAGCAGCGCCCGCCTGCCGAACGAAGAAAAATAGGAATCCAGATGAAACTCCTCGCGTCGACCTAAGGCACCGAAGGCGACACGCCTACGTAATCGGGATTCGGCAGCACGGTCGGATTCGACGGGAAAGCGGTGCTGAATGCCTTCATAGACGCTGCGCAAGGGCTCCGCGTGCTTCTGTATTCAGGGTGGCCCGGCACGCCCAACGATATGACGCTGCCCGACAATTTCTTCATCATCGAAGAGACGCCCCATCAATGGCTGTTCCCGCGGACCTAGCTCGTTATCCATCATGGCGGCAACGGCACAACTCACTCGGCGAGCCGCGCAGGAGGGCGATCGGTCGTATTGCCTTTCGCAGGGGACAGTTCTTCCGGGCGCATCAAATGAAACGCCTCGGCGTAGCGGGCGACCCAGTATCGACACGCAAGCTGGAGCGCGACAAGCTCAAGCAGGCAATCAGCTTTGCGCAGCGTGCAGAGACCATGCCACGCGCCTCTGCGCGGGGAAAACGAATGGCGCAAGAAAACGGCGCAGCAACCGCCGTTGCGGAGATAGAGACGCTCTTTCGCCCATGATTCATCCAACCCTGCGGCAATGGGCAAAACTCAGCGGAGCGCACCGCTCATCGTGTTGGAAATAGAGAATGTTTTCAACATAGTTTACGAAGCGAATCTGCGGCGCCACCGTTCAACGAAACCAAGAATATTCTGCGCATCGAATGATGTACAGCGCATAAGTAAAAATCGCACATAGGGTCCGCTATCCGTCGAAGGCTTAATGACCGCTTTCATTTCGCCCTCCGCCAGCTACGTGCGCAAACGCACCGACAACACCCACTCCGATAGCGCGTAATAACGGCAAATTCCAAGTCTTAAAGCCAAAGCACGGCGAAGCATTGGAAAAGACCTCCGCGGCGAATGCCGTGACTCGCCGCAAGGATAGAGAGACGCATAAAGTGGACTTCAAAATGCATCCTGTCGATTTCGGCGGACATTTCGGTTGGCTTTACGAGCCAGTGTCACGGCCTGACAAAACCAGGCAATTAGGGATCGTGCTCTGTGGCCCCCTCGGCCATGAAGCTTTATGGCTGCATCAAACCATCCGCTCGCTCGCCGACCGTCTAGCGGACCAGGGATTTGCAGTACTCAGATTCGACTACGCCGGCACCGGCGACTCCGTCGATACCGGCAAGCTCGTCGAACCGGACAAATGGGTAGACGAAGCGATCGAAGCCGTAGATTTCCTTCGACGAACAACGGGCATCGAACGCGTCGCGCTGGTCGGGGTCCGATTTGGCGCGATGGTTGCCGCGCAGGCTGCGCGCGCGGCACGCGTCGATACGGTGGCGCTCATCGCACCCGTCGTGGTTGGACGGCAGTTCGTGCGAGAAATGGATGTGCTGCAGCGCACGTGGCTCGACAAGACGGCCCGCCACGTGGCCAGCTATACCGAGCCTGCCGACGCATTCGATGTGCTGGGGCATCGCTTCAGCCGCGCCGCCATCGAAGCCGTCGGCAAATACGATTTGCGCCGGGTTACAGCGGTGCCCGCGAGCAACCTGTTGATCGTTCACGCCGGCAGTCAGGGTCCCAGTTACGAGCTGGCGAACCTGTACAGCAAGCTTGGCGCAAAGGTCGATTCCCTGCCGTTTCCCGAATACCCTGAGGCGATGCAGCCCTCATGGCTGGCCGTGCTGCCTCGCGCAACATTGAGTTCGGTCGAAGCATGGTTCGTCCGCGAAGGAGCGCGCTTGCCCGCGCCGTTTCCGCCCGCTTCATTCGACGCAGTGGCGTCCTTAAAACCTTCGCGGCGAGCAGTCGGTCTGGACGGCATTGTCGAGACGCCGGTCGAGCTTGCCGATGGGCGCATATTCGCCATGCTGTGCGAACCGGCCGGCCGTTCGGAACGCTCACCGCTAGTTGTCATCGCCAACACTGCGGCAACGCATCATGTCGGCGACGGCCGGTTTAACGTTGAACTCGCCCGTTCGCTGGCGCAAGCGGGCATCGCATCGCTGCGACTCGATGCAGACGGCATTGGCGATAGCCGCGGTGCGGGGACAGTTGCGAACCCGTCCTTGCTCAGTTACGACCAGCTCGCCGCCGATACGTCGCTGGCGGTCGACTGGGCCGTCGACAGGGGGCATCCGCGCGTCGCTGTCTTCGGGATCTGTTCAGGCGCTTATCTGGGGCTTCACGCAGCCACGAAAAACCCGGCCGTCGCCGCCCTCCTGCTGGTCAATCTCCAGGGTTTCGAATTTCCGGTTGGCTTCAGAATGTGCGACGCCGCAAAGATCGGCGCGGGATCAACACGCGCCCATTTCAGCGCCATGCTGCGCGCGCAAAAATGGTCGCAGGTTTTGCGCGGCGAGGTCAGCTTGCGGCCGGTGTTGCGAACGCTGTCCCGCTATGCCATCGACACGGTCGTGAATGCCGCCGCGTCATTGACCGGCGACGCGAACGGCAGCGCGGTGAACAAGGGCTCGCGCGCCCGGCGGCGCATGATGGATCTCGACAAGCGCGGCGTCCGGGTGCGGCTGCTCTTCAGTCCGCTGGATCACGGCCTGGACGAACTACGCCTGCACTTCGGCCGTGGCGGGCGCCGGCTCAACAAGCTCGCGCACGCCAGCGCGATGGTGATTCCGAACATGGACCACGAAGTGTTGAATCCCGCAGCACGCCAGCGGGTTGCCGCGTTGTGCGAGACATTTTTCACCCAGGCGCTCGCACCAAAATAAGTGTGACCGAGCGCACAGACGCATGTAGTTCGCCACCCCGCGCACGCCGCCATCAGCTATCTTTTTCAGTGGGTTCCAGGAGATTGCACTCACCTGCGGCGGTAACGTGTGAGCGGCACAGCGTCTCCCTTCGTCAGACATTCGCAGAGACTGCTGCCAGGGCTTGATTCAACAAATAAAATGAACACGCGCCCCCATTCCATCGAATACACGTCGGGTCGAACCCTGACTCGACGCGCCGTGCTGCGCGGCATGGCATCGGCAGCGCTGGCCGCGATGTCGCCCCGCTTATACGCGCAACATGTGCAGATGGGCGTCGTCAATCCGCCCGTTCAACTCGACGATGCGTGGTTGATCGACCAGACCGGCAGGAAGCAACGTTTGAACGACTTGCTGAGTCAGCACGTGACCGCACTGCAGACGATCTACACCGGTTGCAGTTCGGTATGCCCGCTGCAAGGCGCACTGTTCACTGCGGTGCAGGACCGGCTGCCGCATATCCGCGCAAATCATCCGGTTCAATTGCTGTCGGTCGGAATCGATCCGCTTTCCGATTCGCCCGCCGCCCTGCATGAATGGTTGATGCGTTTCCAGGCGGGCCCCGCCTGGAATGCGGCAACGCCGACATTGGGCGATGTCGACCGGATACGCACGGCGCTCTCGGGCAGCCCCTTGCCACTCGGGAACATCGCCGATCACGCAACCCAGATTTACTGCTTCGATGCGAGCGCAAAGCTGCGCTGGCGTAGTGCCGACCTTCCGCGTGCAGACGAAATCTGCGATGTGCTCAACGCGCTGGGACGAGTGTAGTCCGACGTTCAAGGATACCGAGGCCATGGCACGCATTCTTTCCGCAAGAACCATCATCCGGTCGCTCAGCAGCGGCGTGAAGGCCCTGTTGCTGATCGCGTTGGCGTCGGCCTTCGCGACACTATCCGGACTAGCCCAGGCGCAAACGTCAGCCTCGATCGCATTGACGGGTTCGAGCTTTTGCGCGGACGTCGACTCGCAGTCGCTAACGCCGGGCGCCGCGGTCCTTACCTGGACCTGCAATGGCGGCGCCAACCAGAGCTGGCTGCCATCGGCTTCAGGAAGTCGATACACCCTGCTTAATCAGAACAGCAATCTGTGCATGGACGTGTCGGGCGCCAGCAAGGCCGCGGGCGCTCCGGTCATTCAGTGGACCTGCAATGGCGGCACGAACCAAAGCTTCACGCTGAAGGCGCAAGGCGGCGGCTACGCGATCGTCGCGGTGCACAGCGGCATGTGCCTCGCTGCGGCGAGCCAGACCAACCAGGGGTCCCAGGTCCTGCAGCAGGTTTGCAACGGCAGTGCGCTGCAAACCTGGCAGGTCAACGGCCTGCCTATGCCGGCACTGACTTCCAAGTGGACCGCGCCGATCACGCTGCCAATTATTCCTGTAGCGGCCGCCAATCTGCCCGACGGGACCGTGCTGGTCTGGTCCGCCGACAGTCCGTTGAATTTCACAGCGGGTGAAGTCACGCCGGGCAAAACATACACGGCGATTTTCAATCCCGCCACGAACACCAGCAAACAGGTGGTGGTCACCAACACCGGCCACGACATGTTCTGCCCGGGCATCGTCAATCTGCCGGACGGCCGCATCTATGTGACAGGCGGCTCCAGCAGCGACTTGACCAGTTTCTACACGCCTTCGACCCATGCGTGGACTTCAGGCAACCCGATGAACATTCCGCGTGCCTACCAGGGCAGCGTCACGTTGAGCAACGGCGGCGTGTTCCTCGTGGGTGGCTCATGGAATGGCCCATTGGGCGGCAAGACCGGCGAAACGTGGACGTCGGGCTCGGGATGGCAAGTCAATAGCGCGATACTCGACGACTACATCCTCACGAACGACGCGGGCGGCATATTCCGTGCCGACAACCACGCGTGGTTGTTCGCGGTCTCCAATGGCCGTGTCTTCCACGCGGGGCCGAGCAAGGCGATGCACTGGTTCGATACGGCGGGCGCCGGCAGCGTGACCCAGGCCGGCAATCGGGGCAACGACAACGATGCGATGAACGGCAACGCCGTCATGTATGACATCGGCAAGATCCTCGCGGTCGGCGGTGCGCCAAGCTACGACTCCTCCCCCGCCACGTCGAACGCGACGCTCATCGATATCAGCAGCGGCAGCGCGGTCACCACCACGATCCGCTCGATGAACTATCAGCGCGCCTTCAACAACAGTGTCGTGCTGCCGAATGGACAGGTCGTCGTGGTGGGCGGCCAGACCTTCGCGCAACCTTTCTCGGACGACACCGCGGTCTTGACGCCGGAGTTGTGGGACCCGACTAAACAAACCTTCTCGCCGCTCGCTCCGCAAGCCGTGCCGCGTGTCTATCACAGCGTCGCGCTGCTGCTGCCGGATGGTCGCGTGCTGAGCGGCGGTGGCGGACTCTGCGGCACCTGTTCGACCAACCACCCCAACGTCGAAATACTGACCCCGCCGTATCTGCTCAACGCAAACGGGTCCGCGGCAACGCGGCCGACCATCAGTTCGGCGCCGACCGTGGCTCAACTCGGTACGTCGATCGCGGTGAGCGCCAGTAGCGGCGTCAAGGCATTCGCGCTGATGCGCCTGTCGTCTGTCACCCATTCGATCAACAACGAGCAGCGCCGCGTGCCGGTTAGTTTCACAGTCGGCACGGGAGGCGAATACCTGTTGACCATCCCCTCGGATCCGAGTGTCGTGGTGCCAGGGTACTACATGCTCTTCGCGTTGAACGCGAACGGTGTGCCGAGCGTGTCGCGCACGCTGCAGATCCAGTAATGGCGTCGCCGTCCCGACGCCCGGCGGCACGCGTGTCTATCGGCCTCGTACTGGCCGCGGTGGCGCTGCTTGTCAACGCAACCCATGTGGCTCATGCCGCTGAGCCGTGCGCGGCCGACGACCTGGGATGCGCGATCTTCAATGGGCAGCATGCGCTCGCGGCGCAACTGCGCGGCGACGATCGCACGCTGCCCGCCTCGACAACCCGATGCATCAACTGCCATGCCCAAACCGATCCGGCGGGTGCCTTCGCGCCGCCTTTGACGCGCGACTACCTGCTCGACACGACCAGCCGGCGGGGCGGCCCGCCCAGCCATTACGACCTCGCGAGCTTCTGCCACGCGCTCAAGGAGGGGGTCGATCCGGCCGGCGTCGTGCTGCGCAAGTCGATGCCTCACTATCAGGTCTCCGATGCCGAGTGCACGGCGCTCTGGCGTTTCATCACAAATCGTTAGGTAGCCTATGAACCGGAAAACCAGGTATTTCCCCTGGTCCCCTGCACTATTTCCCGCCGCTTTGGTTCGGGATGTCGTGATTCGACTGCAGGATGGCGTTTTCACGCGCTATGCGAAGCACTCCGAAAGCAATGCGCGGTGTTACGCTGAAGCAAGAAGCCTTCGCGGCAGTGCGCCGCCGTTCAGCGGCAGAGTCAGCACCTACGAGAACGTACCGCGAAGCGCCATTGCCGGCGAACGGCGAAACATCGCTGCGGGAGCGACTGCGATGGAATTCAAAACATATATAGCGTTGTTAATCTGGGTGTTTAGCAGTGCTGCTTTCGCATGGCAGCCGCTCACCTATCCGATCCGAAGCCAAAGCGCCTACCAGCGCAGCGTCGACACGGCGATGTGTTATGCCCAGGCGAACAGAGAGTCCAAGGTCAACATCGCCCACGAATCGCAGTTGCCACCGCGTCAACCTGTTGCGACCAGAACTTCGTCGACCGGTGCGCCGTCGCGGCCCCCTCTTCCTCCCAGCAGCTTTTCGGCAGCCCCGTTTGGCGCCAGCATGCCTGCCGCCGCACCGGCCGCAAGCGGAGCCACGGCGACCACCGCAAACAACGCCGCAGCGATGAAGTCCGCGAGTGCACCCGCCGCGTCGGCAGCGGCAACGGCAACCACTGCGGCATCGGCAGCGGCAACCACCGCGGCGGCTTCGGCGGCGGTCGCGAGCAACGGCGCTTCGGAAACAGTAGCCGGCGGCGCTTCGGAGAGCGCAGCGGCGTCCAGCGTGAAGCTGCCGCCGCTGCCCGCGCCCGAGCCGCCGATGACCCGGTATTGGGCCGTGTATAGCGCATGCATGCAGGCGCGAGGGTATGTCGTCGCACAGTAACCCCGCGAGTCCGCCAGCAGGCCTCGTTGCCGTACGGTGTACTTTTTGATTCCGGCGCCGGCATTTGACGCCCGTTTTCGACATGGCAATGCTTAGCGACATTACCTCCGATGAGCACGATTCCCCCCAATGCAGGCACTGCGGTGCGCTGCTAGCCGACCGCTTTACGCCCTGTCCTTCGTGCAATGCGCGTCCGCTCGACTCGCTGGGCACGCGCACCGCGCCCCCGGCGTCCCTTAAAATCCCGCTACCTGACAGCGAGGCGCTGTTCGGGCCGCAATTGCCGGTGCGCAAGATCTGGCGACCATCCTCGCGCGCACTGGTCAATCCGTACGATGTCGCCGAAGAATCGCAAGTTGCCGTACCGGTCGCCCAGAAACTGCGCCGCCCTCTTGTGATGGGCGCGTCATTGATGGTGGTGACGTCCGCTGTGTATCTGGGTTTCATTCACACCAACGACGGGGAAATCAGTCCCCCAATCGCGGTATCCGGCAAAGTGACCGGCCAGAACGGCAAGCCGCCGGTCGGAGCGCTTGTTCTCGCCCAGCGGTCCGCCGCGCAGCAGCCGGCGTCGGCCGCACTCGCTGCGCGCGCCGCGCCTGTCCGTTCCCCACCTGGTGCGCAACCGGCTACGGCTGCAGCTACGGCAGCGCCGGCTGCACGTCGTGTCGTGGCGGTCGCATCGCCGGCTGCGAAGCACAATCCCGGCAGCCCGCCGGACAAACCTCGCGTGGATGTCTCGAGGCAGCTCAGAGCCGCCCGCGCCAATCTGCAGCAAAACAATCTGGCCGCGACCAAGGCGAGGCTCGCGGCGGCCATCGCCGCACAGCCGGACAATCGCGACGCGCTGAGCATTCGCACCACGCTCGTCCAACGTGAGCAGCAACGCGACGCGCTGCTGAGCCTGGCGCGCGGCTGCGGCTATATCGCACGATGGGGATGCGCCTGGCACAACGCCGCCAACGCGCTGCTGCTCGATTCGAGCAGCAAGGAAGCACAGAATCTCGCCTCGGTTGCGATGCGCGAATCCGAACTGGCGAGTGCAATGCCGCCGACGGCTCCCGCACAGGAGACGCCGGCGCCCGAAGACCGCACCCCCATCATCAGCCATCACTGACGGCGATATGCCACGGTGGCCATCGCCTGCCATGCGCGCGACGCGGGCTTTAGCGTTTTTTTTTCGAGCCCGCTAGCGAACCGACACCGCCAGATGATGCCGGCTGACCTGCTGCGCGATCGCCCGATAGCGGGCCGCGGTATCCCTGAGCGTGAGACCGGTAAGCGAGCGTTGCGCTCGCGCCTGCCCCAAGGCCACGACCACGGCATCCGCATAGCACGGCACATTGTCCGTATCGACCAGTTGCACACCGGCAAATCCGCTTGCGAATGCAAACGACGGAATCTTGCTCGCGACGATCGGGATCCCCGAGGCCAGCGCTTCGAGAAACGCCACGCTATGCCCCTCGGAACGCGAGGGCATGACGAACACGTTCGACTCCGACAACACGCTCGCCACGTCGGTACGCGGGCCGGCCACCACGACGCGGCCAGTTAGCCCCAACGCCTCCACCTGTTGGATAACCGCGCGCCGATACTCCGGATCCTCGACCACGCCGTACAGCACCAGGCGCGCGTCGGCCACGCGCTCGACCACCTGACCAAACGCGCGCACCGTCAGGAGTTGATTTTTCACCGATGCATAGCGCCCGATCTGCACGACCTGAGGCGCCCGGCCGCTACGCCCGGCGCCGTCGGTGAACGCGAAGCGGCCGAGGTCGACGCCGTTGGGCACCACGGTCATCGACGGATGTGGCCCGATGGCCTGCACGTAGTCGGTCACGCCTTGCTGGGACACACCGATCACCACGCGTGCGCGTCCCGACAGAATGTGCTCGACGCGCCGGAACAGCGGCCGCTCGAAGTCGTTAGTCGCCGAATGCATGACGTAGACGACCGGCACGCGCAGCGGTAACGCACGCGCATAAAACGACGGAATCGTGGCATGCGCGAAAATCACATCGGGGCGAAACCGCCGCACCGCGAGAAACAGCGTCCATAGCTTGCCGGCGATGCGATTGCGCCGCGCCGGAAACCAGCATTGCACGCCGTGCTCCTGCAACTCTTCCTGCAAAGGCACGAATTCGGCATGCGCGGGCAATAGCGAAGCCATACAGACCGCCATACCCTCGGCGCTCTGATCGATCGCGAGATCCTTCGCGAGAACTTCGGCGCCGGACAGACGCGGCGCGAGAACCAGATGTAACACGCGCATCATGGCGTCCTTGCAGTCAGCGTCCTGAACAGCATCCATGCCGCAGCGCAGCCGAGGCCGGCGGTCATGGACCAGGCGATGCCCGTCACGCCCCACCAATGAACCGCCGGCGGCACGGCGACCAGCAGCACGACCACCTGAATCAGCGACGCATGCACCGTCGCCTTCGCGTCGCCCACCGCGCGCAGATACGCAACCAGCACGGCGATCAACGCACCGATCGCCATATTGATCACCAGAATTCTGAACAGCGGCACCGCCGGCAGCCAGGCCGCGCCGAGGATCAGCGAGAAGAGCGGTTCAGCGACCAGCCTCAGCACCTCGACGAAGACCGCCAGCCCGATCGCGATCAGGAACAGATAGATCTTGATGAGCCGGGCGGCCGACTGTGGACTGCGGCGATGATGTGCCGAAAAAGTAGGGAAAAGGTATTGCGACATGGCTATCGCGGCGTCGGCGAGCAGCATCTGCGCAAGCCGCGACGACATCTGGTAGCCGCCGAGTTGTGCCGGGCCGAGCAGTTTGCCAACCACCACCTTATCGAACTGGTTCAGCAGCAGATTGACCACACTGCTGGCCCAGATCCAGCGGCTGAAGCCCACGTAATGACCGATGCCGGACCATACCGCGCGAATCGGCGGGCGCGGTTTCATGGTCGACCATGTCAGAATGCTTTTTAGACTTTCGCCCGCCACCAGCCCGATCAGCACCGAAATCGCCCCGGCGCCGAAATAGGCCAGTGCCAATCCGACTGAACAATCGACAAACGACGCCGCAATCTCGACGCCGGCAATATGCTGGAAACGCCGCTCGCGCTGCACCACGTAGTACGTGGGCGATGCCAGGCCGCGCAACAGCGGCAGCAACGCGGCCAGCTGGATCAGCACCAGCGAACCGTTCAGATGAAACTGGCTGCTCAACAAGGGCGCGAGCGCCACCAGCAGCAGTGAGATGAGCACGCCGCGCGCGGTCAGCGTGGTCCACACCGCGCCGAGTTGCGAACGCGTCGGCGGATGCTCGCCTTGAATGACCGCTTGCGCAAGACCGGTGTCCGAAAGCGCCTCGGCAATCGCCACCGCGAGCAAGGCCACGCTCACGCTGCCGATCGCCGCCGGCCCGAGCATCCGGCCAATTGCAAGAAACTTGATTGCCACGAGTCCACGCACGGCAAACTGCTGCAACAACACCCACGTTGCAGCGCTCGCGCCGAAGCTGGCCGCTATCGAGAGCGCCGGAAGCCTGATCGCCCGCAAGCTGTATCTCCGTCGAATCGGAGCGCCGTTTAGTCGGCCGCACACAGCGATTCAATGCATCGCTGCGAAACGCCGCCGGCGCATAAATAGTTAGGTCGCGCCAGCAAGCCGGCGAGTTTTTCATCGAATTCCATGTACGACCTTACCGCGAGAGAATCGGCGACAACCGCCATCTGCTAGGCCAGTTCAGCCGAAGCCATTGCGCCCTGGTACGTTGACCCACAGAACGGGTCAAATAGACGGAGCCACGCATGTCGTCGATGCTAACGTTGATCAAATGGCGCGCCCCGGGCACCCGGCGTGAAGGCGCTTTTCACAACGCATTCGACCACTGAAGATCCCTGAATCGATGGAACAAGATTACGTCCTGATTGTGGAACCCAACCTCACGGGCCATCGCTGGCGCTATGTCGAGTGGACCATGCAGGCCTGCACGGAAGCCGGCTATCCCTGCATCCTCGCCACCGAGTCCGCCAACGAGGATCATCGGCTCGCGAGGCAAATCGCCGCCGCGAACCGTGCGGATCTGCAGATCGCCTTCGTCGACCCCGAGGAGGAGCCACGCGGGTTGTTGCGCCAGTCGAACCAGTATTCGCGCTTTCACCGCTATTTCAAGCGTGTGCATCGAGTGGTCAGCCACGCGCAGCCGATCAGGCTGGTGGTCGTGCCTTACGCCGATTATTTCTTCTACGGGTTGCCGTTTCTCGGCTCGCCTTTTCGCAAGACACCGTGGATCGGCATCACGATGCGTTCGACCTTCCATCATCACAAGGTCGGCATCAAATCGCCGGACCGACCGCTCGTGAATGCGGTCAAGGCGCTCCTTTTCAAGCGCGCGATCCAGTGTCCCGGCTTGCGCACGCTGCTGACGATCGATCCGACACTGCCGGAGTGGGCGGCACACCACGCCGCGAAGAACAGCGCGGCAATCGCCTACGTAGCGGACCCGTTTCCCGACGAGCACGCGGAAAACCCGGTACTGGCCCGTGCGCGGCTCGGGCTCGACCCTGAGCAGCGCTATCTGCTGGTGTACGGCTCGATCACCGAACGCAAAGGCATCTACGAACTGGTACACGCATTGAGCCGCATGGACCATGCGCCCACGCTGATCGTCGCCGGTGAGCAGGACGCGGGCACACGCCATTTCATGCGCAATCATGTGCGCAGCCTCAAGCCCGCGCCGCTGGTCCTCGATTCGTTCATTGCCAACGACGTCGAACGCGATCTGTTCTCCGCCTGCGACGCGGTCTGGCTAGGCTACAAGGGTCACTACGGAATGAGCGGCGTGCTGGTGCAGGCTTATCGCTTCGGCAAGCCGGTGATTGCAACGGAAGACGGTCTGATCGGCTGGTTCAGCCGGCGCTGCGAACTGGGGCCGATTCTGAGCGACCTCAGTTCCGCCTCGATCGGCCGCGCGATTACCGAAACGATGACCTCCTGGCCGCACGCGCCGCACACCGGAGCGGCAGCAGGCGAAGACCTGCTGTCGCGGCACACGCTCGGGCAGTTCAAGCAGACCTTGCTGCAGCAGATGGCCTGAGGCCCGAGCCCTGAGCCGGCCGCACGGGCTGGTCAGGGCTCAGGAAGGCTCAGAGGGTCACAGAAGGTCACAGAAGGTCAGGACAACTGCCCGCCGGCCACCGGCACTTCCTCACGCACCGAACTGTTGCGCTTGGCCGGGAACAGTGCGTTGCGCATCAGCAGGAACGGGTACTCGATCGCGCGTGTGGTCACATAGCCGATTGCAATCGCGAAGGCGAACTGCGCCGTAAGCGCCACCACCCAGATCAGGCTCGGTGCCAGACCCATGGCGGTCAACTTGCGAATCAGGATGTCGCCGGGGGCCAGCGCAAGCGAGTGCCACAGGTAAATACCGTACGAGTAGAGCCCGATCCAGGCGACCCCGCGATACACCCACGACGAACGCAGCGAGCCCGAATACTCCAGCACGAACACGATCAGCGCGGCGAACCCGAGTGCCTGAATCGTATAGCCGATGCTTTCGTCGAGCGCGAGATGTGGCGTCGCAAAAGCGAGCCACGCGCACAACACCGCGATGCAGGCGACCAGCAGCCACTTGCGCTTCGCGATCTGATGATAGACGCCCGGTTTCATCCAGTAGATCGCCGACAGAATCACCCCGACCAGCAAGCTGTCGATGCGATATTGCGTGTACGCGAATGCCGCCTCAAGGTTGCCGTCCGCCACCGCGAAGCAGCGTGCGGTGAGCACCACCGCGCAGATTCCGCTGAGCACACCGACAATCGTCCATGCGCTCAGGCGCCAGCGCGCGAACAGCAACAGCAGCGCCGGCAGCACGAGATAAAAGTGTTCTTCGACCGCGAGGCTCCAGGTCTGGGTAATCGAGGTGCCCAGATAGTTCTGCAGGTGGGTCAGGTTCTGGACCAGGAAGGTATTCCACGGATGGCGCCCGGCCAGCACGTGAAAGGCGATCAGCACGTAATACGCGGGCCAGATGCGGAAAATCCGCCGGATGATAAAGCGCTTTGCGTCGACGTTGCCTGTTTCGGCGTACTGTCGAAGCAGCAGGCCGCCAACCAGAAAACCGCTCAGCGTGAAGAACAGATTGACGCCTTCGCGCCCAAAGCTTTTCAGCGGGTACTCGATAATCTGAATCAGAAAATTACCGGTGTGAACGGCATGAAAGTGAAACCCCATCACCATGATAATGGCAATGCCGCGCACGAAATCCAGCTCGATGGCCCGGCCTGCCGTTACGGATCTCGCCCCGCCGAATAATTTCATGTTTTTCTCCCCTGTCACCTTTCGCGGGCGTATGTCCCTGCATGGCCCTTTTTGCATCTTCGGTGGCGGCAAGCGTGCGTGCGCGCCAACATCAAGGCATTGGCCGACAACATGAACAAGTGTGCGCGCGTCTTGCAGAGAGCGCCCTTGCCGGGGTCGCCAGAACCCAGGTAAAGGGCGACGAAAGGGGGGCTACCGAACATTCAGGTGGCCAGTTTCCCGGACAATGACCCGATGCGAGACCGTCTGCTTTAGACCGACGGCGGATCGACTGCACGGGGAGGAATCAGCAATGCGCCACCAGTATGCGACGCTCTGGATATGGTTTTTTCTGCTACCGCTTGCGTTTGACTACAAAGCGACCGACGCCAATGTAAGTCACTTTGCGCAGTCCGCGCTGGTCATTCCGGCCGTCGCCGCGGGGCTCGCGCTCGTGCTGATTGCGCCACGCTTTCGCGACCGCTCGCGCCTGCGCTCGACGATCACGTTCAGCCTGCTGCTGTGCGTGCTCGGCAGCATCGTCGCCCAGTTCGTCCAGGACAATGATTCCGGCAATTATCTGCGCGTGCTGCTGCCGTTCGCGCTGTTTTTGCTGGGCTACCTCGTGGCCTGCCGGCCGTGGAGCGAATACAGAATCTCGCAGTTCGAGAAGGCGTTGTTCGTTGCGAACGTGATCTGTCTCGTCTTCACCTTCGTGTACGGCATGGTGACCGGCGGCGACCTCGAAGACGTGCGCTTTCGCATCATCTCTGTCACGCTGCTCGGCTTGCAAGGCGTGCTGCTGCACGAATTCATCGTCGCCAAACGCTTTTCGTTTTTTACCGTTGCGGTGTTCGCCTTCAGTGTGATCGTCGAATTGCTGAGCGTCACGCGCAGCTTGCTGGTCGGCACCATCCTGCTGTTTCTGGTCGCCATGGCATTGTCCGCGCCGTCGCTGCAGTACGTGTGGCGCGCGGCCGCCCGCACCCTGATCGCCGGCGCCGTGCTGGCCGGCGTGGCCGGCATCGCGGCGTTGAGCTTTCCGACCGTCGCCGAGCACTGGACACAGCGTATCTTCGCGTCGGAGGAAACCGTCACCGGCAAGGATCCGACCACGATTACCCGGCTCGCCGAAATGCGCGATCAGTACGACCAGGTGACTGCCTCGCCGGAAACGCTGCTGTTCGGCGCGGGCTACGGCCACTACTATCGCTACTCCCCTGCCTACCTGCCGGACCTCGCCGGCCAGATCAGCGAGAAAGACTTTTACGCGATCAATGAATGGGCCGCGGGTCACAACTTCTGGGTCTATCAGCTCTTCGCGGGCGGCCTGCTGTTCGGCATCGCCATGCCTCTGGCAACGCTCGCCGCCCTGGCAATCTGCTTCTTCTCGTACCGCTACTGGCGCTCGGTGGTGCCCGACGCGCCCATGCTGCCGGTGCTGGGGCGCGCCATCATGCTGTTTGCCGCGCTGCCGGCCACCTCGATCGGCGGCAATCCGCTCGGGCCGCGTTTCTCCGGGCTGGTTTTCGGCGTCGCCCTCGGCCTGATGATCGCCACCTACGCCCGCTTGCAGCGCGCACTGCCGGCGCGGGCCAGGCGCGTGCGGACGCCGCCGCGCATGCGCACGGCCGCCGTGCCTGACTTGCCGGGCAGGATCCAGCCCGGCATGGGCCGCGCGGATCTCGCGAAGACCCTCGGCATGTTACCCGCGGCAGGCGCCGCCCCCGGTTCCAGCAAGTTCGGCGCCCTCGTATCGCGCGCCGCGTCGCCACGAAACGTCAATCGACAAAAATTCGTCCGATGAAAATTCTCCATCTGCTTGCCAGCGTCGATCCGCGCGCCGGCGGTCCCGTTGAAGGCGTGCGCCGCAGCGGCATGGCGATGCAGGACGCCGGGCACCACATCGAAGTGGCCACCTGCGATGCGCCCGGCGACGCCTACCTCGCGCACTTTCCGTTTCCGGTTCATGCGTTCGGCCCCGTCACGAGCCGCTACAGCTACAGCGCGCGGCTCGCACCGTGGCTCGCCGCCAACGCGAAGCGGTTCGACGCGGTCGTCGTGCACGGCTTGTGGCAATACCACGGGCTCGCGGCGTGGAAGGCCGTGCGCAAAAGCGGCGTGCCCTATTACGTGTACACGCACGGCATGCTCGACCCGTGGTTCAAGCAGGCTTATCCGCTCAAACATCTGAAGAAGTGGCTGTACTGGCCGTGGGCCGAATACCGGGTGCTTCGCGACGCGCGCGCCGTCATCTTTACAACAGAGGAAGAACGCACTCGCGCGCGCCAGTCGTTCTGGCTATACCGGGCCCAGGAGCGGATCGTGCCGTTTGGCACGACCGTGCCGCAGCTTGAGGCCGCGCCTTTGCGCGAAGCATTCCTGCAAGCTGTGCCTGGCTTGCACGGCAAACGCATCGTCCTGTTTCTCGGCCGCGTGCATGCGAAGAAAGGTTGCGACCTGCTGATCGATGCATTCGCGCGCGTGGCCAGCCGCGATCAGTCGCTGCATCTCGTGATCGCGGGTCCCGATGAGACGGGCTGGGCAACCAGTCTGCGCGCCCAGGCTCAGGCAGCAGGCGTCGCGCAGCGCATCAGCCTGCCGGGCATGCTGCAAGGCGAGCTCAAGTGGGGCGCGTTTCATGCAAGCGACGTGTTCGTTCTGCCCTCGCATCAGGAGAATTTCGGCGTGGCGGTTGCCGAAGCGCTCGGCTGCGGATTGCCCGCCCTGATCTCCGACAAGGTCAACGTGTGGCGCGAAATCGAAGCGGATGGCGCGGGGATGGTTGCGGCCGACACGGTCGACGGGACGGAAAAGAATCTCGTGCGCTGGCTCGAACTCGACGACACCGCGCGCGCCGCGATGCGCGCTCAGGCGGCCCGCACTTTCGAAGCGCGCTTCCGGATCGAAACCATGGTCAGTGCACTGACCGCGCTGCTGGAAACGCACGGCAGCACCGCTGAAACGCGCGATAGCACGCTCGCCACGCTGCGCGGGAGCCAACCGGGCACCCAGCCCACCACCCAGCCGAGTCCGTAACGCTGGCGGGTAACAGCGCACCGGAGGGCGCGCTGTTACCCGCTGCTCTTCACTGTTCCTTCATCAACGGCGTCAAGGTCGAGGCTGCGATCGGCAGCGTGTCGACTTGCGGCTGCTGCGCCGGAACCGACATCAGCGAACTGTTGGCAGCGTCGTTGCGGGTATTGCCCACGATATCCGGAACATCGAGCTGCCGCACCAGATGACCCGCGAGGCGCAGCGCAAGCGCGGCGATCGTGATGGTCGGAAAGTTGGCGCCGACGGTCGGAAACACGGAACTGCCCGCCACATAGAGATTGCTCATCCCGTGCACCTTGCAGTCGCGATCGACCACGCCTTCACGCGGCGAATCGTGCATGCGCGTGGTGCCCATGTGGTGCCACGTGCCCTCCAGCTTGGCCGGCCAGCGCCGGCCCTCGAGCGGCGCGTCGAGTTCCACGTCCGCGATCCCGGCCATCTGCAATTCCTGAGCCAGCAGCGAGAACGTCTTGTCGAAGGTGCGCTGCACCTGTTCGCCCAGCCGCCACTCCACCTTCACGCGGGGCATGCCGAAGCGGTCCCGCTTATCGGCCGACAAGGTGACCCGGCTGTCGGGATCGGGCACCGCTTCGACAATCGCCTGCAAGGTCACGTCGGTGATCAGCACCGGCCATTGCAACAGCCGCGTCAAGCCGTAGCCGACCGTGTGCAGCGGATGCGCGATCATCGTCGCGATATCGGTTTTCAGGCTGCGGCCCGGCTGGTCTTTTTGCAACAGCGCTTCCTTGCAATGGATCAGCGCCTCGGACCCGGCCGTGCCTTCACCGTACCAGCGCGAATAGAGCCACACGCGCGAATTCAGCAGCTTCTCGCGCTCCATCAGTTCCTGCTTCGGTGCGAACTGGGACGATATCTTCGTGCCGTGCGCCGACACCGCGGCATTCTGATAGTGATACTTGATGTCGTACAGTTTGTTGCGAGCGTTGCCCGGGCGAAAACGCACTTTCCCGGACATCACGCGCGGATGATCCATGAAGTAGCGGCCCACCAGATCGTTGGCATTGCCGAGACCCGCCGCCTGCACGTTGTTCGAGGCAAGCAGCAGACGCGCATTCTCGATGCCGCCGGTGGCCAGCACGAAGATTTTCGCGGTTACCGTCATCTTGCGGCCGCTAATGGTGGCCACCTGGAGCCGCGAAACGGACGTCCCTTGGGGATCGGCGTCGATGTTCAGAACGTTCGCATACAAGAACACGCGCACCCGTGCCGAACGCTGCAACTCGTCGCGATAGACCTTGCCGAACCGCACCGGCGGGCTGAACTGCGCGACGGTATCGCGCATATCGCCGGTCGCAAGCGGAATGCGGCGCACATCATGACGCCCGATCTCGCGCTCCCAGTAGGCCGGATCGAAATTCTGCGGACCGAGCTTCAGCAATTCGTGCGTGCGTGCATAGTACGGCGCCAGTTCTTCGAGTCCGAACGGCCAGCCGCTATGAGGAATCCAGTCGCGCTTCTCGAAGTCCCACGGATCCAGCGGGCGGCACCAGCCGCCCCAGCAGTTGCTGCTGCCGCCGAAGTAGCGGCTGCGCGAGCCGTCCGCGAATGTATAGGGAAGCCCGACGTTCTCGCCGCGATACAGATCGCGGGTTTCGTCGTCTGGCCCGAAGCCCCCGCTTTCGAGCATGCAGGTGTCGACCCCGGCCCTCGACATCTCCCGTGCAAGCGTAATGCCGGCGACACCTCCGCCGATAATGCAGATCGTTGTTTCAATAGCCGTGTTGTTTTGAACCGTACGAGTATCGATAAACATCCCTACTCCCCATCTTCTTCATGCATTTCTGAGTGCGTCAATCCGGCTACTCATCCAACCGGGGCTGGCAAGCAAACCACGCACATGTCGTGACTGAACGCCTGACCGGCGTCGCCGCGGGTAACGATCAAAAATATCGACCGACCATCCCATTGCGGCCGCCGACAGTGCGGTATGTCAACGACTGGCCTCCTCAGCATACGAATGCTGCGGTTCTTTATCTGTGGTTCAGGTCACGGAGTCGAAGCGGTTGCGAATGAAGCGGCAGGGATTGCCGCCGTACACGCCTTCCGGTTCGAGCGAACGATGCACGACCGACAACGGCGTGACCACCGCCGACCGGCCGATCGTCACACCCATCTGCACCACACATTTCGATGTGATCCAGACGCCGTCCTCGATCACGATCGGCGCGACGCGCAGATCCATCGTCGTGCTCATGTCGTGAGAGCCGGCGCTCAGGAACGTACCTTGGGAAATGCAGACATTCGATCCGATCCGGATCAGCGCCTGGTTGTAGATCCAGACGTCGACACCGAACCAGCAGTTGTCTCCCACTTCCAGATTCCACGGCGACTTCACCCGCAACGGATGTACGAAGCGGCAGCCCGTGCCGATCTTCGCGCCGAACAGGCGCAACAGCGCGACCCGGACCGACGAGAGCGGCAGCAGCTTGTTATTGATCACGCAGGCTTCAACAAAAAACCAGATGAGCTCGATCAGCGCCCCGCGCTTCGCGCGATAGTTTCCCTTTCCCGCCGCGCTCAGATCGATGACGCGGTCATCCTTGCGCACAGCTTCGGCTTGCGGCTTGCGCCCGATTTGCGGATCGTCGGCAACGTTACCCATCAGTTTTCTCCGAACCACGAACGGGAGTCGGCATACCCATGCAGCCTTCTTCCATTATGTTTCGAGTCCTTAATGAACCCGGCCCGATGTCCGCCTTGGCAAGCGTTTTGGCGGCTGCGCGCGTGCCGTTTGGCGCACGATAGCTCTATTGCGACTGCATCTTCCTGGGGCATACGATGACCACCCCGTTTCGGCGTACCAGCAGCTTGCTGATTCTCACCTTCGCCGCCTACGGCGCACCGGCGCTCGCCCAGAATGCGGCACCCGCGCCCGCTGCGCCGGTCCTTGCCGCTACGGGCTCGACCAGCTACGGCACCCCCGCCGCGGCGGCACCCGTCAAACCGGGCACGGCGTATCGCAAGAGCGAAGCGGATCTGCTCGGCGCCCCGCGCGACTATGGCTCGCCCGACGCGCAACAGGGCAACACCGCCGCCGCCCAGCAGGCCGCGCTGCTCGACGAACAACGCATGACGGTATTGGGCGGACAAGGCGCGCAACCGGCGGTAGGCAAAGCCCAGCGCAACAACAAGCTGCCTGCCGGCGCCAACGGCAAGGTGCGCGTGGCCGGCCAGCCTGGCGGTCCCAATGCGGTCGACGGCCTGATGCCCGAAGGCGCGGCGAAAACCACGTACGCCGATCCGTACGCTCCGGGTAAGCACGCCGTCTACAAGTCCCCGTGGTGATATCGCATTCATGAGTTGGCCGCGTACCGGATCAATCCGGCGCGGCTTCCTCCGTTGTGGCCGGCTTACGCGGCCGGGCCGCGGCGGGTGAAGGCCGCGGCGTACCGAAGTACGGCGTCTCCACTTTCGCGCGCTTGCCGCGCGACTCGCGAACCAGCGTCGCGAGCCGCTCCTCGAAGGTCCCAATGGTCGCTTCCGGCGACAGCGTGCGTTCCGCGTAGTCGCGTGCGGCGCTGCCGAGCGCCGCGCGGCGTTCGGGATCGCTCGCCAGCGCGGCGATCTCCGCAGCCAACGCATTGACGTCGTCCGGCGGCACGACCACGCCACGCGGCGACACCGCCTCGTAAAGACCCGTGCCTTGCCGCGCCATCGCCACCACCGCGCGTCCGCTGGCGAACATGCCGGTGAGTTTCGACGGCATCACCAGATCCGCGGCATCGCCGCGCTGCGGCAGTACATGGATATCGGCGAGATTGAGCAACTCGTTCAGGTGTTCCACGGGTTGCAGCGGGATGAAAAGGCAGTTCGTCAAGCCCGCGCAGCGCGCGAGCAAACTCTCTTTCGCGGCGCCACTGCCGCAGAAAACGAAAGTGACGTCGGCACGTTGTGCAAGCAACGCGGCCGCATCGGCGAGCGTTTCGATGCCCTGCTTCGCGCCCATGTTGCCGGAGTACAGCACCACTTTGTGGTCATCCGGAATGCTCAACAGGCGCCGGTAGTCGCTCGCGCGCGAAAGCGGGAAAATGGTCGACACATCGACCCAGTTGGGCAGGCACACTACCCGCGAAGACTCGACACCCTTGAGCACCACGCGCGAATTCATCTGCGGCGTGATCGACGACACCGTATCGAAATGCCGCAGCAGCGTGCTTTCGATCCAGCGCGCCACACGGGCTACGCGCGAGCTCTTCAGGAGACCCAGATCGAAAGCCGCATCGACCTCGAAGTCCTGAATGTGCACCCACGCACTTGCGCTCGTAAGACGCGCGAGCGCCAGCGTAGCCGGCGCACACATCAGGGTCGGCGCGATCAGCATCGCGACTTGGGGGCGCCATAGTATCTGGCGGGCGAGCAACGGCAACGAACTCGCCGCGAAGCTCATCAGGTGCAGCATCCGCTTCAGGCCGTTGGGGTGCGTGGGCACCCACAGCGGAGCACGCCAGATCGTCACCCCGTCGCGTGTCTCGCGCTGATACTGCCATGACGTGTAGTTGTCGGCCACGTGCCACTCAGGATAATACGGGGGCGCGCACACCACGCGAACCTCGTGGCCCCGACTGGCCAGGAGCGCCGCCATTTCCGCCGTGTACTTGCCCACTCCCGTCAGTTCAGGCGCGTAGTTAAGGCCGTAGATCAGGATCTTCATTGTGGCTGCCAGAACGTGTTAGAGCTTTTTTTCATACGCGGCGGGCCCCGTCGCGCGTCAGTCGCTCAGCATCAGCGCGCAGCCACGAGCGATATTGGCGGCAGCGGAAGGCGGATCGAAACGACGAATCACATCCATACAACGGCGCGCCGTACCGCCGGCGTCAGCGAAGGCCTCCATCGCCTTGAGCATGGTGCGCTGCAATCCGGCCACGTCGCCCGCTGTGAATGCATAACCGCTCACACCGTCGATCACCAGTTCCGGCACACAGCCGCAGCTCTCGCTGACCACCGCGGGACAGCCATGCGCGAGCGCCTCGTTGACAACGAGTCCCCATGGCTCGCTATAGCTTGGCAACACCATGCAGGTCGCACCGTAGTATTCCTGAGTAAGCGGCTCATCCTGCAAGCTGCCGGCGAAGGTCACCGCATCGCCCAGCTCGAGCTCGGCCACCTTCGCGTGCAGCGCGTCCGCCATCGGCCCCGTGCCGACAATGCGCAACTTCGCTGCCGGAATACGGCGCCGCAAACCGGCGAACGCCTCGATCAGTGTGCCGATGCCCTTCTCTTCAGAAAGACGGCCGACGTACAGAAAAATTGGAGGATTGCCGGCGCGTGCCGCAATCCGCTCGACCAGCGCGCGCTCCGGCGAGAACGAGCCGGGCAATGCCGCGGCCTGACATGGCACGAAAATCTTGTCGCGCTTTGCGCCGAGCGACAGCAGATACTCGCGGCTACGCTCGCCAAATCCAAAATAGCCGTCGCATAGCGAAAAGAACACGCGCTTCGGAATCGACGTCAACAACTTCTTGGGCCGGTCGCGCGCGGTCGAATCGCAAAACACCGCGCGCCGCTTGCCCGTTACGATGCACGCTGCCAGCATCGCCCAGTACTCAGGACGGTGGTAGCCCGGCAGAACGATCAGATCCGACTTGGCACGCAACACTTCCCAGGTGAGCCGCGCGATCATCTTGATCGTCGGCACATCCTCATAGCAACCGTCGAACAGCTTCTGCATCGGATAGCGATGGTATGAATAGTCGACATCCGAAAAACCGACACGATCGTGCTCGGTATCCGCAATCTGCACCATCGAGTAGCGAATCGCGCCGGATGCCGAAATGTTATGCAAAGCAGAGAACACGACACCCTTATGGCGCGACCACACGACGTTGTGGAAGATCGTGACTGACGCTGTCATTTTTATGCCACTCCTCGAAATATCGTCCCAGTGTGCGTTGCACGCAATGCGTGCGAAGCACCCCATGCGTTTCCCCAGTTCCGCCAGCCGCGCTCAGCTCCCGCCCAGTGCGCGCCTAGGCCTGCAAGGCGGCGGCAGGTGTCGAGCCGGCGTGTGTTGCCACGAATTCCCGATAGGTGGACGCGATACCCTCTTCGAGGCCAATGCTCGCGTGCCAGCCCATGTTCGCGAGCCGCGATACGTCGAGCAGCTTGCGTGGCGTGCCATCGGGTTTGGACGCGTCGAACACCAGTTCGCCCTCGAAGCCCGCCACCTTGCAGATGCATTCGGCCAGCTCGCGAATCGACAGGTCCTCACCTACCCCGACGTTGAACAGGCCGTCTGTCACGTTGTGCTCGAGAACGAAGAGCGTTGCCGCGGCGAGATCGTCGACGTGGAGAAACTCGCGGCGCGGCGTGCCCGAGCCCCAGACCGTCAGGGTCGCGGAGCCGTTCACTTTTGCTTCGTGCGCCTTTCTCAGCAGCGCCGGCAAAACATGGCTGCTGTTCAGGTCGTAGTTGTCGTTAGGGCCGTACAGATTGGTCGGCATCAGCGAGACATACTGCGTGCCGTATTCGCGGTTGTACGCCTCGCACAGCTTGAGACCGGCGATTTTCGCAATCGCGTAGGCGTCGTTGGTCGGCTCGAGCGGCGAGCTGAGCAGATACTCTTCGCGGATCGGCTGCGGACTTTGCTTCGGATAAATGCATGACGAGCCGAAAAACACCAGCCGCTCCACCTTCGCGCGATACGCGGCATGAATCACGTTGGTTTCGATCACCAGGTTGTCGTAGATGAACTCACCCGGTTGCGACGCATTCGCAAGAATGCCGCCCACCCGCGCGGCCGCGAGCAGCACCACGTCGATCTTTTCCTGCTGGAAAAAGGCGTTCACGGCGGCTTGATCCTTAAGATCGAGTTCCGCCCTCGAACGCGTGACGACGTTGTGGTAGCCCTCGGCATTCAGCCGCCGAACCAGCGCCGAGCCAACCATGCCACGGTGGCCCGCGACGAAGATGCGTGCTTGTTTGTTCATCGCCGTTACTCGTGATGTTCCAGTGCCGTGAAACCGGCCAGCGTGACAAGCGCGTCACGTCTTGCGATCTGATAATCCGAGCGCACCATTTCCTTCACGAGCGCGCTGAACGGCGTGGTCGGCTGCCAGCCGAGCTTCGCATGGGCTTTCGACGGATCGCCCAGCAGGGTCTCGACTTCGGCGGGACGGAAGTAGCGCGGATCGACACGCACGATCACATCGCCGGGCGACATCTTGATCTCGCGCCCTTCCACCTTCTCGACAATGCCGACTTCATCCACACCGGTACCTTCAAAACGCACCGTGACACCCAGTTCGGCGGCGGCGTGCTGAACGAATTCACGCACGCTGTACTGCACGCCGGTGGCGATGACGTAGTCCTCAGGCTGCTCCTGTTGCAGCATGCGCCATTGCATCTCCACGTAGTCGCGCGCATGGCCCCAGTCGCGCAACGCGGACAGATTGCCGAGATACAAGGTCTTCTGCATGCCGACCGCGATGCGCGCCACGGCGCGCGTGATCTTGCGCGTCACGAAGGTTTCGCCGCGCACCGGCGATTCGTGATTGAACAGAATCCCGTTGCAGGCATAGAGTCCATACGCCTCGCGATAATTGACCGTGGTCCAGTACGCGAACAGCTTGGCGACCGCGTACGGGCTGCGCGGATAGAACGGCGTGGTCTCGGACTGCGGCACCTGCTGCACGAGGCCGTACAGTTCCGAGGTGGACGCCTGGTAAAAGCGCGTCTTGTGTTGCAGATCGAGAATCCGGATCGCTTCGAGAATCCGCAACGCACCGAGGCCGTCAGCGTTGGCCGTATATTCCGGCTCCTCGAACGAGACCGCCACGTGGCTCTGCGCTGCGAGGTTGTAGATCTCATCGGGCTCCACGCGCTGAATCACGCGCAGGATGCTGGTCGAGTCGGTCAGGTCGGCGTGATGCAGAAAAAGCCGCTGCTCGGGGTCGTGCGGGTCGCGATAGAGATGGTCGATCCGGTCTGTATTGAACAGCGATGTCCTGCGTTTGATGCCATGCACGTCGTAATTCTTGCTAAGCAGAAGCTCGGCAAGATACGACCCGTCCTGTCCCGTGATGCCGGTGATCAGCGCGACCTTGCGTTTCATGGAACTCTCTCCCTCGTTGAACTTTGCGATGCCGGTTTCGCGGCACGATCAAGTAAGCGGCTCCGTGAGCGAGCCGCTGCTGCAGAGACCTGCCGCCGTCAACCGGCGATGCTGTCGTAGCCGTAATAGCCGCCCTGATAGCCGGAACCCAGGAACGCCCCTTCCTGAGGCACGTCGGTGAGCAAGACCCCTTTGAGCGATACCCCGCCGTTGAACAGCCGTTTGGCGGTTTCGGCAATTTCATTCAGCGGATGGCGACCGTGGCGCACCACCAGCAGCGTCGTACCGGCGTACTTGCCGATCAAGGTCGAATCCGTCACGGCCAGCACCGGCGGCGTGTCGACAATGACGATGTCGTAGTGCGATTTCAATTCCTCGAGCATCGTTTCGAAGCGTTTGCTCATCAGCAATTCGGACGGATGCGAGGGCAGCGTACCCTTGGCGAGCACGTCGAGTCCGGGCAGCACATCGCGCTGGATCATTGCGCCGAGATCGCCGCCGCTCAACACATCAGAGAGCCCGGGCTGATGGCCGATGCCGAAATGCGAATGGACGTCGCCGCGCCGCATGTCGCCGTCGATAATCAGCACGCGCTTGTTTGCCGACGCCACCAGCGCCGCCAGATTCACCGACAGGAACGACTTGCCGGCGTCGGGCCGCGAACCCGTGATCATCACGACGTTGTTCTCGGCGTGATCGAGCGACAACTGCAACGAGGTCCGCAGGTTGCGCACCCCTTCCACCGCGATGTCTTCTGGCGCCTGCTGCGCAAGCACATGAAGCCCGCGACGGCGCAGCATGACGTTTTCCTGCAGGCGCAACTGGGTCTGACTGCGCGGCACGATCGCGAACACCGGCACGCCGAGCACCGCTTCGAGTTCGTCCGGACGTTCCACGCCGCCGTACATTGCGCGCTTGAAGAAGGTCAGCATGATGCCGATCAGCAAGCCGCCGCCGAGCGAGATCAGGATTGCCAGCACGCGCTTCGGACGCACCGGTTCGTCAGGCGTTTCGGCGAAGTCCACTACGCGCACGTTGCCCACCTGGCCCGCTTTCGCCACCCGCAGTTGCTGCGCGCTGTTCAGCAGATTGGTATAAAGCTCCGTGTCGACGTGCACGTCGCGCAGCAGGCGCAACGCGGTCTGCTCGGTGTCCGGCATCACGGCCACGCTGCGGTTCATGCTGGCCGCCGCGTTCTGCAATGCGGCGATCTGTGCGTCGAGCGCCGCCACCGCCGGGTGATTCGCCGTGAAGCGCTGTGACATCTCCGCGCGTTGCTGCTGCAGATCGAGCAGCTTGGTCTTGTTGTCGACCACCTGTTGCAGCAGCAAGCGGCTTTCCTCGCCGAGATCGACCGTGCCGTGCTGGTTGCGGAACTTGTTGTAGCGTTGCTCGGCGTCGTCGAGTTCCTTGCGCAAACCCGGCAGTTGCTGATCGAGGAAGGCCAGCATGTGCTCCGCTTCGGTCGAACGGCTCTCCACATCCTGACGCACGAATTCGCGCGCCATGCTGTTGACGATCGCCGCGGTCAACACGGGGTCGCCGCCTTCGAGGCTCGTGCGGATCACGCCGGACTGCAGCGTGGTCTCCTGGATCACCAGCGCCTTCTGCAAGCGGTCCACCGTCCCCAGCGTCGAGAAGCGCTGCAACTCGAAACGCGAGCCGGGCGCGCCGACCAGCTTGTCGACGTGCAGCGTGATCGGACCGTCGGCGGTATCGGTTTGCACGGTCTCGCCAACATGGCCGGAGAGAATCGCGATACCGTTCTTGTCGCGCAGCACGTACGAACCGCCCTCGCCGGCGATCAGCGTGAAGGTCGTATCGTAGAGTTCGCTTGTCGTGTCGAACTGCGACACGGCAATGCTTTCGTTACCCCATGCGTAACCCGACAGGTTGATGAACGACGGTAGCTTGAAACCCCATTGCCCGTTCACCAGACCCGCGATCATCCCGCCGATGAACGGCAGGGTGCGCGGCGCGGCCGAAATGTCGAGGTGCAGTTTCTTGACCGTTTCCTCGGTGACGAGCCGCGACTTCAGCAGCTCGATTTCCGCCGCCGTGGAGGGCTTGGTGTCGAACATGCCGGTCAGCGGCGGCAAGGAATCCTTGCCGTTCGCGTTGGCATTGGCCGTCTTGTCCTCGACGTGGAACAGCACATCCGCGCGATACGTAGGCGGAGCAAGAAACGCGTACGCGCACCCCAGCGCGAGCGCGACCAACGTCGCCACGAGGATCGTGCGCCAGCCCCTCACGATCGTGCGCAGATAGTCCGACAGATGCAGCTCGTCCGGTCCGGACACGTCGATGTAGCGATTTTCGAAGTTGATTGCCATTTTTGGTCACCCAACAGAACGCGGCGGTTCAAGGTCACGTTGCACGGTTGTTATTTCGCAAGAACTGCTCCCGTTACAGCCGCATTGATCGCCGGCAGCAGCAGGTTCAACACACGGTTGAAGCGGACCAGTCCGCCCTGGCCGACATACACCACGTCCTTCGGCTGCAGCTCGAACTGATTGGCGAGCACCATGGACACCGGCGAAGTCGCGTCGAGGTGATAGACCTGCGGCGCCTCGCTGGTCGAATTGCGGATCACGAACAGCTGTCTTGGCGCCGACGTGTTCGAATCGAAACTGCCGCTATCGGAAATGGCCTGTGCAAGCGTCAGGGAACCGTTGCGCATCGGCTGGATGGTTGCCGGTTTGTTGACTTCGCCCATCACGTAGACACCGCTGTCTTCGCGCGAAGCCACTCGCACGATGTCGCCTGCCTGAAGGTAGATGTCCGACGGATTGCGGCCGCGCTTGATCAGGTCATCCACGTTGAGCGGATACGTCACGCCGTTGCGGATCAGTTCAACCCGGCTGCGGTCCGCGTTGGCGCTGAAGCCGCCGCCCTGATTGATTACGCTCGTCAGCGACATCGGAATGTCGTTGAGCGACTGGGCGCCCGGCGTGCGCACTTCGCCGTCCACATACACCTGGGCGTTACGGAACGAAGCGACCCGCACCGTCACTTCCGGCTTCTGATACACGTTGCTCAGGCGCTTGTGCAGTTCTTTCTGGATCGATGCGACGTCCTTGCCTGCCACATGCAGATTGCCTGCATACGGGAACTGGATATCGCCGTTTTCGTCGATCAGAAAACCGGGAGCGGCATCCGTCGGTTTCGTGTTCTGCGCCGGCTGGCCAAGCGCGGCGGCCAGTTCCGGGTGGTCCCACACGACGATTTGCAGCACGTCGCCCGGGCCGACCTTGTATGCCGTCGGTTTGCCGAACAGGCCGAGCGTCTGCGGCGGCAATGCGGCCGACGTCTGCGCCGTACGCATCTGGCGCAGCAGCGCGAGGTTGATATCGGTAATCGGAATCTGCTGTTGCTGCGACGGTTCCGTACTGTAATCCCCACCCGTGTCCTGAATTGCGGCAGGCGTGATCATCCGTTGCCCCGGGACGGACCCGCATCCGGAAAGCAGTGCTGTCACAGCTGTGAAAATCACGAGACTTCCCGTGCGTATACCAAGCGAGCTCATGGTGTTTCCTCCTTGCGCCAGGGCCTTGTCCTCGGGGGAGGCAGCGCCCAGCGTGCTTGTTAACTACTTAGTAAGCGTTTCGATGCACCAGTCCGGCGACAATCGTCGCGCCGATAATCCGCATATCGAGCGCGAACGACCAATGCCCCAGGTAATACAGGTCATGTTCGACGCGACGCTCCATCTTCTCGATGCGGTCGGTTTCGCCACGAAAGCCGTTGATCTGCGCCCAACCCGTAATGCCCGGCTTGATCCGATAGCGATTGATATAGCCCGCGACCACTTTCTGATAGAGGTCGTCGTGCTCGAGTGCGTGGGGACGCGGTCCAACCACCGACATGTCGCCACGCAAAACGTTGAAAAATTGCGGCAGTTCGTCGAGGCTCGTGCGGCGCAGAAATGCGCCGACTTTCGTGACGCGCGCGTCGTTGCGCGTGGCCTGACTAAGCGTGCCTTTCTCCTCGGTATGCAGTCGCATCGAGCGGAATTTGTAGATCGTGAAGACGCGGCCGTCCGCACCTTTACGCTTCTGCCTGAAGAAAACCGGGCCGCGCGACGAGAGCTTCACCGCGATCGCAATGGCGAGCATGATCGGTGCGAGTCCAATCAGCGCCGTCGCGGCGAACAGGCGGTCGAAGATTTCCTTCTTCAGCATCGAACTCGCGGACAGCGGCGAGGCGACGAGGTTGATCGCCGGCACGCCAAGCAGATCGATCACGCCGCTGCCTTCGAAAAGCGCGAGACTGCGCACGTCCGGCATGAAGCGGATATTCACCAGATCGTCGCGGAATTCGCCAATCAGCGAACAGATCAGCGGCTCCTCGGCGAGCGAGAGCATCAGCCAGAGTTCGTGCACGTCATTGGTGCGGATATAGCCGGCGAGCGCATCCACGGTGTCGAAGACCGGCACGCGTGCACTGGTAACGGACGACACGTCAGGACGCGTGTTATAGACGGCTGCCGCGCGAAACCCGGTGGTCGGCGCCGACTCGATCCGGCGGATGATCGCGTCGCACTGCGAGCCGCTTCCGACAATCGCGACCTGATGCAGATTCAGACCGGCGCCGCGCGCACGCGCCAGCACCGCGTGCGCGATCAGCCGCGAGGAGATCAGCAGACCACCCGTCACCGCCGTCCAGTAAGAGAACCACAGACGCGAGACAAAGTCGGTACGGTGCAGCGAGTACATCAGCACAAGCGCACTGCCTTGCACCATCAGCCATGCGAGCGACGCCTGCCCGGCCAATGAGAGCTTGGAGCGGCCGCGCCACGATTCATAGACGCCGAAAGCCGGAAAAATGGCCAGCGCGAAGGCAGCAGAGAACATCACGAGCGCCCAGTAAAACCCCGATTGGTTGAGGTACTCGAAGCGGATCCGCGACGCCACCGCCGCCCCCGCGATTACTAATCCCACATCGAACACTCGCGCGAGCAAATCCTGAAACTTGCGCATTTTGCTTACCTCGTTCTGGCTCTGGCCGTTCGTTCTTTTCCGCAGATAATCCGTGGCGCGCTGTTACGAGCAGCGGCCGTAGGTGTCGTTGAACCTCACAATGTCGTCTTCACCGAGATAGGTGCCTGACTGGATTTCAATAATTTCGAGCGGTACCTTGCCGGGGTTTTCGAGCCGGTGACGGGTGCCGATCGGAATGTAGGTCGACTCGTTTTCGCTCAGCAGGAACTGCTCTTCGCCGCGCGTGACGAGCGCCGTACCGCGCACCACGACCCAGTGTTCGGCGCGGTGGTGATGCAGTTGCAGCGAAAGCTTCGCGCCCGGCGTGACGACGATGCGCTTCACCTGGAAGCGTTCGCCGTGGTCGATGGAATCGTAGAAACCCCAGGGGCGCCGCACCTTGCGGTGCACATCGGCCTCGGGGGCGTGCTGCGCCTTGATGCGCGACACCAGGCCCTTGACGTCCTGCACGTGCGAACGATCGACCACCAGCACCGCGTCGGCCGTTTCGACCACCACCACATTGGTCGTGCCGACGCACGCAACCAGCCGGCCTTCGGAATGCGCGTAGCTCGACACCGCGCCTTCGAACGTCACGCGGCCGCGCCCGGCATTGCCGTTGGCGTCCTTCTCCATGGCGGCCCAGACGGCGTCCCATGAACCTAGATCGGACCAGCCCGCATCGAGACGCACCACCACGCCGGAAAGATTCGTACCGGACGCTTGCATGTCCGTGCGATGGGAACCGGCCGCCTCCTCCGCGATACCTACGTCAGTAAGACGCTCCATCACCGCGTAATCGATCGAGTCGGCGGGCGAACTCAGGAACGCGTCCGTCAGCGGACGGAAATGCGCGCCTTCTGTACGGCCGTTCACGAAGGCCTGCTCGCAGGCCGCATGCATGTCGGGCTGCAGGCGCTTCAGCGTGTCGAGCCACACACTTGCCCGCACCACAAAGATCCCGGCGTTCCACCAGTACGTGCCCGCGGCAACGTATTGCGCGGCGATTTCCTCAGCCGGCTTTTCGACGAAGCCGTCGATCGCATAGCCACCGTCAGACAATTGCGCGCCAATGCGGATATAACCAAAACCGGTATCAGGACGCGTGGGCGGTACGCCCAGCGTGGCGATCGAGCCCCGTTCCGCGTAACGCGCCGCACATTCCAGCGCGCCTTGCAGCGCGGGCACGTCCGCAATCGAATGGTCCGCCGGCATGACAATCAGAATCGCGTCGTCGCCGTCCGCGCATGCGAGCGAGGCCGCGAGCGTCAACGCCGGCGCCGTATCGCGCCGCGCGGGCTCGACGATAAGACGCGCTGCCATGCCGTTTTCAAGGAGCTGTTCGGCGATCACAAAGCGATGTTCTTCACCGCACACGACGATCGGCGACGCGTCGACCTTCCAGCCGGCGGGAAAGCCGTTCATACGACGCGCGGTCGCCTGCAGCAGCGAGTCGGAGCCGACCACGTCGATCAGTTGCTTCGGAAAGTTTTCGCGCGACACCGGCCACAGCCGCGTGCCCGAGCCCCCGGCAAGAATCACCGGGACGATGCGCACGCAATGCGCACCGGCAGCCCCGGCATGGGCGCTGTCCGGATTCGCCGACGCAGCGCTTTCAGCTCCCTTAATCAACATATTCGCATTCCTTATAATTCTGTAAAGCAGACGAAACACTTACCGAGACGCTGCCTGACGGGCGCGCCTGGCCAGACGCTCAGCCGCGCCGGGCCAGTTTGCGTCGTATGCGCTATCCGCCCACCATGCGGCGGCTTTGAATCCGGAATTCCGTTGGGGAAATTCGCATCCGCTTGCGGAAGACTTTCGCGAGCCGGTCACCATTGCCCATACCGGTGCGCCGGGCGATCTTGTCCACCGGCAGCTCCGACTCGGTCAGCAGACTGCAGGTCACCGCGAGGCGTTCATGCAACAGAAAACTGGAGGGCGTGATACCCATTTCCATCTTGAAGCGGCGCAGGAAGTTGCGCTCGCTCATCGCAGCAAACTGGGCCGCATCGGCAATCGAAATCGACTGCTGGCAGTTTTCTTGCAGCCAGCGGGCCGCCGCGCGCACTTTGTCGCCGGGGCTCAAACCACCGTCTTCGCCAAGCAGCGGCGCAAGGTTCGAGCACGAGTCCGCGAGCAGGCGCTCGGCCACGGTGCGCGCGGTCGCGCCGCCGAGATCGCGCTTGATCATCGCGAGCGCGCTTCTCATCGATTCGAGGCGATCGCCCGCATCGCCGTTCTGCTCGGCCTGGCGCGGCATCGACTGCGGCTGACGAAAATCTCCCGCTTCCCGGCTGTCCGGCACGTAGGCCGCTTCCAGCAACGCACGCCCTTCCGCGATCGGCCGGATCATGCCGGTATTGCGGCGAACGCGCCGCAACCACGCGATCAGGCGCTCGTCGCCGGCTGCGGCGAATGCACCTTTACCGCCGGCGACATATAGCGCGTCGAAGCCGCCGTAATGCCGCGCGTCGAGTCCGTCGGTCCAGACCCGCAGGGCCGATGACGAGGTCACCATGCCGCCGTCGGCCGACAGGAAGGAAACGTCATACAAGCCGCCGCCCGAACCGGACGATGCCAGTTCGTTCGCAGCCTGGAACACCTCGGCAACCACGCCCGCGCCCTGCAGCGAGCAGTCGTTGAACATCAGTATTGCGATGCGACGCGTACCCTTGTTGGGTGCGTGCACCCAGCGCAGCATTGCTGACTCGAGACTCGCGCAGGTCATAGTCATCCTCTCACCAGAAAACGGATCTACTGGATCTACTTTTCAACCTTGAACGCACTCCGCAGAACGATGCTCTGAGCAGTGCATCATAGTCATCCGCAATCAAGCATTTAGCCGCCATGACCGAAACCGCAGACATGTTGGCGTTTAGATATGGTGGCCGCCCAGTGATTTTCGGAACAATCCCGCCACCACCTGTTTGGCAAAGAATTAAATACCGCTTCTGCATATGAATGCATTTACGACCTGCGAATCATAATGCTAATTGGCGCGAGTTTTTGTGCGTTGTCACACACATCATCGCTACTCGAAATGGTCGAGTTGCAATTTGATCCGCCCGCCATTCCGCAGATTTGAAGTGACTTCTTTCCATCACGCCGCGAGAATGAGCGTAGCCGCCCTGCACACACCTGTCATTGCTCTTACCAGATGCCCACAGGGCTTTCTTCTGACGATATTTTTGCCTGGCAGAGACGTGTAAAACAGTGTCCAATATAAGCAATTTTCCAGAGACAAAATTATTTAATTGGTTGTTATTGGATCCGGATAATATAAACGGAACGATTAATGTTTCAAACGTGAAACACAGAAATAAGACAACTTTAGACCGCCCGGCAATAGACGGGCCAATGGCGGATTCTGTCGGATCGGAGGCGGTACATTTCCGCCATCGAATTGCGGAAATGCTCTATGCGGTTTGCGCAACAGATCGCAGCACGCAGTAGCCTTAGGCGGGTCTGGCCTGGTGAACTAGCCATCCGACGACGTTCCATCATAGGAACTCGCCGGAACAGGTACGTCGAATCACACGGGGAACACATGTCGAATGTATGCGAATACCAAGCGCTGCGACCACTCACCAAGGCCCGTGTCGCCCACGGGTTGGCGCTCTACATCGCTGCCTCTGCGGCGGTGTTTATCCTGCTGGGCGGCGTAGCCTCTGCGTGTCATGCGGCGGGGGCTTCAGCCGGGCCTGACAGCGCGAGCAATGCCGAACTTGATGTCGAAGGCAGAAAGTGGGCACCTTGCGCGGCGGAATACGGTACTTGCCGATTCAGCGGCACGCGCGACGTGCTGTATGGCACCGTCGAACACCATGTCATCAAGACGTTCTCGAACAGCGCCGATTGCAATAACGGTGTGTTCGGCGATCCGGCACCCGGAGTGGAGAAGCGCTGCGCGGTCGCGCTCACGGCGGCGAAGGCAGTTGCTGGAGCCCCGGCAAACCAGAACGCCGTGCCGGACACGGGGGGCGCGCTGCCGGCCGCATTGAAGGCGCCACCAGGACCGGGCCTGCGCTGCGCCGCGCCCTCCTCTCAAGCGCGCGCGGCGGCAAACGGCGATCTGCTGGAAGCGGACACGCCGAGCGACGGCACCCGCTTGTTTTCAACCGACAAACCCTTCGCACTCGTCTTCACAACACGTCCGACGCAAAGCGACACGCTCAACTGGCAAATCCGTGACAGCTGGAATACCGTGCGCGCCAGCGGCCGCTTTCCTGTTGCAGCGGGCGCCACGCTATCTACCCTCAGTTGCGCGTCGAGCATCGCCGGCTATTTCGCCGTCTCGGCTTCGCTGGAACGCGCACACGGCCGGCTCGAATCGCGCGGCACACGTCCTGCGGGCATCGCCACTTTCGGCGTGCTGCCCGACACCGCCACTGCATTGCCCGCAGTGCGCTTTCCCTACGAGGACCTGCATCGATTCGGCGGACAGGGCACGGCCTACCTTGCACCCGGCCAGCACTGCTGCGACGGCGACGGCTACCGGCCGGTCTATACGGCGCTCGGCCTTTCGTGGGCAAACGACAACCGCAACTGGTATACGGAGGAGCCGAAAAGCGCCGGTACGTTCGATCCCGCGAACAAACAGTTGCTCCCCTATTTCCGGCGCGGCGACATCATGCGCCTGATCCAGCTTGACGGCATTCCTCAGTGGGCCAGTCCGACCGGTAAAGAGACCCACAGCTATGCGCCGACTTCGCTCGTACAAATGAAGGACTACATGGCAAAAGTCGGCGCCGAATCCAATCGCACGCGGCTCACCTACTTCCCCCAGCAACGCGACAACTACTATCAGGTGACATGGGAGCCGGATGCCGATGGCGGTCTGCCATGGCGCGACACCGACGCGAATTTCGTCGCGATGTATAAGGCCGTGTGGGAGGGCATTCATCGGACCGATCCTCACGCGGTGGTGATGGGTCTGACGTATGCGTCGGTGCAGGCGAACGTCGAGTGGATGCGCCGTCTCGGTCCGCTCGGAATCGGCCGCTATATGGACGGCATGACCATTCACGGGTATTACGACATCGGCACGACACCGTCGCATCCTCCCGAGCGTGTAGCCGATCCAGGCAATCTCGGCACCGTGCAGGGCGCGCTGCCCGCCGCGATGCGGGCGCTGCGTCACGAGATGCATCAGTACCTGAAACCCGGCGCGCCGCTGTTCGTTACCGAGACCGGCATCAGTTATGACATCGGCGAGGCGTACGGCAAGAACTATCCGAATGCGAACGTGCTCTACGCGCAAGCCGCGGTGGTGGCGCGCACGCATCTCATTCTGCTGGGTGAAGGCGCGGATATGACCTACGTGTTCTATCTCGCCGACATGCCGGATGCAGCGCCTGGCTACGGGATTTTCTTCGAACTCGATCATCCGACTGGCGCCTACGGTCCCAGTCACATCAGCCCCAAACCCGCCGCGCTCGCGGTAGCGGCAATGACGCGAATTATCGACGGCACGGATACGCTCGGGCCGCTCAAAGGATTGCCGAAAGGGGTTTATGCCTACGCATTCCGCCGGCTCGGCGGCGGCAAGATCGTGACCGCACTGTGGACACACGACAACGACGCATGGAACGCTAAAACCGGTTTCAGCGCGAGTCAGAGTGCGGATTATCGTTTGCGGGTCGACGCGCCCGGCAGCTCGGGCGAAGTGACCGTACTCGACATGATGGGCAACGCATCGGGCCTGCCGTATCGCGACGGCTTCGCGAACCTCAAGCTGTCGCCGGCACCCATCTACGTCGTCTCCGCCAATGCCGCCGTGTTCAAGGACGCGGTCAGCACGCCGGAGGGTTATGTTGCCCGCTAGCCGTACCTTACAAAGCGTGCATGTCACACGCTGCCGGCACGGCGTGAGCACCCCCGCGCGCGCTTCGATCAACACGGTTCGCTGTCGCCATGCACCGATACTTCGGCGTGTTGTGACAGTGCAGCCGCCTGTCGACCCACGTAGAATCCAGGCGATTGTTGGTTCGTACGCCTATCAACGCGCTGGAGCCAGGAGATGAGCGGGCTCGCATGGACAATGCTGGTGCTGGCCGCGATGGTCGGGGCGTTCCTCTTCGCCACGATCGGCGCGGTTCTGCTCGCATTGCTGCTGGCCAGTGTCTCCAGCCGTCTCACCGAGGACGATGAGCATCGTCGCGATTACTAGCGCCCCTTTCAGGAGAAACCATGCTGACTGAGATCGACTTCCTCGACGTGGTGCGTCTGACGCCACTGGTCGCGATCGATCTGATCGTGCGCGATGCCGAGGCTCGCGTGTTGATCGGCCATCGGCGCAACCGCCCCGCGCGCGACACCTGGTTCGTTCCCGGCGGACGCATTCATAAAGACGAAACACTCGACGCAGCATTCGCACGCATTGCCGACGCCGAACTGGGCATCGCCAGACTGGCACGCTCGACGGCACGCTTCGAAGGCGTTTTCGAGCACCACTACGAAGATAACTTCGCCGCCGAGCCCGGCGTGTCGACGCACTACATCGTGCTCGCCTATGCGCTGCAACTCACCAGCACCGCTCCGGTCGGCCAGCTCGACCAGCACAGCGAATATCTCTGGCTTTCGCCTGCGGCGCTGCTCGCGCGCGCCGACGTTCACGAGAACACCAAGGCTTACTTCCGCTGACGGCAAGCTTACTGCCGGCGCCACCCGTTGCTGGACGGCAAAAGTAATACCCATTGTGAGTTCGCCAACGTGGCGACTCACGCCGATACAGTATGATCGAGCTCACCATCAGAGCTCGAATCAATATGCGATCATCGGCAGCCAGGCTCGTTCGCGATTCATCCCTTGCTTTTCTAGCGCTACTCTTCTTCGCTCTCATTCCCGCTTCGGCGCGCGCGGCCGATTGCAGCGCCGGCACGCTGGTCACGGTCGTCGCTCACCTCGATGACGATCTGCTTTTCGTGGACCCCGCTATCAGCGAACGGCTCGATGCCGGCTGGTGCATCACCACCGTGCATCTGATCGGCGGCGCCAATGGCGCGAACTTCGCTTACGTACAGACTCGCGAGCGGGCTTCGCGGCTTGCCTATGCGCGGATGGCGGGGGTGCCCGACGCATGGATCGAAACGAATATTCCCATTGCCGGCAAGCTCGTGCATCAGATGGTGCTGAAGGCGAAGCCGCAGGTGCGCCTGCTCGAACTCCGGCTGCCCGGCGGCGCCGTGCGCGGCGGCCGCGTACCGCTCGGCCTCCTGTGGGAGCAGCACGCCACGCTCTCCACCTATCCGATGAACGCCGACGGATCCGTGCGCGTGCAATACGATCGGGCTTCGCTGTCGGCCACACTGAAAGCGATACTCGCCGAGGCCTCGCAGATCTACACGCTCAACCCCGACACGGTGCCGTTTCTCGAGCATCCCGATCACATCTACGCCGCACGCATTACACGCCACGTCGCTCAGACGCTGAACAAAAGCGTGCCGATCGTCTATCACGTCACCTATCCGACCGGCGACTGGCCCGGCAACGTGCCGGCGGCTGAAGTGCAGCGCAAGCGCGATATCGTCGCCAGCTATTTTTCTATCGACGGCAACGAGTCCTCGCACGTATTCGGCGAGTTCCAGTGGGACGGCAACTGGGTCGCGCGCCGCTATGCGTTTGCCGATCGCAGCGACCACCGCATCGCGGATTTTCAGTCGCGCCCCATACAGCTCTTCAATGCGGCGGCAAACCGCTGCCTGACTTCCGCGGGCAGCGGCCATGCGCCGATACTCGCCGAGTGCACGGGGTCAGCCGCACAGCAATGGCGCTGGGATCCACTCACTGTCTATCCTGGCAATACGCAGAACGCCGCGCTCGTCAGCGTCGCGACGTCGCAATGCATCGCCGAACGCGACGGCTATCTGATCTCCGAGGCCTGCGATCAATGGGACATGGCGCAGCGCTGGACACCGTGGGACTTCGGCCTCGTCTATACGCCGCAGCGGCACTGCCTCGGCGAGAACGACGGCAAGCTCACCATGCGCGGCTGCACGGCCCTTACCACACGCTACCGTTGGGCAACCACCCAACACACCCAGGCAACCGATTTACGGCTCGCCACTGCCATGGTCGGCGACATCGCCGGCACCGGTGAGGCTTCCGCCGTGTATGTGCAGCGGCAGCACGACGGGCCCGGATTCAACGTCTATGCGGCGTCGCTCGTGAAAGCCTCGCCCCCCGCGCTCTGGTACGCGAGCACGGTCCCATTCGATCCTCGCGCCACCGCGCCGAGCTGCACGAATGACGCGCTGTGCTTCGACAGCGCACGTTTTCTGCTCGGCGATTTCGACGGCAACGGCAAGGCTGATTTGATGGTCATCACCGCACGCCAGAGCGGCACCGCGTTCTGGCTGCTGCGCAGTACCGGCGAGCGCTTCGAGGCGCCACGTCTTTGGCTCCAGACCAGCAGTGCGTTCAGGCCTGAGTCGACGCAGCAGTATGTCGCGGCGGATTTCAACGGAACCGGACGTGCCGGCGTGCTGATTGCGCAGAAGCGAACCGATAGCGGACTCGACCTCTGGCTGGCGTCTTCCACGAACTCCGCAGGCACGGCGCCCACGCTCGTGGCGCAGGCCAAAGTCCTGCCCCAAAACGTCAATCTCCTGCCGGTTCAGGTGCCGGGGTCACGCGCGTCATTGGTTGCGGTGGGGGCTGCGAACGGCCGGCTCGAGCTCACGCAGATCGCCAACGACGGCACTCGCATGAGTGTCGGCGAACGCCGACTATTGCCGGCGAATTTCCAGCCCGATTTCGTCAAGGTGACCCTCGGCGCCGTACACGGCAAAGCGAGCAATACTCTGATTCTTTCGACACCGCATTTCGACGGCGCAACCGACGACGCGGTCATCGATATCGCCACGCTCGATACGGCGGATGCGAGCAGCGTACCTGCGCAGGCGGCGACATTGCATGGCATGTCCTGGTCGGACGTGTTTCCGTTTTTTGTGCGCGACAAACGCAATGCCGCGCTCGTGCTGTACCGGCGAACCGATGCGACGCTGGGCAATTTCTATTTCACCGGCGGCGCACCGGCGCTAACGCGCTACCCGGTTGGCGACGGCTTCGCCCTGGGCCCGGCCGAGGAACTCGGCGAACTGCCGGGACTGTTTTCGGAGACGGTGCGGATCGACCGGTTAGCGCAGTAAACAGAGCAGTAACTAGCGCAGTAACAGGCGCTGTAGCGCGCGCCGACCGATCGATCCAGCGTCCTTCAGGCCGACATCTGCAGCGGCTGGACGAACTGCCGCGCGATCTTCATGTAGCGATCCGCGGTGTCGTGCAACGTGTATCCCGCCAGTTGCCGGTTGGCACGCGGCGTGTCGAGCGCCTTGAGCAACGCGCGTCCATAGGCCTCGGGATCGGCCGTATCGACGAGATTGACGCCGGCAAATCCGCTGGCAAAGACGAACGACGGAATCCGGCTCGCCACGACAGGAATGCCCGAAGCGAGCGCTTCCAGAAAGCCAATGCTTTGAGCTTCGAATTGCGAAGGCATCGCGAAGACGCGCGAGGAGCGCAGGATCGCGGCAACATCCGAACGCGGTCCGCATACCGTCACGCGGCTGTCCAGACCGAGCTGATGAACGAGCGACACTACCGCCTCGTGATAAGCGACGTCTTCGACGACACCACACAACAGCAGGCGCGCCTCGGGCTCGCTCTGCACGACACGCTCGAACGCGCGGATCGTGTGCAACTGACTCTTGCCTTCTATATAGCGGCCTAGCTGAACGATCTGCTTCGCGGGCGCGGCGATATCCGGTGCCGGTGCGCCATTGTCCTGCGCGAACAGCGATGCATCGACCCCGTTCGGGATCACGACCAGCGCCGGGTGTTTGCCGATTTCTCTTAGATACTCATCGATATTTTTCTGCGACACACCGATGACCGCTCTGGCCCGCCGCGACAGCAGCCGCTCGGCCTGCTTGAGCGCGCCGTTCTCGAAGTCATTGACGCCGGAGTGCATTACCCACGCGATCGGCGTATGCACGGGAAGAAGACGCACATAGAGTGCGGCGAGCGTGGCATGAGCCACGATGAAGTCGGGGCGAAACTGACGCACCACGCGATACAGGTGCAGCAGCTTGCCCACCCTCCCGTAGTGGACACCTGGAAACAGGCAGGTGACGCCCGCTGCCTCGAGTTCCGCGCGAATGTCGACGAAATCGTCCTGCTGGGGAAGCAGCGACGCGATGCAGACCTCATGGCCGCCGCGCTGATGATGAATCGCAAGCCCCTTTACCAGCACCTCTGCCCCGGAAAGTCGCGGTGCGTGAACCAACTGAAGAATTCTCACGATTTATCTCTCTGGATAACCGCCCTTTTTACGCAGCGGATGGGGATGCCTGCAAGCAAGTACCGGCCCTAAAAAAACATCGGCATCCCATCATGTTTGTCTGGCGCACCCTTTTGCGGAACGTCGCCTGGTCTTTCGAAAAAACAGCGACAGTTCCGCCGCGAAGTCACTGTCGCGAGGAAACGTTACACCGAAGGCCCAGCACTTTTACGCCATCCCCAAGGCGCAATCGGCTATGGAATGAGCGCTACCGCCCACTTCCCCGTGGTTCACGCCGATTCGACTAGTTAGGCATCCGTCACAAATCTTTTCGACCCCCACTTCTGAATGGCGGATAAAGACTAGTCTCTCCAGACGATTATTCTGATGTGATCAATGCAATTAGTACTGCACCATTGTTCATACGTAACGACTCGTTACTTCTTTTAAACACACTCCTGCGTATCGTTGCGGTCGATTCTCCCCATCAGCGGCCTTTCCTTCTTACAGAACAGTAAAAAGTTCATCGAGCGGCGCCATGGACTCAGGCACTGCGATATGAATTGCGCTGTGGTTCACGACATTGGTTGTTTTCGTCGCACCTTCCCGAGCCGTCCGATTCCGCCAGATCCGCTATGACGAACGGCGCGAATTCGTACGACGTTAATTTCTGTTCACTTCGTCTCCCGCCGCGCGTTGCGCGAAGAGACGCGAATGTTCAGCTCACGCATTGGTTAGAGATTGATGAAATCGCAACTCCTCCTACTCTCCACACTTTCCCTCGCACTAGCCGGCTGCGGTGGCGGCGGCGGTGGTAGCGCCGGCACCAGCGCGGCAACCCAGGCCAACGGCAGCGCCGCGCCATCCAGCGCGGCCAACCTGAGCGCGGCAGGAAACAGCAGCACCGGCGGCACCGCCACCGTGAATGGCGCGGGCACCACGGTCGCAGCACTCAGTTGCGCAGCGCCGGCCGTCTCGGCCGGCTCGGGCAGCGCCACCATTTCAGCCGATACGCCGAGCACGGACGGCACGCGTATCTTCGCCGCCGGCAGCACATTTCAGCTCGCCTTTACCACCAACGTACCCAATGCCGACACGCTGAACTGGGCCGTCACGGACACTCTCGGACGGGTGGCCGCGAGCGGCAGCACCGCCGTGCCGAGCGGTTCGAAAACCATCACGTTCAACTGCACCTCGACGCTCGCCGGCTATTTCGCGGCAACCGGCACGCTTGCGCAGAACGGCGGCCAGTTGCCGCAAGCCGGCACGCGTCCGGTCGGCATTGCGAGCTTCGGCGTGCTGCCGAATCTGTCCGGTGTTGTGCCGGCCGTCACCTACGCGCACCAGGAGCAGCATCGCTTCGGCATGCAGGGCGCGAACGACAACGGCCCGCTGCTCGCAGACCTCGGCATTTCGTCGACGATCGACGATCGCCAGCTCTCGACCATGGAACCGAACGGACCGAACACGTTTAATCCGTCGACCAACAATCTCGATCCGTTCTACACGAGCGGCAAGGTGATGCGCCTGATCCGTCTTGACGGCATTCCCGCATGGGCGAGCAGCACCGGCGCGTTCCAGGACGACACGAGCGTGCCGACCAATCTGTCGTACTACCAGAGCTACATGAGCCGCGTCGGCACCGAATCGAACGCGATTCGTGCGGCGTATTTCCCGACCCAGTCGGCGAACTACTATCAGGTAACCTGGGAGCCCAACCAGTTCTGGACCGATACCGACGCCAACTTCGTCGCGTTGTATCAGTCCGTCTATCAAGGCCTCCACTCGACCGATCCGAACGCGGTGGTGATGGGTCCCGCCGATGCGTTCCCGAGCCTGACCACGACCCGCCTGAAGCGCCTCGCGCCGCTCGGCTTCGGTCAGTACATCGACGCGGTTGCCACCCACGGTTACTACGACGCGGGAACCTCGCCGTCGCATCCGCCGGAGCGCTACGATGCCGACCCGTCTACCGCCGAAGGTTCGCTGCGCGGCCAGATGCGTGATCTGCGCGCGGAAATGGCCACCGATTACCGTCCGGGCATGAAGCTGTTCTCGACGGAAGCCGGCATCAGCTACGACCTCGGCACCTCGTACGGCCCGAACTATCCGACTGCCAACGTGCTGTACGCGCAAGCGGCGGTCGCGGCGCGCATGCACATCATTACGCTCGGCGAAGGCGCGGATCAGACCTACGTGTTCTACGGCGCGGACTATCCGGGCGAAGTCGGCTATGGCACCTTCTTCGATCTGAACGACGCGCAGGGCGCATTCGGCGCGACGAACATCAGCCCGAAGCCGGTCGCGATGGCAATCAGCGCGATGACGCATACGCTCGACGGCACGCATACGCTCGGACCGGTAAACGGCACGCCGACCGGCATCTACGCGTACGCATTCCAGCAGGTGGGCAACGGCGCGGTGATCACCGCGCTGTGGACGCACAACAACAGCGTGTGGGATGCAAGCGTCGGCTTCAGTTCGAGCTACAGCGTGCCGTATAGCCTCACGGTGGATGCACCGGGCACGAGCGGCACCGTGAAGGTTATCGACATGATGGGCAATGCGTCGAGCGCGAACTACAGCAACGGTACGCTGACGCTCAACCTGACCGAATCGCCGGTGTATGTGGTGTCGAACAACGCGTCGGTCGCCAAAGCCAACACGACGGTTCCGGTGGGATACACCGGGATCTGAGCCGCAGCCGTCACCCATGCGGCAGATGTAAAGACGTCAGCCGGCTCCAGGGCCGGCTGACGTTTGTTCTTTCAGACATGAAGGGCGGCAGCGGGCCGCGCATTCGCAGAGTTTCGGTCTGCTTTCAGCTTTCCCCCAGCCGTCCCTCCAGGCCGTTCAACTCCTGCTCGCGTTCCTGCGACACCTTGCCGACCGGCGGCCCTGCAAAGCTCTTGCGCACACCGGCGCCGTACCAGATCGCCAGCAGTACCGCGAGCAATCCGACAATCACGTACACCACTTTCTGGTTCGGCGGCTGCATGCCGACATAGGCGAGCACGAGTGCGCCGAACACCGCGGCCACTGCGAACGGCTTCGACAGCATGCCTAACTGGAACGGACCCTTTTCTTTCCATGTGCGGCCTTCGGCAAAAATACCGGACGCAATCGGCATGGCGTAGGAGATGAACAGGAACACGGCGCTACCCGCGCTCAACACCGTGAACGCATCGCCGTACAAGGTCACCACGATCGCCAGCACCGCCGAGGTCCAGATCGCGGCACCCGGCGTACGGTGCGCCGCATTCACTTTGCGCAGCCACTTCGAACCCGGCAAACCGCCATCGCGAGCAAAAGCGAACATCATGCGCGAGGTCGATGTGACGGCGGCGAGACCGCATACGTAGTTGATGAAGAACATCAGCAGTTCGATCAGGATGCGCAGCGGTCCCGGAATCGGCGCGAGAATCGCTTCGAAGAATCCCGTGCCCTGCTTTACCGCAGCACCGATATCCGGCATGACCAGCACGAAGGCGCACACCATCACGTAGCCGAACGTGGTCGACCAGAACACCGAACCGACAATGCCGCGCGGCACATTGCGCGCCGCCTGATGGGTTTCCTCCGAGGTATGCGCGGAAGCGTCGAAGCCCGTGATCGTGTAGGCGGTCAAGAGCAGGCCCGACAGAAATGCCATGGCGATAGTCTGCTTGGGCCACGCGCCGCCATCGACACCGGTGAAGTTGGTGAAGGTATAGAGCCGTGACAGATCGATCTTGACTGGCGAGTAGACCAGCAGAGACACCACCAGCATGATCGTCACCACGAAGATCAGATAACCCGACAGGTCCGTGATCTTGCTCGTGATGCGAATGCCGCGATGATTCAGGAATGCTTGCGAAGCGGTGATCGCCGTCAGAAAGAGCGTCTGCTGCCACCAGCCGAGCGAATCGGGACTGACGCCGAACATCGGCGCGATCAGCGTGCGAAAGAACGGATCATAGGTGCCGTAATTGATCGCGGCGACAACAAACACGAGACCGAGCAGATTCAGCCACGCGGTGAGCCAGCCCCACATCTTGCCGCCCAGGATGGAACTCCAGTGATAGAGACCGCCGGCGGTTGGATAGGACGACGCAATCTGCGCCATCGCGGCCGCCACGATCAACGCGAACAGCGAGCCGAGCGGCCAGCCGAGTCCGATCGACGCCCCGCCCGCCGCCGACAGCCCCATCTGGAACGACGTGATGCCGCCCGACAGAATGCAGATCAGCGAGAACGACACCGCGAAGTTCGAGAACGCCCCCATGCGCCGTGACAGTTCTTGCGCGTAGCCCATCTTGTGCAACAGCTTGACGTCGTTGTCGACGGGTTCCGCCGACGGCACGGCCGTGTTGATGTCCATGACGCGATCCTTTGAACAGGGTTATGGCGAAGCGGCTAAGCAATAGACCAGCGTGAGCGCGCGACGCAAGACCGGCTCACGCAGCCGTAAAGCAGTTATCCACGTACAGGTGGGCGCCGTTGACGAAACTGGCGTCGTCGCTGGCGAGAAAGAGCGCGGCGCGTGCGACTTCTTCCGGCGCGCACAGACGGCCTTGCTGCGCCGACAGCGCCGCTTCGCTCGCGTCGAAACCATATTTGGCGAGCGCGCTGATCTCGCGCCGTCCGTGCGGCGTGTCGATGAAGCCTGGGCACACCGCATTGCAGCGAATGCCGCGGTCGCGATACTCGACCGCAATCGAACGCGCGAACATCGCGCACGCGCCTTTGGTCGTGCAGTACAGCACTTCGAGCGGCGTGGCCGCCACTGATGAGATCGACGCCGTACACACAATCGAGCCGCCGCCCGCGGCGAGCATGTGCGGCAGCACTGCGCGCGTCATCATGAACATGCTTTTCACGTTGACGTTCATGAGCCAGTCGTAGTCTTCGTCGGTGGTATCCACGAAGGGCTTCACGACGATGCTGCCCGCGTGGTTGAACAGCACGTCGATACGCCCGAAACGCGCCATGACGTTCGCCACGGCGGCATCGACCGCTGCGCGCTTCGATACATCGGCGGCAAACAGTTCGGCTGTTCCGCCTGCCGCGCGAATGCGCGTTACGACTTCCTCGCCCGCATCGGTATTGATATCGACCACCGCGACCTGCGCGCCTTCCTGCGCGAACAGCAGCGACGCCGCGCCGCCCGCGCCCGTCGCGCCGCCCGACACGATTGCGATCTTGCCTTCCAGCCTGCCTGCCGATCTGCTCATGCGTGACTCCTCTTCCAGTGCCTGATGCGTTGCATTGCGTGACGTGTTGTGTACAAAGTAGGGGCGGCAAAAAGCGGCGACTATCCAAAATTGGCAAAAAAGTAAAAATCCCGTAAAAATTCGGCTTGCTGAAAAATGCATTACACGCTGACATTCGTGCGCCCTGCTGCCTGTGCGGACGGCCTGCTCCAGAAGCGCGACGCGGTTTTTTTTCGCATACACTGGTCGGCACCATGCGTTTGGGGAGCGCCAACAGAATCGGGAGAAGCTATGCAGCCGGTCAATCAGACAAGCAGCGCCGTCGAGATCCACTGTTGCCGGAACATCGACGAACAGGCGATGTTGCTCGACGCGTGGAATCAGAGCTATTGCCAGATTTCGCGCGGCGCCTTCGACGGCTCGGTGAGTTCGTTCTCCGCGGGCGGGGTACGGGTGCTGGTGGAACGCCTGAACCGCACGGTTTATCAACGCGGGCAGGTCGCGCTCTCCAGGCTGGCCGTGGGCGTTCCATTTCAGCTCGAAGGACATGCGCTGCTGTGCGGGCAGACGAGTCATCGTGACGGCCTGCATGTTTTTTCCGGCGATGGCGGGTTTGAGTTTTTATCGCCCGACAAGCACGTGGTGGTGAACCTGGAGATTGAGCCTGGCGCGATTGCCAATGAACTGGTGCGCGTGCAGCTCGAGGACATCGCGCCGTTACTGGGCGCGAGGCCTGGCGTACTGAATGTCGACCCGGCGAGGTTGCAGGGCTTTCGCGAGGTGCTTAAGCACTTGCTCGACGCGGTGGCGGCTACGCCGACGTTGCTCGATAACGCGGGCGTGGCGGCTTCGTTCGAGAAGTCGGTGATCTTTGGTCTTGCCGAGGTATTGCAGGGGATGCGGGATGCCGATCCGCACGGGCAACTCGAGGCGCGGACCGCGCGGAACTGGCAGCTTGTGCGCGGTGTACGCGAGATGGTGGAGGAGTCGCCGGATTGTCCGCTGTCGGTCGCTGAGCTATGCGCGCGGTTTCGCGCGAGCCGGCGGACTTTGCAGTATGCGTTTGAGGATACGGTTGGGGTGAGTCCTTCGGCTTATATACGAGCTGTTCGGCTCGATCATGTGCGGCGGGAATTGCGGAGTGCCGGGTCGGTGACCGAGGTCGCTACGCGGTGGGGGTTTTGGCATTTTGGGAATTTTTCCAACGAGTATCGGGGGCAGTTTGGGGAGTTGCCGAGGGAGACCTGGCGCAGGAGTAGAAGTTAAGGGAGGTTTTTTTGCCTGCCCGGCAGGGGAGGTCTTCGCGACGATTGTTGGTTTTGTGCCGTTGGCCTTTTGGTTGATCTGGATTTTTGGATTTCCTTGCGGTGCTCGTTGTCTGCTCTGGTGTTGGTCTTTTGGCCTTTCCTTGCTTTCTTATCGGTCTATTAGCGTTGCCGCTGTGCTGGTGTTGGTCTTTTGGCCTTTCCTTGCTGTGTTAGTGGTCTATTAGCGTTGCCCCTGTGCGGGGCGGCACCTACTTTTCTTTGCCTGCCGCAAAGAAAAGTAGGCAAAAGAAAGCGGCTCAAACCGCTAATTCTTAAGCGGGTCCCCCGCACAGCCACGGTAGTGGTGCATCTGGAATCCGTGCCCCCGCGCACTCCGCGCTAGTGACAAGGCGCTCATCAGCTCCCACTCCGCACTGCGTGCGTCGCGGATGGGTCTGCCAGGGAAACCGGTGGGGTTGCTTCGCGCGGCGAGCAGGCCGCAAGGGCTTACGCTGTTAAAAGTTCGTCATTCGAATGAAATGAGGCCGGCGATAGAGGCTCACCAGGCACCGGCGGCCCGCACGACATAATCGATGTGTGCGAACCGTAGAGACGGTTTTATGAACCGGGTATCGGCGCGCGCAGCGCCGCCGGAGGTATGACTGCCTTGTCACTGACGCCGAGTGTGCGAGGCGACAGATTCCAGATGCACCACTACCGCTACTGTGCGGGGGACCCACTTATGAGCTGGCGGTGTGAGCCGCTTTCTTTTGCCTACTTTTCTTTGCGGCCGGCAAAGGAACCTGTCCGCATTTTTGTGTGCGAGGCGGTTAGCGGAGTTACCCGCGTGCGTTGGTAAAACGCTCTCCGAACAGAATCGCGAACTGGTTCATGGCTGAGGACCAGTCGAATGCCGCCCGCACG